>Ga0210123_1000425_pt1 | contig 26458 bp, 20 predicted proteins | sample Muzzi_PWB_D2_FD_185535 | JGI IMG/M metagenome (GOLD analysis project Ga0210123, IMG submission 185535) | Wetland microbial communities from San Francisco Bay, California, USA, that impact long-term carbon sequestration - Muzzi_PWB_D2 (SPAdes) | ecosystem: Environmental > Aquatic > Marine >... | reverse complement strand
GGCTGCCGTAGTCGGCGGGGGTGAACCGGAAGCTCCCCCGTGCGTTGCCGGCCGAGAGGGTCTGGTCCGCCACCAGCACCGGCTCGCGCACGGTCTCGTACTTGTAGCTGCCCGACGGAGTGCGGCGGAGCACCGTGTTCCAGCGGACGAAGTAGAGCTCGGCCCGGAGCTCGCCCGAGGCCGTGGCCTCGCCGTCCGGGGTCACCGCCACGTACTCGAGCTCGACCTCCTGGCCCGGCTCGGCGGAGCCCTCGCCGGAGCGCCGGAGGCCGAGGTAGTACGGGTAGGGGTGGACGGGGACCGCCGTCCGCGCGGCGACGCCCCGGCCCCCCTGCTCGCTGACCCGCGCGGTGATCACCGCCTGGAGGCTCGACGGCGGCTCGAGCCCCGCGGGGATCGAGGCGACGAAGCTCTGGTGGCCGGTCTCGTCCAGGGTACCTTCGGTGGTGAGGATCTCCCGCGCGTCGAGCTGGCGCTCGTCGTTTCTGAACGAGAAGCCCTCAAACCCCGGAGGCCGGAGCTCGGCGGGGACGAGGCGCACCCGGGCCTCGACCGGAAGCGCCGCCGCCGGCGGCCCGAACAGGTAGCTGCTCGCCACGTCGAAGGCCAGCTCCTCGCCCGGTCCCGGGGCTTTGCTCCCCGGGGCGATCTCGACCTTGATGCGGTCGGGGATGAACTCCTCGACCTGGAAGCGGTAGCGGCCGATCACCCGCTCGCCGACCTCGAGCTCCAGGGTGTGGCTGCCGGTGAGCGCGTACGGGGGCAGGTCGAGCGCGAACGGGGCGAGGCCCCGGGCGTCGACCGCCACGGTGCGGGTTTCGATCTCCAGGCCGCGGGGGTCCCGGTGCCGCAGGAGCGCGGGCATCGCCGGCGAGGGGCGCAGCGCCCCGTCCCGGACGATCGCCAGCCCCTCGGCCGTCTCGCCGGGGCGGTAGAGGTCCCGTTCGCCGTAGAGGAAGGCCGAGTAGCCCTCGGCCGTCGCCGGCGCGCCGCCCACCTCGAGGCCGGTGGTGTCGATCCCCATGCGGTCGAGGGCGACGAAGGTGAAGTCCTCGCCCTTCTCGACCTTGACGAGATACGGGCGGTGCTCGTCGAGCCGCGCGGCGTCGCGGAAGCGCCAGAAGCCCTCCGAGTCGGTCCGGCCCTGGGCGATCGTCTGGTTCTGGTCCGAGATCAGGGTCACCCGGGCGCCGCCGACGGGCGCGAGCGAGTCGACCGACGACACCCAGGCCAGAACCTCTCCGTCGGCCTGCTTGACCACCGCGCCCAGGTCGGTCAGCAGCAGCCAGCGCTGGGCGGCCTGCCACTGGCCCGGACGGGTGACGAGCACCCGGTAGAGGCCCGGCTGCTCGCCGGAGACGTAGCGGCCGATCGGCAGCACCGTCGTTCCCCGGGTGTTGCGCGCCGCCTTGACCCGCACCGTCTCCTCGACGATCCGGTCGCCAAAGGTGTGCTGGATCCTCGCGCCGGAGTAGGTCGAGTCCGAGCCGAGCAGGTCCTCGTAGCTGAACAGGAAGAACAGGTTGTTGGAATAGGCCCGGTCGATGGCGAGCTCGAACCGGTCCACGTTGACCGAGTCGACCGCCACGTTCTGGAACCCGCTCGCCGCAAGGAAGGTCCCCTGGCTCTGGAACTCGAGGCTCGGCGGCAGGTCGCTCAGGGTGACGGTGGTCTCGTACGCCTCGCGGAGCGTCGCGCCGTCCTCGGCCGGCAGGCCGGCGCCCAGGGCCAGCGTGTAGCGCCCGCCCGGCCGGAACGCCCCGGTCAGGGTGAGGGTGTTTCTCTGGGCAGAGGCCCGGAAGTCGGCCGCCGGATCGATCTGCAGGTACTTGGTCGCCACCCCGGGGTCGACCGGCGACGAAAGCTCGAGCCGCAGCGTCGACTCGCCGAGGCCGGGGGTGCTCACCACCTCGCGCACCGCCAGCCGGTCCCTCGACCCGAGGGGGATCTGGTGGACGGCGTTCTCGCCCAGGGGGGCGTTGCCGACGGTCGGCGTGAGCGCGCCGTCGACGACCAGCTCGAGCGTTCGCTCGGCCTTCTGCTTCTGGACCTCGCCGGTCCGAAACTCGATCACCTGGCGCGACCAGTAGACGTCCTCGAGCTCGACCGCGATCGGGTCTTGCGCGGGGGCGAGGGGGTCGACCAGGTGGACGAGCGGCGCGAGCTGCCGCGGGTCGACCGAGTAGTTGAACTGAAGCCGCCCGTGGAGCGTCACGCGCCCGCCGCCGAGGGGTGAGGGCACCTCCTCGACCGAGACCTGCTCCAGGAGGAAGCGGTCGGTCTCGAGCTCGAAGGTGGGCTCGCCGGCGAGCACCTGGTCCGGCGCGAGGAAGCGCTCGGGGATCAGGGCGACCTCCCAGCGGCTGGCGACGGGGAAGCCGCCGCTCGGCTCGAAGCGCAGGATCTGCTCGTCGCGCCAGCGCCAGACCCCCGCCAGGGGCGGCTCGATGGTGGCCGGCGGGAGCCCCAGGATCTCGCCGCTCCGGTCGTCGGCCACCGGACGGTCGAAGAAGACGTCGACGAAGGCCCGGCCTTCGCGGTCGAGGACCACGTCGAACACCGAAACGGCCTCGGTCGCGCCTTCGGCCACCGCCGCCTCGCCGACGCCGAGTCCGAGCTCCTGGTGCAGCCAGAGCCCGCCGACGGTCAGGAGCGCCGCAGCCAAGACGATGATGGTCCAGTCTTTCCAGTGCCAGGTGGTGGCGAACGGCTGCATGGCGGTGGCCTCCTGGTGATGTGGTGGTTCTCTCGGGGTGACTCTATCGCCTCCGCGCGGCGGGCGGTGAGGCGGGGGGCGCCAAACCTCGAGCGCCGAAATGCTTCAGGCGGAGAGGGCACTTCCTGGCAGGCGGATCACTTCCCACCAGGAGGCTCTCCATGGACATCCAGTTCGAAGGTCGTCTCTCCTACCAGCTCTTCCGCAAGGCTCAGAAGGAGGCCGGCTCTTCGCTCGGCAACACGGATGTTCTGATCGGAGCGCTGGTCGGCTTCGGTGCTCTCGGCCTCTTCGTTCCGGTCGTCGCGCCTCTGGTCATCTGCCTGGGCATCTTGACCGTGGCTCTCATCGCCTGGACGGAATGGTCCATCTGGCGGCTCTGGAAAGCCGACGAGATGATCCGAGATCCGTTCGAGGGCACGCTTTCGGACTGGGGCTTGAAGTGGGCCTCGTCCTCAGAGAGCCACGACGTTTCCTGGGACCGTCTCTCTCGCCAGGTCAACTCGTCGCGAATCCTGATGCTCTTCGAGTCGAAGGACTTCTTCCATCTCCTCGCACCCCCGTTCTTCCTGAACATCGAGGAGTGGCGGGCCGCCCGGCGCCTGGCCCGGCGCAAGCTCGACCGGTAGGCGGGAGCTCCTCTCTGTCTCCCATGAGCTGTGCTTTCTGACTTTCAGTTGATCATTCCGCCGATGGGTCGGCAGGTCTTGCCTGCCGCCCGGAGCGGGCGTGGACGATTCAGGCTACACTTTGCGGACCCTGGCTGAATCACCCCAAGGGGTCTCCCCGGATGTCCAAGATCGTCGACTTCTTCAAGTCCCATCACATCCAGCTCGCGCTTGCCGTGGGTGCGAGCATCATCGCCATCGCCTACTTCTCGAAGCGGGTGCTGCCGGAGCCGATCGGCAACCTGCCGGCGGCGTTGCCCGCCTTCGTGGCCGTCCTGTACGAGGCGGTCGTGGCGAAGTATCCGGACTCGAAGGTCTCGACGAGCTGGTACTGGGTCGTCGCCGTCCTGGCGACGACGGCGGTGGTCATCCTCGTCCACAGCGTCTGAGGCCCACCCCGATCCGCGTTACAGGCCGGCCGTGGCCGGTGGGGTTTCGCCACCCTCCTCGACGCCGACCGGGGCCTTCCGCCGGGCTTCGGCACCCCGGAGCCAGAGGCTCCCCAGACCGAGGAGTAGCACGAGGATCCCGATCAGCGTGCCGAGGAAGGGGATCGCCATCAGCAGGACGAGCACCAGCACCCCGAGGGTGAGGGCTGCGAACCGCTTGGCCCCGCCATCTCCCGACGCCGCGCCGCCCCGACCGAGCACCAGGCCGCCGCCGGCCAGGCCGACGACCACCGTGGGCAGGTAGACTGCGGTCACCAGCACCCCGATCACCAGAGTGAGCTCGGCCAGGATGCCGCCGCCGACCCACGCCTTGGCGAGGCCTCCCAGGGTCGCGATGCCGAGGATCATCGCCCCGAGGGCGGTCATCAGGGCGATGGCCAGCACCGCCACGGCCGCGACGGCGAGCAAGACGATCCCCCAGAGCAGGCTCGGCAGAGGCTTCGCCCGCACCGCCTCGGTCAGCGAGCCGAGCCACGCCGGGGCGAGCCAGAGAAGGAGCGCGCCGACCAGGAGCAGCGAGACGAAGCGCCGGGCACCGCAGGCGATCTGCTCCAGGAGGGAGGGCTCGGCTTCGGCCTCCGCCGTCTTCTTCTCGAACTCGACGCCGCCGTCGACCGTGGCGGCCGGGCCGATCGCGCCTTCGGTCGGCGACTGGTAGCGAAGAGCCCCGCCCACGCGGGCGCCGTCGGCGACGGCGAGGCCGGGGGCGACCGACGGGATCGGAACCGGCGTCGGCCAGAACATGGGAGGTGCACCCTCGCCTCGGGGGCCGACCTCCACGTCCACGTCGCCGTGGATCGTGCCGGCGATCTCGAGCGCCCCCATGGCGCCCCCCAGCCCCTCGGCCACCTCGCCTGCCAGAAGCGCCTGGTAACCGAAGAAGCGCGCCGTTCCGCCGACGCCGCTGCCGGGCTCGGTTTCGAGGCTGAAGCCGGCGGCGACCAGGTCGTCGCCGAGGCGGGCGTTCGGCCCGATATGGAGCACCTGGCCCGCGATCCGTGCGTCGTCACCGACCGTGCCGGAGATGGTCACACTCTGGCCCGCGGCCAGGATGTCGCCCTCGACGATGCCGTCGATGACGATCTCGCGGCCGACGGCCACCAGGTCGCCGCGAACCGTGCCCTCGATGCGGACGGTCTCGCCGCTCGCGTAGAGGTCGTCGGGCACGACCTCGTCCGCGGCGACGGTCACGGTCTGGTCCCCTTTGAGCTGGACCTCGCCCGGGAGCGACGCGGTCACCGCCAGCGAGCCGGCGGCGACGACGAGCAGCGCGAGCCCCACGCCGCGGCGGCCGCGCTGGGAGGTCGGTCGGTGGTTCCGGCGAAGCGATCGTCCGGCGTCCATGACATCTCCTTTCCTGGGTCGGAGTGCTCTTGCGAACTTAGCAGATCGACGGAGGGGCGTCCCTTGGGGGCGCGGCAGGCCGGAGTCGCCCTCGGGGGAGAACTTTCGCGGCGCGGCTGCGTTCGAAGAGGGGAAAGGAGGCTCCATGGCCCGACCTCGCGCCCGTTCGCTTTTCGCCAGTCTTCCGCTTCTCGTCGTCCTCGTAGGCGGCGCCCTGCCCCTCGCCGCCCAGCCGCCCGAGCCGCCTCCGGTCGACGCCGCCGGCCGCGAGGCGATCATCGGCAAGGTCATCGACTCGCTGGAGGAGGTCTACGTCTTCCCGGACGTGGCCGCCGAGATGGCCGAGCGCCTCCGCACCCGGCTGGCCGACGGCGCATACGACGAGATCGCGCTCCTGCCCGCCTTCTGCGACGCCCTCACCGAGGATCTCCAGTCGATCAGCCACGACAAGCATCTGGGAGTTCGCTGGGAGCCCCAGGCCCCGGGCGGGAATCCCCAGGATCCGGAGGGCGATGGGGCCCGGCAGGCGCGCTTCGCCGAGCGCCTGCGCCGGGACAACTACTGCTTCCGGGAGCTTCGCCAGCTCGAGGGCGACGTCGGCTACCTCCGGCTCGACTGCTTCGCCCCGGCCGAGCTCGGTGGTGCCACCGCGGTGGCGGCGGTGGGCTTTCTCGCATCGAGCGACGCGCTGATCATCGATCTGCGGCAGAACGGCGGCGGCTCGCCCTCGATGATCCAGCTCCTGTCGAGCTACTTCTTCGCCGAGCCCACCCACCTCAACAGCTTCTACATCCGCAAGAGCGACGAGACCCAGCAGTTCTGGACCCAGGCCCACGTGGAGGGCAAGCGCATGACCGACGTGCCGATCTGGGTGCTGACCAGCGGACGGACGTTCTCGGCCGCCGAGGAGTTCACCTACAACCTCAAGAACCTGGAGCGGGCGACGATCGTCGGCGAGACCACCGGCGGCGGAGCGCACCCGGTGGAGGGTCATCGTCTCGAGGACTACCCCGTGGTGGTCCAGGTGCCCTTCGGCCGGGCGGTCAACCCGGTGACCGGCACGAACTGGGAGGGGACCGGCGTCGCGCCAGACCTGGAGCGGCCGGCGGACCAGGCGCTCGACGTGGCCCACGCCGAGGCCCTTGCGGTTCTCGCCGAGGCGGCCGAGGACCCGGAGCGCAAGGCCAATCTGGAGTTCATCGCGGAGACGATGAAGCTCCGCCTCGCGGCGGCCGACGAGGCGGGTGGACCGAGCGCCGACGAGCTCCGCGCCTACGTCGGCACCTACGGCCCCCGCGTCGTCACCTTCGAGGGCGGAGCGCTCCGCTACCGCCGCGGGGACGGCCCGGTGCTCGAGCTCGAACCGGTCGGCGGCGACCTCTTCCTGTTCGCCGAGGAGACCGCCTTCCGCCTGCGCTTCGAGCGTGACGGGGAGGGGAGGGTGGTGCGGATCGTCGGCCTCTACGCCGACGGCCGCGAGGAGCCCCACGACCGGGAGGAGTGAGCCCCGCGGGCCGGTGTCGGCGGCCGGTCACTCCGCGCGGTAGAACCGCCGGATGAAGACCACGCTCCAGGCCACGATCACCGCGAGGTAGACGCCGAGGGCCCAGAGCACGCTGCCCCCCAGGCGCGGCTCGGGCGTGAGGTTGGCGGCCAACGTCACCCCCATGACGTGGCTGAGGAACATGAGGGTGAGGTTGCCCAGCCAGAGCAGGTCGTTACCGATGGTGCGGAGCGTCTCGTCCCGCCGCTCCGGTGCCAGCCAGTAGTCCTTCTTGGGCAGGTTGATGAGGTCGTTCGGGATGTGTCGAAGGAGGAACGGCAGGCCGAGGAACGGGCCGACCGTGATCACGAGGATGATCACGTAGAGGGCGAGGAATGAGGTCTTGGACGACCAGCCGTCGGCCACGCCGCCCGGCCCGAAGTGGGAGGCGACCGTGTCGGGCAGCAGCGGGGCGTAGTGGGCGATCTGGAGGGCGACGACTCCGAGCAGGGCGACGAGGACGAAGTGGACGAGCCTCATGGGTGCGATCCGTCGATCGAATTCGCCGGGATCGATGGGCCACGAAGTGCTGGCATGGTTATAATCTCCATCGCTCAAGAGTTGCCTCCCGAGGTGTGCCCGACTGCTCCGGTCGCGGTGAGAGGTCGGTGTGGAGCCCAACTGTCGGGCACGGCGAGTTCCACTCCAGGGTATCAGCGCCAGATCTCCGGGGAGACGTTGGCGTCCCCTCGGCCGGAAGCCCTCCACGGACGGCAGGTTCGCCGTCTCAGGGGGACGTCCAGTGCCGTAGCAAGCCCTGACAAAAAGACCGGTCTAGACTGCTCTGGGATGGTGTCGATCGATGAAGCTCACCGAAAGCCTCCACGCCGACGATCCCCTCCTGGACGTGATTCGCGTCACCGACATGGTCGCTGTTCCCTGCCTGATCATCGAGGTCGGGAGCTACTTGGTCCGCCACGCCAACCCGGCCGCCCTCCGCTCGACCGCCGCCAGGGCCGGTACACCCTGCTACCAGGCCAGTCACGGGTTCGACGCGCCCTGCGATCGCATGGGAGCGGCCTGCCCGCTGCGTCAAGTCCAGGTCACGACACAACCGGTCGTCGTCGAGCACGTCCACAGGAACGCGGACGGCTCGCCGCGCACGGTGGAGGTCCACGCTCACCCGATCTCCGATGCCGCCGGCAGGGTGACCCACATCCTCGAGTCGACCATCGACGTGACCGACCGGCAGCAGGTCTCCCAGGCCAAGGCGGCCCTGGGTGCGGCGTTGTCGCGGCGGCCCACCGATCTGGTGCTGGTCGATCCGGACGGGGTGCTGGCGTTCGCGAGCTCCGGCGCCGGAGACCTGCTGCCGGAGCTGGCGAGCGCCGAGCTCGGTGAGCGCGTCGACCTGTCCGCAGAGGTCGAGGGGTCGGAGTCCGTGAGCGCCAGGATTCCACTGCTGGGCGCCGAGGGTGATGCGCCCTGGCAACTGATCGTGTTGGGAGGGAGCGGCCCGGGCTCGAGGTCGGCGACTGCTTCGCGGGTCACCGCCAACCACATCGCGGCCGGTGTCGCCCACGACGTGGGCAATATCTTGCAGACGATCTCCGCCCAGGCCGAGGCCCTCCGGGGTGCTGGTGCGGCCCAGCGGGAGGCGGCCGACGCCATCCTGCGCCAGGTGGCCCGCGGCTCCCAGCTCGTGCGCCGGCTCATGGACTTCAGCCGGCGGTCCGAGAGCGCGAGCCAGCCGGTCGATCTGGTCGCGTGCATCGGCAGGGAGGTCGACGACCTGCGTCCGGTTCTGCCCGCGGGCGTGGAGGTGGTGGTCGACCTCCACGGAGGGCCCGACCCGCGGGTTCTGGGGGACGAGACCCAGATCGCGCAGGTGCTGACCAACCTCGTGCTCAACGCCCGGGACGCGGTGGGGGAGCGGGGCACTATCCGGGTCGACCTCGAGCGGCTCGAGCTGGCGTCGGACACGGACCGTCCCTTCGCCGGCATGTGGTCGGGAGCGTGGCTCCGCATCGGCGTCGAGGACGACGGCTGTGGAATCCCGTCCGAGGTGCGGAGCAAGGTCTTTCGCCCCTTCTTCACCACCCGCGCCCACCGTGACGGCGCCGGGCTGGGTCTGGCCCAGGCCTACGGCATCGTCAAGCAGCACGGAGGCTTCATCGACTTCACCTCGAAGGTCGGTCAGGGCACGCGCTTCGAGCTCTTCTTGCCCGCCTACGACGCCAGTCTGGAGGCAGTGGCCCCGCCGTCGAAGACGGCCGGCACGGCCGTTGCCACGGTGCTCCTGGTCGAGGACGAGGAGGCGCTCCTCAGGATTCTGCAGAAGGCCCTCAGCTCGTCCGGCTACAGGGTGCTCGGCGCCACCTCCGGAGCCGCCGCCCTCGAGGTCCTGGAGCAGTCCGAGGAGGGGATCTCGGTGGTGATCTCGGATCTCCATCTGCCGGACATGTCGGGGCTCGACGTGCTGTCGAAGGTGCACGAGAAGCACCCGTTGGCGAGCAGGCTGCTGACGACTGCGGGAGGCGTGGACCACATGGCTCTCGGTGGCGTGGACCGCACGCTTCCCAAGCCGTTCTCGCTGACGGCGTTTCTCCAGGCCGTTCGAGAGCTCCTCGAAGCGGGAGAGGCGTCGTGAGCGCGGCGGAGCCGTTCACCGAAAGCGACCTGGCCGAGATGGTCAGCCGCCTCGCCCACAAGATCCGCAATCCCCTGGCGACGATCAAGACCAGCGTCCAGCTCGTCGAGCACCTGACCCGGCCGACCGGCGACATCGCCGAGTACCTGGAGAGCGCGGTCCATGAGGTGACCCGGATCGACTACATGCTGCGGGAAATGCAGACTCTGGTCCGCATGGAGCGGGTCGGCATGGCGGAGTACGCGGTGGAGGAGCTGGTGGCCCGATGCCTGGAGGTGCGGTGCGAGTCCTACGGCGTGGTGCGGGTCGTGGACGGCGCGCCCTTGACGGTACGGACCGACCCGGAGCTCTTCGGCGTGGCGCTCGCCGAGCTGGTGAGCAACGCCCGCCGCTTCTCCGGCGAGGGCGCGCCGATCCTCGTGCGCTGGGAGGCGGGTGAGGGCGGCCGGCTCCGTCTGCACGTGGAGGATGCCGGGCCCGGCATCCCCGATCAACTGTGCGAGCGAATCTTCCGGCCCTTCTTCTCCACCTCGACCCAGGGCTCCGGTCTGGGCCTCAACATCGCCGCCAAGGCGATGGACCTGGCGGAGGGCTCGCTCGACTGGGCCAATCTCGAAGGTGGGGGCAGCCGGTTCACGCTGGTGCTGCCGCTGGTCGGGGTCGCGGCTCTGTCCGCCTGAAGCCGTGGCGCTGTGCCTGATCATCGAGGACGACGCCAACCAGCGGCGTCTGGTCCGGGGGGCGCTCCGCGAGGCCGGCCACGAGATCGCGGAGGCGGGGACCGGAGACGAAGGGCTCCGCGTCTGCGCTGACCAGCGGCCCGAGCTGGTGCTCCTCGACCTCGGTCTGCCGGACGCCGACGGCCTGGAGCTTCTCCCCCGGCTGCTCGAGGTCTCCCCCCTGACGCGCGTGATCGTGCTCACCGGCCGCGACAGCGTGGCCGCCGCGGTGGAGGCTCTGCGTGCCGGGGCGAGGCACTATCTGGTCAAACCGTGGGAGCTCGACGAGCTCCTCCTGGTGGTGGAGCGCGAGGCCCGGGGCGTCGACCGGGTGGAGAGCCGGAGCCGCCAGGGCGACGGGGGGCGCTTCTGGGGCTCGAACCCGGCGATGCTCGGCATCCGGGACGACCTCGAGAAGCTCGCCACGTCGCCCTGGACGCCGGTGCTCATCGAGGGGCCCACCGGCTCCGGCAAGGAGGTGGTCGCCCGGGAGCTCCACCGCGTCACGAGCCCGAGCGGCGCCTTCGTCGCCTTGAACTGCGCCGCCGTGCCACGGGAGCTCCAGGAGAGCGAGCTCTTCGGCCACGAGGCGGGGGCGTTCACCGGCGCGCGGCGGCGGCACCGGGGGGTGGTCGAGCTCGCCAGGGACGGTACCCTGTTCCTCGACGAGATCGGCGAAATGCCCGACTCGCTCCAGCCCAAGCTGCTTCGGTTCCTGGAGCAGCAGAGCTTCCGCAGGGTCGGCGGCGAAGAGGAGCTCGCCGCCCGGTCCCGGGTCGTCGCCGCCACCCACCGCGACCTCGAAGAGCGCCTCGCCGACGGCACGTTCCGGGACGATCTCTTCTTCCGCCTCGCCGTCGTCCGTCTCAGGGTGCCGAGCCTCGCGGAGCGGCGCGAGGACCTGCTGCCGCTCGCCCACTTCCTGCTCAACGAGCTCGCCTCGACCCTGGGACGGCCCCCCCGGCCGCTGAGCCCCGCCGCCGAGACGGCGATCCTCCGCCACGGTTGGCCGGGCAACGTGCGCGAGCTGCGAAACCGCCTGGAGCGGGCCCTCGTCCTCGGTGCCACGGAGCGGATCGAGCCGCGGGACCTGGACCTGGTGGTCGGGGCCGTGGTGCGCTCGCCCGCCGTCGAGCCGGACGCCCGGGCGCTCCGGCGCGTGCTGCGGGAGGAGGGATGGGTCGTGGCGCGGGCGGCCCGTCGCCTCGGAGTGCCCCGGCACTGGCTCCGCTACCGCATGAAGCGCCACGGTATCCGCCGCCCCGACTGAGATCCCACCGCGAGGGCCGGGGGTGGCGACGGTTCGCCACGGGCGGCGAAAAGTCGCCACCGGAGCCCGGCCCCGACGCGGGCTCCATCCGCCGAACGCCGCGCCGTGGCGGGGCTTCTCCGGGGTGGCCGGGGAGCGCGCCCCCCTGGCAGGGCCCTTGCTCTTTCGAGGGGCGTGACGCGCATCCTGATCATCGACGACGAGGAGCCTCTCCTGCGGAACCTCACCGGATTCCTCGGCTCGCTCGAGCCCGTGGTCGAGGTACGGACCGCGACCACCGGGGAGGCGGGGATCGAGTGCCTCGGCGAGGAGCGTTTCGACGTGCTGCTCACCGACGTCCGGCTGCCCGGGATCGACGGCATCGAGCTTCTTCCCCGTGCCCTCGAGCTCCAGCCCCATCTCAAGGTGGTGGTGATGACGGCGTTTGCGACCCCGGAGATCCGCGAGCTGGCGCTCCACCGCGGAGCGATCCGCTTCCTCGACAAGCCGCTCGACCTCAAGGACCTGCGCAGGCTGCTGGACGGGATCTCTGACGTCGATCACGGCTGGTCCGGGACGGTGGGCGACCTGGAGCTGTTCGATCTCATTCAGTTGATGGTCTTCACCCAGCGTACCCGGGCACTGCGGGTGATCCTCCAGGACCGGCAAGGGGTGCTCGTGTTCCAGAAGGGCACACTGGTCCACGCCTCGTGCCCCGACAAGACCGGCGAGGAGGCGTTTTTCGAGATCGCCGGCTGGCGGGGCGGGCGGTTCGAGGAGCTCTCGGCGAGCGAGGCCGCCGGCTATGGCGCCAACATCGATGTGTCCGCCGTTCACCTGATGATGGAAGCGGCTCGCTTGTGGGACGAGGCCGCGCGCGAGGCGGGCGGGTTGGTGGTCGACCCTCGGGCCGCATCCTCTCGTTCCGCGGGGGCTCCCCGTTCGTTCGATTCACTCGATTTCATCGACAAGGAGGTATCGCACATGGCTATCAAGGAGCATTTGGAGAGGTTCGCCACCGTCGAAGGGTTCCGCGGTGTCGGCGTTTTCACGGCCCAGGGCGACATGGTGGAGAGCTTCACCCAGGGCTCGGACCTGGACATCAACTCGGTCGGCATGTACGCCAACAACGCGCTGCTCAACACCCAGAAGGCGACGGACCAGATGGGGGTGGGCCGCGGCAACCTGGTGCAGATCCGGGCACCCAAGGCGAGCGTCATGATGCGGTGCCTCAACGAGGCCACCGACTTCGCCGCCACCAGGTCCGGCAGGGCCCACTTCCACACCGTGGTGGTCATGGATCCCGAGGGCAACGCGGCGATGGCGGGGATGATCCTCGACAGCATCGTTGATGCCATCGCGGAGGAGCTGCGGTAGGGGTCTTCCCGTGCCGTCAAGGGGTTTCTCCCGATGAGCTTCGCCATCGATCTCCATGTCCACACGCGGCGCTACTCGCCGTGCGCGGAGCTCATGCGGGAGGAGCACCTGGCGGACCGGGGGCGCCAGGCCGGCCTCGCGGGGCTGGTCGTGACCGAGCACGACGCGCTGTGGAGGCCGGAAGAGCTCCGGGCCCTCCAGGCGCGGGCGGACGGCTTCCGCCTCTACCGTGGCGTGGAGTGCACGGCGGAGGGCGCGCACCTGGTGGTCATCGGCCTCGAGGACCTGGGGTCGCTCTCCCGTGGGGCCTCGGTCGAGGTGGTCGTGGCCCATGCCCGGAGCCAGGGTGCGGCGGTGATCCTCGCCCACCCCTACCGGGATGCCGATCCCGAGCGGCTGCCGGTGGAGCGCATCGACGCCATCGAGGTCGGGAGCACCTCGTTCACCCCGGACGAAGCCCGCCGCGCCGAGGCGCTCGCCCGTCGCTTCGACAAGCCGACCGTCGCCGCCTCGGACGCCCACTCACCGGCGAGAATCGGCTGGGCGTGGACCAGCTTCCCCCGGCTGCCGGCCGACGAAGCGGATCTCGCCCGGATGATCCGCCAAGGATCGGGCGTACCGCGAGTGCCTCGGCCCTTCCCACCCTGATTCCGGCCCGGAGCCCGATCCGGTCTCGATCACCATGCGCGAGGACGCACCTTTCGAGGAGTATCTCCGGCGGCTGGCCCCGATCCGGGCCGACTGGGAGGACCGGGTCGTCCCCGCCGAGGTCGAGCTCCTGGACCACTTCTCCTACCGGCCGGGCTATGCCTGGATGTACGCCTACGAGAAGGATCTGAAGCGGCGGATCGAGGCCGCCCTCGACCGGCCGCTGGGCTCGTTCGAGCGCGCCCTCTTCGGAAGCGGCGGCTGCCTGTCGGAGGGCCTTTCGAACGCCTGGGCCCACGGCCACCGCCGGGACGGCCGTCTGATCATCCGCGTGCGCTCGGTCGTCTCCCGCCGCGGGCTGGCGTTCGCGGTCGCCGACCAGGGTGCGGGTTTCGACGTCCAGGCTGTGCTCCGGCAGGCGGCCCGGGGGAGCAGAGGCTTCTACCACTTCGCGGGCAACGGCCTGCGGACTCTGCTCGCCCGCGACGACCTCTCCTTCACCTACCGTGACGGCGGACGGACTCTGCTGCTCCACCTTCCGTTCGTCCGCCCCGCGCCGCCGATCCCCAGCGCGTCGAAGCTCCGGAGTTGAGCCGGGCGCGGGTCCCGCCCCGTCGCCCGACGCCGGAATCGAAGCGCTTGATGATTGTTATGTTTCAGGTAATGCACTTGGCGTACGAGTTCGGGCCGTTTCGGCTCGATCCCGCGGCGCGCCACCTGTTCCGCGATGGTGAGCCGGTCGGGCTGACTCCGAAGGCGTTCGACGTGCTGGTCGCCCTCGTGGAGGCCGGGGGCGAGGTGGTGGAGCGGGAGCGGTTGATGGATCGGGTGTGGCCGGCGACGGCGGTGGTCGACGCGAACCTGACCCAGACCGTCTCCGTGCTGCGCAGGGTGCTGGGTGACACCGCCACCGAGCACAGCTACATCGCGACCGTCCCCGGGCGCGGGTATCAGTTCACCGCCCCGGTCGAGGCGGCGGTGCCGGCACCGGTCGCCGGCCGCTTCCAGCCCGCTCCGCCTCCGGGAGAAAAGACATGGGACGCCGCGCGACGCCCGTCCGTTCCGGGGTGGCGATCGCGGCTCACGCCGTCGCGGCTGCTCTTGGCCCTCCCGGCTCTGGTTGCCCTGCTGACGGCTCTGGCGGTGGTCGCGGACCGGGCCCACCGAGAGCCGGAGGCCGGTGAGCGGACGGTCCAGTCCCTCGCCGTCCTGCCGCTCACCGTCCTCACCCCCGAGAGCCTGGAGCCGGCCTTCGGAGTCGGCCTGAGCGACGCCATCACCAACCGTCTGAGCAATCAGGGGAGCCTCGCCGTCCGTTCCACCCAGGCGGTCCTGCCGTACGCGAGGGCGGGCTCCGACCCGCTCGAGGTCGCTCGCGAGCTGGGGGTGGACCTCGTCTTGACCGGCACCGCGCGGCAGTCCGGCGGCGAGGTCCGGGTGTCGGTCCAGCTCGTCGACGTCGAGAGGGAGCACCCCCTGTGGGCGGCGACCTTCGACCAGCCGACCGAATCGCTGTTCGCGATCGAGGACCAGATCGCCGAACGGGTGAGCTGGGATTTCGCGCTCGACCTGGTCGGCACGGCCGAGGGGGCGCACGGGCGTCTGGCCACCGAGAGCGGCGAGGCGTACCGGCAGTTCCTCCTGGGGCGGGCGAGCTTTCTCGAGCGCTGGCGCGAAGGCTCCGAGCGTGCGATCCGCCATTTCGAGCGAGCTCTCGAGCACGATCCCGAGTACGCGGCCGCCCTGGCGCATCTGGCCATGACCCGCGCGCTCATGGCGTCGAACGGCAACTGCTGGGCGCCGTCGCGCCGCGTGATGAACCGGGCGCTGGTGGAGGCGCGGCGGGCCATCGAGCTCGACCCGGAGATTCCGGAGGGGTACGTCGCGCTGGGGGCGGTGCTGATGAACGAACGCTACGACTGGTCCGGCGCGGACGAGGCCTTCCGCCAGGCCGTCGAGCTCGACCCCGCGAGCTCGAGGAGCCGCTACCTGCTGGCCATGGCCCTCGCGCTACGGGGTGAGGACGAACGGGCCTGGGCGGAGGCGCGGAGGCTGGAGCGGGCCCGAGCGGGCCTGCCGCCCGCGCTCGACGCCGACGGCAGGTTTTCGTACGGGCTCCTGGCGGTCTTCCTCGGGCACTACGAGGAGGGGCGCCGGGCGCTTGCCGGTATCTCCGCGACCGAGCCCCACCGCGGGGGTGCGCGCATGTACCTGGCGATCTCCCTCGAAGCCCTGGGCCGGAGCGAGCAGGCGCTGACGGAGCTCGAGGCGGCAACCCTCCACTACCGCTCGAGCCACCAGGCCGCGGCGACCCTGGCCCACTATCTGGGCCGCTCGGACGACCCGGGCCAGAGGGCGCGGGGGCGGGAGATCCTCGAAGGCCTGGAGGAGCAGCCGGAGACCGCGCCGGCCTCGCTCCTCAGCCTCGCCATCGCCCACGCCGGTGCCGGCTCGAAGGAGGCGGCCATCCGCTACCTCTGGCAGGCCCACGAGGCACGGGAGGTCTTGCCGATCGTGGTCCAGCGCGATCCACGGCTCGACCCGCTGCGCGGAGAGCCGGAGTTCGAGCGCCTGCTCGAGGCGATGAACCTGGGACAAGCTCCGGAAGCGTGACGCTGGGCACCGCGTGGGTGCCCGGAGCGCTCAGTCGCGCGACGGTGGCGGCGCTTCGTCGAGCTCGGCCCGGAGGGCCCGGGCCTGGCGGAGCACCTCGTCCGCGTCGAGGGTGAGCACTTCGCCGTCGCGGACGACGACGCGACCTTCGATCATCACGGTGCGGACGTCCGCTGCCTTGGTGGCGTAGACCAGGAGCGAGTAAGGGTTGGGCATGGGCGGCTGGGGCTGCTGGTGGAAGCTGTCGGTCGAGACGATCACCAGGTCGGCCCGTTTGCCGACCTCGAGCGAGCCGATCTCGTCCTCGAGGTCGATGGCTCGGGCCCCTTCGATGGTCGCCATCGCGAGGGCCTTGCGCGCGTCGAGCACCGTCGGGTCGCCCGAGACGAGCTTGTGGAGCTTGGCCGCGGTATCGACCTCGTCGAACAGGTCGAGGTCGTTGTTCGAGGCGGGGCCGTCGGTGCCGATGCCGACCGCGACGCCCGCGGCGATGAGGGCCGGCACCGGGGCGGTCCCAGAGGCCAGCTTCATGTTCGACTGCGGGCAGTGGGCGACGCCGACCCCGCGTTCGGCCAGCAGCGGGATCTCCTCCGGGGTCGGCCAGACCATGTGGGCGGCGATCATCCGGTCGTCGAGGGCGCCGAGCTTGTCGAGGAGGCCGATCGACGACAGGCCGCTCCGCTCCCGTATCTGCTCGATCTCGTCCCGCGCCTCGGCGACGTGGATGAGGAGCGGCACGTCGAGCTCCGCCGCCAGGCGATGGGCTTCGGCCAGGTGCTCGTCGGACAGCGTGTAGGGCGCATGCGGGGCAACTGCCGGCGTGATCCGCGGGTGGCCCTTCCAGCGCTCGACGAAGCGGCGGGTGCCGGCCACCGCCTCGTCCCAGGTCTTGTGGTCGGGGGCGGGGAAGTCGATCAGCGTCTCCCCGAGGACGGCGCGCATGCCGCAACGCTCGGTCTCCTCGGCGATCGCGTCCTCGAAGTAGTACATGTCGACGAAGGTGGTGGTGCCGCCCCGGAGCATCTCGAGGCAGGCCAGGCGGGTGCCGACGCGCACGAAATTCTCGTCCACGTGCTCGGCCTCGGCCGGGAAGATGTGGCCCTGGAGCCAGTCCATGAGCTGGAGGTCGTCGGCCAGCCCCCGGAAGAGGGTCATGGGGACATGGGTGTGGGCGTTGATCAGGCCGGGGATGACGATCTCGCCCGTCGCGTCGATCCGCTCGGCATCCGGGTAGGTCGGGGCGACCTCGCCGGCCGGCCCGACCGCCACGATCCGCCCGTCCTCGATGGCCACCGCGCCGTCGGCGAAGATCGTTCCCGCATCGTCGAAGGTCACGACCGTGCCCCCGGTGACGAGGAGCTGCCCGCTGTCGAGCGCCGCGGCCGAGTGCGACGGCCGCTCGGCGGCCGGCTTCGGGGGCTGGCAGCCGAGGCTCCAGACGATCGCCAGGATCGAGAGCACGGCGAGGAGGGGCGCGGGGATCGGTCTGGTTGCGTAGATGGGGTCGGCGTCGGGGTGGCGGCGAGCGGTCGGTCGGTTCGTCGTCATGGTCACGGGCAGATCTTGCCACAGTCCTCGGGCGGGCCCCTTCCGCCGCGAGCTCCGGCCCCGGGTTAGGATGCTTGGCGGATCAAGCCGTCCGAAACGGTTCGGGCGGGGCAGGCTCGAACAGGGGAGGCCACCATGTCGTCACGCGCAAGGCTCGCTTCGATCGTGTGGATCGTGTCGCTCGGAACGTCCATCTGCCTCGTGGGTGGGGGAGGCGCCCTGCTGGCCCAGAGCCCGAGCGCCGCCGGCGAGCCCGTCACCTGGCGCGTCGACTACTACCACACGGGTGGGCTGGGGATCGAAGCTTTCAGCCTCGACCGGGTGGTGGTGGAGCCGCTCCCCTGGCCCGGTCACCCCGCCGGCTTCGTGGACCCCTCGGACTCCGGGACCTACCGCTTCCGGGTGTTGAGTGTCGGGGAGGGAGGAGGCGGGGAGCTCCTCTACTCCCGCGGCTTCTCGTCCATCTTCGCCGAGTGGCAGACGACGAGCGAGGCGGCCGAGATGCACCGGACCTTCCACGAGTCGCTCCGCTTCCCGGCGCCCTCGTCACCGGTCGACGTCGCGGTCGACAAGCGGGGGGACGACGGCTCCTTCGCCGAGGTCTGGCGCGCGCGGCTCGACCCGGCGGACATGTTCGTCGACCCGTCGCCGCCCCCGCGCCAGGAGCTCCTCGAGATCGAGCGCCACGGCGAGCCCCGGAACAAGGTGGACGTGCTGCTCCTGGGGGACGGCTACACGGCAGCCGAGTGCGCGGAGAAGTTCCCGGCCGACGCCCGGCGCCTGACGGATGTCCTCTTCGCCCACGAGCCGTTCGGCCACCGCAGGGAGGACTTCAACGTCTGGGGCATCTGCCCGCCAGCCCAGGAGTCCGGCATCTCCCGGCCGTCGACCGGCATCCACAAGCGCTCTCCGGTCGGGGCGACCTACGACGCGTTCGGCTCCGAGCGCTACGTGCTCTCCTTCGACAACCGCGCCTGGCGCGACATCGCCGCCTGGGCGCCCTACGAGTTCGTCGAGATCCTCACCAACAGCGAGACCTACGGCGGAGGCGGCATCCAGGGCCTGTTCGCCACCGTGGCCGTGGACAGTGACTGGGCTCCGTATGTCTTCATCCACGAGTTCGCCCACCACTTCGCGGGCCTCGCGGACGAGTACTACACCTCGCCGGTGGCCTACGAGACACCGGCTACGATCGTCGAGCCCTGGGAGCCGAACGTCACGGCGCTGCTCGACCCGGAGCACCTCAAGTGGGCCGACCTCGCGACCGCCGGCACCCCGATGCCGACGCCCTGGCCGAAGGAGACCTTCGAGGCCCATCAGAAGGAGATCCAGGCCCGGCGCAAGGAGATTCGTGCCGAGAACCGTCCCGAGTCGGTGATGTCCGCCCTCTTCCGCGAGGAGCGGGCGTTCACCACGGAGCTTTTCGAAAGCGCGGAGCACGCGCAGGCGGTCGGCGCGTTCCAGGGCGCCAACTACGACGCCCAGGCCTTCTACCGTCCCCAGATCGACTGCATCATGTTCACCCGGGACGAGCTGCCCTTCTGCGCCGTCTGCCAGCGGGCGCTCGAGCGGGTGATCGACCTCTACGCTCCGGGTGGAGCGCGGTGAGCCCGGAGCCGTGAGTCGGGAGCGCGCGGACGGGACGCGGGGGAGGCTCTTCGTGGGCGTCCTCTCCGTTCTGGGAGGGTGCGCCCTCTGCGCCGTCGCCCTCGACCTCGTCCCGGTCGACGAGACGAGCCTTCACGCCCCCCGGGCGGTGCTGTTCCTCGCCGGCCTGGTGGTTCTGGTGGCGGGGGTGATGGCCGTCCGCGGGCCCGAGTCCCGCCACAACGATCTCCTGGCGGCGGTGCTCCTGCTGTCGATGGCCGCGGCGGGTGCCTGGGTCGCCCTCCTCGCTCCGGCCGGCGGCTTCTCGGGAGGCATCCCCCTGCTCCCCCGAGGGACCAACGTCCTCCTGGCCCGGGTCCTATTCGGACTGGGCGCGGTCACGAGCGTCCTGCTCGCGGTCTGGGCGTTCCGGAGGTGGCTCGCGCGGATGGGCTGAGCTGATCCCGAGCGAGATGTCGTCTTAATGCTTCGACGCAGGTGCGCCGTGCTGTTTGTCATAATGTCGAGACCAGCCACCACTCCATCACTCAGCGAAGGAGCTCGTCATGCCCTCCGACCGGGACAAGCGCCCCGAGCCAGGACAGAAAGGCCGTCGTGGCCCTCGCGGCGGCACTACCACTGTGAGCGCCGACGGTGCTCTCGTGCGGAAGACCTTCTACATCGACCGTGACGTGGAGGAGGCCCTGCGGGAAGAGTCATTTCGTACCCGCCGGACCGAGGCGGAGATCGTGCGCGAAACGCTCCGCGACCGCTACGGCCTGGAGTCGTAACCTCCGCGCCCGCGTGGTGCCGGGCGTTTCGCCCGTATCTCGGACCCTCCCCGAAGCGGCCGGCGTCCCTGCCGGCCGTGTCTGATTTGTGCCGCCGTGCTGCCGGTGCGCAAGGTCATCAGCCACGGTTTCGGGGGCTGGAGACTCTTCAAGAGAGGGAGGCGCCGCCCGGCATGGTGCCGGCGCCGTGCCCTCCCGGGAAGGGATCTCCCCCATGCGCACTCGTACCGGTCGACGCGCTCGGCTGCTCCGGACCTTCGCCCTGGCCGTCACCCTCTGTCTGCTGGTCACGGCCTCCCCCGTGTTCGCCGCCCCCGCGGTGGCAGGCTCCGACGGCAACCCGGCCGTCGATCGCCCCGCCGGCCTGCTCCACGCCCTGGGTGACGCCCTGGCCGGCCTCTGGGCCGGGCTCACCGCCCGCGTCGACCGGCTCTTCGCCGCCAACGGGCACGAGGTCGACCCCAATGGCACGGCCGGCAGCGCCGCGGGGACGACGACGGGGGTCGTGCCGCTGGATCAGGTCACCACGGACAACGGAGCAGGCATCGACCCGAACGGCTAGGGGCTCCACTCACTGAAGGTCTGGGGCACCGGCCGGGTACCTGTTGGCGGCCGGCGCTCCGGTTCCCCGCCCGTTCCGTGACGTCGGCCACGGCTCTGTCCCGCTCCGTCATCCTGCTGCACTGATGTATCGGAATAGGTAGAATTGGAGAAACTACCGAGACGGCGAACAACAGGGAGCCCGCCATGACCGACACCCTGCTCTGGCACATCGACCGGGCCTTGCTGGAGGCGGCCCGGCGGGGGGAGCTCTCCGAGGGCCAGCTCGTGGAGCTGCTGCTGGCCCACGTGGAGGAGCTCTGTCCCATCTGCCGGCGGGAGCGGGAGGCGGAGAGGGCGGTGGAACGACCGGCCGTGGACTACGCCGGGGTCGTGCGGCGGGTGCGCCATAGCCGGCGCCTGCGTGAGGAGCTCGACGCCCTGGCTGAAGAGGGCGCCCGGGTGCCGGAGCTTCTGGAGACGCTCCGGCGCCTGTCACCCGGGCAGCGCCTGCTCCGCGTCAAGAACGCCCCGGAGCGCTACGCCAGCCGGGCGCTCTGCGAGGCCCTGTTCGCCGAGGCCCGTTCCTGCCTGCCGGCGGACCCGGCCGGCTCCCGCGGCTGGGCGGAGACGGCGGCGGCGGTGGCCGCCCTCTACCCGGAGCGGTACCCGGCCCACGAGGTCCGGGCCCTCGCCTTCAAGGGCAACGCGGAGCGGGCGGCCGGCGACTTCCGCCGGGGTGAGGAGCTCCTGGTGCGGGCCCGGCACGTGATGGCCGAGCACCAGGTGACCGATCTCGACCTGGTGGCCGAGCTCCACAGCTTCCTCGCTTCGCTCCACACCGACCTGCGACGGTTCGCCGAGGCGGAGCAGCACCTCTCGGTCGCCGCCCGCCTCTACCAGGCGCTGGAGCTGGAGGAGGAGCTGGCCCGGGTGGTGCTACAGCTCGCTACTCTCCATCGCCACCGCGGCAACATCGACGCCGCCCTGGCGGCGGACCGGGAGGCGGTGGCTCTGCTGTCACCGGAGGTCCATCCCCGGCTCTACCTGGCCGCCCGGCTCAACCTCGCGTTCCATCTCCACGTGGCAGGTGAGCCGGAGGCCGCCCGGGACCTGCTGCTCTACGACCTGGACCTGTACGAGGAGCACGCGGACTCCCATACCCGCGTGCGGGTGCGCTGGCTCGAGGGGCGCCTGGCCATGGCGACCGGCGAGCCGGAGGTGGCGGAGGAAGCGCTGGTCGAGGTGCGGGACCGGTTCGCCGCCCAGGAGCACGGCTTCAACGCCGCCCTCGCCTGCCTCGACCTGGCGGAGCTCTACCACCGCCAGGGGCGGCTCGACGCCCTCCGGGAGGCGGCGGGCCAGGCGGTGGCCCTGTTCCGTGCCCACGAGATCCACCGGGAGGCCCTGGCGGCGCTCCTCCTCTTCCAGGAGGCGGCCGCCACCCACCGGGTGACGGTCGAGACCCTCCACCACGTGGCCCGTTTCCTGGGCCAGGCCGCCCGCGACCCGGCCGCCCGCTTCGACCGGGCAAGATGAGGTGCCTCGGTGGGTGCCGGACAGGCCGCGCCCGTCTCCGATCCCGAGGGGGCCTACGGCATCGGCTCCATGGGCCGGTCCGGGTCGATCGTCGAGAACCGTTCCATGAAGCTCCGGAGCTCCGGTTCGGTCACCGTGAGGCTGTATCGGATCTCCCCACCCTCGAAGCGCCAGCGGCCGGGGTTGCTGGCGCGGTCCGCGATCGCTGGTTGGAGGGCTGCGAGAACCTTGGTCAGCGAGATCACGCCCTCGGCATAGGTCCCCTCGGTGTGTTGCCTGAGGAAGGCGAGGGTCGGCACCAGTCCCGGAGGGATGCTCTCGGCGAGCGCTCGGCCCTCGGGCGTCCCGGCGAGCTCCTTGCCGAAGGCTTCGGCCGCGAGGTGAATCTGCCCGGCGACCGGGACCTCGGCCTCATGGTGCACGTTCTCGCCCGTTCGGAGGGCGAACTGCAGCGTCGCTCCCGGTTCGTTGATCCTGTCTCCGACCCGGTTCAGGAACTCCTTGAGGTTCTCGGTTTCGAAGCCGAGGCCGATCTCCAGCTCGATCCACCAGCCGGTCTCGTCGTCCACGAGCTGGGTGAGGAAGCTCCCCGCATATCCGTTTGTGCTCTTGGTCACGACAGCCCGGTGGCCCACCGGGGGCTCGACAAGCTGGCGCGTGATCAGCGCACCGCTCCGGCGCTCGGTGATCTGGAGCGCCCGGGCTTCCCCGGAGGCTTTGGTACCCGGAACAGGAGTCCAGCGCATCGCCTGGTGAAATCCCGGCTCGCCGGCGATGGCCGTGCCGAGAGGAAGCAAGAGGGTCGCCACGAGCGCGAGGATGTCGAGGGTGCGACGGGACGGCAATCTCATCTGTTTCATGGTCATCTCGTTCTTCAGCGGTTGCATGGTCTTCTCCGCCGTTTCGTGGCGGGAGCTCCTACGTGGGGCAGAGGCTGATGGCGCAGTTGTACAAGCAGAGATCCCGCTCGCTGTCGCGCTTGTCCAGGTCCACTCCCCGGCACACCTTCACCTGGTAGAGGTTGTAGCAACACGCGTTGCACTCGAGGCAGATCGACGTCTGCTCCGTGCAGGTCTTCCGGATGTCGTAGTCCCGCGGGTTGAACGTGAAGTCGCACATCTCGGCACGGCCGCGGCCGAACAGCCACTTCAGGAAGCTGAAGCAGGTCGGGCTGGTCTCCAGGGCCTGGACGCCGAAATCGAGCCCGTTGTCCGCCGCGGTCGGGGCTGTGATGGTGGACGAGCTCCAGGAGAACGGCGAGGGGACGGTCATCGACTGCGGCGTGATCGGGTAGGGGCCCATGGTGCCCGAGCAGTCGTTGTAGGTGATGCATGATTGAAACGACCTGGAGTCCCCCGGCCCGAACTCGACCAGGCTCGGGACGATCGAGGCCGTTGCGTTCTCCCAGCAGCAGCCGTAGCAGTTGAAGCCGAACCGGTCGTCGCCGTCGCGAGGGCGGACGTCGGTCCGGCCGATGAGGGCGTTTGACCCCTTCATCACGGTCCACTTGAGGACCCCCGCCGGCCGCCTCCGATCGAGCCGCCGTCCCAGGACGTCGGGCGCCACGGTGTCGGCGAGCTCCTCGAGGCCGATCGTGTGGATTCCGTGCGCCGGCACCGTCAGAGGACCCAATGCGAAGGTGCCGCCCGACCAGTGAACCTGGACGCCGATCATGGCGTCCTCGTCCCCAAGGTTGACCAGGGTGGTGGATGTCTCGTACCGCTCGACGTCCGGGAGCGGGTAGGTTCCCTGGCCGTGGGCGTCCTCGAAGGGGAAGAAGGCCATGTCGGCGGTCGTGCCGTCGGCGAGCGGCGCGCCACCCCGAACCAGAAGAGGGGAGCGCTCTCCCCGCACCCGGAGGCGGACCGGGGCGCTGCTGCGCGTCCCGAGGGCTGCGAGCCGCGCCAGGGGCACCGTGCGGGCGGCTCCGGGGGCGACCTCGACGGAGGACCGGTCCAGAACGGCGCCGGATGTGGCGTCCAGGCTCTCGATCGAGACCGTCTGGGGGGCGTCGGCACCGTTGAACAGCGTGACCCAGGGTGCAGTCGGTCCGCCGGCCGCGGGATTGCCGGCCGAGGGTCTGGAATCGCCCGCGGCACTTGCCGGCAGGGGGATCGATTCGTAGCGCGCCGTTCCGACGGTCGTCTCCCCATCGACCAGCTCGAAGGTCTGGACGGGTGTCGCGCCCCCCGCAACGACCATGCCGATCAGGGCTCCGGGCGGTCCGTCGTGGTCGACCGCGACGGAGCCCCGTGCTCCGAGGCCCCGCGCCCCTCGAGACCCGTCCACGCGGAGGCGTCGGCCCGGCGGGACCTCCACCGAGAGGGGGTTGTCCGAGGTTCCGGGCCCCAGGGTGATCCGGGCATGGACCGTCTGCTCGGAGACGTTGGCGAGGAAGAGGTCTGCCCGGGGAGAGGGGCCGAAGGCGGGTTGGGAGAGGTCCCAGAAGCCGACCAGCCGGCTCGACCCGAAGTCCTCCGCCGTCGTGAACGGGATCTCGAACGTCTGGCCCCGGGGTCCCGAAACGATGGCCCAGGCCTGGAGCGTATCGGCGTCCCCGAGCAGGCTGCACCGCACGCTCCCCGCGGAGAACCCCTCCTCGAATCCGGCGAGTCTGTCGCGAAGAGAGAGCTCCAGGTGGTTGAGCGATTCGATGACGAACGTGCCGAGGGCGAGCGACTCACCCTGGTCGTTGCGGACTTCGAGCTCCACCGAGATGGGGTCCGTCACCGTGTTCATGAGGAACAGGGTTGTCTCCAGGCGGTTCTCGATCGAGTAGAACGGGGCGTCGAAGGAGAGCCGGCGGGCCGCGGCCCGGCGCTCGGCACGCATCCTCTCGGCGTCCTGCTCGGCTTCTCGGGTTTGGCGGCTCGCGAGCTCCGACGGCGTCAGATGCTCGGCCGGATGGTCTGCGGTGGGTGAGGCGCCCTGGAGCGAGCTGGCGCCGGCGCGGGGAACGACTCCCAAGGCGAGGACGAGCGTGATGGCCCCGAGCCGGTTCAACGAGAGGAGGGGCTGCAAGAATGCAAGGGAAGGGAAGCGGAACACGGCGTCGAGCTCCTTCGTCAAAGTCCGTTGTGTTTCCCCAAGGCTCGGCCGGTGAGACGAGCGCCCTGGTCCGTGGGGGATAGGGCCCGAGCGAGCCGGGGGTAAATAGTCTTACTCATTGAAAGTGCGAAGATAAGAATATTCGGGACATCGAGAGTTTCGTCTTCGGCTCTTCGCTCTGGCGCTCCGCGTTCATTCGAGAAACTGCGCCATCATTTCGAGCACCCGGGCGATCTTCATCTCGCGCTCTCGCCCCGCCAGTTCGGCGATGCGGCGGATCTCGCACCGCAGGTTCTCCGAGCTCTCCGGAGCGGCCCTGTCGGTTACCTCGCACGGCTTCCCGTCCGGGCCGGGGCCGAGGTCGTGGCCGGTCACCGAAGGGTCCGGAGTCGTGGCCAGCCAGGTCAGCCATTCGACGTGCCGGAGGGTGGACTCCCAGGCCCGCAACGGGAGCTCCATCGCGTCGAGCAGGCGCTCGAGGTTCGTTCCGCCGACGGGTTGCCTGCCGTGCTCGTAGCTCGAGATCGTCGCCTTGTTGACTCCGGAGAGCTCTGCGAGGCGCTTCTGGGTGAGCGCTCGGTAGGTCCGCAGGAGCATGAGCGCCGTCCCCGCGGTGGCCCCGCCGGCAACGTGGCTGGGGACCTCGGCTTCGGCTCCGCCGGGCGCGTCTGAGGGTTCCTTCACGAGACGACTGTAGTCACGGTTTCCTTCGAGGGCAAAACGGCCAAGCCAAGTAGTTTCAGCCATTTCCTGCTCGGAGATCGCCTCATTTCGTCCGGAGGAACGGTCGACTTGGGTCAAACGCCGCAATAGGGCGATGAGTAGAAATCTCCAGCTCTTCTGCGGAGTTCCGTTCCAGGGGGATGTTTCTTCTTCTCCGGGGAAACCGGCGGGGTCGTCGGTCGATCGCTTCAACGGGCCTCCCGTTTCGGTGGTCGTGGTTCGGTCTCTGGCGTCGAGCCCTCCTATCCATGAGGACGGGATCGGGGGGCTCGATCGCTCGGTGCGGAGCGCCCGAGCCGGGCGCGCGGTAGAATCGCTCCGACTGGTAACTCACCGACTCCGTGGAGTCGTACCCGGGCCTCGGCGCGCCGCTCCAGAGGGTGGGAGCGCGAGGCCCCCGAGGGAACCGTGAGCGATCGTTCCTTTTCCCAGCAGGAGGCAGGGCGCCTGATCCGGGCCGTGCTCGACGAGCTCGGCCGGGGCATCGTGGGGCAGGACGAGTTTCTGTCCGGGCTGTTGATGGGGGTCCTGGCCGACGGCCATGTGCTGATCGAGGGCGTGCCCGGCCTGGGCAAGACGCGGGCGGTCAACCTGCTGGCCCGCATCTGCCAGACCACCTTCAAGCGCCTCCAGTTCACCCCCGACCTGCTGCCGGCGGACATTCTGGGCACCCGCGTCTACAACCAGCAGGCCGGGAGCTTCGAGACGGTCAAGGGGCCGATCTTCGCCAACTTCGTCCTCGCCGACGAGATCAACCGGGCGCCGG
>Ga0210123_1000424_pt1 | contig 26466 bp, 29 predicted proteins | sample Muzzi_PWB_D2_FD_185535 | JGI IMG/M metagenome (GOLD analysis project Ga0210123, IMG submission 185535) | Wetland microbial communities from San Francisco Bay, California, USA, that impact long-term carbon sequestration - Muzzi_PWB_D2 (SPAdes) | ecosystem: Environmental > Aquatic > Marine >... | reverse complement strand
CGCTTGAAGATCGTTGTGTCACCATATCGCGGGCAGCTTCCAGTGTAACCTATCCGGCAAGCATTATGCTGGTAGCGGCCATGAATCCTTGCCCATGTGGCTACGCAACCGATTTGAGGCACGAATGTCATTGCACGCATCAACAGGTTGAGCGGTATCGCTCGAAAATATCAGGGCCGCTATTGGATCGTATTGACCTGCATGTGGAAGTTCCGGCGGTGTCCTATCGGGACCTGTCATCTACTCCACCGACTGAAGATTCAGCTGTCATCAAGCGACGCGTTACGGCTGCACGACGGCTGCAAGCGGATCGATTCCAAAATGTTTCCATTTACTGCAACTCGCAGATGAGCAGCCGTGTGATCCGGACCCATTGTAAACTCGATGCCGGATCACGCGCCATGCTAGAGCATGCCGCAGAAAAATTCGGTTTATCAGCCCGTGCATATTTTCGAATTATCAAGATTGCCCGGACCATTGCAGATCTCGCCGGACAAAACAATATCGATGCCCATCATCTTTCGGAAGCCATTCAATACCGAATGCTGGACCGTAGTACTCAGGAATTATCATAGCTGGCTGAGGATGGCCGGTGGTCCGGTACCTGCGGCTTGCCCCAGGCTGTTGCACCAAACACATGGCCGACAATCAGCTATATAGAAGTGATGTCGATCAATTTCAGTCGGACGTTTAAGTTTCGCTGTGATTGGACGCTTGCTTGTTCCATGCGCCGGAGGAGTTCGGTCTCTTTCCTGATTGCCGTTCGAAAATACTTCTATTGGCTATGTAATATTTTGTTATTATTAATGAAAAACAATTATACGCATAATATGCATCTGTGCAAAAATCAATTCTGAGCGCATTTTGTAAGGATAGTAATGAGAATATTCCCGTCTTTGGTGGCTCTCTGAAGGCCAATGCTTAAAAAACCACGACTGGTCTGCATTTATGTGTTGACAAAGATTTGGCGAGGCTGTAAATGCCTCATAGAATGTGTGTTGGCGCACTCTTTTCATTTTTAAAAAGGAGGAATTCAGATGACTAAAGCGGAAATCGTTGAAAAAATGGCCAAAGATGCCAGCATCACCAAGGCCGCAGCTCAGACCTGCCTCGAGTCCTTCATCGCTTGTGTAACCAAAGCGTTAAAGAAAAAAGACGGCAAGGTCACCCTGGTGGGATTCGGCACATTCCAGAAAACACGTCGTAAAGCCCGCAAAGGCAGAAATCCTCAGACCGGTGAAGTGATTAAGATCAAGGCGACCAACGTTGTGAAGTTCAAACCCGGTAAAAAGTTAAAAGACGCCATCTAGTTGCAGTTCAAAGTGGCTTTTAGAAAACAGCTAAACTGAATAGTTTAGCTGTTTTTTTTGAAACCGCCTCTAAGCATTTTCAAAGTTTGCCTTGCTTCGCGCCGCATAGCACCGCCGCTCAACATACTGGCCTGTGCTATGGTCGAAAACCGCTTCGTGTTCGTGTATGATCTTGGCGCCGCCCTCCCAAGCACCGCAGGCGATCACCACCGGATCTCCCAAAGAGAACTTATGTCCGCATGCAGGGCAGCCCTCGCTGTTATAGCGATTGAGGTGCTCTAGGTCCATGATGAATTGTTGCTTGCTATGCTTCATGCCGGCCTCGCTTTCATTTTGATGTCTTATTGGTACCTGGTGCCTTGTTTAATAGTATAACGCCCCTTATACCTGTCAACGGCCGTTCGTTGGCAGAGACGGCAACCATTCCTGTGAAATGAACCGCTGGTTCATGCCGATCAAGCACGCAGATGCGCCGGGCTTTGTGCCCTCGACATTAATGGCATAGGCTTGGGGCGCCTGTAAGGAGTGTGCATACAGAGCGACAACCCAGGATGCGAGCGCCACCTTTGGTCGGCATTGAAATTGGAGGATCGGTTTGATATAGATGGCTCTGGTTATCCACCCCATACCGATTAGAAGGACACCAGATGGCATCGCGATCGTCGAACTCAGATGACTCAATGGCCGGCCCTGCGCAGTGGGTTGATCTGTATGGCAATTATATGTACCGCTATGCATTGTCACGTGTTGCTGACAAAGACATTGCGGAGGATTTGGTGCAGGAGGCTCTGGTGGCGGCCATTAAGGCGTACGCGCGTTTTCAGGGCAGATCATCGATCAAAACATGGCTGATTGCCATATTGAAACGCAAAATCGTAGACCATTACCGCCGGAGGAGCAATCGGCATACAACGGACGATATTGAAGCCATAGCCAACAACATTGATCAGGTGTTCGACGATTCCGGGCATTGGCAAATCAAACCCAGCGAATGGACCGTTAACCCAGGTTCGGCATATGAACAGCAAGAATTCATGAATGTTCTCTATCACTGCCTGTCCCAGTTGCCTCCCCGATTGTCTGAAATATTCATGCTGCGAGAGTTTGAAGAAATGGACACGGCCAGCATCTGCAAGCAATTATCCATCACTGAATCCAACAGTTGGGTGATGCTATACCGTGCCCGCATGCAATTGAGAACCTGCCTGGAGACAAACTGGCTGAATGAGGCCGAGTAGGAGGAAGTATTCATGGCTGGCTGGATGATAAATTGTAAAGAATATGCCAAGTTAACCTCCCAGAGCATGGACCATCGTCTATCGCTTTGGGACTGGGCATCCATAAAAATACACCAAATGATTTGCCCACCCTGCAATCTTATTCGGAAGCAGTTTGATGTTCTTCGCAACGCCTGCCGCCAGATGCCTTCTGATGAAACCTCCCCCGACATGGACGGCCGACTTTCCAATGATGCCTGTGAACGTATTAAGGCGGTCTTAGAGGATGCCGCCGATACGAAGCCGTGAATCCGGGCTTCAGCAGGTCAATCGGATTTAGGTCTCGCGCATGGACTTACCTGTGAAATGATTCCTCTATGGCGCGATGAACAATGTGCCGTGAAAATCCCCGGCCAATTAAAAAGCGTTGGAGTCTATTTCGCAAATCTGTCGTGAATTGGTCGCTGTTGATGTGTTTCATTTTTTTTGCCAGCGCTTGACGGCATGCTACCGATTGATAATCGTCGGAGCAATGTGATGCGATACTGAGGCTGATGATGTCTGCGGGTAAATTTTTGGCGTTAAGCTTATGCCGGATGAGATGAATACCATATCCTCTGCGCTGCAGTTGTTGTACCAAAGTATGCGCAAAGCGTTCGTCGTTAAGGTAGCCCATGCGCAGGCACTCGTTGATAACCGCCCCTATTTGCGGTTGCTCAAAGCCTCTTTCCTGAAGCTTCTTATCCAGTTCCGCACAGGCATGATCGCGCCGCGTCAGCAACCGCAGAGCGCTATTCAGGCAAGCTTTGTATGCGTCAGGTGCCATGGGTCACGATAGAAACACAGGATGACCCGTCCTGTAAAGCTCATTTAAACGCTACCCCGGGTTGCAGGCCGACTTTTTTCAATATGTAGGCCAGGGGGCAGAATCCGGTAAAAGCGGCTTGAAACATATTGGCTCCGACAAAAGCTGTCAGAAAAAGCCAATAGGTACTGTGTGCGAGTGATAAAAAGAGACTTAGCAGAATCATGCCGCCTGCAAATGCCATTACAATACGATCGATGCTCATCATGTCATCCTTTCTTCATTTCCATGCTAAAAATTGCATGCCCTCGCTTTTGTCGAGCCTGGTGCGTGATAAAGGTTACTAAATATTGACATTGGGCCATTTTGCCTTAATATAGACGATGCCAAAAATGCGTTGCGCACGGTAATTCAAATCATGGAGCGAATCAATGGTCATTGAGACAAAACAGGAATACCTGGAGCGGGTCCTGGGGATGGAAAAACCCCTTTGCCCCCATTGCAAGCAGGAAATGAGCTTATGGGAAGTGCCGCCGGTAACTTTTTCAGACGGGTTGGGATGGGGGGAACCCTATCTGTTCCTATGTTTTAACGACGAATGCTCTCTATATACCCAAGGTTGGCAAACCCTTGAAGAGAATTACGCCCAAAGAGCCTCCATGCGTTGTTTTAACTATCCCGGAACCAAGAATTTTGAATGCATGCCGGTATTCAGTCCCCATGGTGCCAAAGGACAAATTATTGACGACCAGGTGTTGGCAGAGCAAGAAGCGCTGGAGGCCAATATCAAGAAAGGGTTTTCGATTCTTGCCGACTGTTATGTGAACAAGGATGGCTTCACTGCCATGCAACTGCTTTCCGATCCATGCGAACCGGCGCGCGTGCGAATCAAAGCCGCGGAGATGGTTGGCGACATCAGCGACGTTGAGGCCATTGAACCTTTGCGCTGCATGCGTTCGGGCAATCGGTTGCTGCAGGAAGCTATTGATGGTGCCATCTCTAATATTCACGGACGTTTTTTTACGCGGGAATGCCCTCATTGTGCCGAGATCATCAAAAAGCGCGCCAAAGTGTGCAAGCATTGCGGCAAAGATGTGGCCGGGCAATAGGCGTCTTCAAGATCAGATTTCCCACCAAAATTATGGCGGTGCCAGGGCGCGATGCCCCGGCCGCTTGCTGCAGTTTACCTGCCAGCCGCCCTGTTGAGATTCATGGTATCGTACGATTTGAAGATCAGTTGTTGGCGGCTGCGCCGTTTAGCCGCCAGCGGCACCAGAGTAGCGGGATTGAAAGATTCCGCAGCCTTGGTTTTGGAGGGCACAGCATCCAGGCTCTGTCCCAGTCTGTTGCCGGAGACGGTATCCCATACCAATGCCGTTCTGCCGTCCGATGCAATGGCCAAGGGGACTTGATATGCGGTGAGCAGGCGCGCCGCAGCAATCACTTCGCGCTCACGCGAAGAGAGTGAGCCGGCCGCACACTTGATCACCATGTAGCTGAAACCTTTCATCCGGACGACCAGATCCACACTGGATTGATAGCCCTCGTCCGCCATATCCAGAATTATCTCGGCATCGACTTCAATATCTCTTCGGTTATAGCCTTTGATCTCCACCAGGAACCGTTCCACCTGCTGGCGGTTTTCCTCCGCCCCTGCATTGGGTATGGTGTGTCCGGTAATATAATCGATCAGGATCTCTTCGGGCCGTGCCGTTATATCCATCTGCTGCCTCCAGAGCCAGCGCTAATTTCGAATTAAAGTGGCTATTGATTTTCGCTTGCAATCAAGGAGCACCCGGTCATCTGGCTGGGCTGCTCAATGCCCATGATGTTCAGAATGGTGGGAGCGATGTCTCCCAAAACACCGGAATTCAGCCGGGCCTGCTTGCGGTTGTCATCCACCAGCACGAGATGCACGGGATTGGTGGTATGGGCCGTATGGATACGGCCGCTATCTTCAATCATGGTTTCTGCATTGCCGTGATCCGCTGTGATCAGCAAGGCGCCGCCTTTGGACAAGACGGCCGCTGCAATGCGCCCCACACATTGATCCACCGTTTGGACCGCCCGAACCGCCGCCCCCAGGATACCGGTGTGGCCCACCATGTCCATATTGGCAAAATTGAGCACGATCAAATCGTATTGATCCGCCGCGATGCGCTGCATGACCTCCTCCGTCACGGCCATGGCGCTCATCTCGGGTTTATAATCGTAGGTGGGTACGTCGCGCGGGGAGGGAATTAAGCAGCGGTCTTCTTTTTCAAAGGGTTTTTCTTCTCCGCCGTTAAAAAAGTAGGTCACATGGGCATATTTTTCTGTTTCAGCAATTCGGAGCTGTTTAAAACCGTTGCGGCTGATCACTTCTCCCAGAATACCGTCCAAATGGTTCGGCGGGAAAGCAATGGGCAAAGAAAATTTTTCGTCATAAAGGGTCATGCACACGTAGCGTCCCGGTTGGGGCCAGCTCTGCCGTTCAAACCCATCAAAGTGTTTTTCGGTCAATGCACTAGTAATCTGTCGTGCACGATCAGCGCGAAAATTAAAGAAGACAATGCTGTCATCCTTTTGTACACAGGCCCTGGGCCGTCCGTCCGGTTGGGTGATCACGATGGGTTTGACGAATTCGTCACTTTCGCCTTGGGTGTAGGCGGTCGCCACAGCGGTCACCGGATCGCTCGCAGGTGTGCCTTCGCCCTCGGTATAAAGTCGGTAGGCCTTCTCTGTACGTTCCCAGCGCGTATCGCGGTCCATTGCATAATAGCGGCCGCAGACAGTTGCAATGGTGCCGTTTCCGATTTCATCGATGTGGGCCTGCAGTCGGGTGACATACCCCACACCCCCATCCGGGGGTGTATCGCGGCCGTCCAGGATAACATGCACATAGACGCGATCCACTCCCTTTTTTCGGGCCAGATCGAGCAGGGCCAGAAGGTGGGTGAACTGGCTGTGGACACCACCGTCCGAGACCAGTCCGATCAAGTGCAACGCCCGCCGGTTCTCCAAAGCATTCTGAATGGCGGAGTCGATTGCGGTATTGGAAAAAAAGCTGCCGTCCGCGATGGCCAGATCGATGCGCATCAGGTCCTGGTATACCACGCGTCCGGCCCCGATATTCAGGTGGCCGACTTCGGAATTTCCCATGATGCCTTCGGGCAACCCCACGGCCTTACCGGAGGTCTGGAGTTGGGTTTTGGGATATTCATCCATCAGCCGGTCCAGGTGGGGTGTATTTGCCTCGGATACGGCATTACCCGGTCCTGGAGCACGCTTGCCCCAGCCATCCAGAATCATCAGCATGATCGGTTTGGGTCTTTGCATCTCATACTCCGTTCCGCGAAAGGTTTGCATCACATTACTCGACAATTGTCTCCTCGCCATTAAAGGGGCGTACATTGGATTGCTTGTAATCCTCAAGGCTTTTGGTGGTGATGCGTTGGGCGTCCACCCACAAGCCTTCCAGGTCGTAGAAAGATCGGGTCTCCTCGTAAAAGACATGAATGATCACATCGCCATAATCCATCAGCACCCAATGCCCTTCTTTGCGGCCTTCCACACTCAACGGTCGGATGCCATTGTCCTTTAAGAAACGTTCCACATGGTCGGCAATGGCGCTCACCTGGCGGTGGGAGCGGCCGCTGCAGATAATAAAGGTGTCTGCAATAGATGTAAGGCCTCGAACATTCAAAGCAACAACGGCGTCGGCTTTCTTACCTAAAACAGCCTGCACATATAGATCGAGCCGTGGATCAAGACTGTCGTTCATCGATAGAGTCCTTTTTTGACAATGTAAGCGGATACCGCGGGGCTGACCCAGTTCTTGAACGGCGCGCCACTGTGGATCGCTTCACGGATTCGGGTTGCGGCAATGGCAACCGGGGTAACAGCTGCCAGAAATATACTTTTTTTCCGGGGGTGCACCAAGGCCTCGCCGTCTGGCGCCAACGCATACTGCTCCGATATATGCTTTTGTGTGTATGCCAAGGCCAGCGGTGGCAGCGAAAGGTTCGGTTCACCGGTCATCGGCCTGGTCATCAGAATGAAGGTCGATTGATCGAACAATCGTCGGAATGACTTCCAGGTGTGGATTTCCAGAAAAGCGTCCATGCCAACCATAAAGAAAAATTCTGTGTTTTCCGGATACATGGTCCGGAAATCGTTGAGTGTATCGATGGTATAAGATGGCCCGGAGCGATTTGCTTCAACGTCGGAAACAACAATAGCACTTTGATCCGTCAGTGCCAGGCGAACCATTTCCAAACGATCTTCGACCGAAGCCAGAACCCCTTGGGTCTTATGGGGCGGCAAGGCACAGGGGACAAAGCAGATGTGGTCTAAATTATATTGTTGCAGCACATCCCGGGCCACTTGTTCGTGGCCGCGGTGGATGGGGTTGAATGTTCCACCGAAAAGCCCTATGCGTTGAATTTGGTACTCGTTTTTTTTTGTCACTCATCCACGCATTCAAGCTGATTTACCATGGCAGATATGAGCTGTTGCACACCTTGATGGGTGGCAGCGCTCATGCGAAGCACATCACGGCCGTCCAGACTCCGGCAAAACGCATCGGCCAATGCTTCAGCTCCTTCGACATCGAGCTTATTCAGTACCACCAACTGCGGTTTTTTCGCAAGGGCTTCACTATACTTGGACAATTCCTCGTTGACGGTATGGTATGGGGCCAGCGGTATCTCAGGGTCCAGCATGCTGGCGTCAATCAAATGCACCAGCATACGGGTTCGTTCCACGTGACGTAGAAAGCGGATGCCCAAACCGGCTCCCTCATGGGCGCCTTCTATGAGGCCCGGAATGTCCGCCACCACAAAAGGCTCATCACCATGGCCTTTGACTACTCCCAGATTGGGCGTCAAGGTGGTGAAGGGATAATTCGCAATTTTTGGCTGGGCCGCGGACAGCGTGCTGACCAAGGTGGATTTACCGGCATTGGGAAGCCCGATGATACCCACGTCGGCCAATAATTTAAGTTCCAGCTTGAGGGTCAGCGTCTGGCCGGGTTCTCCAGGTTGTGCGAAACGGGGAGCACGATGGGTGGACGATTTAAAGCGTGTATTGCCCTGGCCGCCGCGTCCCCCGCGGGCGACGATCACCTGGCTCTCTGGAGCCACCAGATCAAAGAGAATATCGCCGGATTCCGCATCCGTCACGATAGTCCCGGGGGGCAATTCCAGAACGAGGTCCACACCACCGCGACCGGTTTTTTGACTGCCTTGACCGTGAGCGCCGTTGGCGGCTTTGTAGTGCTTTTTGAATTGAAGGTGGTAGAGGGTACGCTTATGGGATGTGGTTTTGAATACGACGTTGCCGCCATGGCCGCCATCGCCGCCATCCGGACCGCCACGGGGGATAAACCGCTCGCGTCGAAAACTAACGCAACCGCGCCCTCCGTCGCCGGATTGAATGATGATAGTGGCTTCGTCTATAAACTTCACGCGTCATAAACACTGACCTTTTTGCCGGTGCGTCCTTTGCGTTCAAAGGTAACGACCCCATCAATCAAAGCAAAAAGGGTAAAATCCTTGCCCACACCGACATTGTTGCCGGGGTGAATCTTGGTGCCAAGCTGGCGTACGATGATGTTGCCGGCTTTAACCTGCTGACCGCTGAAGCGCTTGACGCCTCTGCGCTGGCCATTGCTGTCGCGACCGTTTTTTGAGCTTCCGCCCGCTTTTTTATGTGCCATGGTACTCTCCTGATAAATTCGGCTAGGCTTCGATGGCGTCTATCTTCACTGCCGTGAATGGTTGACGATGTCCTTGCTTGCGACGATAACGCTTGCGGCGTTTATATTTGAAGACGATGATTTTTTTGCTTTTGCCCTGCTCGACGATATGTCCTTTGACCTGAGCGCCTTGCAGAACCGGTTGCCCAATTTTGACATTTTCGCCGTCCGCAAGCATCAGCACCTGATCGAACGCTACTTCGGACCCGACTTCACCCACAAGTTTTTCCACGCGCAGGATTTCGCCTTCCTGGACCTTGTACTGTTTGCCTCCGGTAGCCACTACAGCATACATGTGTGTTTCCTCCAAAAACATTCCTCAGACTTTTAAAAAGCCGAATAATTAAGTTTTTTAGAGTTTTTGTCAAGTAAAATATTAATCTTGCCGCCAAATTGAGTGGCATGGATTGGATTGGATTGGATTGGATTTGAATGCCGGCCATTGGACTATAGGAAAGAAAGTGTTAAGTTTTAAGTGTTAAGTTTTAAGTTATGGCATGCTGTCGATATATAAAGTGTCTATTCGGGCCTTTGCGCATTGCCATGCAAAAGTGGCTTCTCCAAATTCTTGTGCGGCACCATTAATAAAATGGATTCAAATCCTTTCCTTAACACTTAAAACTTAACACCTAAATCTTATTTGTATATATAAACCTTGCAGCGAGCCTGTATGAGAAAGGAAATATGGCCGACAGCACAAAAATAAAATTATGGGATCAAAACCATATTCAGGATACGCGGATCGACATCATTAATGAGGAGCCGCTGGCGATTCGCGTTCAGGGACAGCCTTATGCCGTGGTCATGCGCACCCCCGGCGACGATATGGCTCTGGCGGCGGGATTCGCTCTCACCGAAGGTCTGGTGGATGACCTCAAAGATATCACCCAACTGGGTGCCTGCGACAGTGGCGACACCAATACCGTAACCCTTATGCTGACCGAATCGCGCCGCCGTTCCATCGCCGGGCACTTGGACCGGCGGGGCTACATCAGCCAGACCAGCTGCGGTATCTGCGGCAAAGCGCTGGTGGCGGAGCTGATTCAGCAGCTTGACCCCATCGAGGATGACAGTACCCTGCCCCTGTCCGTGGCCGAGGAATGGATCGAAAAGCTCAACGACCTGCAGCCATTGCGCCGTAAGACCGCAGCATCCCATGCCGCGGCGATTTTCGATGACCGCGGACACCTCATGATCGTGGGCGAAGATGTGGGCCGTCACAACGGATTGGACAAGGCCATCGGACGGTTGTTCCTGAAACGCGAGTTGGCAGCCGCCAAAGTAGTGGCCTTGAGTTCGCGGGTGAGCTACGAGTTGGTGCAGAAAGCGGCCCGTGCGCGCATTCCCATCGTTCTGGGTGTATCACGGCCTACCCAGCTGGCAGTTTCCCTTGCCCGTGATCTGAACATGACTTTGGCCACTTGGGCGCGCCCTCGTGGTCTCTATATCTATGCCCACCACCACCGCCTGACGCCGGCCTGACGATTTATGGATTGTTGCGACACACAAGCTTTATCGGAACTTCTGAATCGATCACTGCGAATCGGCTCCAAGTCCATTCCCAACCGATTGATATTGGCACCCATGACCTTTCTGGGCCATGTGGCTTACCGTCAGGTATTGGATGAACTGGGCGGCTGCGGGTTGATGTATTCCGAGATGTGCAGCGCCGGGCGTATTCCTGAAGAAAATCGAGACAATTCTCCCTATTTCCGCTGGCGTGACGATGAGGTCGGTCGTCTGGCGGTTCAGATCGTGGGCAATAAACCAATTCGCATGGCTTTGGCCGCCAAGCGCATCGAAGCCGAAGGGCTCTGGGGGGTGGATATCAATATGGGTTGCGCCACCACCGCGATATGCAAGCACAATCTGGGTGCGGCCCTGCTCAAAGACTCAACCGCTGCTTTGGACATGGTGCGCCAGGTGCGTCGGGCCGTAAAGTGCCCACTCACCGTTAAATTTCGAACCGGCTGGCAGGATGATCCCAGCATCCCGGTAGATTTTGCCCGCCGCCTGGAAGATGAAGGCGTGGATGCCCTGATCTTCCATCCCCGGGTGGCACCCGATCGGCGCAACCGGCCCCCCAAATGGGAGTATATCGGCCTGGTCAAGCAGGCCGTCTCCATACCGGTGTTCGGCAACGGTGATGTATTTGATGCCCATGATTGTCTGAAAATACTGCAAACCACCGGATGTGACGGCGTGGCCCTGGGGCGTGCGGCCATTGCCAGGCCCTGGCTCTTTACCCAATGGACACGGGTGCTGAACGACACCGTCGATCACATGGCCAAACATGTGGCCCTGAGACTTAGCGCACTGGTACAGGAGCACTTCGATGCCAGGGGCGCACTGCGCCGCTTCAAGCGCTATGCTGGCTATCTGGCCGCCAATTTCACCTATGGCAACAGTCTCTATAACCGCCTGCGCAATGTGGCGGATTTTGAGACCGTTGACGCTGTGCTACATGACTTTTTCGAAAAGGATCCGAAGATGCTGAAACGACCCAATATGAACTTTTTGCGTTAAACCAATGCCGGATCAAATAAAAAAGGCTCACCAGGGATTACCATGGTGAGCCTTTTCAGATATGCAATATGGTTGGTTAGCTAAGCCTTCACTTCTTCCTTCACGCCGATCACAATTTTATACAGCACGGTGAGGACCAGGGCTCCGATGGCATAGACACCCAGGGTGATGCCGATCTCGGGCAGCGAAGGCGCGTATTCGGTAACCTCCTCCAAGGGGTTGGGTACGAAACCGCCGGCGATCATACCCAGGGCTTTGTCAATCCATGTGCCGATAATGATGAAGGTGCACGCAAAAGCCAGGGTGACTTCATTTTTGCGTGTGGACGGGTTGACGGTCAGGATGATGCCGATGACCATCAGGGCCATGGAGGACCACATCCAAGGCACCATGAGGTTGTGGCCGTCAATGCCTCCAAAGAGGTATTGGATGGGGTGCATATGGCCGGGAATGTTGCTGTAGAAGGATACAAAAATTTCGCACAGGAAGAAAAAGACATTGATACAGATGGCGTAGGCCACTGTCTTGCCCAGGCTTTGGATCTGCTCCTTGCCTGGGTCGAAATTGGTGGTGTTGCGCACAAAGAGGCACAGCAGAATCAGCAAGGACGGACCAGCGGCGAATGCTGACGCGAGAAAGCGCGGCGCCAGAATGGCGGTCAGCCAGAAATGCCGTCCCGGCAAACCGCTGTACAGGTAGGCGGTAACCGTATGGATGCTGACGGCCCAGGGGATTGAAATATAAATGAAGGGCTTGAGCCATTTCTGATAATGGACCCCATTGCGCTCGGCTTCCAGCGCGTTCCAGCCCACCAGGATATTGAGGAACAAATATCCGTTCAGGACGATGGTATCCCAGAACAGCACACTGTGGGGCGTGGGATAGAGCCATACATTAAGAATTCGTTTCGGCTGCCCCAGATCCACCACGACCAGGAGCAGGCACACCACCACGGAAGCGATGGCCAGGAATTCGCCCATGACGGTAATCTTGCCGTAGGCTTTGTAGTTGTGCAGGTAATAGGGCAGCACCACCATTACCCCACCGGCGGCCACGCCGACCATGTAAGTGAAGTTGGCGATGTAAAAACCCCAGGAGACATCGCGGCTCATGCCGGTGATCCCGAGGCCCAATTGGAGTTGCCCCAGATAGAGGATAAAGGCTCCGCCGATCACACCCATGAGGGCCAGCATCCATGTCCAGTAGGTTTTATTTCCTTTTACGGCTAATTCAAGCATAGTGTCCTCACACGATGTAGTAGACGCACGGTTCGGTACCCAGGGCCGTATTGCGTCGTATGGTGAAATTCTCATGCAGCACTGCACGCACTTCGGAATGGGGGTCCTTCAGGTCGCCAAAGGTGATGGCGCCGTTGGAGGCCTCCACACAGGCCGGCATATTGCCCTCGGCCAGCCGTTCCGCGCAGAAGTTGCACTTTTCCACCACCCCCATCGTGCGGGTGGGGAACTTCCGGTTGATCTCCTTTTCATTGAGGCCGGTGCGCGGATCCTTGAAATTGAAGCTGCGCGAACCATAAGGGCAAGCCGCCATGCAGAAACGACAGCCGATGCAGCGGTGGAAATCCATCAGCACGATGCCGTCGCTCTCGCGTTTGAAGGTTGCCTGGGTGGGGCAGGCGCGTACGCAGGGCGGATTCTCGCAATGGTTGCACAACGCCAGGAAAGGCCGCTGCTCAACTTCTTCACTCATGTAGCTGTTGTGCAGATCGACGAAGACATTGTGAAAATGGCTTTCCCAGATCCACTTGATTTCGTGTTTTTTATTCTGGAAATGGGGCACGTTATGCGTTTTGTGGCATGCATCGATCAGCGGCTCCAGGTCTTCGGCATGCTGGAGTTTGCGGGTATCGATCACCATGGCCCATTGTTTGGCTTTCAGGGCATCGGGCCCCTTGCGGACCTCGGTCTGGGGACCGTGGGACGCGCTTGCGGCCACCGCTTGGGTCAACGGTTGGGTTCCCAACCCCAAAGCGGTGATGCCCGCCACTTTGATAAAACTTCTGCGGCTGCTATTCATCATTCTTCTCCTTTGGGGTTTTCGAGGTGGCAATCCCAGCAATAGGGTCTGACGGAAGCATAGTTGTGGCAGCGGTCACAGAATTCGGCCGGGTTGGAATGGCAGTCCAGGCAGGTATTGGACAGGCTCATCTTAAAGGTCTTGCCTTCCGGGTTGACGAATTCGCGCTTGCCGTTGCGTACCACGTTGTGCCGCCACAGATCGAGCAGTTGCATGTGCTCGGTGGCCATGAACTCTTTTGACATGACGCACGCTTTGGCGGCTTTTGCTTTTTCCGTGAGGACCAGCTCCGGTGCCGGTGCCGCTTTGCCCACCTTGACCAGAATATTGTACCAAAGCGGGAAGGTGAACAGGCCCAAGAAGATGGCCAATCCCAGTATTATCCATTTTTTATCATTCATCGGCATCCTCCATTCCCGGCAGCGGTTCGCCGCGCAGGTCCGTGGTTCTTTCCTGTTCGCCCGGCACGATCAGCGCATTGGCGACCAACTCGGTGACGCCGGTGCAGTCCACATCCGGCACCCAGTATTCCATGGAGGCCGGCAGAGCCGCCCGGTCAATGGCGCAGATGGTGGCCAGCATGTTGACGCCATGTTTTTCATGAACATGTTTGACCGCGTTTGCTCTTGGCAGGCCGCCGGCCATGCGCAGTTCCATATCCTCACCGGCGTTAAGGCCGGACCCGCTGCCGCAGCAGAAAGTCTGCTCGCGAATAGTGTTGGCTGGCATGTCGTAAAAGTGGTTGGCCACGTTTTGGATGACATAGCGCGGTTCGTCAAACATGCCCATGCCGCGTGCCGGGTTGCATGAATCGTGGAAGGTGATGATTTTGTTGTCGTTGCGGCTGGGGTCCAGGTCCAGTTTGCCATGTTTGATCAAATCGGCGGTAAATTCCGAAATGTGAACCATCTTGGTGGATTTGGCGTTTTCGAACTTGGTGCCGGTGATGGGATTGACCGGTTCCTCCAGAAAATCCGCAGGGCCGTTCATGGTGTCCATATACTGGTGGATGACCCGCCACATATGGCCGCACTCGCCGCCCAGGATCCATTTGACGCCCAGACGCTTGGCTTCCAGGTACATCTTGGCATTGAGCCGTTTCATGGTCTCGTGGGAGGTGAAGAAGCCGAAGTTGCCGCCCTCCGATGCATAGGTGCTCCAGGTGACATCCAGGCCGTATTTCTCTTTGAGGAAATGAAACAGTATCATGTAGCCCATGCAGGTATACGTACCCGGATCGGCGAACACGTCACCCGAAGGCGTAATGAAAAGGATGTCGGCGCCCTTTTTCTGGAACTGGGGTTGCACTTGAAGGCCGGTGACCTCTTCGATGTCCTCCACGAAGAAGTCGAGCATGTCCTTGAAAGCGTGGGGCTGGATACCCAGATGGTTTCCGGTTTTGTAGCAGTTGGAGACCGGGGTGGCGATCCAGTCGATGTTGAGCCCCAGCAGATTAAGCAGCTCGCGGCCCATGATGGTGATTTCGGCCGTGTCGATGCCGTAGGGGCAGTATACAGAGCAGCGCCGGCATTCGGAGCATTGAAACAGGTAATACCACCACTCCTTGAGCACGTCCAAGGTCATGGGGCGGGCACCGGCCAGTTTTCCCAGGATCTTGCCGAATTTGGTAAAATTGTTGCGGTAGACCGAGCGAATGAGTTCGGCCCGCAACACCGGCATGTTTTTGGGGTCGCCGGTGCCGATGAAGAAGTGGCACTTGTCGGCGCAGGCGCCGCAGCGCACACAGATGTCCATAAAGAGTTTAACCGAACGGAATTTTTCCAGTCGCTCCTTAAAGCCTTCATATAGAATTTCCTGCCAGTTTTCCGGCAGCTGCCAGTCATCATCCATGGGGTTCCATTGGCGTGCGTTGGGAAAGCCCAGGGTTTGCACGCTTTTGGGATTGGAGGCGTAACAGTAGATCCCCTTGCGGATGTTGACCGGTGTGTCCATCCAGCCCGTCGCAGGCGGACGGCTGTCGATGCTTTCAATCAACTCATCGGGTTTGGGAGTTTCGTCTGCCATGTTTGTTTACTCCTTTTCCTCTTCCGCGGTCGGTTCTTCCGGCTCCTCGGGCTGTGGTTCGGGCATTTTTTCTACCGGCAATCCGGCTTCGACCATCTTTTCCCTGAAGTCATCCTCATACGCTTCGTAGGTATGGACCTTGACCGGGTAGTTCCAGGGGTTGACATGTCGTTTCTCGCGGGTATTGGCTGTCATGTTGCGGGTGGGGCTCAGGAAGACGCCGCCCATGTGCATCAGCTTGCTGAAGGGAAAGTACATCAGAAGGATGCTGACAAAGAACAAGTGAATAAAAAACAGGGGACTGATGCCTTCCGGAATGGACCAGTTTAAGGTCACCAACCCCATGGTCAGCTCCTTAACGGCCACGATGTCCACCTTGGTGAAGTAGCGCATCAGGATACCGGTAAAAGCGATGCCCATGATCAGGAACAGGGGAAAATAGTCCGATGCCAGCGAAATATACCGCACATTGGAGATGAACAGCCGCCTCAAGAGCAGGTAAGTGACGGCCGCCAGCAAAAGAAGGCCCGACAAATAAATTCCAGGCAAGCCGAATTGAATGGGATCGTAAAGGATCTCCACGCGGAAGAAGCTGTCCGCCTTCTCCAGCAGTTGCAGGCACCAGGGCACCGGCTCCAGGAAAAAGCGGAAATGGCGCACCACTGTGGTTAAAAAGGCATAGTGGAAGGCCAGGGCGCCGACCCATAAAAAAATCTCCAGATTGTAGGAGATGGCGGTGGGGCCGGATTTCAGTTTCATGCGTGTGTTGCGGAAAAGGGATCGAAAGGTCACAATCTCCAGCAGCATGCGGATGAAAACCCCCATACCCGTGGAGGGGTTGTCGATCTTGGCTTGCTTGATCCACGGCATGGATTTTTGCTGACCGCATGTGGTGGGAATGCGAAACGGAACGGCCGATCTGGACCAGCCCATGACGCGGCGCGTAACCCCCACAATAAACACAATGACAGCCAGGTAAGGAATGAAAACCCCGAACAGCCATTGGAGCGGGCCGACGCTCGCTCCCAGATAGGCGATCAGGGCCAGCGCAAATACCGCCAGCAGCGATGACAAGTAATGTTTATTCATCTAACCGCACCTCGTTTCGGGCCTCAACTGAAGTCATGAGACCGCTCCTATATAATAAGGTTAAACGTTTGAACCATTGTCCGGCTCTTTTATTAAACCTGCTCGATCAAATGCGCGCAGGGTCCGCGCCCGCATCTCATTGGCTTTGAGATCATAGATTTTCTCCCGGCATTGCATATAGACATCGAAGGCCAGCAGTCCCAGATCGTCAATCCTGTTATCCAGGGTTATCCAATCTTTTGCGAATTGGCTTCCGCCGGCATCGGTGGAGACCATAGTACGGATGATATCTTTAAGATCAAATACGAAACGAACCGCCATGGACGGTGTAAAATCCTGGATGGCGCGAACGCGTAGGATAGGATCGATCAGCGGCCCTGCCGTGCTGCGATCAAAATTTTTGATGATGTGATCAAACAGATCCTTCAGGCTTTGAAGGGAATTTTGGCCCACAGGATTTGCAAAGGGGTCCTTTTGACTGCGGAGAAATTGGGCGGTATCGGGGGGATAGGTGCCCATCAAACGGTCAAACCATTTCTTGATGATGGCGTTTTTCTTCTGGGCTAGTTGCTTAAGCAAATCCATGAATCAGGTGTTACCCCCGAACCCCCTGTGCAATGGGTTATAAACCGTGCAGATTAGCAAATGGGCCAAAGAGGAACGTATAATCAAGAAGGCTTGTCATGTCAAGGATAAATGGATCGCGTGTAACCATCTGAAAATGTGCATTAAATTGGCCGGGAAATGGGCTCAATGCGATCGAAATTTTCTGGTTTTGGGTTTTAAGTATTTGGATATAGTATTGAATTTATTATTGATACATTTTTTTCCAGGGTGATTTATGTTTGTCTCGTGCGTCGGCCAAAGCCAGGTAGAGTGCACCCGTGGCAAGTTCCGCGCAATGAAAGTGGTGCTCCGGCAGGCTTTCGAGGTAGCCGGCCACATCTTCAGGTTCGAGTTCCCAGGCCTCCGCAATACTTTTGCCGTCCAGCAGATCGATTACGGCGTTGGCGCAGGCATTGGTATTCAAGCAGCCGTTGAGGGCGTAGGAGATAGTGTCGATGCGTTCATCCTTGATCATCAGGAAGAATTCGATGGTATCGCCGCAACTGCTCATTTTTTTGCCGTGGCCGTCAGCATGGGCGAGCTTTTCCTGACGGTCCGAACGGAAGGCGGATTCCAGAAATTTCAGCGAGTGGGTTTGCCAAATATCTTCATTGGGATTGTGCATACTGTCCTCATGGGTTCTATTATGGGGCTCTTATAAAAATTGCGATCCTGTTTGTCAATATTGGCAAACCTGTAAGGGTTGTGTTAATTGAATATCATAGATTCTTCGCTCGCAAGGAGCCGCCGATGAGAATTGCCGCCATTATCGCCAATCTGGTCCAGATGGTCATCGTTCTATCCGTCTTTCTGTTGCAAGGTATATCCCTGGGCGGTTTGACCATATTGGCCCTTTTCATGCTGCTCATTATCGCGTGCTTCAATTTGTTGGTATTGCTATTTTCCGGAGATACCGGCAAAGGGGGCATCGTGGATGAAAAAAAGGCGGTTGTTAAGCGACAGGACCTGCGCGTGAGCTATTTGACGGGCGCCCAGCCCACCCTGAAGATGGGTGATCGGCACTATGATGTGCTGGATATCGCCGAAAGCGGTGTCCGTATTGTCGTGGGTCGGCATGAGCGGCTGAAAAAGCGCACCAAATGCCAGATCGACTTGCTATGCGGAGAATGCATGCACGTTAAAACTGTTGCCATCCGCCGCCATGGAGATGAAGCGGCATTGGCATTTAAACCGCCCATCGAATATCCCGTGATTGTAAAGGAGAAGCAGACCGTAGCCGGCCTGTAAAGATGAAGACCATCCGTTGGGGAGCGCACGCTTTTTTTCTTCAAGCGGCGTGCGTCATGCCAGCGGGGTTGTGGTAGGCATAGAAGGTATGCGTTCCTTGCGGCCCAAGGAATCTTTCGATGATCTTGGGCTCCGTTTTTAGCAGATCCACCCATACCAACCCGTCAATGACATTGGCAAAGGCTTTGTCCATATTGAAGGCCAGGAATTGGCCGTTGAGTTTCAGGTAGTGTTTGATCAGCGTGGGTATGCCTTTGTTATCCTTCTCGATTTCCGACACCAGCATGGAGATTTCTTCAATGGCGTTTTTTTCGAAAATATCGAAAGGTGCCGACCGATGTACGGACTTGGATATCTTCACTGGTTTGCGGGGCTTCACCATGGGGGCCAGGTGCGGGTTCATGTTGTTATGCCTTAAAAATGCCACCATCAGATTTTTGGAAATCGTGTGGTAGTCCTGACTGATGCTTACCGGGCCAAACAGATAGCGGTATTGGCAGTTGCGGGCCACGAATTCACCGATACCGCGCCAAAGCAGCGCCAGACAACCGAATTTCTTCTGATACTCGGTGCGTATAAATGATCTGCCCAATTCAAGAGTGTTGCTGAGGCGCTTCAAAAATTGGGGGCGATAGTTAAACAAGGTTGTAGAATAAAGGCCGGCGGGCCCCATATTCTTCAAAATAGCATCGGTCTGGCCGATTCGGTAGGCGCCCACGATTTCATGGGTTTCGCTGTTCCATAGAAAGAGTTGGAGGTAGTAAGCATCGTAGGCATCCATATCCAGGTTGTTGCCAGTGCCCTCATCCACCTCCCGAAAACTGGTTTCGCGCAAACGCCCGATTTCACGCATGATGCCAGGCGACCGGTCGGCTGTCGTCAGGTAGACACGGAACTCCTTTTGAGCCACCAGTTGGCTCTTTTGCGGCAGGGCTTCGATTTCCTGAATCAAGCGGGTTTTGGGGATGGGCGCGATGATCGGTTTCAAGGCGCGTCCTTTTCGGCCCCGCGGTGATTTGAAGGGACGCCACCCAACCTTCCGGTCATTACGGTGTTTTAGCAGGTCGGAGCTGAAGCGCAGAAAGGTCACCACTTCCTCGGAGGTTGTAAAATCGTTCAGCTTGCGCCACAAAATAGGTTTTCCCATGCTTAATTGGATGGTGGTGCCTTTTTTCCTGATGAGTTCGCGGGGCAGGAGCATCGTCCGCAATCGCGGATGAATCATGCCGGCGGCATTGAAAAACAGCGTATTGCGGCCATGAAGGTGCACCGGAACAACCTTTGCCTTGGCTTTCAATATGATTTTTGCGATGTGCGGGCTCCAGGGGGGATCGATTACGGCCGCCGATTTAAAGCTGAAGTGGGATACTTCCCCCGCGGGAAAGGCGAGCAGCGCACCGCCGCCGGCCACCCAGCTCCAGGCTTTTTTCAATGCTCGGGCATTGGCGACCGCGGCTTTGCGTGGATTAAACGGGTCCACCGGAATAATGAGCGGCGCAAGGGCGGGAATTTGGGACAGCAGATAATTCCCCAGAATACGCACATCTTCTCTGACGTGCAGTAGTATTTCAGCCAGGATAATGCCCTCTATGCCTCCGAAGGGGTGATTGGACACCATGACCAATGGGCCTTTATCCGGAATGCTCGATAACTCCTGCTCGGTGACGGCGTAGTCGACCTTGAGAATGCTTAAGCAACGGCGACAAAACTCCACCGCGTCGCAGTCCGCAGGGATCAGCCGGTGGATGTGATTGATTTTGTCAATGGCCAACAACTGTTCAAGGGGCGCGATGACGCCCCTGAGCAAACGCTGGGGGGCAGTAGCGGCGAGACTGGCATGAAGATCGATGAGTTTACGCGGTTGAACCGAAGGGGACGGAAGTTCCAATTCGCGATCATGTTTTCCCATGGCGCTTATCTCCTGCAATTGATGAGTCATTGCGCATAACATAGGCCCGGCAGTGCCTGTCGTAAAGCATTAAGGCAGCGTATGTCGGCTGTGTTAAGTATTCATGAGAAATGGATGAGAATAGTGCTTGGCGCAAAAATATCTCGATATTCATACCCCTTTGCGCCTTGCCAGACGGGCGCCTCAACACCTAAAAAGGTAAATTTATTTTTAAACGAACCCTAAGGCTATTTTTTATCGGGTTTCCTCATTCGTATTTCGCCCTGCGTCTGGGCCGGCAAGAGGTCGATGATGGTAATTTCAGGCGGTGCCAGCAACCGTATGGGGGGGCCCCACGTGCCGGTGCCGCGACTGGTATAGATGTGGCATCCAGGCGCTACCTGCCGCAAGCCGTGCCCCCATGGATAGGTCAATCCGACCAGCCACCCAAAAGGGTAAATCTGTCCCCGGTGGGTATGACCGGAGAGCTGCAAATCAAATTGTTGCCGGTTTTCGGGATGGACCTGAGGGCGGTGTTTGAGCAGCAGCGAAAATTTACCCTTCGGCACCCGGCGCAAAAGGTCCGTCTCCTCGGAACCGGATTCGGGGCCGTCCCCTGCCGGGTCGTCCACCCCCGTGATGATCAGCGTATGGTTCACGGAAACCGATTGGTTGCGTAGCAGGCTGAAACCGGCTTTCCGGGTGAAGTCGGCGGACGCCTTCAGTCCGGCGTAAAACTCATGGTTCCCGGTGATGGCAAATTTACCCAAGGGTGCCGGAATGCTCTGCAAGGCAGACGCAATAGCCTCACCGTTGAGAATGTGTCCGTCCACCAGATCACCGGTGGAGATCAGAAGATCGGGTCGGGCCTGCTTAACGGCGGCGATGACGGGGGTGATGCGGCCGGGATAAAACATGGGGCCGATGTGTAGGTCTGAAATTAGAACGAGTCGAACGCGACCGGTGGCCGCTGGAATCTTGTCGCTCCGCAGGGCGACCTTTTCCGTTTTAATTTGCAAGGCCTCGTAGGCGCCATAAACCATCAGTGCGCAGGTGAGCAGGGATACCAAACCGATACTCTGTCTTTTGGACAGCATGATGGCTGTCCAGTCGGCGCTGAGCATCTGCTGCCCGGTGCTGACCAAAAGGTGGTAGCCGTCCACCGGCAGCGCCAGGCACACGAAAATAAAGACAAATGCCATCCAGACAAAACCGACCCACGCCAGCACCACGGCCGGCAACCATTGCCCCTGGGATTCCAGCAGGCGGGAATTGATTGGGGCCAGCAGCAGGAAAGTGAAAATTGTAAAAAGCAGTACATACTGAACGCCCTGCAGGTAGAAGGCCCGCCGGGCCTTAACCAGGAGATACAGGTGAGCGGATCCGTAGATACAGAAATAGAGCGATAGAAAAATGATCAAGCGGCTCATGAATTGGCTGGTCCTATAGGTCCCGATGAATTTGATACCCGCCAGAGTAAAATACGAAATGACAATATTTGCAATTGAATTTTAGACGGTCTGATCCGTAACCGTCCGGGTGAATTCGCGTAAAACATTGGTGGCGTAAGCCCCCGATGGAAGGGAAAAGGTGAATCGCAGTCCTTCGGGCACGCGATCGATGGTCAGGTCATCCAGATAAATAATGGCGCTCCTGCGGGAACCGGCCGCCCGCAGTGGTTTGAACATGTCGGGGCTAAAGCCAAATCTTTTCAGGATTCGACGTTCGTATTCTTCTGCCTGGCCGCCGGCCGGTCTCATTTTATGCCCAAAAATGGGGCCGGTGTAGACGATCTGGCGGGTTGCAAAGCGTTGCATGGCCTCGTCGAGATCATCAACCACGAACATGCCGCCGGTGTCGGTCTTTTTGGCCAGATCGCCTGGTATGATGGTGTTGAATGCTGCCCGCGCCATGCGCTCCTTGAGCCAGATGTTAAATAACGCGCTTTGCATCACCGAGACCCAGAAGCCCTCTTGCCTGCCGCGTGCTTTGCCGCGCGTCATAACGCCGGCCGCCCGGTCGATGTTGCGCAGCTCGTGGCCGAAGCGTTGTTCGCCGTAAAAATTGGGTAGACCCGTTTGGCGGAGCCGATCCTCGATGGCTGCGGCTTTGGTCCATGCCTGCGGATCGGTTTCGGTAAGGATGATACTGAACCGATTGGCGGCGACATGGCCTGTTTTCAATTTGTTCCCATGGCGTTTCAACTCAAGGATCTCAAACGGCAGTGTTTTCAGCCCGGCGGCCACATCCGATATTCCCATGGTCATGGGCAGATGCAATGAGAAGGTTTGGGTTGTGACGGCATTTTTGTCCTTGCGACCGCCCCAGCCGATATCCGCCCCTCCGATGCCGAAGGCCTCACCCAACGCGTGGGCCACATCCATTGTATTCCATCCCTGGCGGCGAAGCTTAACGAAGACATGTTCGCCCTCTCCGCAGGGTTCGTAAGGCAGCGTTTCCTCCACCTTAAAGTGCTCGGGCACGGCCTTGATGACACCGCCGATACCCGGAAGGTCCGAAGAAACAAAAGGCAGGTCCGCCATGGCTGTTTTGAGGTCCTGGGACAAGGATGGGGTCATAGGCTGTCTTTCACGGTTGCGGGTTGATGCGGGGCAACAATTTCATACGGATCGGCAAGAATGTCAAACATCAAAATCGAAATGCTGCAATTCTAACTGAACATGGTTCATTAAACCCGGCCTTGAGCGGGCAGGCGCTCGTCGCCCCACGCAACAGCGTCAAGTGCCCGTAGGATGCGCTCCGGGCGGCCCGGAAACTCGCTGCGCTCAAACAGTCCGGGCCGCTTTTCCTGCACTGCATCCAACGGGCACTAAGACGCAATTGCTCACGTGGCGCCGAGCGCCCGCCCGCACATGACCTAGTTGTTGGAGCTATTGGCGAGAATTTTCTTCCAGCAGTTGCCGCAAGGTATATGAGACGTGGTGAATAGGATTTAGTCAGAATCGCCGATCCAAAAGTCGAATAAAGGATGGCGGTCGTACGCAACTGAAATGCGCTCCAAAGCGCCACACTGCCCCAGGGGGCCATGGATCGGGGGCAGCACGGTTTGAGATAGACTTTGATTAAAAAAGGTTCAAGGCCTCGACATCCATGGGTCTGCGACCGTCAAACAACGCGCAAGCTTTGTAATAGCGGATATCCTGCAACCAATACTTTAAATAGGTGGGATCCCGATATAACCGTTGGGACAGATGCAAGGGGTGATGGATGCCTTGGAGAAGCGGCGCACTCAACTCCGAAGGATCGCGAAAGCACTCCCAGTCACAGCGATGACAGTTGCCATTGGTCTTCAAGGATGAAATATCCAGGTGCCAGAACTTGCCTAAATTCTCATGGCCCCGGTAACCGCATGGATAGGTATTGCCATCTTCCGCGCTGATGAAGAAAAAGTCCACACCGCCTCGGCAGCCATAGGCGTCAGGTGTATTCTGCGGTGTCATATGCTGCCGGTAAAGCATGTACAGGGATGACAGCGGAGAAAAAATACGGAGATGGCGGCGATGCTTGGGAATGGTGTCCATCAGGGCTTTATAGAGCATGGCTTTTTCAGATGATGTGAATCGGACCACATTATCTTCAGTTGTTGCGGCATAGACAGCGTTCATCCCATTGGTAAGCTCTTCTGCGCCGATGCTCATGGGATAGCATGCATTGACAATGGTGAAACCCAAGTTGCGCACAAAATGGTAAAATTGATCAAATGCATCGCGATAACAGTGATAAAACGTTTGCAGATAGGCTTCAGGTTGTGGAAACCGGTGGGGGTGCAAGTCATCTGCAGCGGCGCCGGCCACCCGCCGATTGATGCCTAAATTGGCAGACGGATAGAGCCCGGCGGCATGGAAAATGGGAAGCGCTTTTTCGATGCCGGCCACAACACCTTTTAGGCCGCGCATATGCTCATGATACTCGCCAAAGGCTGAATCGAGACTGATCCAAAAATTACGCACCTGCGTGTTGGCCAAACGTTCGGCCAGACGTTTGACGCGATCGCTAAAATCAGGTTTGTGGCTGTGGCGCAGGAGAAATCCGTTGGTCCCGGTGCGAACGAAGGGGATGCCGATCTTTCCGGCATAGGTCATCAGGTCAATGAGCGCATCCAGGCAAAGCAGAGGCTCGCCCCCGGTAAACGAGAGCGCCTGGACGCCTTTGGCGGCTGCGGCGTCCAAAATCCGCTTCAGCGTATCACGGGACAAGGTGGTGCGGGGAAATTTGGCATTCACGCGCATACCGCATTGGGGGCAAGATGCATTGCAGCGATTGGTCAATTGGATCACCAACTGCGGCGGGATGCGGTTTTTGACGAAAGATTTTAAGTATAACAAACCGGAAAACATAAAACGTCTATTAGGCGGTGAAATGTTAGCGAATGATTAGCCCTCTATTTGAAATTTATTTTATCTATAACAACGGTATGGGCGCGATAGGTGTGGCCGCCCCACTTGAGATAGGGCAGTAGGCTGCCGGCGTCAACTTGCCGAACGAATGATACAGGTTCACATGAAAGCCAAATGCAATGAAAACGTTATGATGAGATTTTGGTTGAAGGCCGGCAGCGCCTGCCCAATTCAGAAGGATCAATAATCCAATGGTGGCAATAGCCAAGGATACGGTCCAACGATTCAATAGTTGTCGGCGATGCATCGGCATGGTGGAAATCATCTCTTCGCCAGCTCATTAATTTCTAACCAAAATCTTGCATAAAGCTAACACGCCTACCGGGCCGGGGCAACGGCCGTCGGCCAAGATTCGCCATTACTAAACCTAATCAGGGCCCGTGGGATAGAGTTCCTTCCTCACCTTACTTGATTGTGTGAATACAAGGCGTTATCATTTATAGAAGACAATAATCTGCACGCAATAGCTGACCGGTGGTGTGGGTGTCTGAGGTGAATTATTCTTGGCGATGGGAGTGGCTGATGGGACAGATGAAAGCAAGTGAACCGTCTCGGATCATGGTTGTTGGTTACGGGACACTCCTTTACAGGGCCTCCCTGGGGGATACCATCGGCAAGTCCGCAGCAAGCGAGCGTGAAATGGTGCCTGTGCTGGTATCGGGATTCCGGCGTTTGTTCAACCTGCGGCCCGATCACTACGGCACGAGCAATCTCTGCGGTAAGGTGGGCGTCGAAAATGCCGCCATGAATGTTGAACCGGTTGAAGGTGCCATTCTCAACGGCCTGGCATTTTGGGTCGAGCCGTCGGAGATCGCAAAGCTCGATGAGCGCGAGCGATACTATGACCGTCTGGAAATAGAGGCTCTCGATTTTGAAACCGGCGATTCTCTCGGTACCGGGCATATCTATGGATCGAAACCCAAGGCGCGCTGGATTGAACGCGATCCGGAGAAGCTGCTTCCTCTCTGGCGGGATGTTCTCTGGGCGCGGGCGGGCTCCTACGCCGTTGGCCGCCGCTTTGGCGAGACTTTCGACCGGACGACCTACCTCGCAGACGGAGAAACATTGGTAGCCCACCACTACATCGACCACCTGACTCCCGGCCAGCCACCGGGTCCCGAAGAACTTCTTTCGAATGGATAGAGAGATGAACGCTTCCCAGATGCAGAATGAACCTGCTCCGCGATTGCCTGCACACGTGTTCATGAGTTATGCCCGGGTTGACAAGGAGATTGCCGATTGGCTGGGCGACAAGTTGATACGGGAGGGCGCCGAGGTTTGGATGGATCAGCACAAGATCGATCCGGGTGACGCCTGGAAAGACCAAATCGATCAGGCCCTTGCATCCCGGCAGTTCGTGGTTGCTGTTGTAACCCGTAACTCCGTGGCGCCCGAGCGCGAGTGGGTTCACTACGAACAGGATCGGGCGCTGGAGCTGCTCAGAACAGTGATCCCGTGTGTGTTTGAGGATAAAGATCGGTTCATCAGGGAGGGGCATCTGCCCAAGCGATTCAATCCGATAGAAGTCGTGGCTTTTGAGCCTGATCGAGAGGCGGGGGT
>Ga0210123_1000422_pt1 | contig 26493 bp, 25 predicted proteins | sample Muzzi_PWB_D2_FD_185535 | JGI IMG/M metagenome (GOLD analysis project Ga0210123, IMG submission 185535) | Wetland microbial communities from San Francisco Bay, California, USA, that impact long-term carbon sequestration - Muzzi_PWB_D2 (SPAdes) | ecosystem: Environmental > Aquatic > Marine >... | reverse complement strand
CGTGTCCTCCGGAGTCGGGAACCACGGCCGCCCGTACTGGGGGGCCTACTGCACGTCGAAGAACGGCCTCGAGGCGCTGTCGGAGATGCTGGCCGGCGAGTTGGAGGGCGACGGAATCCGGTCCAACGCGGTCGACCCGGGCAGCATGCGGACGGACATGCGAGCGGCCGCCTACCCGGAGGAAGACCCCGACACGCTGCCGACACCCTCCGAGGTTACCGACGTCTTCGTGTACCTCGCCTCGGAAGGGTCCAGCCACGTGAGCGGCCAGCGGTTCCGGGCGCAGTCGTTCGTGGGGAGGGTCTAGAACCCCACGGAAAGACAGTCCATCACCAATCGTACACGGTCCAGGCGGCGCACTCGTCCGACCCGCATACCAGCCGCACGCGGAACGGCGATCCACCCGCCCTCGGTGCGGGGTGCTTCTCGACGTGCCTCACCATGTCGGCGCCGCACAGCGGGCATTCCGGCTCACCGCCGGGAATCGGGCTCCGGCGGTCCGCGGCTTCGACGGCCTCGGCTTTCCACGTATCCAGCAGTCGCCCGGTCTCCGGGGGGACCTCCGGCGGCCCGTCGATCGACTCGATGACGAGCTCGTCCTCCGCCACCCCTTCCGCCTCGGAATCGTTGTTGCTCATGTGCGAACATTACTGCTATCCTGTCCGCCATGCAGGTGCAGATTCGCAGGATCAGCACGTCGTCCGCCTTCCTCGTTGGGATGGCCCTCTACGGCCTCATCGGATTCCTGGTCGGGATCGCGCTGGTCGTGGTGGCCGGCCTCGAGGTTCCGGCGGGCACCGAGCCCAGCTTCGTCGAAGAGATGGGCGTGTGGGCTATCGTCCTCGTGCCCCTGGCGTTCGGAATCGGGGCCGGGCTCGTGCACGCCGTGGCAGCGGCACTCTACAACACCGTCACGAGCGTCGTGGGTGGCATCCGGGTCGAGCTCCGTTCCGGGCGGGCGCCGCGGCATGAACGGAAGAAGAAGAAGAAGAAGGCGGAACAGGCGCAGGAAGCGGCCGATTCCGCCCCGCAACCCGAGGCTTCCAGCCAGGGGGAATGATCAGCAACACGACGGCGAGACGATTCGAGCGACACGAGGCGGAAGCGACGCTGCCCCTCGTCCGGCGGGTCGTGGCCGACATCCTCGAGGACAATGCCAAGCTGCAGTCCGTTCTGCCCGAACTCAAGGCGGCGCGGCTCCGCTCGCGCCAGCGGAGCCGCCGCGTCCCCGAACTCGAGCCGCTGCGGGAGCAGGTAGCGGACATCACGACTCGCTTCGAGGGCTACCTGTCCGAGCTCGCTCGCGTGGGCTGCATCTACCGCGGCGCGACGGGCCACGTCGATTATCGCGGTGAGCACGAGGGCCGACCCGTGTTCTTCTGCTGGGCCCCGGGCGAAGAGGAGATCTCGCACGTCCATCTCCTCGGCTCCGACTGCCGGATGCGCGAGCCCATCGAGTTCGGCGCGGCCCTGCCCCTCGGCGGATCATGAGCATCACGAAGGTCGCGCTCGCCTTTTCCGGCGGGCTCGACACCTCCGTGGCGGTCCCCTGGATCAAGGAGACGTACGGCGCCGATGTCGTCTGCGTTGCCGTGGATGTCGGCCAGGGCGACGTCGACCTCGAGGCGATCGAGGAACGGGCTCGCGCGGCGGGCGCGGGCTCGTGCCACGTGGTCGACGTCCGGCGCGAGTTCGTCGAGGATTTCGTGTGGCCGACGCTTCGCGCCGGCGCCGTGTACGGACGGAAGTACCTGCTCGGAACCGCGATGGCGCGACCACTCATCGCCCGCGCAGTCGTGCGGGTGGCGCGTCGCGAGGGCTGTGATGCGCTCTCTCACGGATGCACCGGGAAGGGCAACGACCAGGTGCGCTTCGAGCTCACCTTCGGACGCCTCGCGCCCGACCTGGCCGTGATCGCCCCGTGGCGCGAGTGGGACATCCGCGGACGGGCCGACGCCGAGGCCTACGGCGAGCGGGTCGGCGTGCCGCTGCCGCCGAAGAAGACGAGCGTCTACTCGCGCGACCGCAACGTCTGGCACGTCTCCCACGAGGGCGGTCCGCTCGAGAACCCGTCCAACGCGCCCGAGAAGGACATGTTCCTGATCACCGCCGACCCCGCCGAGGCGCCGGCCGCGGGCGAACGGGTCGACATCGAGTTCGAGTCCGGTACCCCCGTCGGCGTGAACGGCGAGCGGATGGCCGGCCTCGAGCTGCTGCAGCGACTGAACGAGATCGGCGGCCGGCACGGGGTCGGGCGCGTCGACCTCATCGAAGACCGGATCGTAGGACTGAAGTCTCGCGGCGTGTACGAGACGCCGGGCGGCACCATGCTGTACGCCGCCCACAGTGAGCTGGAGCAGTTCGTGCTCGACCGCCGCACGCTGGACCTCAAGGACATGGCGGCCCGCCGCTACGCGACGCTCGTCTACGAAGGCCGCTGGTGGGGTACGGAGAAGAGGGCGCTCGACGCGCTGGTGCAGGTGACCCAGGGGCGGGTCACCGGCACGATCGGTCTGCAGGTCTGCCGCGGTGGCGTCGCGATCGCCTCCCGCGAGAGCACGCACGGTCTCTACGCCGAAGAGTACGCCACATTCGAGGCCAGTGATCTGTACGACCACTCCGACGCCACCGGCTTCATCCGCCTGTTCGGACTGTCGTACCGCATCGAGGGACATGGCGACCTCATCTCCGTCCAGGACCCGAGCGAGAAGGCCGCCGCGGGCTCGCTGCCCGAAGGCGACTGGCTGGACTGATGGCGGACGAATCCCAGCACGGCGGACTGTGGGGCGGTCGGTTCGCCGAGCCCCCGGCCGAGGCGCTCCAGCGGCTCAACCGCTCGCTCCCGACCGACTGGCACCTGTGGCTTCATGAGCTCCGCGTCGACCGGGCCTGGACCGACGAGTTGGAGAGAATCGGCACGCTGGACGCTGAGGCGGCGGCGCTGCTGCGCACGGGCCTCGACGCCGTGGAGAAGCGCCTGGCAGAGGCCGGCTCCGGCGTGGCGTCCGAGCACGATGAGGACATCCACTCGCTGATCGAGCGCTGGCTCGAGGTCGAGGTCGGCCCCGCCGCCAGCAACCTCCGGCTCGGCCGCTCGCGCAACGACGTCGTCGCCACCGACACCCGGCTGTGGGCACGCGCAGCCGTGCAGCGCATGAACACCGCGATGGTCGGCCTCCAGGAAGCGCTCGTCGACACAGCCGAGCGGCTGATCGACGTGATCATCCCGGCCTACTCGCACCTCCAGCAGGCCCAGCCGACCCGCGCCGCGCACTGGCTGCTGTCCCACTTCTGGCCGCTCGCCCGCAACCGGGAGCGGATCGCGCAGGCCGCGGCGCGGATGAACCGGATGCCGCTCGGCTCGGCGGCCGGCATGGGCACCACGCTGCCTGTCGACCGCAACCGCCTGGCCGAGGCGCTCGGCTTCGCGGCTCCGACCGAGAACTCGCTCGACGCCGTCGGCGCCCGCGACTGGACGGCGGAGCTGCTCTACGTCTGGACGCAGACCGCGATCGACCTCACCCGACTCGCCGAAGACCTGATCGTCTACACGTCAAAGGAGTTCTCGCTGCTTCGCATCTCCGACGCGTTCTCGACCGGTTCGAGCCTCATGCCCCAGAAGCGGAACCCCGACGGCGCCGAGCTGGCGCGGGCGAGCGGAGGCGTACTGCTGGGTACGCTGGTCGGCTTCCTGGCGACGCTGAAGGGCCTCCCGACCGGCTACAACAAGGACCTCCAGGACGACAAGGCCGCGCTGATGTCCGCCGAACAGCGGCTCACCGACACGCTGGCCGTGCTGGCCGGCACGGTGGCGACGCTCAGGCCGGGTGACGGCGTGGGCGGCGGCGACCCTGCCGTGCTTGCCACCGACGTGGCCGACTGGCTGGTCGAGCAGGGGATGACCTTCAAGCAGGCCCACGACGCCGCCGGGGCGCTGGTGCGGAGGGCGGAGGAGATGGGCGTGACGGTGGCGGAGCTCGGCGCCGACGAACGGCGGACGGTGGCCGACGAGCTGGCCGAATGGCCCGGAAAGAGCTGGGACGCGGAAGCGGCGGTGGAGCGACGCTCGACGGCCGGCGGCTCCGGTCGGGAGCCGGTTCGCAGGGCGCTGAGGCGGGCGCGCGAGACACTCGACGAAGCCGGAGCCTGAACGGAGTCCGTCACATGGCTTTCATCTCATACGTCGCGGAAGAGGATCAGCCCGAAGCATACCGCGTCCCCGACCGCGACCACATCATCCAGGTGCATGGGATCCACCCGCGGGTCATGCGCCACCACTACGATCTCTACGTGGCGCTAATGCACCGGCCGGGCCCGCTGTCGCGTCCGCAGCGGGAGATGGTCGCGGTGACCATCTCGGCCCTCAACAAGTGCCGCTACTGACTGCAGCATCACGGAGCGGGACTCCGTAAGCTTCTCGACGCCGCGGGACGGACCGAAACCGAACGGGACGAGCTGGTCGCCGCCCTGGCCGCTGATTACACGACGGCGGCTGTTTCTTCGGCCGACCGGGTGATGCTGGACTACGCAGCAAAACTCACGAAGGCGCCCTGGACGATTACGGAGTCGGACGTCGAAGCGCTTCGCGAAGCGGCGTTCGACGACCGCGCGATCCACGACATCTGTGCCATCGCGGCCTATTTCGCGTTCGTCAATCGTATGGCGGACGGCCTCGGCGTGGAGTTGGAAGAGAGCTAGTCGCTCACGCTCTCCCCGAAGTCCCGTGCGGTTACGCGGGAGAGTCGGGTTCGAACGCGATACTTCAGGCGGACTGTGAACACCTCCGCTCTCCCGAGCGACGGCCGCGGCTCAGTGGAACCCGATCCCCAGCGTGAACAGGAACACGTTGGAGTCGGCGAACTCCTCGAACGACTGCACGAGCACGTCGACGTTCGGGGTCAGGTACAGATTGTGGCCGATGCGCACGTCGTAGCCGCCACCGAAGGTGAGCCCGAATCCCTGGTCGTCGCTGGTGAAGGTGCCGGAACCTATCTCCGTGCTCACGATGGCCGAGGCCCAGCCGACGCCACCCTTCACGAAGAACCGGCCGGGCGAGTTCGGATAGTAGAGCACGCTGAACGTGGCATTTCCGAGGCTCACATCGGTGTCTCCCACGGAGCGACTGAAGCCGATGACTTCGCCGCCGAGCAGCACCTTGTCCGAGGGCGTCCCGCCCATGCGGATATAGAAGGCCGGACCCGTGTTGTCGCCGGCCACGTCCTCGTCGGTGACCCCGACGCCGAGGCCGCCGTTCAGCCAGAAGCCGGAGTGCGGGGCGGTCCGGGCATGCTGGGTGTGCTGGGCGAGGCCGGTCGAAGATCCGACGAGCAGAAACATCGCCGCCAGCGCGAATATGCGGTTCATGGTTGGGAATCCCTGCTGGAGGTTCGAGGAACGTCGTCGATCGCTGTGCAGGATAGACGGCGGCAAGGGGAAAGTCGTCACACCGGACCAGTCAGGAGGATCGAGACATCCCCGCCAGCACCTCACCCGGCTTCAGCCCCTCGCTGACCAGGATGCGCTCCACGGTCCGGCCGATCAGGCTGTCGGGCGTCGACGCGCCCGCGGTGAGCCCGATGGTGATTTCGCCGTCGGGAATCCAGTCGGCCTGTTCGTGCACCTCACCGTCTTGCACGCTCCGATTGGAGATGATCCCTCGGGCAGGATCCACGCTCCGATCGCTCTCGATGTGGTACGTGCGGGTCGACTGTGAGCACAGATGCGCGAGGTGGGTCGTGTTCGACGAGTTGTAGCCGCCGACCACGATCATCACGTCGGGCGGATCTTGCATAAGCGCCATCACGGCATCCTGCCGGTCCTGGGTGGCCGAGCAGATGGTATCGAAGCTGCGGAAGCGATCCTCCAGCTCCTGCTCGCCGTAGCGATCCGCGATCGCCTCGCCGATCACCCGCGCGATCTCCAGCGACTCCGAGGCGAGCATCGTGGTCTGATTCGCGACCCCCACCTTCTGCAGGTGGACGTCGGGGTCGAAGCCCTCGGAGCGCCTGCCCTCGAACCGGTCGAGCAGCGCGTCGCGTCCGATCTTTCCGCGGATGAAGTCACACACGATCCGTGTCTCGTCCATGTCGCGCACGACCAGGTAAGTACCACCCTCGTGCTTCAACACCTGCGAACTCGTGGCCCGTGTCTCCTCGTGATAGTACTTGCCGTGCACGATCGCCGTGAATCCGTCGCGTGCATAGCCCTCGACCCGCTTCCACACGTGGAGCACCGAGCCGCAGGTCGTGTCGATGAGGATGCAGCCGAGATCCCGGAGCGCCTCGAAGTCCGCCAGCTTCACGCCGAAGGCCGGGATCACGACCACGTCGTCGGTGGTCACCTTCGAGAAATCGAACATCCCGTCGTCGTCCGGATACAGGAACGTCACGCCCATTTCCTTCAGGCGTGTGTTTACGTGCGGATTGTGGATGATCTCTCCGACCAGGAAGATCCGCCGGTCCGGAAACTTCCTGCAGGTCTCGTAGGCGTACTCCACGGCCCGGTCGACTCCATAGCAGAAGCCGAGGCTGTGGGCCATGCGGAAGGTGAAACGACCGGCTTGCAGCTCGTGGCCGGAGGCCTTGATCGCCTCCACGAGCCGGCTGCCGTATTCGGATTCGAGCACGGGCTTCACCTCGGCCTTGAGGCCGAGCCCGCGGCGGAAATATGTGGTGTCCGTCTCTGCCATCGGTGCTCCGTCAGTGCTCCAGTCCTGCCACTTCGTACCCGTATCCGGACCTGCGAAGGTAAAGGAGGGCGGGCCTGGGCTCTACCCCCGAACCGCGACGCACGATCCGGACCTCGAGCCTCGCCTCGGGCTCCGGAAGGCCGAACAGACGAATCTCGACCCCGGCGGAACCGACCGGCGTCGCCGCATCCCCACCGGTCCATCCGGCCCTCGAATCGTGCCGCCATTCGTAGCGCGTCCCGTCGCGCGTCCAGGTGCCATCCCGGAGCCCGACGTCCTCGAACCGGACGTAGGGGACGCCGTCCCGCACGCCGACGCTCGGGTTCTCCACCGGCGACACCTTCGCGTACCACGTCCGGACGATCGCATCGCGGCGGGTCATCAGGATCGTGGCGAGCGTATCGGCCGCCCCTTCATCCGGGAGCCCGCCCGCTGCCACCGCCGCGCGGATCTGCTCGTCGGTGAAAGCGGCCACGAGCTTCGCGCCCCAATATGCGTCGCGCGTCGTCTGGTGATGGAACGCTTCATTCGGCCAGTTCGGTTTCCAGCGCTCGGGCTCGAACGACCCGGCGCTGAGCCAGCCGATCGTCGGTTGGATCGGCGCCCACTCCTCGTCCTCCCATCCCTTCTGGTAGAAGCCGAACGTGACCATGCGCCCGAGCGTGGCCCAGAGGTCGAAATTGTACTCCAGCCCCTCGCGCGGCTCGTGCGGGCGGATGGTGCCGCTGCCGAGCGTGGCAGCGAAGTCGATCAGATAGTGCCGCAGATAGCCGGGTTTCACGTAGGCGTCGAGCGTGTTCATGAACCGCATGTCCACGTGGTTGAGCCACGAGGAGACGACCTTGAGCCCCCGCAGCTCTCGCCGATGCTCGTGCGGGTAGTAATCGTTCAGATCGTCCTTGCGCACGCCGGAGAACAGGAACGGCCCCTTGGGCGACCCGGGCACGTACTCGCTCGCCACGGCCACGTACCGTCCGTCGGGCAGGGTGTCGGTGCGGGTCAGGGCCTCGCGCGCCACGTCGAGAGTCAGCGGGCGCTCGATGAACTTGTCATCCGTGAAGGTCGTGCCGGGTTCGACTCGCAGGCGATCGAACCGGAAGTGGAGCAGGTAGTCTTCCGGGACGTGGTAGCCGGCCGCGTAGAGCAAACGATTCGAGACCACGCCGGCCGAGGAGCTCAGGTACAGGTATCCCTTTGGATCGAATTTCAGTACGTAGCGGTCGCCGCGGGTATCGAGAACGGTGAACCCCGGCGAGATCCCCTGTACCTTCGCCGCCACGATCGTGAGGGCCCCGTCGGACGGGCCGTCGTGGGTCGAGGGGCCGCGTCGGACGTCGGCCGGCGTCATCGAGGCGCTCCGATTGCGGCGCTCGTACCACGCGGAGTTCACGACGTCGTCGAAGCGGTCGACGTTCAGCGCCTCGTGATGGCCCCCGAACAGGGCGCGCGGGCCGAGCACGTCGGCCACTTCGTCGGTCAGCGACACCTCGACCAGGCGCCGTACTTCGTTGATGTCGCGCGCCGGCGGTTCGGGGATCGGCAGCGTGTCCGCCCAGGCGATCGGCTGCGGCCGCTCCGGCGCCGGTGCCAGGCCGCCCCCACAGGCGGCAAAGAGCGGCGCGAGCGATGCGGCCACGATCGACGAGCGCCGGTTCACGGCGTCCACTCTCCGCCAAGACCGAACTGCAGGCCCTCGGCGCTGAAGCCGAGGTAGAGCAGTCCCAGCATCCCGTCCCGCTGCACCGCGCGGAAACCAAAACCATAGGACGTGTGCCAGTCCTCCGGGGTGATCCCGTCGAGACGGGGGCCCACGGCGCCTTCTCCGAAGTACACGAAAGACTCGAGCCGGGTGGTGTTGTGGATGTCCCGCCAGACCTCGTAGCGCCACTCCGCGGTCAGCGAGACCATGTCGTGCTCCGTGAAGCGGGTGTCGGGATACCCGAGCGCCGTCTCCTCGCCGCCGAGAGCGGCCAGATGGTAGAACGGAATGCGGCCGGCGTCTTCGCGGGTCAGGTCGATTCGCGCCTGCAGGGCCAGCAGTTGACGGCGGTTGAGGGGCGCGAGGCCGTGCGCCTCGAAGCTCAGCTGGTGGAACGAGTCCGTGCCGTCCACACCTTCGAACCGGGTCCCCCGCGCATACAGGCGAATGCCTCGATCCTGGAATCCCGTCCGTCGGGTAAAGTCGAGGCCGGCGCCGAGGCCGAACCGAATGTAGCGCAGTCGCTCATCGATCCCGAAAAGGTCGGCCGGGCTGAACTCCTCGACCGTGGCCAGTTGGTTCCCGGCCCACACGGGCAGGCCGGTCAGGTTGTCCTCGTAGGTGATCTCCCCGTCCAGCCACAGTGGATCGCTGCGGCGCCAGGAGCTGACCCCGAGCTCCACCCGATCCCGCCGGTACAGGGTCTGCTGGTCGGGGGTGTCGGGACCGACACCGTAGAAGGCGACCTGCGCGTCGCGCTGCCAGGCGGCGCCCGCTTCGAGGCCGAAGTCTGACTGTTTCACGCGTCCGCCCAGCCAGTAGCGCTGCGACCCACGCATCGAAAAGGCCCCCTCGAGCTCGATCGGGCTCAGAGGATCGAGCCGCATGGCGACGGCAGGACCGCTGCGGGGCCCGACCGAAGACCGCAGACCGGGATGTACACCGGCCTCGCCCAGCTCCCGGCGCATACGCACCAGGAATCCGGGCGCTCGCGGAACGCTGAGCTCACCGATTGCAACCGCGGGCAGCCGAACGAGCACGAAGTTGATGGGCCAGGCGACGATCTTGAACGGCACCGTCGCGATATCGGCTGCGTCGGTCCGATGGCGGTTGGGAGGACGCGACTCCGCCATCGCCGCCCGGATCGAGTCCGCGCGGGCGAGGGCGGCGGAGTCCGGGGCGAGTTGCTGTCCTCGCACCCCTGCGGGAAAGGTCGTCGCCAGGAGGGCCCCGAAGGCCAGGCAGGCCGCAGCGCGGCTCCGTTTTGATCGACTTGATGAAGGCACGCGGGAAGATATCGCCATGCCGCCTTGGCGCGAACCCGCACCCCGCACGGCCCCCGTGACACGAGGCTATGCCAGAACGGCGTGACCATCGGCGTATACTGGGAGATCGTGGCGGCGCGCTTCATGCAACTCTAGGGGCCTCCGTTCCGTTAACCGGGAGACGGCACAGGTTGGACCGCACGAGAGGATGATGAGACACGACATGTTCGAAGCGAACCCAATATCGATGAAGGACCTCGGGGATATCGACACCGAATGGCTGGACACGTCCGACGTGACGATTTCGTGGGACGATTCGGAGGACGAGGACTCCGATCCCGACGAGCTGATGACGGATGCGGGACGGCGGCGCCTGCCGGTGCTGCCGCTCCGGGGCATGCTGGTGTTTCCTTCGGCCGCCGCGCCGATCGCTGCCGGCCGTGACAGGACCCTGGCCGCGATCGAGGACGCCTTGCAGGGGGATCGCCTCCTGTTCGCCGTCGCCCAGAAGGAGGCGGAGGTCGAGGAGCCGGAGCCCGACGACCTCTATCTCGTCGGGACGATCTGCCGAATCGCGCAGGTCCAGCGCGTGCCGGGCGGCATCCAGCTCGTGGTGCAGGGCATCACACGAGCCGCCGTGCTCGAGTACGGGGAGCGCGAGGGCTTCATCGAGGCGATCGTCCGCCGGCTGCAGAACATGGAGCCGCTCGATGCAAACGACCCGGCCTATGCGGCCCTCTACAAGGAAGTTCAGGAGCGAGCGGCGCAGCTCAGCCGGCTGCGGGGCGTACCAAAGGAGATCATCGACCACCTGCTGGGCTCCGTGTCCAACGGCGGCGAGCTCTCCGACCTGATCGCGTTCTATACGGAGCTCGACGTCGACGAGAAGCAGGACCTGCTCGAGTCGCTCTCCGTGGAGGATCGGCTCCGCAAGCTCCTGCTCCATCTGCAGCGCCAGATCGGCGTCCTCGAAGCGCAGGCGCAGATCCGCAGCAAGGTGCAGGAGGAACTCGGCGAGCGGCAGCGCGAGATCTTCCTGCGCGAGCAGATGAAGGCGATCCAGCAGGAGCTGGGCGACGACGCCGGGACCGAGGGGATCGAGGAACTCCGTGAGCGACTCGACGCCCTCGAACTCTCCGAGGAGGCACGGACCGAGGTCAACCGCGAACTGCGGCGACTGGAGCGCGTGCCGCGCGAGTCCGCCGAATCGCAGGTCATCCGCACCTACCTCGAGACGGTGGCCGACCTGCCGTGGAACGAGCACACCGAGGATCGCCTCGACCTCAAACTGGCCCGCGAGATCCTCGAACGGGATCACTACGGGCTCGAGGATGTGAAGGACCGCATCCTCGAGTACCTGGCCGTGCGGAAGCTGCAGCAGGCGCGCGCCGACGAGGCCGAGAAGGAGAGCGAGGAGGCGGCCGAAGAGGCGATCGACGAGACGGCCGACGATGTCGCGGCCGTCGCATCGGACGTCGAGGAGATCAAGCGCCGGGCGCGCGGCAACGCGGACGATCGCCGCGGGTCGACGATCCTGTTCGTGGGCCCGCCGGGCGTCGGAAAAACCTCGATCGCCAAGTCGATCGCCGAGGCGATGAACCGGAAGTACGTCCGGGTGGCCCTCGGCGGCGCGCGCGACGAGGCCGACATCCGCGGCCATCGGCGCACCTACGTCGGCGCCCTGCCGGGGCGAATCCTCGAAGGTCTGAAGCGGGCCGGCAGCCGGAATCCGGTGTTCCTGCTCGACGAGGTCGACAAGCTGGGCGTGTCGTTCCAGGGCGACCCTTCGTCGGCGCTGATGGAGGTGCTGGACCCGGAGCAGAACGAGCACTTCGTCGACCACTACCTGGGCCTGCCATTCGACCTGTCCGACGTGATCTTCATCGCCACGGCGAACTTCGCGCACCAGATCCCCGGACCGCTCAAGGACCGGATGGAGGCGATCGAATTCGCCGGCTACACGGCGAACGAGAAGCTGGAGATCGCGCGCCGCTACCTGGTCCCTCGCCAGCTCGAGCAGAACGGGCTGGATCCGGACCAGTGCGTGATCGAGTCCGACGCGCTGCAGGCGGTCATCGACAGCTACACGCGCGAGGCTGGCGTCCGGAACCTCGAGCGCGAGATCGGCCGAATCGCCCGGAAGACGGCCCGGAAGATCGCCTCCGAGGAGGTCGATCGGGTGATGGTGGAAGCCGCCGACCTGCGCGACCTGCTCGGACAACCGAAGGTACACCCGGAGAAGAAGCTCGACGAGGATACGGTCGGCGTCGTCACCGGCATGTACTACACGCCGGTGGGTGGTGACATCATGCTCGTCGAGTGCAGCATCACGCCGGGCCGCGACGACTTCGTGCTCACCGGCCAGCTGGGTGACGTGATGAAGGAGAGCGCCCGCGCCGCGCTGACGTACGCCCGCACGCATGCGGACCAACTCGGCATCGAGCTCGACCCGGAGGACAAGAAGGGTATCCACATCCACGTGCCGGCCGGCGCGGTGCCGAAGGAGGGTCCCTCGGCCGGGATCGCCATGGCGACCGCCGTGGTCAGCGCCCTCAGTGGGCGCCCTGCGGCGCACGACGTCGCAATGACCGGCGAGATGACGCTCACGGGTCGAGTGCTGCCGATCGGCGGAGTGAAGGAGAAGGTTCTCGGCGCCGAGCGGGCCGGCATCCGCGAGATCATCGTGCCCGAGAAGAACCGGGGCGACGTGGAGGAGTTGACAGAGTCGGTGCGCGAAGCGGCAAACTTCCACTTCGCGGAGACCTTCGACGACGTGTTGAAGATCGCGCTCCGCCCGAAGCCCGCCGGCGGGGATCCCGGACACGACGGCGGCGAGCCAGCCCCGGCGGAGGGCGAGGTGGCGACCACGGCCTGACGTGCGAAGCTAGACTGATTCAAGTGTCGCCAGGGTCGTTGATTCCGAGGTCCCGCATGCGACGCCACAGGGTCGTCCGGCTCATGCCGAGCATCTCGGCCGCCCGGGAGCGGTGACCATCGGCGGCTCCGAGCGCTTCGATGATTGCCGCGCGCTCATCGTCGGGACGGGCGGGTGCACGATAATGGTCCGTGCCCTCGTCCTCGTTCGACTCCTCGCCCCGCACGGCCGGGGGAAGGTGCTCGACCCCAATCTCTCGATCTCCGGCCCGGATGGCCGCGCTCTGTACGGCAGATAACAGCTGGCGCACGTTGCCGGGCCAGACATAGTTCGAAAGGCGTCGCAGCGCCGCGCGGCTGAGGGATGCGGGCACCGGACTCTCCGAGCGATCCTCCAATCGATCGAGCGCGTGGCGCACGAGCAGCGGAATGTCACCGCGGCGCTTGCGCAGAGGCGGTACGTGGATACGGAATACGTCGAGGCGGTAATAGAGGTCGTCGCGGAATCTCCCCTGCCGCGACTCTTCAGCAAGATCCCGGTGCGTGGCTGCCACGACCCGCACATCGACGGGTCGGGGTTTCGTCGAGCCCACCGGCGCGGCCTCACGTTCCTGGAGCACGCGGAGCAATCGCTGCTGGAGGCGCAGGCTCATATCCCCGACTTCATCGAGAAATATCGTCCCTCCATCGGCCGCCGTGAACAGGCCCTCCTTGTTGCGCGTCGCCCCGGTGAACGCCCCGCGGACGTGGCCGAATAGCTCGGACTCGAGCAGGCCTTCAGCAAGCGCCGCACAGTTGACGGGCACGAAGGGACCCGTCGAGCGATCCGACAGTTCGTGGATCGCCCGCGCTACGAGCTCTTTTCCGGTCCCGGTCTCCCCGGTCACGAGCACGGTCGCGTCGGAACCCGCCACCTGGCGGACCGACGCGATCACGTCAGCCAGAGCCTTCGAGGTCCCGACCATCCCGTGGTGCGTCGCCCCCGCCATGCGGCGCGGCGCCGGGCGTCGCTCCAGCATTTCGGCCACCCGTCGGCTCAGCTCGTCGGGATCCACGGGCTTCGTGAGGAAGTCGTCAGCCCCGACATGGAGAGATTCGACAGCCGTCTCGACATCGCCATATCCACTGACCATTACGATCGGCACGACCGATCCCCGCGCCCGCAGAACCTCGACGGCCTGCAGCCCTGACAGGCCAGGCATCCTCACGTCGAGCAGAACCAGGTCGACGGCTTCGCGCTCGAGCACCTCGGATGCCTGGGCAGCATCGCCGGCCGTCTCGACGACGTACCCCTCGTCACGCAGCAACTCGGCCGTCGAGCGCCGGAACGCTTCATCGTCGTCGACCACCAGCAAGCGAACCGCCTCGTTCATGCGACCGGCTCCGTCACCGCGGGTGGCAGCTCGAGACGGATCTTCGCACCCGGACCCGGTGACCGGTTTCCGGCGGACATCTGCCCGCCGTGCCGCCGCAGGGCGCCCTGGGCGATGAACAGGCCGAGTCCCACGCCATGCACCTCGTTCTTCGTCGTGAAGAACGGGTCGAACACGTGCGGGAGGACGTCGTCCGGAATCCCAGGGCCGCGGTCGGAGACTTCGAGCATGACGGTGCCGTCCGCCTCGACGTCCGCGGCGAGCTCGATCCGAAGGTCGATCGGCCCTCCGTCGGGGGTCGCGTCGCGGGCGTTGGTCAGCACGGTCACAAGAACCTGCTTGAGCGTGTCCGGGGGAACCGCGACCCGGATCTCCTTCGGACCTTCGATGCGAACAGGCCAGCGCTCGGCACCCTCGGAGAGCGACGCTAGGGTCGCGACCTGCTCGGCCACCGACCGGGCGTCACACGCCTGCAGCGACGGATCGGAGGGACGGTTAAGATCGAGCATCTGTTCGGCCAGCTCGTGCATCCGGAGCAGCTCCGCGATCGCGAGCTCCGTGAACTCCTTCGCCTTTTCGTCGTCGATTCGACGGCGAACGACCTCCAGGCAGTTGCGTACGTTCGCCACGGGATTCCGGATCTCGTGGGCCAGCTCGGTGACGAGACGTCCGGCAGCCACCAGGCGGTCTCGCTGGACAATTTCGGCCTGGAGCGCTTGCAAGCGTCGCTGTCGGTCCTCCAGGGCGCGATTGGCGTCTCGGAGCTCCGCGAGCCGGGCGGCCAGCGCTTCACGCATCTGGGCGAACGCCCGACTCACCGTGTCCACCTCGCGCACGCGGGAAGCGGGCAACGGAGCCTCGAAGTCTCCCGACGCCACACCCGTCGAGGCCGTCGCCAGATCGGAGACCGGACGCGCCAACCCGGAAGCCACCATGGATCCGACGAGCAGCGTGACGATCAATGCGAGCCCCCCCGCAATCAGCGCTGCTCGCCGTAGACGCGGCAGGGCCGCCAGCTCCCGGTCGGCGAAGCGCACGAAGTAAGCGGTTCCCGCGGTGTCGAGCGACGCCGCGACGCTCCACAGGCGGCCGCGCGACGTCCCGATCTCCACGGTCGACGCCTTTCCGGCGTCATCGAGCCGCGGCTCGCCGCCCGCCGTACGCACCGCGACGGCCAGGTCGGGTTCGAGCGTCGAAGCGACGATCGAGCCGTCGGGACCAACGAGCACGACGTCGGAACGCGTCAGTCCGGCGAGGATCTCGGCGATCCGCGTATCGAACGGCAGGGCGACCCCCGCTATCCCCAGGCGTTCTTCGCCATCGAAAACCGGGGCGACCGCGATCGCGTTCAGCTTCTCGTCGGAGAACTGGACACCGACGAAGATACGATCGCGCGACGCCGCTACGAGTAGATCGCTCGACGGCATGGGTCCCGTCCAGGCCTCGCCGACACCCCGCACCACGATTGGCTGCTCCCCCCAGCCGGCCGCCGCCGCTTCCGCCCGACGCACTCCGGCGACTCGATCGTCGCTCGCGAGCGCCCGCCGCAACTCGGGATTCTCCGACAGCACGCCGGCATGCATACGCAGGGCCTCCCCCTGCGTGTCGAGTCGGTCGGCCAGAATCGGCGGCGCCATGGCGAGTTCAGCCCGGGCATCCCGCTCGAGCTCGTCCGCCAGCCGGCGGTCGAGCGTCAGGCCGCCCACCGCGAGCGCAGCGAGCAGGGTGCCTCCGATCGTGACGAGCAGTGCCCGTCGAAACGTGAGTGTCATGGGACGGACAAGGTAGCACGGCCGGTGCCGTCGCCGTGGATCCAGACGACATCGTCGAAACCCGCGCGCGACAAGCGGATGCCCCGGCTTACCGCTTCGAGCCAGACCAGCGACCGTGTTTCATCGGATGTTCCAGCAACAGGGTGAAACACTTCGGTGGAACGTCCGAGGGCCGACAGTCGACGCTCGGGTCGCGGCCCGCAACCTCTGTAACCCGTGTAATGGAAACATGTTGAACTCCTGTCCTTCCTCGCCTGCCATGTCGGCCTGCGACGTGCAACTCTCTCGAGTCGAGCATTCGACACCGGTCCCCGGAAGCGGCGTTCGGAGCGGCGGCCGCGGGACCGGTGGATTCAGACCCCATGCAGGGAGAAATTGACATGAGACAAATGACACGAACGATGCGGGCGGCGGGCGGAACGCTGGCTCTCGCCGCAGGCCTCGCGCTGGGCGCGTGCCAGGACAATCCGGTCGATCCGGCCGGTGAGGCCACAGACGCAATCCAGGCGACCAACCTGTCGGCGCAGGCGACGAACGGCCGGGCCGCCGTCTACCTGATGAGCAACCAGACCGCCAGCAACGAAGTGCTGGTCTACGATCGTGCGGCGGACGGCTCCCTGAGCCCCGCGGGTGCGGTCGCGACGGGCGGCACCGGAACGGGCGGCGGGCTCGGAAACCAGGGAGCGGTCACGCTCACCGACGACGGCCGCTGGCTGCTGGTCGTGAACGCTGGCAGCAACGACGTCTCGGTATTAGCCGTGCGGCCGGACGGCCTCGAGCTCACCGATCGCGTCCCTTCGGGCGGCACGCAGCCTGTCAGCGTCGCGGCTCACGGAGATATGGTCTTCGTGCTCAATGCCGGTGGCGACGGGAATATCGCCGGCTTCTCCCTTGGCAGTGACGGGTCTCTCAGCAGCCTGGCGGGCTCGATCCGGCCTCTGAGCGCGGCGGGCGTGGGTCCGGCACAGATCGGTTTCGGTCGCGGGGGCGACGTGCTGGCCGTCACCGAGAAGGCGAGCAACACGATCACCACGTATCTGATCGGGCCCGACGGCCTCCCGTCGGCGCCGATCGCGAACCCGTCGGCGGGACAGACCCCCTTCGGATTCTCGTTCGATCACCGCGGGCGCCTCGTCGTGTCCGAAGCCTTCGGCGGCGCGCCTGACGCCAGCACGTCGTCGCTCTACGAGATCGGTGTCGATGGCACGCTCGGCGTACTCGACGCCGCCGTGCCAACGACGGAAACGGCTGCCTGCTGGATCATCATTTCACAGGACGGTCGCTTCGCGTACACCACGAATGGCGGCAGCGGTTCGGTGAGCGGCTACAGGATCGGCAGCCGCGGCGATCTTACGCTGCTGGACGCCGATGGACGGACGGGCGTGGCCGGCCCCGGAACGACCCCTCTCGATGGAGCGATCAGTCGGGGTGGGCGCTACCTGTACGTCCTGCTGGCCGGGACGTCCGAGGTCGGCGTGTTCGAGGTCGGGCCCGACGGAGGGCTGACGCTCAGCTCCACCGTCAGTGGTCTTCCGGCAGGGGCGAACGGCATGGCAGCAAGCTGACGGCTCTCCATCTGGCGTGATCATGCGAGGCGCGGGTCGGAATTTTCCGGCTCGCGCTTTCGCGTATCAAATCACGAGCCCCAGCAGCTCGGCCGGATCCTCCAACCACCGGTCAGGTTCCGTGACCGCGAGCGTCTCATGGGAGTTCGGCCCCCACAGCACCGCCGCCGTGACGACGCCGGCCGCTCGACCCGACTGCATGTCGTGGACGCTGTCTCCCACGTAGACGGCACGTGACGGATCCGGCTCGCCGGCCCGCTCGAGCGCTAGCAGCACAGGTTCGGGATCGGGTTTCGGTCGCTCGACGTCGTTCGCCGTTACGATGCTGGCGAACCAGTCTTCCGGGAAACCGCAGCGGCGCAGACCCATGTAGGTCGCCTTCGTGCGCTTGCTTGTCGCGACGGCCAGCGTCAGGCCGCGCTCGCGCAGGTCGCCCACCGCTTCACGCACCCCGAGATAGGGCTCCACGAGGTCGTCGTGGTTCGCGAGATTGTGCTCCTCGAAGGTGCGAACCATCGCCTCCGCCTCCGCCTCGTCCTTCGCGAAGCCTCGCATCTGCACGTGCAGCGGCGTGCCCATTCCCTTCACCCACAGCTCGTCGTTCATCCGGCGCCCCAGGTGGGTCTCCATGGTGTGCCGGTAGGACGCGAGGATCAGCCCGAGGCTGTTGATCAGCGTTCCGTCGAGGTCGAAAACGATCGTGCGCGGCGTCATGACCGGAACGTCCCGGCGGGCCGCGGTGGCGTCAAGGCGTGCTGCCTCTCGATGCCCGCAATGACTGCGTTTCGGACGAATTTCTGCCGATCTCACGCGGAATATGGCTGGCGGTTCCATCGACATATCTTACTGTCTGACAACGAATTGTTGTCTTTTACCATGCAGGGCATGGCCCTTGCTCCATAGTTCGAAGCTCCCCGCGGGGGGAACGCGGACCGGAAATCGAAACTGCGGAGGATGGACCGATGCGAACTGAGATCAAGGGATGGCTTCGAGGCGCGCCGCTCGTGGCCCTGGCGATGACCGCCGCCGCGTGCGGCGACGACCCGGCGGGACCGGGCAGTGGAGATCCGTTCGACCCGCAGCAGTCGAGCGCCGCCTTCTCGGCGATGCAGACGGCGCTGGAGGGCAACGCGGACGTCGCGACCGACCTCGAATACGTGGCGGCCGTGCTCGACACCCTTCCCGCGGCGGCGCAGTTCGTCCGGCCGGTGGGTGTCGCCCCCACGTCGGCTTCGGCGCTCGTCCAGTCGGTGCGCGGCACGCGGATGGCCGTCGAGTTCGAACGGGTGGCGGCCTCGGCCGACGCCCTGCTGCCGGCCGATCTGCTCGGCCAGACGTTCGAGTGGGACGGCGTCGAAGGCGCTTACGTCCTGACCGCGCGCGCCGGCGCACCGTCCAACGGCATCCGGTTCATCGTCTACGACCGCACGACCGTACCGCCGACGGAAAACGGCTATCTCGACGTCACCGACAACAGCGATCCCTCCGCGGATCGTCTCGGCGTGACGCTGGTGAAGAACGGCGTCACCCGCCTCGACTACGACATCGAGGTCACGGCCGGAACGTCGGCGGCGACCGCGAACATCTCGGGCTTCGTGACGGACGGATCCGACCAGGTCGACTTCGACGTCATGGAGACGCTGACCCAAACGACGGACGGCTTCCGGATCGACGTCGACTACTCGATGTCGCTGGCCGGCGAGCCGCTGAGCGTCAGCCTGGTCTACGGTCTCGACTTCGGAACGGCGATCACGGTCGATTTCACGGCGACCTTCGTCAACGGGCTGAACACGCTGGTGCTCGATCTGTCGCAGGACGCTCAGGGCGCGTACGACGGGACGGTAGAGTGGAACGGCGACCTCGTGATGACCGTCGCGGGTGACGGAAGTGCCGACCCGGTGTTCCTCGGTCCAGGCGGCGAGTCGCTGACGCCCGAGGAAGCGGCGGCGATCCAGGAGATGTTCGAGATCGCCAGCGAGGGTCTCGACTTTCTCGTGCAGTACTTCGTGTTCCTCGGCGGCGGACTCGCCTAGGAGCGGGAACCCGACGGACTAGTTCGGTGACATCTCCCGCAGGGCCCGACGGACCAGGACTGGCACCATCTCGCGGCGCCAGTCCTGGTCGACCGGGATGTTCGCCAGGGGATGACTCTGGCGAAACGCCTGGTGCGCGACGGCCTCTACCACCTGGTCGTCCAGCTGGTTGCCGAGCGCCGCATCCTCCAGCTTCCCCAGCTTTCGCGGATACGATCCCATCCCCGACACCACCATCCGCAGCCCGCGCACCCGGCCCTGGTCGTCGAACGACCCGGCCGCCGCGAGGTTCATCAGCGGGAAGTCGATGGAGTCGCGAATCCGCAGTTTCTGGAAGCTGAAGCGGTCGCCCGCGGCCGGCACCGGAACATGGATCGCCACCAGGATCTCGTTCCCCTCCATGCGACGGTTCCACACTCCATCGGACGTGAAGAAGTCCTCGATGGTCACCGTCCGACGCCCGGCGGGCCCGGCGATCTCGAGCGTCGCGTCCAGCGTCATCAGCGCGGTCGCCCCGTCCGCCGAATGCGCCGCCACGCAGCGGGTGCCGCCTTTCACCACATGGCAATCGGCGCCGTCCTTCTTCAAGCAGAACCCGAGCGCCTCCCGCCAGAAAAACGTCTGGTTATAATAGGTGCAGCGCGTGTCGAGACAGACGTTGCCGCCGATCGTCCCCATCCGGCGCAGTTGCGGCCCCGAGATGTTCCTGCACGCCCGCGCCAACGACGGAAGGGTGCCCGCCACCTCGGCGTGCGCAGCCACGTCGGCCAGGCTCACGGCGGCGCCGATCCGGAAGCCCCTCTCGTCCAATTCGATGCCGCCAAGCTCGGGCAGACCGCGCAGCGACACCAGGTGCCCGGGCGTGAACAGCTTGTGCTTCATGTTCGGGACGAGGTCGGTGCCCCCCGCGATCGGCATCGCGTCGTCGCCGTGCGAGGCCAGCAGGTCGAGCGCTTCGCTCAGCGCCGTGGGACGGTGGTATTCGTAGGGGTGCAGTCGCAGCATCAGGCCTTGGCTCCCGCCGCCGCCCCTAGCGTCTCCACGATCGCGGCCAGTCCGCCTGGCAGCTTCGCCGCGTCATAGCCGAACCCGATGCGGAACGTGTGGTCGAGACCGAAGTGAGCGCCGGGCACGACGAGCACGCTGTGCTCGGTCCGCAGGCGTTCGGCCAGTTCGAGCGACGGCAGGTCGCCCTCGTAGCGGAACAGGCAGATCGCGCCCGCGTCAGGCGCTCGATACGCGAGACCGGGCACCACCTCGGCCCACTGCGTGACCAACGCGAGATTCGGTCGGACGATGTCGCGGCAGCGCGCGAGGATCCGGCGGCGCGTGTCGGGCTCGAGGGCCGCCCGCGCAAGAAAATCAGAGAGCACGGCCGGCGCGATCGACGTGTAGTCCTTGCGCGCCCAGACGTCCTCCCGCAGCTCGGGGGGCGCCACCAGCCAACCGAGCCGGAGTCCCTGGAGGCCATAGGCCTTCGAGAGCGATGCCGTGGCGATCACCCGGCCGGTCGCGCCCCACAACGTGGGCGTCGTGTCGCCCTCCACCTCGGCGCCCGCGTAGACCTCGTCGGCCAGCATCCACGCGCCGGCGGATTCGGCGGCCGCGACGATCTCCGCCCGGGCCGCGTCTGAGAGCACCGCGCCCGTCGGGTTGTTCGGGTTCGTGACCACCACCAGCCGCGTACCGGGCGTGATGAGTTCGGCCGCAGCGCCCGGGGCGGGCTGCCAGTCCAGCGACGCCATGAGCGGAAGCGAGGCGACATCGGCCCCGAGACCTCTCGCGAGCCCGGGAGTCTGGCCATACGTCGGCTCGACCACGACCACGCGGTCGCCGGGTTCCACCAGCCGCCACAGGGCGAGGAAGTTCGCCTCCGCGCTGCCCGTCGTGATCAGCACCTCGTCGGGACCGGCCCCGGGATAGAGTGCCGCCACACGCTCCCGGAGCTCGAGCGTCCCTTCGGTGGATCCGTAACCGAACTCGACCGCTGCCGGATCGACGTCGGCGAACTCACAGAATTCCTCGAGCGTGAACGGCAGGACGCCGCTGTCGGACAGATTGCAGCGCACGCTGTTCTCGTAGCGCGACTGCCACCGCTCCATGTCGAATACCGGCTGGCGCATCGATCGTCTCCGGACTGGTGAAGGCTCGGCGAAACTCCGCCGCGAACGTGGCCGGAAGCTAATCCGCGGCTAGTGGGCGCGCACTCACTCTACCAGGCCGATCTGGTTGGAATACGCAACGGTCATCTCGTGGCGTCCGATGAACACGTCGGGAACCGGCAGGCGGATCTCGATCCGGTAGACGCCCGGCGGGGGCCCGCCCGGTCCTTCAGCGCTCCCGGTGAATCGCCACGTGGACTCCGTCGTCCGGGCGACCTCCTCGCCGTCCCGCAGCAGCACCGTGGTCACCGGCACCGCGGCGCTACCCTCGCCCCGCCGGGTAGCCGTGGGTGCCTCGATCTCCAGAGCCGTCACGTCGGCGGCGGATGCGCTCGAGCCCTGCGGAACGGGTCCGGCCGGGGTCGTGGCCCGGAAGGCGAATCGGGGCGACCCGTCGGTCAACTCGCCGGCCACGCAGATGAACCGCCCGGTGCGCAGCCGTTCGATCACGGCGTCGGCCGTGAGAGGGTCGGGGGCGTCCGGCCAGGGATCGAACACCACCCTCCAGGTCGAGAGATCGAGCTTCGGCGGCAGCCAGCCATGCGCGTCGAGACCGCACAGCCCGACGACGGCCGGATCGTCGATCCCGTCCCAGATCCCGAGCGCGACGATGTCCCGCCGGTAGAGCTGCGAGAGCGCCAGGCGCGAGTTGACCGGCAGCGCGAGGAGGGGCACGAGGATGCCAGTGATCGGATTTCCCTTCACCCGGGCGTCGGCCGACGTGCTCGTGATCTCGAGACCGCCCACTCCGTCGATCGATCCCACCCAGGGTCGCTTCGGGCTGGTGGGGTGCGAGAGGATCGTCAGGGCCCCGCGCGCGTTAAGTGAATCGATCAGCCCGGGCGCCTCGCGCAGGGGGCCCCCGTCCGGAGGGACTTCGTCGAGGCCGAGATAGATGAGATGACCGAACGCGGTCGAGAGCTCGGTGCCGGGAACGGCCAGCGGCCCGCCCGGAGGCGACGGATGCTCGGGATGACGGTTGTGTTCGGTGAACACGAGGAAGTCGAGACCGAGCCGGGCGGCTCCGGCCAGCTCCTCCGAGGCGGGTACCCGGCCGTCGTGGCTCGAATCGGAGTGAACGTGGAAGCCGCCCCCCGGCCGGAACGCGCCGGAAGGATCCGACGCGAGGCGCGGTACCGGGCGGAACGCCAGCCAGGCGGCCGGCAGCGCGACGAGCGCGGCCAGCCCGGCGAGGACTATAGGCCAGCGGCGACGACGGTTGGACACGCGCCTATTCCTGCCGCATCTCCGCGAACTGCTTGCGGAACTTCGCGACCTTCGGGTCGATCACGAGTCGGCAGAACGAGGCATTGGGATTCCGTGTCCAGTATTCCTGGTGGCTCTCCTCCGCCCGGTAGAAGGCCTTGAGCGGCGCCACCTCCGTGACGATCGGATCGGCCCAGCGGTCGCAGCCGTCGAGCGACGCGATGGCGTCCTCGGCCGCGGCCGCCTGGGCATCGTCGTGTGTGAGGATGATCGAGCGATACTGGGGGCCGGCGTCGGCGCCCTGGCGGTTAAGGGTCGTCGGATCGTGCACCGCAAAGAACACGCTTAGCAGGTCACGATACCCGATCTCCTCGGGGTCGAACTCCACCTGGACGACCTCTGCGTGCCCCGTCCCATGGCCGCATACCTGCTGGTAGGTCGGATCCTCGACGTGCCCACCCGCATAGCCGACCGCGACCTCGTGCACGCCGCGAAGCTCGCGGAATATGGGCTCGAGGCACCAGAAGCACCCACCACCGAGCGTGGCGCGTTCAGTCATGTGATCTCGTCTCCTGTCGTGAGCGATTCGGCTCCATTGTACGCCGCCGCCAGTCGCCGGCGCGAATGGCCAACGCGGCCGAGCGCGGGCGGGTTCCGTATTATCTTTCCCCATGACTTCCGTCGACCTGCATCCGATACTCCCGGACGGGGACACCGTTCGGATTCTCGACCAGACGCGGCTGCCCGGCGAGGAGGTGTTCCGCCGGCTGGACTCCCTGGATGAGGTCGCCGAAGCGATTCGCGTGATGCGGGTACGCGGCGCGCCGCTGATCGGCGTCACGGCGGCCTACGGCCTGTGGCTCGCCATGGCCGCGGATCCGTCCGATCCGGCGCTCGACGCGGCAGCCGAAACCCTGCTCGCGACGCGCCCGACGGGTGTGAATATCCGTGCCGTCGTCACGGAGCTTAGCCGCTGCCTGACCGCGACGGCGGCCGCGGAGCGAGCCGAGAGGGCGCGCGCGGAGGCGGACCGCCTGCGCGCGGAGGACGTCGAGCTCAATCGGGCGATCGGAGAGCACGGCCTCGTCCTGCTGCGCGAGCAGGCCGCGCAACGTGACAGCCGCGTGCAGATCCTGACCCACTGCAACGCGGGGGCGCTGGCGACGGCGGGGCTCGGAACCGCGACGGCTCCGATCTACGCCGCCGCCGCCGAGGGCATCGACGTGCACGTTTGGGTCGACGAGACCCGTCCGCGCAACCAGGGCGCGTCGCTCACGGCCTGGGAGCTCGGGCGGGCCGGCATCTCCCACACGGTCGTGGTCGACAACGCGGGTGGGCACCTCATGCAGCGCGGGCTCGTCGACCTCTGCCTGGTCGGTACCGACCGGACGCTCTCCTCGGGCGACGTGTGCAACAAGATTGGCACATACCTCAAGGCCCTGGCGGCCCGGGACAACCACATCCCCTTCTACGTGGCGGTCCCCGGCCCGTCGATCGACTGGGAGACGTCCCGCCCCGAGGCCATCCCGATCGAAGAGCGAGATGGCCGCGAGGTGGCCGAGCTGGCGGGCGTCCGCCTCGTTCCCGAGGGCACGCCCACCGCGAACTATGCCTTCGACGTCACGCCGGCTCGTTTGGTCACCGGCCTGATCACCGAGCGGGGCGTCTGCCCGGCCACCTCCGCCGGCATTTACGGTCTCTATCCGGAGCGTGCGCCATGAACCCACCAGCGATTGAGGAGGCCCACCGGCGGCGGGAACTCGCCGGGGCTGCGCAGCGCCTCCCGGCTCTCGGGCTCACGCAGGGCACCTCGGGCAACCTCTCGGTTCGCCTCGGCGACGGTCTGCTGATCACTCCATCGGCCGTGGGGTACGACGGCATGGAACCGGACGACCTGGTCGCGCTCGACCTCGACGGCATCGTGATGTCCGCGAAACGCGGCCGCCGCCCGTCGACGGAATGGCGGCTTCACGCGGCCGTGTTCCGTGCCCGGCGGGACGTCCAGGCCGTGGTGCACGCGCATCCACTGTGGGCCACGGCGGTGGCCTGCCTGCGGCGCGACATTCCGCCGTTCCACTACATGGTGGCGGTCGCCGGAGGCTCGACGATCCGCTGCGCGGACTACGCGACGTTCGGCACGGAGGCGCTGGCCGGCGCGGCCCTGGCGGCCCTCTCCGATCGGAGCGCCTGCCTGCTGGCCAACCACGGGATCGTGGCCTGCGCCGACTCTCCGGGCGCGGCGCTCGAGCTGGCCGTCGAGGTGGAGGCGCTGGCCGGCCAGTACCTGCGTGCCCTGTCCGCCGGCGAGCCGGTACTGCTGTCCGAGGAACAAATGGGAACCGTGCTGCGACGATTCGGCACTTATGGACGCGGGGAGGACGCACCCGAAGCCTGAACGGAGCGGCGCAGACGAGGAGGGAGGAGACCACGTGTTCGACCACTTCATCGTGCCCGTCGATCTGTCCGACCGGAACACCGCCGCCATCCGGACCGCATGCGAGCTGGCGCGCCCCGGGAAGGGATTCGTGACCGTGCTGCACGTCGTCGAGATGCTGGACCTGCCATACGAGGAGATCTCGGCGTTCTACGATCGTCTCGAGGCGCGGGCGGCCGCCCGGCTCGACGAGATCTCACGGCCCCTGGCCGAAGCCGACGTGGAGTTCGAGCAGCTCGTGCTCTTCGGCGACCCGGCTGAGGAGATCGTCGACTTCGCCGCGCAAGCCACGAAGTCGCTGATCGTGCTGCAGTCTCATCGCGTCGACCCGGCGCAGCCGACGGTTGGCTGGGCCACGTTGAGCTACAAAGTCGCCATCCTCGCCGAATCGCCGATCCTGCTGGTGAAGAGCGATCCGACGGACGGCTGATTCCGCACCAGAAGGGAGGACTCGATGTTGAACATAGAGACAATTCTCTGCCCGACCGACCTGTCCGAGACGTCCTTGAAGGCCGTCCCCCTGGCGACGGAGTTCGCCAGGATCCATGGCGCGGACCTCCATCTGCTGAACGTGCATCTCCTGCATTCGATCACGCCGTCCGAGGAGGATCTGCCGTTCCCGGGTGAGGCCCTGGCGCGCGATGCCCTGGAGAGCTCCGCGGAGGGGATCCCGTGGAACCAGGTCGTGCACGAGGTGACGCGCGGCGTCAACGCGGCCCCCACGATCCTCGACTACGCGGCCGATCACGATGTCGATCTGATTGTCATGGGATCCCACGGCCGACGCGGCTTCCGCCGGCTGTTGCTGGGCAGCGTGACCGAGGAGGTCGTGCGCATGGCGCCGTGCCCGGTGCTGGTGGTGGGGCATCTCCCCGGAATCCCGGCCCCCAGCGACGTCGACCGGATCATCGTTCCGATCGACTTCTCGGCGTTCACCGATGGACAGCTCGAAGCGGCCGTCGAGCTGGCAACCACCTTCGACGTGCCCCTCGAGCTGGTGCACGCCGTGGAGCCGATTCCATACGTGCAGATGTCCTACCCGATCGCGGTGGACGTGGAGGACTTCAAGCACCACGCGCAGCGGCGGCTCGACCAGCTGCTCGAACAGATGGACGGCCGCGTCGCGGCCAGCGGACGGGCCGTCGTCGGGATGGCCGACGAGGTGGTGATGGAGTTCGCAGAGGAATCGGAGGCGCCGCTCGTGGTGATGTCGAGCCACGGACACTCGGGCGTCACGCGTCTCCTGCTTGGCAGCACGACCGAACGGCTCCTGCGCCGGGCTTCCTGTCCCGTGCTCGTCATGCGGGCCGGCGATAGGGAGGCACCATGAACCGCCTCGGAACTGTTCTGGCCGGCATAGACTTCGGGGGCGCGGGATCGGACGCGGCGATGTGGGCGTCGATGCACCTGCACCCGCAGAAG
>Ga0210123_1000420_pt1 | contig 26547 bp, 23 predicted proteins | sample Muzzi_PWB_D2_FD_185535 | JGI IMG/M metagenome (GOLD analysis project Ga0210123, IMG submission 185535) | Wetland microbial communities from San Francisco Bay, California, USA, that impact long-term carbon sequestration - Muzzi_PWB_D2 (SPAdes) | ecosystem: Environmental > Aquatic > Marine >... | reverse complement strand
GTTGAGGCTGAAAAGGCGCTCTACCGTACAGGCGAAGACCTTAAGAATGCCAGACGCCACCATGAACTGGTTGAATTGGAGCAGGAGCAATTGCTGGGCGAAGAGAGCGATCTTGATGATGAAATGGCGAAATACAATCAATCACTTGCAAAAATTACGGCCGATGTCGAGCAAGCCCAGGCCCAAACTGCGGAGACCACCCAGGCAATTGTCCGGATTTCATCACAATTGGAAGAACGCAATCAAAAGATTGTAGACCTCAAGCTTCAGTTGACCGCCTATCACACGAAATTCGATAACGGCGCCCAGACCCTGAACCGCCTGAAAGAATTTGAACACGACAGCCGCGCACGGCTGGATCAGCTCACAAAAGAGATCTTCATTAAAAAAGAGAAGCACGGCCAGTCCGAATCTCTGGTATCCACCAAAGAGCATGACCTGAAGCAGCTTTACGACCAGCTCAAGGATCTGGACCATCATTTGAGCGAAAGCGAGACGGAGTATAAAACCATCGACGAGCACTTGCAAACTCACGATGCGCAAATGGAACAAATTCGCTCCGAACGTGACAGGATCCTTGAAAAAATCCGTTTATTGGAGCTCGATCTTTCTGAAAAGCGCATCAGGCGCGACAATATCGCCACCAAGGCTCAGGAACGTTACCACGTCTCCATCGCGGCCCTGCGCATGAAACATGCGCAATTGGAAGAAAAAATCGAGATGTCCGTCCAGGAGATGGAAAAAGAGCTGGAGCGTTTTCGAGCCCGGATTGCCAGCATCGGTGATGTAAATCTTGGTGCCATAAAAGAATACGAAGAGCTTAAGGAGCGTTTTGATTTCCTGAACGAACAACGCGCTGACCTGGAAAAAGCCATCGAGGATCTTCACAAGGTCATCCGAAAAATCAACCGGATCACCCAGCAGCGCTTTATCGAAACATTTGAGCAAGTCAATGATAAACTCAAGGAGGTATTTCCCAAGCTGTTCGAGGGTGGTTCCGCCCGTTTGGAACTGACCGAACCGGGCAAGCCGCTGGAGACCGGCGTTGAGTTCATGGTCCACCCCCCCGGCAAAAAGCTGACGCGCATGAGCCTGTTGTCAGGTGGCGAAAAAGCATTGTCGGCCATCGCGTTCATCTTCGCGATATTCTTGATGAGACCGGCATCCTTTTGCCTGCTGGATGAGATTGATGCCCCGCTGGATGAAGCCAATGTGGTGCGTTTCAACAACTTGATGAAAGTTATCGGCAAAAAGTCTCAGATCATCATGATCACCCACAATAAGAAATCCATGGAATTTGCGGAGACCCTTTTCGGTGTTACCATGGAGCATAAGGGGATATCCAAGGTCGTCTCTGTCAACTTTAACGAAAAGCACGCATAGCAAAGTTTAAAAAATGGCATTTAAATGGCTTAAGAAAAAAGACAAATCCGCAGCTGCAGAAGAGGATTTCCAGAAACCCGACGCAATCGTACCGGATGAAACCGAGTCCCAGGAACCGGAAGCGATGGCGGTGGAAAAGGCTGCGGCTGATACAACGTCGACGGACGCCGTAGAAGAAGGGGTTGCCTCCGGTGGAACATCGCTCGCGGATCAGACGGCGACGGACGAGCCACCTATCCTTGATGATGCCGACGCAGCCAGGGTTAAAAAAAGAGGCGGACTGTTCAGACGCCTCAAAACGGGACTGTCCAAGACGCGTGATATTCTGACCACGGATATCGACCAACTTTTCACCGGCAGAGGGCGTATCGACGAGGATATGCTCGAAGAGCTGGAAGAGCTGCTCATCACTTCGGATATCGGGGTTCAGACCTCAATGGAAATGATGAAAACCATTACCAAAAAAGCAGCCGGAATAGATGGGCCGGAAGCACTGCGGGCGACGCTCAAGCAAGAGCTGCTATCCTTATTGGAAGGCATTCAGACCGGGTCTTTGCCCGAGAGGGGCAGACCGCATGTGGTCATGGTGGTGGGGGTAAACGGCGTGGGCAAAACCACGACCATCGGGAAACTGGCTGCCAGGGCAACAGAAGATGGGCAGAGGGTGCTCATTGCGGCGGCAGACACTTTCCGGGCGGCCGCCATTGAGCAACTCACCATCTGGGCTGAACGGGCCGGTGCTGAAATTGTCAAGCATAAAGCCAATGCAGACCCCGCTGCGGTTGCCTTTGACAGCATGGAGGCCGCGCTGGCCAGAAATGTGGACACCGTTTTTGTGGACACCGCCGGAAGATTGCATACCAAGGTCAATCTGATGGAAGAGCTCAAGAAGATCAAGCGCACCATCGCTAAAAAGATGCCCGATGCCCCGCATGAGGTGCTGCTCGTATTGGATGCCACCACCGGCCAGAATGCCCTGTCGCAAGCCAAATTGTTTCATGATGCCATCGGTGTCAGCGGGTTGGCTCTCACCAAATTGGACGGAACGGCCAAAGGGGGTATTGTGATCAGCATCAGCCAGTCGCTGAACATACCGCTGCAATTTATCGGGGTTGGAGAAGGCATTGATGACTTGCAACCCTTTGATCCGGAGCAATTCGCCAACGCGTTGTTTTAGGGAGCGCGGAACTAAATCACCGGGTGATGGAGAATGAAGGGCAATCGCCCTGAGGGTCTTCCCATTTCAATTGGACATCGCTGACTTGCGACGCGGGCGAGCCCTTCCAGCACCACTCAATGGCCTGCTTCACTTTCTCGGATTGCCCCTCGAAAACGGCCTCCACGGTGCCTTCAGGTCGATTGCGTACCCAGCCTCGGACGCCGATGCTTTCAGCCGCCCTCTGGGTCTCAACCCTGAAAAAGACCCCTTGAACGCGGCCGGAAATGACCACATGGGCCCTGACATCTTTTGCCATCGTGGACCTCCTTGCTGTTATTCAAAATCCCGTGACTTGCCGGTGCCAATCAAACTATCGCAGCGCACCCTGCCCTTCAATAAGCCGATAATAGTCTGCTTCGGAAATGATTTCCACCCCCAATCGCGTGGCTTTATCCAGCTTGGATGCACCCACCTTTTGGCCGCATACCAGCAAATCAGTGGCGCCACTTACAGTGGCCTGAACCACCGCACCCAGTTCACGGGCCTGGGCTTGCATTTCCTCGCGGCTGCCCCTTTGCATTTTGCCTGTAAAAACCACCTTCTTCTGTGCAATGGGGCTGCCATTGTCCCTTGACCCCGCAAGCAGCGCTGAATTAGAAATATTGAAATCCATGCCCAGCATATGCTCGATGGTCTCTTTTCTGGCGGCGATACCTTGCACTATACTGTTGCTGGTGATGTTCCCAAAACCGCTGACCTCTGCAATGTCCCGTGGTGCGATATCGAGAAGATCTTCAAGCTTGAAACGCTGCAACAGCCGGCGGCTGTCACCTACACCCAGATCCGGAATCCCGAAAGCCGCAAGAAATCGCCAATCTTCCACCTGTTTGGTTCGGCTTGTCTCCAAGGCTTCAGTCAGGTTCTTGGACTGTACCGGGCCGAAACCCATACCGACAAAATCATCGACATTCAGCGTATAGATTTTTTCCAGGGTCTCGTGGCCATGGGCGACCAGCTTTTGGACGGTTTTGATACCGAACCAATCAGCACTGCCCAGTGTCCGGAACCAATGACAAATGTGCTGTTCGATCTGGGCCGGGCACCCGGGAAAAGTACAACGCAGAAAGTCCCCTTTCCAACTCAATTCATGGTCACATGCCGGGCACCGCTCAGGCAAGTCCACTGCGGGTGCTGCCTTTAAGACACGTTCCAGTTTGGGAATGACCTCCCCGCTACGGATCACCTCGATGCGGGCACCGGGGCCGATGCTGAGTTTGCCCACCATGCCCGCGTGGTGGGCGGTAACGCGTCGAATGGTGGCACCCGACAAGCTGATCGGACGTACGGCCATGACCGGCGTCACATTGCCTGTGCGTCCGACTTGCCAGCTGATGTGCTCGACCTCTGTCTCCGCAGTTTCACCTTTACGCTTAACGGCAATCTGCCAACGGTAATGGTGGCTGGTGGCACCCATCTGCGCCTTCAGCGCTTCATCAGCCACCTCAACGACAACCCCATCCATGGGATAATCCGTTTCCACCATGAGCCGATCGCCGATGTCATGAATCGATTTCAGCAACGTTTCACTATCGCCCTGCCAGCTGGCCAGCTGATTGTACGGCACAAAGTGAACCATGCCTTCTTTTAACGCCTTTTCAGCATCCTGGTTTAATTTTTCGGAAGATACGATACCGACCACCATATTGCGGGGATGCTCGAACTTGTCCGTTAGATGGGCATCAAAATAGGATTGCACAACAACGATCTCACCCAACCCCTGGCCACGACCGCCAATGGGGACAACGCCTTTATCAAAGGCACTGCTGATTTCATATCCCACGATGCCGTTGCCCCGACTGGCAAAGCGGCCGCCTTCATCCCGGCCGGCAAGCCCGTCCAGCTTGGGGGTCATCCTGAACTGCACATCTTCAATGGCCAGTAGGGCGGCCGACTTCTGCACCCGGCTGACAAAGCGCTGCAATTGTTCAAGTGTATAGGCCTTCTCAGTGGAGAGCATCGGAAATGGATGCCGCACTTCGGAGCGATTGGCAAACGTTTCCGGCTCAACGGCCTTCAAATACGAATGCTGAGGATCAGCAGTGCGCAAGGTTTCGACCAACCTGTCATACTCGGCATCGCTGACCAATGGTTGACCGTTGCGATAGGCTTGATTGTATTTTTCAAGCCGGGCAACCAATTCTTCGACGTCAATCATGGTTTACTCTCCGGCATATATCCGTAAGAAGATCGCAGGCGAGCAGGCGTGAAGCCTTGAACATTTCGGTTTTAAATCCCGGCCGCCACTGATCGTCGAACAACTCATCAGAAACAACCAGCAGGGCCGCCATGGTGAGGTCATAAAATTGGGCACTGGAAAAGAGCGCGGAGACTTCCATTTCCACGGCCACGGCGCCCTGTGCTTTAAATTTGCTTATTTGAGCAGGGGTTTCCCTGAATATCCCATCGGTGGACCAGACCCGGCCGGCACAATGGTTCGCCTGGCGTTGAATTAAGGCTTGCTGTAGTGCTTCGAATGGTTCAGCATGGGGTCGAACAATAGCCCCTGTCACTTGATGGTAGTGAAGGGAGGTGCCTTCGTCCACAATGGCACTATCAGGAAGCACAATATCTCCATTGCGCAGACTGCTGTTGACAGAGCCGCACCATCCCAGGAAGAGAACCGTCTGCACGCCCCATGCCGCGAGTGTTTCAAACACCATGACAGCATAAGGCGCCCCCATCAGCGGCCCGACCAGGGACGGCGCCCTTGGATCGTGGGCATCGAACGCGATTCGACTGAGAAACAGCTTGCGGCCATCAGGCAGTATTAACCGTTTGTGCAGGACTTCAAAATCAGCAGCCGTGGCAACCATAATGGCCACCGGACCCAACCGCGGGGAGCGGTCCGTGAATACCGGCCGCACAATTCCATCTTCAATCTTCATGATGCACTTATCCTGCCGGGGAGGGAAAGGGTTCGCGCAAAAATAACTCCACATTTTTATGCGCCGATGCATCCTGCCTGGCAAGGCGCCTCAACACCTAAAAATGTGGAGTTATTTTTGCACGGAACCTAAGCTGGCCCGGATAGTGCGCTCAACTCTTCCTTTACGTCATCAATAATATCGTAAAGCCATAGCACATCTTCAATGGTCAGGCGGCCCGCTTTGGCCGGTGCTCTTTCGGTGCCATCTTTTTTAAGGAGTATTCGGGGGCCGATTTGAAGCTTGGCCTCTCCATCATTATAGCGTTGGATTGAGATGAGCAGGCCTGTCTCTTCGCAGCGCCACTGTTTTACCAATTCATCTTTGGTTGGATCGTAGGGCATGGTTTCCTCAATGTTCGGTTAACTTGTACCGGGTCATGTTTTAAATGATGATATCAGAGCGGGCTACACCGCAATCTTCGAGAAATCGGCCAGACGGTTAAAAAGCCCGGCAATAACATTCAGCAAGGCCAGGCGATTCTCCCGTACGGCAATATCCTCGGTCATCACCATAACATCTTCAAAAAATTGGTCAACAGGGCTTCTCAAAGTGGCGATGACGCGCAATGCCTTTTCGAGATCGCCGCTGGCGATCAATTGTCCGACTTCTTCTCTGGTAGATTCAAAAGCATCATATAGCGCCTTTTCGGATGGCGCCGAAAATAACGCCGTGTCGGGGAGTCTATCAGCCACAACCTCGGTTTTGCGCAAAATATTGACCACACGTTTGAAGCCAGCGGCCAGCGGTTCAAAATCCGCGTCTCTCTTGAGGGTTTGGAGCGCCGATGCACGTCGCCAGACATTCGGAATATCGTCAATGGAGACCTCCACGACAGCGGCGACCAAATCTTTATCGTACCCCTCATCCGCCAGCATTCTGGATATGCGATTCAGGATAAAGGCATAAATCTGGTCCGCAACAGAAGCACCCGGACTGGATTCAAACTGCACCAGGCCCGAAGCGATGGCTGCTTGCAAGGAAACGTTCAACTGATGCTTCGAGATAATCTGTACAATGCCGATAGCTTGTCGGCGCAACGCATATGGGTCGGAGGCCCCGGTGGGGATCAATCCCACCGAAAAACACCCGCAGATGGTATCCAGTTTATCGGCGATGGCCAACAGGGCGCCGGTCCTGGTCTCGGGCAGCGCCCCCCCGGAATAAACTGGACGATAATGCTCTTCAATGGCAGTGGCCACGTCGCCAGGTTCGTTGGCAACCGTGGCATAGACCCTGCCCATAATACCTTGCAGCTTGGCAAACTCACCCACTACCTGACTGACCAGGTCAGCCTTGCATAATTGAGCCGCCCGTTTGACTTGAGACTGGAGCGATGATGATTCCGCCTGGCTCAAATGGGCACACAGCTTCTCCACCCGCTCTACCTTGGCGTGCATACTGCCCAACTTGGCTTGGAACAAAACCCCTTTGAGCCGCTCGCGCCAGTCGTCCATTTGATCCTGCCGGTCGGCACGATAGAAGAACTGCGCATCCGATAATCTGGCCCTTAGTACGCGTTCATGCCCTCGAGCCACCAGATCCAAGTCTTTGGTGCGGGTATTGTTGACCGCCACAAAGCAGGGCATGAGTCGGCCGTTTTCGTCTACAACGGCGAAATATTTCTGGTGCTCCCGCATGGACGTAATCAATATCTCCCTGGGCAGTTCTAAAAAAGCATCATCAAATCTGCCGCCGGTGGCCACAGGGATCTCCACCAGGTTGGTCACGATGTTGAGAAGTTCTTCATCAGGAAGTGCCTTGCCACCCATAGCCTTTGCCGCAGCGTCCACTTCATGGCGCACCATCTGCTTACGCGCCTCGATATCAACGACGACATGGGCTTGCCGCATGCTTTTCTCGTACAATTCAGCATCATCAATTTTGATCTTCTGATGGTGCATGAACATATGCCCCCAAGTGTAGCGACCGCTTTTGATTTTATCCTCCAGGGTAAAGGAAACGACCGATTTCCCCAATAATGCCAGGATGGACTGAATGGGTCGCGCAAAGCAAATACTCATTGACGACCAGCGCATGGTTTTGGGAAACGGGGTCCCCAGAATGATATCGGGAAGCATTTTCTGCAGAACCGCTTTGGTAGCCGATCCCTTTTCCGAAATGGTGGCGCACAGGTAGCGACCTTTATCAGTTTCAGTGACTTTCAGCTTCTCCAGGGGAACGCCGACTTTTTCCGCAAACTTTTGTGCCGCAACAGTCGGCGCTCCCTGATCGTCAAAAGCAACCCGTTCCGGCGGCCCTAAGACTTCTTCGGTTATGGATTGCTGGCGTCCGGCGACGCCGTCCAAGCGCACGACAAGGCGTCTCGGCGTACCGAAAGTATGGACAGCACCATGGCTGATGCGCGCCTGGGCCAATTTGGCGGTGAGGTTCGATGCCAATGCATCAAGCGCGGGTTGAATGTAGCCTGCCGGAATCTCTTCAGTTCCGACCTCAAGAAGGAAAGGATTCATATGCACCTCGATCTGAGCCCAATTGGATTGCTTAAAGATAAAAATAGTCTATTGCTTGAGCAAGGGAAAGCCCATGTCTTCACGTTGCTTCAAATAGGCTTCTGCGCTCGCTCGCGCCAGATTCCGAATACGGCCGATATACCCGGTCCGCTCGGTCACGCTGATGGCACCGCGTGCATCAAGCAGGTTAAAGGTATGGGAACATTTCAGGCAGTATTCATAGGCCGGCAGCACCAGGCCCTTGGAGCTGACACGTTGTGATTCGGCTTCGTAATGGTTAAATAGTTGCAGGAGCATATCCACATCGGCATATTCGAAGTTATAGGTCGATTGCTCTACCTCTTGCTGGTGGTGGACATGGCCATAAGTTACCGTTTCATTCCATTGCAGATCGTAGACATTGTCCACGCCTTGCAGGTACATGGTGATGCGTTCAAGACCGTAGGTCAGTTCAACGGAGATGGGGGCCAGCTCAATACTACCGGCATGTTGAAAATAGGTGAACTGGGTAATCTCCATGCCGTCCAGCCACACCTCCCAGCCCAATCCGCTGGCACCCAAGGTGGGGGACTCCCAATCATCTTCAACAAAGCGGAGGTCGTGCTCCAACGGATCGATGCCCAGGACCTTCAGGCTGGCAAGGTACATCTGTTGCACATCTTGGGGTGATGGTTTTAATATGACCTGGTATTGGTAATAATGCTGCAGGCGGTTGGGGTTCTCGCCGTAACGGCCGTCTGTCGGCCGGCGCGATGGCTGAACATAGGCCACATTCCAGGGTTCAGGGCCCAAGGCCCGCAACAAGGTCGTGGGATGAAAAGTTCCCGCCCCCACCTCCAGGTCATAGGGTTGCGCCATGATACATCCCTTGCGGGACCAAAACTTGTGCAAAGCCAAAATCACATCTTGAAAGTACATCTTGGATTCCTCATTTTACCCTATTGGGGAACGTTTTGTGACCCAGCGGGCATCGACGGTTTCGGGGTCGGCTGAACTGATCGAAGTCCCATCGTGTGCCATTCTTATCGTCATCGACTTTATTTAGTGCCCTTATGCCCTTAGGCCGATGAAATTGGTCTATAGCATGCACGTGGTTCGAAAACAATCATAAGAGGCCAACGACATCAATCCCAGCGTCCAATATTTTTGCAGACTGCCGACAGGACAATATGGCCTCCCACGCGGGCCGCAATAGATTTAGATCAGCCGGGGCGCCCAGGGCCCAAAGGCATCCGCCGCCGCCGGCACCCGTGAACCTGGCACCGCAATTCTGAGCACGGGCGGCGGCGACAAGCTGGGTGCCCACGTCATCCAGCACCTCAGGCGTCAAATCACGGCGGATATCGGTCTCCCTGTCCATCATGTCCTGCGCCTTAGGGTAGTCGCCAACAACCAACGCATCGATGAAGCGCCGGCAGCAATCAACGATCTCATACCACTGGCGGCGATGTTGCCCGGCAATAAATTGCTTGGCCCAGGTGGCATTCACGTCTTTGGATACGTGCGGCGCGCCGCAATAAGCCACCAAAATATGGCGTTGGAATGTCGTGCAACTTGCGCCGGTGGCCACCACCTGCCGCCTGAATGGCACCGCCGGTGGCTGGGCTGTCCAGTGCCAGGCATTGACGCCGCCGAATACGGCCGCCAATTGATCTTGCATTCCGCAGGGTACGCCGGCCACACTCTGTTCAATGGCGTGCGACAGCAGCGCCACTGCCGTGCGTTCCGGCATGGGATCTCCCGCTCTATGCATGGCTTTGTAAAATGCCCAGATGAGCGCCACCGCGGCTACGGATGATCCGCCCAGCGCGCTGCGGGGCGGCGAGGCGGAACGAATTTCAATGTGAATGCCGTCGGCATGAAAGAAGCTGGCCACCGCCAGCATGAGTCCCAGGGGATGACCAAATGGGGCACTGGACGCATCAACCACAATACTTTCAAAGCCATGGGAACTCACTTTTAGCTTGCCGCTTTGAAAGCTCGAAATGCAAGCCCGGGTACGCAATTCAAGCGCCACATTAAATGTGCAAGGTCGCAGGTGCTGCAGGGGCAGGTAAAATGTACTCAAGTCCAATGTCCCGCCCATATCAATGCGGCACGGCGCCGAGGCATCCACCGGGCCTTGTTTTAATATCTCTCGAAAATTCATAAGCATATTCTTCTGTTGATCCATTGGTTGCACCAACACATCGCTGATCGCAACTGATGCGCATGCTGGCATTCCATCATCCGGTCCTGACCTGCTGCAGAAACCTCAGGCTTTTTGGTTTCTTGCCAATATGATAAGGAACAAAGGCTTCCAGAAAAGCAGTGGCTTCGGCCATTGCTCTCGCAGAGAAGCGCATCCGCCGGGCGCGAACCAGGTCGCCGCCGGAAATCCACTGAAGTTGTTTGAGGGTCCCCTTGGACAACTGCAAGTGTCCATGCGTTCCCGGGGGGCACTGATTGCAAACCACGCCGCCCTGGCCCAAATCAACACAAAAATAGTTCTGGGTCAGATGTTCAATTTCAGATTGGCAGCAGGTGCAGCGTTCCAGAGCCGGCAGCAACCCTTCATGACCGACAAAACGCATTTGAAACAGAATACTCAGCATTTCGGCAGCCATTGCTCCTGCGTTGAGGGCATCCAGCACAAATTCAAGCAAATGAAATACATCCGGGTGAACCTGCCCCTCCTCCATCCATATGGAGATGCTCTCCACCCAATAACTGGCATACGCCATTTTAATAAAATCCGACCGCAGGCTTCCCATGGGGCGTAGAAGGGAAGCTTCCTCTAAAACCGGTATGCCTTTGCGTTTCGGTTCACGGAAAGCAATCTGCAAATGGTTGAACGGTTCCAGGATGCCGGGAAATCTCTTGGTGCTCTTTTTCGCGGCTTTGGCGATGAGGGTGCGCTTGCCTTGATCCGCTGCCAATACCGTCACGATCAAATCGTAGTCGCCGTATTGCCGGCGCTGAAGGACGATGGCCGTTGTCGTCAGGCGACTCATCAGAGCTATAGGCCCAATAATGTGGTGGCCAGCGTAAAATAGAAGAAGACGCTGATAATATCAATGGCGGTGGTCACAAACGGTCCGGTGGCGACGGCAGGATCGATATTTAAACGCGCCATCACCATCGGTACGAATGAGCCGACCAATGCCGCAATGGCCATGGAACTCATCAAAGACAACCCCACGGATATGGCCAGCATCAATGTATTATAAGAAACCTGGGCCACGGCAGCGATGAGCAGACCATACACAACACCCAATATCAGTCCGATGCACAACTCTTTAACGACCACGTCCCATATATCGCGCACATTGAGACGCCCGGTGGCCAGACCCCGTACGACGATGGTAGAGGATTGGGTGCCGATGTTGCCGCCCATGCCCATGATCACCGGTATAAACGCCGCCAGATAGGCCACCTGCTTGAGCACGCCTTCAAACCGGCCGATGATGAGAATGGCGACGACACCACCGATGCAGCTGGCAAACAACCACGGAAGCCGAATACGGGTGCTTTTGAGAATGGACTTGGTCTCGACATACTCCTCTCCAACGCCGGCCATCTTCAAAATGTCTTCGGTGGCTTCTGTGCGAATAATATCGATAACATCATCCACGGTCACGATGCCCACCAGACGGTTGTTTTCTTCAACCACGGGCACGGCCAGGATATCGTAACGGGCCACCAGTTTGGCCACCTCCTCCTGATCCATGTCGGTCTTCACCGAAAAAACATCGGTGACCATGAATTGTTTCAAGGGTGTCCCCGGAGGCACAACCACCAACTGCCGCAAAGAACTGACCCCCACCAATTTGCCGTATTCATCGACCACATAGAGATAAAAAGGCATTTCCACATCGGAGTACTCTTTTTGCAAGGAAGCGATGGCTTCTTTGGCGGTGGTATCCTCACGCAGGGCGATAAAATCGGGGGTCATGATGCGGCCGGCGGTATCTTCGGCAAAACTCAGAAGGTCAGCAACCCCTTCCACATCTTCTTGATGCATCTTTTTCAAGATGGCATCGGTAGTTTGGTCGGGAAGCAGATCAATGAGATCAGCCACATCATCGCGGGGCATCTTTTCAAAGATATTCGCCAATTCATCGATGGGAACCTCTCCGGCCAATTCCAGATAGGTGTCCTCATCCAATTCGCTAAGTAAGATGCCTTTCTTGGTAATATCTGAGATCATGTTGAACAACTTGCGCTGATCAACGAGAGGTAAGGAGCGAAAAATAATGGACAGGTCGGCGGCATGGGTCTTCTCCACAATCTTCTTGAGATTGAGAAACGCTTTGCGCCGAATCAATCGACGGATGCTTTCTACAAGAATCCTGTTTTGGTCTGAAGCCATAGAAGCCTGTCCCGATCCTTTCTGTAATGCGACCCTGAAAGTTCAGGTTACGGCAAATCCAAAGTAACCACATGGACGTTGTTGCCCGGTGCAGCAATTGGTTTATCATTCAATGCCAGAACATCGCCCCCGGCAGCATCACCAATCATCAGATTCAAGCGTGCATATGAGCGGCATAAAGCGTCACACCAATCAAAGCAGCCATGACTATCCATGCCAGCAAAAAACGGCGCCAGAAATTCTTGTTATGGCTTTTTCGCGACTCAATGTAACTGTGGTCAATTTGTGCGCCGCAACGATTCTGATATCGCCGCAGCACGTCATCAGCATCGCCCCCGACGGCTTCCGCATAAGCTTTAAGAAAGCCTTTTACAAACACCGCATGCGGTAGATGATTCAAGTCTTCGTTTTCAATGTACTGCAGGCAAGTCCGGGTTATTTTGGTTTGTTTTGCGATTTCACCCAATGAGCGCCCGGTTGCCGCCCGGCAGGCCTTCAGATACCGACCGAAATCACTTCGCAAGTCTTGGGACATCGTGCGCTATTCCAATATTTGAATATGGGATCGCTTTCGCAAGTCTTCTATCCAGCTATCAAACTTTTTATCCACCACCTCGGCGAACAGTTTTTCTTGAATTTCAGCAGTCGCCTTCTCCAGAGACTTGCCACCTGAGCTGATAATATTTTCGACATAAAAGATCTGATACCCCTGATCGGTTTCAACCACAGACGTGAATTGCTTGGCTTCAAGGTCTTTTAAGGCGGCGTTTATCTCTTTGGTAAGCAATTGGGTTCCGAACACGCCCAAGTGACCGCCTTGAGAGGCCGTGGAAGCTTCGGAGAATTGTTTTGCCAGTTTCTCAAAAGGCTCACCGGCTTGTAAACGCTCCAGGACAATTTTGATCTGCTTGTAGACATCTTCCTTCTCCGCCTGGCTCGCTGAGGGAGATACCCTTAAAAGGATATGGCGCAAATCATACTTAATATGGCCCAGGTAATGTTCCTTGTGCGCATTATAGTAGTTTCTAACATCATGGTCCGTGATGACGATTTTCGATTTGACTTCTCGGTTCACCAATCTCGCCCGCAGCATTTTGTCTTCGATTTGCTTGCGGTATTTCTCAAAAGTCATGCCATCCAATTCCAAAGCGCGGCGCAACTCATCCTCGGACAGCTTGTTGGCGTTGCGAATGCGTTCGATGGTGGCGTCCACCTCTTCTTCCTTCACTTTCAGATTGTAGCGCTGCACCTGCTGGTCGGTAAGCTTGTCATAAATGAGCTGCTCCAATACCTTCCCGCGCTGGCTATCGAGAATCCGCGCTTGGTCCTCCTGGGAAACCCCCTGCCGATCAAGGTTCGCTTTCATGGTCGACAATATCTGTTCCAAATCGGATAATAAAATAATATCTTCGTTTACGACCGCCACGATACGATCCACAAGGTCGGCGCGGGCGACGCCATAACCAAACGCCAATAGCATGGCAAAGGCGCAGGACATCGAGACGGCCCCTGCCGGCCAGTGGATTATCCTGCGCAAGGCGCGCTTCAGTAGGCCAAGCATTGCAGGCGCTGACTTTGACAATGCGCTTGCGCGTTGGGCAAACATCATTTTCATGGCTCTCCAGTTCGTATGGTTCCCATCATGAACTCAATTCAATCAATCGATTCCAGCGGTCCTGATGAACATCCACCGGGAAATTTTTCCGTAGTGTTTCTATCCAGTTTTGGTACATCTCCTCCGCCTTTTGCTGACGCAAATGCTGAACGATCCTTTGATTGATCTGATCGACGCCTTCGCCTTCCGGTACACCACTGGGGAAATGGGCTCGAAAATAGGCAGTCACATCCTCGGATGTAATTTCAACTTTATCCACAAGCTCTTTGTCGATCACTTTATCGATCAGCAGGCGGGTGGCCATCTTCCGTTTCCAGGCTTGAAAGGAGATGGCATTTTCAAGCAATGTTTTTTCGAAGGTGTCATCCGGGTAATCCGCTTTAACCGCTGCAATTGAAGCTTCCAACTCCTGGTCGGTGACTTGGATGCCCACCTGTTTGGCGTGTTCGGTAATGATTAGTTCCTCAGTCATCTGGTTCAAAACACGCACGCGCAGATCATTCAAGGCCGAGGGGCTGATGGCCTGCTCGCCCGGAAAGGCCTCTTCACTGGATGCTTCCACAGCATGCTTAAATTCTGCAACACTGACCGTGCTGGTGCCCACACGAATTAAATAATCGTCATCCCGCGATTTCTGAGAACAGGCCCAGAAAGTCAGGATACACACTGATAGTAGCAGAATTATCCACATAGCTTTCAAACTATGGTGCATTGAACCGTTGATCATTGAAAACGTTCCATATTCTGTATTACCAAAATAACAGATTCGCCCATGGCAATTGCCCACATGATTCTGATCGACCACCACATCCGCCTGGCAACATCCTGGCTGATTAAAGGCGGCGCATCCGGACCCGACCATCCGCAAGCGGGCCATATTCTCTCAACCTGTCTATATTTTTGAAAAATTTAATGGTTAACATGGCGTGCTATTTCTATCAAGATGTTTTTCGTCTGGGCCAACAAGGTATTGGGAGTCCCTGCCGTGAGGGTAGCCTTAAAAATATGGTCCTGGGTCATCCGGTATCGATTTCCCTCCGTACCGATCATGTCCACAATACCGAAGGGTCTGCGCTGATGAACCTCCGAAAATAGCAGGCGCAGATGGTTTTCGACCAGATCCAATCGTTTGCAACCCGCCCTGACCGATAACACTTTAAGCATGATTTTCAATAACAGGTTATTGGCTTCCTCGGGCAAGCGGCCGAAGCGGTCCGTCATCTCTGTCTTTAAAGCGCTGATGGATTTCAAATCGCCCATTTTGGCCAGGCGACGATAAATCGAGAGGCGCTGATCAATATCGGCAATATAGGTCTCCGGCAAGAACGCGGAAAAGGGCAAATTGATCTCCGGCTCCAGCTCTTCCTGAATCGGCTCGCCTTTGAGTTCGGCGATGGAAGTTTCCATTAATTTTAGAAACATATCATAACCAACGGCGGCGATATGCCCGGATTGGGAGGCACCCAAGATGGTTCCGCCGCCCCGGATCTTTAAATCGCTCATGGCAATCTGGAAGCCGGAACCCAAATCGCTGTACTCCATCAGCACCTTGAGTCTCTTTTGAGCATCCTTGGTCAGGGTGCTTTCGTTGGGAATGAACATATATGCGTAGGCCTGTTCATCTGATCTTCCCACGCGGCCCCTCAACTGGTAGATTTGCGACAACCCGAAACGATCCGCTCTGTTGATCAGAATGGTATTGGCGGTGGCCACATCCAGCCCGGATTCAATGATGGTGGTGCATACCAGCATATCAAGTCGATGCTGCATGAAATCGTGCATCACTTTTTCCAACGATGGTTCAGCCATACGACCGTGTCCAACCGCCAGCCGAACTTCAGGCACCAATTTCTGCAGGTGCCGGGCTACACGATCAATGCTATGGATGTTGTTGTGCACGAAAAAAATCTGGCCCTTTCGGCGCAATTCCTTTCGAATGGCTTCAGCGATAATGGTATCATCAAATTCGGAAATGTAGGTCACAATGGCTCGCCGCTGCTCCGGCGGCGTGTTGATGATGCTGATATCGCGGATGCCAAGCAACGATAAATGCAACGTACGGGGAATGGGTGTTGCGGTCAGGGTCAATACATCCACACTCTTTCTAAAACTTTTGATCTTCTCCTTATGCCGCACACCGAAACGCTGCTCCTCGTCGAGGATCAAAAGGCCCAGGTCCCTAAATGCAACATCTTTCTGCAAAAGGCGGTGGGTGCCGATGGCGATATCAACACGACCTGATTTAATACCGTCAATGATTTCGCGTTGCTCCTTAGCCGGCCTGAACCGGCTCAGACATGCCACTTTAACCGGGTAGCGCTCGAATCTCTGACAGAAGGTCTCAAAATGCTGCTCAGCCAGCACGGTGGTGGGGACCAGCAAGGCCACCTGTTTGGCTTCGCTGACGGCCAGAAACGCCGCGCGCAAAGCAACTTCTGTTTTCCCGTAGCCCACATCGCCGCACACCAGACGATCCATGGGCACTTTAGCGCGCATGTCGTCGAGGACGTCGTGAATGGCTTTCAGTTGGTCAGCGGTTTCCTCAAAAGGAAATCCCTCCTCAAAGCTTCGAAAATGGATATTCGCCACCCCAAACGCGTGACCATGCTGAACTTTACGTGCCGCATAAAGCTTGAGCAACTCGCCGGCGATTTTTTCAGCCTTGCGTTTTACCTTGCGCTTGATACGTTCCCAGGTTTGGCCGCCCATCTTGTCCATCATGGGCGCCACGCCATCCACCCCCATATATTTCTGAACCTGGTTCATGCGTTCCACAGGCAGGTAAAGCTTGTCGTCGTTTTGATACCGAATCAGGAGATAATCGTTGACCGCCCCATCCAGGCGAAGTTTGGCCAATCCGCCGTATTGTCCAATGCCATGCTCGGCATGCACCACCCAGTCATTCTGTTTGAGATCTTCATAATTGAGCAGTTCGGATACTTTGGTGCGGCTGATTTGCTTACGGCTGCGGTAACGCGTGCCGAACACCTCCTCATCGGTGACCACCGACACGTGTTCGTCAGTCCAGCTGAAGCCGCCCGTCAGAACGCCATAAAGCAAATAGGTGCGCCCCTGCCCCCGCACCGCCTGGCCGAAATCTTCCAGCCTTGCCGGCTGAATACCATATGACGACAGAATTTGAATCAAACGATCCATGTTGGATGGGCGCCGACAGACAATAAAGGTGGTTTGACCGGCGCGCATTTGGTCATTCAACCAATCCGCCAGCGGCTGAAAGGGATAGTCTGATTGAAGAACTTGCTGAATCGACTGACGCAAGCCGTGATTGTCCCGGACCTGGGTAGCACACCGGGGGGAAGGCGCCTCGTCGGAGGCGGCCGGCGTTTCTATGGACAAACTCTTCATTCTCAATTGTGCAAAGGCCGACAGTCGCGCCTGGGCCTCATCGAAGCCCAGATATAATTGCGAAGGTGGGACACAGAGCTGCTTGCGCTCGCATGCGCTGATATAACTTCGGCGCGCCTGGGCTTCCTGGTCGGACGATGCGGCAGCCAATTGTCCCGGCTCCATTAGCACAAACAGCGTATCGGGCGAGAGGTAGTCAAAAACCGTGTCCAATTCAGGAAAAATTACCGGTATCAGGCTTTCGATGCCGGGGTAGACACCTTCCGTCTTTATCTGCTGTACGATTTGACGTATCTGAGATACCGGCATGCCGGTATCTGCAGCCAATTTTCGAATGCGGCCAATGATGGCAGTCAGTTCCCCGGGGTTCAGTATGGCTTCCCTGGCTGGAAGGATAACCGCCTCATTCAACTGAGCAATGGTTCGCTGGGAGTCGGCTGCGAAAAGCCGAATGGATTCCACCACATCGCCAAAAAACTCAATGCGTATAGGATCTGAATATAATGGTGAATGGACATCTAAAATTCCTCCACGAACGCAAAAGTCACCGTGTTCCTCTACAATGGATGTGTGCGTATAACCACCCGCCGTTAATTTCCGAACAACCATGTCACGATCGATCTCTTCGCCCGTCATGAGCAATTCCCCGTAGCGGCTCAATTCACGCTTGGGCAACAATTTCTGGCATAAGGCGGCAATGGTGGTGATGGTCATGCAACTATTGGGGGCTTCGAGGATTTTATATAATGTGCAGATGCGCTGCGCGGCGGTTTCGTTGTGAAAGGCCATGGGCTTAAAAGCGGTTACATTGTAAGATGGAAACCTGAGCAAAGACTGAGAATGCCCGTTTAAAAACAAAGCCATTTCCTCCCAAAGCTTTGCTGCCGTTTCATCTGTCGGCGCAACAATCACTGCCGGCCGGTTTTGCCACCGCATCATTTCGGCCACGGCATAGCTTGCAGATGTATCACTGGGACCGCTAATATCAAGCGTTCCAGCACCTTGCGGAATGTTCGCATTCAGCTGCGCCCAGGATATTTTCTCTTGATTTTGGTTCATAATCACAGTAGGTGGTAATCGCTTTCAATGGCCGGCGTAGCTCAGTTGGTAGAGCAGCTGATTCGTAATCAGCAGGTCAGCGGTTCGAGTCCGCTCGCCGGCTCCAATAAAGTGCTATCTTGAATTCCGGCACCGAAATACACCCAAACGTCAGAATATGAATAAGGCCAAATATGAAAATCATCTTGATCCTATGAATTATATAAATAAATGCATCCTGTTTATATCGCCATCGTCTGCAGAATCCGGACGGTGGTGTCGATTGAATGCCATATTGTTTGCACGGCATTTTTATGCTTTTAGACCATATAGCGAGTTTTAATTGAGGTTTCAATGAAATGCATCGATGCTGTAGAAGGAACCGCGAAAAGCGTATTAAAACAACTCTATTCCGCTCACAGGCAGGCGTGTACGGACGATTCCGAGTATATTGAACAAGTTAAGGCGGTCATCGCCGCCACCGAGCACTATGTTAAGCAAAACCCTGAACTGATGCAAGACACTTCAGTTTTAAGAGATGTGCTCTATGTTTATTCGCGCAACATCTGGCTGATGGGGCAGCAGTCCGGCGATCTACCACCGGTGGCAGAGTCTATGGATCGAAATTCGGAAAATAACGAGTACCAAACCTACTATTATGATTACCTGTACGATCGAGGAGTGTATCCAAACTGAAGATTGCTGGGTGGGATCGGTATCGGGATTTAACTTTGAAAAATACTCTACGCAATAGAACCAATGAAAAAATTGCCATTGAGAGGATTACCGATGAAAGACGTGGATGAAATGGATTTAAAAGCTGAGATTGATGAAATAGCTAAAAAGATCGATTCGATCATACAAAATATTGACCGCATGGACCCGACCAAAGAGGAGCCGAAGGCAAATTCCGATTAAAGACCCGGTTTTGCAACCCCAGGCTGTAGGTCCGTGAATCCATCGAGCGGGCAATTTGATAGAGGAGAGACCATGGCATTAACTAAGAATGATATTGTCGCTAAGGTGCACCATCTGGGCTTTACCCAAAAGAAATCCGCCGTCGTTATTGAATCCCTGCTGGAAATTATTAAAAATACTTTGGTCGATGGCGATGATGTCCTGGTTTCCGGTTTTGGCAAGTTCTGCGTCAAGCGCAAAAGGCCGCGGCGCGGCCGCAATCCTGCCACCGGGGATGAACTGCTGCTGAAAGAGCGAAGGGTCGTCACCTTTAAATGCTCCGGAAAATTGCGCAATATAATAAACGGGCGCTAGTCCAAATCCACCAACCACAGCGTTTGATAAGGTTCCAACCGCAGCGCGTCGGATAGATAATCCTGATTGCTAAGCAGGTCCCGCATGTGATGGGGGCCGCCCTTAAATCTCAAGGATGTCGATATGTAACCATCAACGATATTGGTGAGGGCATAAATCACCTGATCTTCTGCAAATCGCCGCAAGCAAAAAACCCTTTGGTCCATGGGAATGACATCGAAGCCGGCATGGGGATGAAATGCCGGCTGCGCCCTTCTCACCTGCAGCATGCGGCAATAAGGATAAAATATGCTGGACCGGTAACTTTGTGGGTTGTCTAATGCTGTTAATACTTCTGAAAGATCCAATTGCTGGCGATTGATGGTTCGGGCACGCCCCGTCAGTTCCACCCCTGCCTGCCAATTCCGAGAACCCAGTAGGCTGTGAATATAAACGGCGGGGACACCCGGCAGAGATAGTTGGATGGCTTGGGAAGCTAAAAATTTGGCAGGGTCCGCCGACATGGCATCGAGATAGGTGAGGTTCAACTCATAAGGGCTTTTTGAACCATCCTGGTTCGCCTTGCTTGATACTTCACCTCCGTGTCTTCGCGCCAGCTCCGCCAACCGTTCGATCTCATCGGCAGCCAGGATGCCCTCCAGCGGCCTTATACCGATGCCGTCATGGGACCCCGTGAAATTAAAAAAAGTAGTTTGCTCCGATGGCGTACTCAGCGTCTGCGCCCACTGCCCCAATACGCTGGCGCTTCCAGTATGAAATGCATGTAGCAGCAAGGGCGGCAGGGTAAAATTATACACCATCTGCGCTTCGTTATAGCCGTCGCCGAAATAGCTGACATTTTCCAGATGCGGAACGTTGGTTTCCGTAATGATGGCGACTTCCGGCGCCGCCCAGTCCAGTATCTTGCGGAACAAACGCACCATGTCGTGGGTTTGCGGCAGATGAATGCAGGATGTCCCGATCTGCTTCCATAAATAGGCCACGGCATCCATACGGATCAGGCGTGCGCCTTGGTGCACATAAAAAAGCAAAACCTCAACCATCTTCAACAGCACATCCAGACTCTTGTAGTTCAGATCGATCTGATCCTCACTGAACGTCGTCCATACATGCACCGATGCCCCCGAAGCCTTGGTAAATGGTGTCAGCAAGGGTAAGGCCCGCGGCCGGGTCACGGCCGAGAGATCGATTTGAGGATCGACCTCAATGGCCAGGTCCTGATACCCGGGCAGTTCCTTCAGGTAGCGCTCAAACCAACGGCTGCCCGAAGAGATATGATTGAGCACGTAGTCGAACATCAGATCGAAATCCCGGCCAAACCGTGTCACATCCTGCCAGGTGCCGATCTCGGGGTTGACCGTCCGGTAATCAATTACCGAGAAGCCATCGTCTGAAGAAAATGTGAAAAAGGGAAGCAAATGGACGGCGGAAAAGCCCGCTTTCAAGTACTGGCAGGCAAATCGATGCAGGGCCTGCAAGGGCGAATATCTTTTGCTCAACATCGTATCGCCGTACGTGATCAATACAGTATCCGCCTCGGAAAATTCACGTCGTCCCTGTTGGCCCGGGGTACCAAACCCCTCTGCCAAGGCGGCAATCCGCTCAAAGGCCGATGGCCCGTATGCCGGCCCGTAGATCTTATTGATGACGTCTCGAACATCATCAGCGACAGATGCCATTGCCGTCATCCTCTATCCCAATCTGTGGACCTGCTTAAACGCCTGCAAAGCCGATGTCAGCATACGCCGGATAAATACCTGCTGATCGCGTTCAAAAAGGGTGACATATTCCTCAAAATCCGGATGTGTCTTGGCCAAAGACGGTGGTTGGGCCATACAAATCGTCTTTACGCGCTCGTAGGAGGTGACCATTTCAAATATTGTGTATTGATTGCCCGAAAAACACTCCAGCCATCCAAGGCGAAACATGATTTCAAAACGAATCTGATCGGACAGGAACAGATAAACATCGAGGATGCTGCTTTGAATGCTCGAGGCCAGTGACTCGAAGGAGGCGGACCGCCCGTGGCCTGAAAAACCTATGATCAATGCATAAAGCGATGTGGTGCTTTCATCGCAGGGATCGGCCAGACAGTAGAGGGTCTTAGGGCTGAGATCGGTCAGTCGTGTTTCGGCATTTAAGGCTTCATCGAACAACGTGCGCCAATAGCAATATCCGTCTTGCAGCGCGCTGCGCGCTTTATAGTCGGCAAGTGGTATGATTTTAGCCATAGGTGCCCCATCCATGACGCGATGTGCTGTATCTTTTGACAACCAATCGTGCAGCAAGACCAATGGTAACAGGTTTTGGCGTAATCGACCACCCCTTAAGGACAATCCGCAACCATCTTGGGGTTTAAGAAAACAAAAAAGGGTCGCCTGTACAGGCGACCCTTTGCAAAGGGAAGTTGGCGTCCCCAAGGGGATTCGAACCCCTGTCGCCGGCGTGAAAGGCCGGTGTCCTGGGCCAGGCTAGACGATGGGGACGGAAACTTGATAACCAACCTATTTAGCTGGTGGGCCGTGTTGGACTCGAACCAACGACTCTCTGCTTAAAAGGCAGATACTCTACCGACTGAGTTAACGGCCCAGCGGAAAAAGCGTATTTACTCATTCAAATTATGTTTGTCAACAGAAAATGACACCCGGTTTCAAAATCAAGGCAGTGCGGCTGCAATCCTATTTCCGCCAGAATTCGGGTACCAATAAAATCAGCATGGTAAAAATCTCCAAGCGCCCCAATAGCATGCACCAGATCAGCAGCCATTTCCCCAGATAGGGGATGTCGGCGTAATTCCCCACTGGCCCCACGATGCCGAAACCCGGTCCGATATTCCCGATACAGGCCGCCACAGCACCCAAGGCTGTCACAAAATCTACGCCCACCGCTGCTAACAGGACAGTGGATATTCCGAAAAGCCCCATATATAAAGCCAGAAAACCGAGAACGCTGCGCATCACATCTTCAGAAACCGTTTGACCACCGAGCTTAATGGTTGTGACGGCGCGCGGATGGACCATGGAAAAAAGCTCTTTGTAGCAAAACTTAAAGCAGAGCATGATGCGCAGGCACTTCATGCCGCCGCCGGTGGAACCGGCAGAGGCACCCAGGAACATGCAAAGCAGCAATATCAATTGAGACATGGCCGGCCATTGCTCGTAATCGTAAGTTGCAAAACCTGTGGTGGTGAGGATGGAAACCACCTGGAACGCCCCGTAGCGGATGGATTGCCCCAGATTCGGGAAAACCACCCCCCAGCAATCCCAGCTGACAATGGCCGTGAACGCCAGGGTAACCGCCAAAAAAAAACGGCATTCCGGATCCTTCCAAAATACAAGTGGTTTTCCTCGCAGCAATTGATAGTGCAGCGAGAAATTAATTCCGGCCAGAATCATAAAAAGGATAATCACGATGTCGTAATAAATGCTGTTATACTGGGCAATGGAGCCGTTCTGGGTAGAGAATCCGCCCGTGGGCATGGTCGTGAACGCATGGCAAAGGGCATCGAAAAAACCCATGCCGCCGACCATCAAGAGGAGAACTTCTGCTGCAGTAAATATAGCATATACCTTCCACAGGATCATGGCTGTGTCGCGAATGCGGGGTTTTAATTTATCCGGCACGGGGCTGGGCACTTCAGCCTTGTAAAGCTGCATTCCGCCTACGCCGAGAAATGGAAGGATGGCAATGGAAAGAACGATGATGCCCATACCGCCCAGCCATTGAATAAAGCTGCGCCACAACAACAACCCCTTGGGAAGCGCCTCGATATCGTCCACTATGGATGCGCCTGTGGTTGTAAATCCGCTGACGGATTCAAACAGGGCGTCCACCAAATACCATTCGGAACCGTTCAGATAGAAAGGCAACGCACCGAACAATCCAATGGCTGACCAGCCGACAGCCACAATAGCCATGCCCTCACGTTGCGATATATAGGATGCCCGGGCTCTGCGAAACAGGAAAAACAATCCGAGTCCGCTGGCGATGGTGAGCAACATGGCGTAGGAGATGGACTGAATGCTGTTGTCTTGATAAATAATACCGGCGACTAAAGGCACCAGCATGGTCAGCCCGAAAAAGACAATCAGGCAACCCACCACATAGAGCATATAGCGCCAGTGCATTAAAAATACTCCAATTTTACCGCCAGAATTTTCTCAATACCGTTAACCGCTTTGCGCTGTGCAAAAATGATGACCCGGTCGCCGGGTTCAATAATGCTGTCCCCAGTGGGTATGATGATGTGACTCTGACGAATGATACCGGCCACCATGGAACCTTTGGGAAAGTGGATGCGCCTCAAAGGTTTGGCTACGATCTCAGACGTCTCTAGCGCGACGACTTCCAAGGCTTCAGCCTGTTCGCCTTTCAGCGAAATCGCAGAGAGTACTTTTCCCCTTCGTATATGCTGCAAGATGGAGTTGATGGCAGACAACCGGGGGCTGACCACCTGCTCGATGCCGATGGCGGTCATCAACGGAAAATAACTGAACTTGCTGATTTTGGTAATGGCTTTGCCGGCGCCCATGCGCATCGCCAGCAGCGAAGATAAAATGTTGGTTTCCTCATCATTGGTCAGCGTGATCACCACATCAATATCGCCGATATTTTCTTCGCTCAGCAGTCCCTGATCGGAACCGTCGCCATGAAGAACGACGGTCTTGTTGAGTTTTTCGGCCAGCACCGCACAGCGGTCCGCACTTTTTTCAACGATCTTGCAATATATCGACTGTGCTTCCAACTTTATTGCCAAGCGATAGCCAATGCGTCCGCCACCGATAATGAGCACCCGCTTGACCGGCTCGGCATGTTTGTTAAAAATAGACAATGTCTCCAAAAGGCGCTCTTCTTCACTGATAAAATAGATGAGGTCGCCTCCCATCAACTTGTCTTGGCCGCGGGGAATAATAACTTCTTCTTCGCGCACCACCGCGGCGATCAACAAGCGTTTGCCGCCGATATGCCGGGACATATCCGATAGTCGCGTACCGGCCAGCATGCTCTCCTTTTCCAGATAGATGCCCACAAATTTTATCTGGCCGTCGGCAAACTCACCCACATCAACGGCACCGGGGACGCGCATCAACCGTTCGATGGTTTTTACCACCTCGATTTCAGGGTTAATAACGGTTTCGATATGAGGGGCCTTGTCGCGGAAGGCATTGTGAAAATTGTCAAAATCCGCAGCGCGAATGCGGGCCAATTTTTTCGTGCTGGGGCTGAGCATGTTGGCCACCAGGCACGCCACCAGGTTGGCTTCATCGCTGTTGGTAACGGCCAGCAGGATATCAGCCTCCTTGATACCGGCTTCTTCCAGCACCATGGGACTGCTTCCGGAACCTATAACAGTTTGGACATCGATGTTATCGGATACACGTCGAATTGCAGCGGCATCACTATCGATGACCAGCACATCCTTGTTCTCAAGTGCCAAACGGCTGGCAATGTGGTAGCCCACCTCACCAGCGCCAACAATGACGATTTTCAATGTTATAGTCCCCTTGTAGACGCCAACGGCTTTGGCAACAGCGCAAACAGACACCACTGCACGGAGTAAAAAATTTTACTATAGTGCCCTGGCGGTGTCAAATCTATCCAAGGTCTGTTATGGGGGGAATTATGAGCTGAGAGACAATTTACCAGCGTATGAGCATGGCACCATATGTAAAGCCTGCCCCAAAAGCATCCAGCAGCAGCAATTGTCCCTTCTGAATGCGGCCGTCCCGAATGGCCTCGTCCATCACAGTCGGAATAGTTGCCGCGGACGTGTTACCAAAGCGGTCAACATTGATAAGCACCTTTTCAAAGGGCAGTCCCAGCCGCTGAGCCACAGCCTCAAGGATTCTCTGGTTGGCCTGATGGGGTACGAACCAATCGATGTCTTCAATGCCGATATTATTTTTGGACAGTTCCATACCCGCAAAATCTGTCAGCGTTCGAACAGCCACTTTAAAAATTTCACGCCCATTCATCACCATCTTACTGTTGTTGCAGCTGGTCTGGTCTGAAAAAACCCCTTCGCCGCCGGAATGAAATGGGGGAATCAAGAGCAAATCGCCGAATTTGCCATCCGAGCTGAGATTCCAGGACAAAATGCGCCGCTCGCTGTCCGCCGGTATGCGCTCAACGATGGCCGCACCGGCACCATCTCCGAAAAGGATACAGGAACTCCTGTCCTTCCAGTCGAGGTAAGGGTGAAGTACTTCTGCCCCCACCACCAACACCGTGCGGCTTTGGCCGGTGAGAATAAATTGGGTCGCAGTTACGATACCGTAGACAAACCCGGAACAGGCGGCGTTGATATCCATGGCCCATGCCTTGTGGGCTCCTATTTTATGCTGCAGGCGGCAGGCTGTTGATGGCAGTAATGTATCCGGCGAACAGGTCGCCACGATAATCTGATCAATTTCTTCAGGTTTTCTGCCGGCCATCTCCAGGGCATTTTCAGCCGCTGTGGCAGACAAAGAAGCGTTGGGTATCTTTTCTGTTTCCAAGTCGGCATATCGTCGCTCAGCGATACCGGTGCGCTCGCGAATCCATTTGTCATTTGTTTCGACGTTTATTAGCGCCAATTTCTCGGATAGATCGGCATTGGTAACCCGGGTGGGGGGGAACGCGGATCCTGTACCAGTAATTCTTGCAGCAAAAGTCATGGAGAACTACCTATCGCCTTATATACGCCCGCATTCCCTTTGTCCAACAGCAGGAAATCGCATTCCAGTTTACGTGCAGCGTTGCGAACGGCCGATGGTGTGACACGCACCGGCTTCAATCGCGGTTTGTTGATCATCGACTCTCGCCGGGTAGCGACCGCCGACATAACAATCTGAAATCATGACTTATTAAAGCCAATAATTTCAAAGCCAAGCAGAATTTTGTAATGAAAAGCCCGGCGTAAGTCA
>Ga0210123_1000419_pt1 | contig 26591 bp, 22 predicted proteins | sample Muzzi_PWB_D2_FD_185535 | JGI IMG/M metagenome (GOLD analysis project Ga0210123, IMG submission 185535) | Wetland microbial communities from San Francisco Bay, California, USA, that impact long-term carbon sequestration - Muzzi_PWB_D2 (SPAdes) | ecosystem: Environmental > Aquatic > Marine >... | reverse complement strand
GGCTGCCCGCACCGGTGCTTGCCGCCGGCTGCTTTTTCATCCTCCGCGTAGCCAGTCCCGAAGTATTGCCGGGGTATTTGTGCTGGTACCTGAACCAGGCGCCGGTGGAACAATATCTGTTTCAAAACAGCGGGCGCAGCGTGCATATGCCGGTGGTGCGCCGGGCGGTCCTGGAAAATATCCGGGTGCCGGTGCCGCCCCTGGCCCTGCAAACCAAGGTTGCCGACATGAACCATCTGATGTTAAAAGAGATGAATTTATTGCAGCAACTTGGCAGGAAACGCAGGGAACTGGTTACGGCCGCCTGTTTGCGGACCGTAAGCGCCCATTGAATTGTGAGGCTCCATTGATGAACGATCGGCAGAAACGCGATGTGATTTTCAACAAAGTGTGGCAGGCCTGCGATACCTTTCGAGGGGTGATCGACCCGGCTTCATACAAAGACTACATCCTGACCATGCTCTTCGTGAAATATCTCAGCGATATTCACCAATCCAGACGCGCCGCCCATGAAAAGAAATACAAGGGCGACCCGGTGCGCATCGAGCGCGCCCTGGGCAGGGAGCGTTTTGTTATCCCCCGGATCGAAATCCGGGACAGCGACGACACCCTGGAAGAGGTCTTTCCGGCCACCTACGACAGCCTCCACGAGCGGCGCGGCCGGCCCAACATCGGCGAACTGATCAACATTCTGCTGGCTCACATTGAAGACGCCAACAAGGGCAAACTGCACAATGTTTTCCGCAATATCGATTTCAACAGCGAGGCCAACCTGGGCCAGGCCCGCCAGCGCAACACCCGCCTGAAAAATCTGCTGGAGGACCTGGGGGACCTGGATCTGCGTCTTGAATCCGTGGGCCACATGGACATCATCGGCGATGTCTACGAGTACCTCATCGAAAAGTTCGCCGCCACGGCCGGCAAAAAGGCCGGTGAATTCTATACCCCGGCGGCCGTATCCGAAACCCTGGCGCGCCTGGTGGCCCCCCGGCCCGGCGACCGCATCTGCGATCCGGCCTGCGGGTCGGGCTCCCTGCTCATCCGCGCCGGCAAGGAGGTGGGCTCGGACGACTACGCCCTCTACGGCCAGGAGATGAACGGCAGCACCTGGGCGCTGTGCAAAATGAACATGTTCCTGCACGGGGTGGACGCCGCCCACATCGAGTGGGAGGACACCCTGCGCCATCCCCAGTTCGTGGACGACCACGATGCCCTGATAAAGTTCGATGTGGTCATCGCCAATCCGCCCTTCAGCCTGGACAAATGGGGCCAGGAGATCGCCGCGGAGGATCGCTTCGGGCGTTTCCACCGCGGGATACCGCCAAAAAGCAAGGGCGACTGGGCCTTCATCTCCCACATGCTGGCCACCGCCATGGAGGGCAAAGGACGGGTGGGGGTGGTGGTGCCCCACGGCGTATTGTTCCGCGGTGGCCAGGAGGGCAGGATTCGCGAAGCCGTGATCCGCGAAAACATGCTGGACGGCGTCATCGGCCTGCCGGCCAATCTATTCTTCGGCACCGGCATCCCGGCCGCCCTGATGATCTTCGATAAATCCCGTCCGGCAGGCGCCAAAGGGGAGGTGCTGTTCATCGACGCCAGTCGGGAGTATGAACAGAGCACCAACCAGAACCGGCTGCGCCCCGAAGACATCGACAAGATCGTCACCACTTTCCGCAAACGGCAGGCCATGGACAAATACGCCTACCTGGCCACCTGCGACGAGATCGAAGCGAATGGGTTCAACCTCAACATCCCGCGCTATGTGGATACCTTCGAAGCCGAACCGGAGATCGACATCAAAGCCGTCCAGGAAGAGATCGACGCGATCGAGAAAGAGCTGGCCCAAACCCGCAAAAGGATGAACGGATACCTTAAAGAGCTGGGATTTATCAAATAGCCGGGAACACCCCCCATGACCGGCAACCTGCCACCAGCCCCATCCGGGATCCTGATCTATCAGCATCATTACCAGGCAACTATCCGGAAATTCAGGATAGTTCAAAACCAGAACAAGCGCCTGGTGCCGGCAGATGGAGCGGCATTTTGACCCGGCGACCACGGTGTTCAAACGTTCTTGAAAATAACAAAGATAGTATGGCAGCCCCGGGGCGTTTGATAAATGGCGGGCAATGATGCCAAAGAGCGGCGTAACCGAACCGCATGTTAAATATAACTTTACAGTTATATATCCGTCAGGTTATAATCATGCCAATAGATGTTGAATATACCGATGAGTTCGAAGTTTGGTGGGACACGCTATCGGAGCCTGAGCAAGACGATGTCGCGGCGACTGTGGGGCTATTGGCGGATAAAGGGCCTACGCTGCCTTTTCCGTACAGCTCCGGGATTGAAGGATCAAATCATGCCCACATGCGTGAATTGCGCATCCAGCATGCCGGCAGGCCATACCGTGTCATGTATGTATTTGATCCCAGGCGAACAGCAATCCTGCTGATCGGGGGAGACAAAACAGGAAACGACCGTTGGTACAAGGAATATGTCCCCATCGCTGACGCATTGTATGATCAGCACATTGAAGCTCTGAAAAAGGAAGGGAAAATAAAATGAGCAAGCCCTTTAAGAACCTTATAAAAAAGATGCCCGCAGATCGACAGGAGCGGATTAAACAGAAAACCAGGCACCTTAAAAAGCAGATGGCGCTGGCCGAGCTGCGCAGGGCCCTCGACTTGACCCAGGCGCAGGTTGCCGATTGCTTGAAGATGAATCAAGCGGCCGTATCAAAGTTCGAGCACCAGTCGGACATCTATATCGGCACCTTGCGCAAGATCCTCGCTGCCATGGGTGCTGAGTTGAGGATCGTGGCACACTTTCCGGATGCCGATGTTGTGATAGACCAGTTTGCGGATCCGGGAAAGATTAACGGCGCCATTCGGAAATCCCTTTCTTGTTAATACAATCACCTTCCCGTCAAGGGCGGGGGAGATGGCGGACTGCTGAAATTTTTACTTTTTACGTGTTATATTCTGATCTCGCGGATAGAAATGACTGAAAGAAAAAAGAACCAAAAGAAAAACAAGGAAGACTATTTGCCACAAGGATGGCAAGAGGCTCCTTTGTGGGCAGTATGCGAAAATCCTGTATCCGGCTATAGTCCGGTGGGTGCGGATCGCCCTGCTAAAGAGGACGAGGTGGGTGTTTTAAAGCTCAGTTGCATCCAGAACAATCGGTTTAACCCGGAAAATAATAAAGCCATTGAAGAATCGAAGATTGTTAACCTGCGGACGTCGGTTAGAAATAACACCTTGATCGTCAGCCGTTCCAACACGGAAGATCTTGTGGGTGCCGTTTGCTATGTAGAAAATGATTATCCCAATCTTTTTCTTTCAGATTTGCTCTGGCGTGTCTCGGCAAAGGATAATGCCCAGATTGACCTGAAATGGTTATCTTATTTGCTTTCTTTTGGTCCTTATCGGGCAAAGATTGTCGCAAGGGCAAATGGAACCAGCGAGACGATGAAAAAGATTAACAAAGCTGGTTTTCTCGCAATCCGAGTTCTATACCCAGGCGTGAATGAGCAAAAGATAATTGCGAATATTCTTTCTGTTTGGGACACTGCAATCGACCAAACAGGCAGACTCATCACTGCCAAAAAGGAACGTAAGAAAGCCCTCATGCAGCAGTTGTTTGACAAAAATGGGTTCCTAAAAAGGTTTGAGAAAGATAAATGGAATGCCCTGGCTCTTGGATCACTGATTGCCCCGGTTTCACGACCTGTGCTCAAACCAAAAGAACCTTACATTGCAATTGGTCTTCGAAGTCATGGAAAAGGTACATTTCGACGTGTTGTTGAGAGGCCTGACAAAGTTGCGATGGATACGCTATATCGCATAGAACAGGATGACATTATTATTAACATTACGTTTGCATGGGAAGGAGCCATTGCGATTGCGAATTCGAATGATGTGGGTGGATTGGTTTCCCATCGATTCCCAACATACAGAGTAAAAAAGAATGCGGACCTTTCCTTTTTGAGACAATTAATCCTTACAAAAAAATTTGTTTGGGACCTTGGGCTTATATCACCTGGGGGAGCAGGTCGAAACCGTGTATTGAGTAAGAACGATTTTTTAAAGCTTAAAGTGCATGTACCTTCTAAAGTCGTTCAACAAGAAATTGGCAAGATATTATCATCTGCTGACCAAGAAATAAAATTCCTTGAAGATAATCTGTCTACGCTTGAAAAGCAAAAACGCGGCCTGATGCAAAAACTGCTCACCGGCGAAGTACGTGTAAAGCCATAGGACTGTCCCATGGAAGACCAGCCCGTCTACGGCGTCCAGCCCCATGAATTGCCCAGCTACATGGAAAAGGTCCAGTCCCAGTTGCCGGCCCTGCATCTGCTTATGCAGATGGGGTGGCGGTATTTGACGCCGGCGGAAGCCAACCGGTTGCGGGGTGAGCGGTTGGGCGGAACCATTCTGGAACCGGTGCTGGTGGAGCACATCCGCGCGCACGGCCGTTTTAATTTCAAAGGCGCCACTCATCCCTTCACGGAAAACGCCATCCAGGGCGCGGTGCAGACCCTCAAGGGGTTCCGGGCCACGGGCGCCGTCTTTCAGAACGAGCAGGCTTATGACCTGCTCTGCCTGGGCACCAGCGTGCCCCAGACCATCGAGGGCGACACCAAGAGTTTTACCATTGAATACATTGACTGGAAGCATCCGGCCAACAACACCTATCACTGCACGGCCGAGTTCAAGGTGGAGCGGGTGGGCTTTCAGAAGCACTACATTCCCGACATCGTGCTGTTTGTCAACGGCATTCCCCTGGTGGTCATGGAGTGCAAGCGCTCGGCCTACACCCAAACCCGGCGCAAGCCTGTGGACTGGGCCGTGGATCAACTGGGTAACTACCAGGCCAAGGACGGCATTCCCCAGCTCTTTTTGTTCAGCCAGCTCCTGCTGGCGTTGGCGCGCGACAAGGCGCGTTACGGCACCACGGGTACGCCGCCCCAGTTCTGGTCGGTGTGGAAGGAGACGGGGCTGGATGGCCCCATCCGCCGGGTTATGGATGTCCCGCTGGACAATACATGGATGGACGCGCTGCTCTCGGGGCCTTTTGCCGATGTGCGCGATGCCTATCTTGCTCTGCTGAGCAAGGGCCGTGAGGTCACCGAACAGGACCGCACCCTGTATGCCCTGTGCCGTCCGGAGCGTCTGCTGGAACTGGCCTATAAATTCATTCTCTTCGATGCCGGAGACAAGAAGATTGCGCGCTACCAGCAGTATTTTACCGTGCGTGAGATCGTCAAGCGCGTATTGTCCGGTCCGGAGGGGCAGCCGCGCCCGGGGGGCGTGGTGTGGCACACCCAGGGCAGCGGCAAGTCGTTGACCATGGTGATGCTGGCCAAGTCCCTGGCCCTGCACCCGGCCTTCCTGAATCCCAAGATTATCCTGGTCACCGACCGCATCGATTTGGACGACCAGATCTGCGGCACATTCCGGGCCTGCGGCCTGGCGCCGGAGCAGGCCACCACCGGCAAGCACCTGGTGGTGTTGTTGGGCGACCGGCGCACCCATGTGGTGACCACCCTGATCCACAAGTTCGCCGTGGCCATTGCGCATCGCGATCTCAAGCAGGCGGACCGCAACACCTTTGTGCTGGTGGACGAGGGGCACCGCAGCCAATACAGCGAGCAGCATGCCCGCATGCGGGTCACCCTGAAAGGGGCCTGCTTTATTGCCTTCACCGGCACGCCCCTGGCCAGGTCGGTTCGGAAGAACACCTTTGCCCAGTTCGGCGATCTCTTCCGACCGGCCTACACCATCGGCCGCGCCGTTGAGGACGGGGCCGTGGTGCCCCTGCTCTACGAAGCCCGGCATGTGCCTCAGCAAGTGGACCGGCAGGCGGTGGACGGCTGGTTTGAAAAACTGACCCTGGGGCTGACCAGAGAGCAGAAGGCGGATCTGAAGCGCAAGTTCTCCACGCAGCGCCAGCTCAATAAGGCCTTGCACAAAGTGCGCATGATCGCCTGGGACGTGAGCATGCACTTTGCCGGTACCTATCAGAACACCGGCCTTAAAGGCCAGTTGGTGACGCCCGACAAGGCGACGGCGTTAAGGTACAAGGCCTTTCTGGACGGCTTCGGTCAGGTCACTTCAGAGGTGCTGATATCGGCGCCCGCGGTCCATGAAGGGGAAGACCGCCGAGGAGGCCCCTCGGCCGAAGAGAAGACCTTCTGGCAGGCCATGCTGGACCGCTTCGGCACCGAGAAGAACTACAACCAGCAGTTGATCAACGCCTTTAAACGCAGCGACCATCCTGAAATCATCATCGTGGTGGACAAGCTGCTCACCGGCTTTGATGCGCCCTGCAATACGGTGCTCTATCTGGCCCGCAAGCTCAGGGAGCATACCTTGCTGCAGGCTATTGCGCGGGTCAACCGCCTGCACCCCGGCAAGGCCTACGGCCTGATTCTGGACTACAGCGGTGTGATCCAGGAGCTGGATGCGGCCATCGATTTTTACGGGCAACTGGCCGACTACGACCCGGCCGATCTGGAGTCCACGGTGGCCTATGTCGGGGAGCGCACCGCACAGTTGCCCCAGGTACACGCCCATTTGTGGGAGTTGTTTGCCGCCGTCAAAGGCGCCACCGACCCGGAGGTTTATGAAACCCATTTGCGGGACGATGCCCTTAGAAACCGATTCTACGAACGCTTCAGCCTGTTTGCGCGCACCCTGGCATTGGCTTTGTCATCCACTTCGTTTTTAATGCAGACCGCAGAAAAGACCATCCGCCGATACAAGGCCGACCTGAAGTTTTTCCAAAGCCTGCGGGCCGCCGTGGGTCAGCGCTATCAGGAAGCGGTCGATTTTTCCGCCTATGAACCCAGGATCAAGAAAGTCATCGACACCCATGTGGACGCCGGCGATGTGGCGCCGCTTTGTGCACCCATCAATTTGCTGGATGCCTCCCAGCGCGCCCATGTTTTGGAAGATGGCAGCAAGAGCGCCGGGGCCAAGGCCGATATGATCGCCGCCGCCACCCGCCATGTGATCGAACAGGAGATGGCCAAAGATCCCTTGTTCTACAAAAAGTTCTCAAAACTGTTGCAAGAGTTGATCGAAGCCTACCATGCCGGCCGCCTGCAAGCGCTGGAGGCCCTGGACAAAATCAAGGATATCGCCGTCAAAGTGACCACCCATACGGACGACGATTTCCCCCAAGAGCTTGTGGGACAGGACATGGCCCGGCGTTACTACGGCTGCGTCTGCGAGTCCTCACCGGCCTATGGGCCGGTGGACCCCGAACCAGCAGCGCGCATTGCCATGTTGATTTCAGAGCGCCTGGGCAGGCACAAAATCCGGGACTGGCGCGCCAATCCGGATGCCATCAACAAAATGCGCGGCGAAATCGACGACATCCTTTTCGACGCCGCCGAAGCGCTGGGGTTGGATATCCCGCTGGAAGAGCAGGATGCCATCATCGACCGCTGCATCGAAGTGGCCATTGCCAATGAAGACTGAAGCCCAAACCCATCGCATCCGATTCGGTGACCGCGAGATTACGTTCAGTCTGCAGAGGAACGGACGCAAACGCCTGAAAATCGTGGTGACCCCGGAGCTGGCGGTGGAGGTGGTCGCGCCCCGCACGGCATCGGATGATGAGGTGCGCGCGGCGATGGCCAAAAAAGCCTTCTGGATCACCCGCAAACTGGAGCAGCAGGCCGCCTATCACCCCCTGCCGACCCCCCGGCAGTACATCAGCGGCGAAACCCTGGTTTACCTGGGACGCCAATACCGTTTAAAAGTGGAGACCGGCCCTAAGCAAGCGGCCAAACTTCGGGGCCGCTACCTCGTCGTGCAGGTGGAGAACAGTTCGAACAGGCGGGAGGTCAAGCGAAGTTTGGATGCCTGGTACAAGGAACGATCCCGCCGGACCATCAGTCGCTACATGGAAAAATGCCAAACCATCACCCGCCGCCACGGCATCCCCGAACCCCGGCTGACGATCCGCGCCATGCGCCGCCGCTGGGGCAGCTGCAGCCCGGCCGGCCAAGTCACCATCAACTCCAACCTGGTCCTGGTGCCGGTTCATTGCATTGAATACGTGCTCATGCACGAGCTCTGTCACCTGAAGCACCACAACCATGCCAAGGCATTCTACTCCCTGCTGACCCGCTGCCAGCCCGACTGGCGCAAACGCAAAGCAGAACTTGACCGGTTTCGGCTGTCGTAACGACAATCCTTTTGGAACGTCACATCTGACGGTTATATTCACACTGAATAGAAAAAGTGTTTGCCGCCATGGTTATGAAGCCCTCCGACTTTTGAAACGATAGGGTCGATTTAAAGTGGATTCGGCGCAAGACGACATTGAGACGCCTATTGTTTGTTATGAAGGCGTATGAGGCGCATTGGTTGTCGGGCCGGCTTAAGGAAGCCCAAGCGGCTGCCGCATTAGGCATACCGGCGCTGGCCCGGGGGTCCAGGCTGGCGGTGAGGTCCTTGAGCTCTTCAGGGTGACGGGAAGAAAAGAGCACCTTATGGCCGGCCTTGACCCATAGGGCGCCCACGGTGCCACCGATGCGGCCGGATCCGATGATCCCGATCTTTATTGGGTTCCGGGTTTCCGCCCGGGTGATGGCCGGCCATGGCAGGTAGGCAAAAGGGAAGAGGGCTGCCGCAGCGGCGACGCTTTTGAGAAAGGTGCGCCGTTGAATGCGCGTTGCGCCACCGAACCGTTTTCGCTTATTCATGATCCTGCTCTCCGGTTCTATCGTCCCACGGCGGTTTTCATGTGGTCGAAATGCTCCCGGGCCGACTGGAAGATAACGTATTCGAGCAACTGGCTGGCGGTGACTTCGCCGTTAAAGGCGGGCATGCTGCCTTTGCGGTCGAGTTCTTCGTCGCTCAGCGCGGCGACGTATGCGGCCAGTTCGGTGCCGTTTTTACGCAGGTGGTCCAGGGCTTCGGCTTTGGTGCACTCCGCATGTTCGCGGCTATCCTTATCGGACGAGGCATTGAGTTGGTCCATGGTCAACTGGGGCAGTTCTTTGCCCTCTACGATCATGGTGACCATACCGCCGATGCCGAAATGCCCGGCACCCAGGTGGCGCGCGGTGACACCCGCGGTCCACTCTTCCCAATCGCACATGGCGTTCCACTCCTTTTCGGACAAGGTTTCCACGTAAGCGATAAGTTCATCTCTAAAGGCTTCGATGCCTTTGGACAGGTCTTTGGCTTTCTGGCTCATGGGGGCGTCTCCTTTTCCTGGTGAGGACCGGGATGAACAGGGGAGGGCGCGATGCTGGCCGCTAAGTCGTACATCAGGTCCAGAGTCGACGCGCATGCGAGGCAGCTTGGTCCTGGTGGATGTTCTTGCTGGTGAAAAATTACTGTTATAAAAGTAGGACAGCAGCACGGATTTGCAAGAGGAAAGCAGCAGCGCCTTGGTTTCTTCCATGGATCGGGTTGTGCAATCCGTGATTTTGTCCTTATCTTATCCCTTAATGTCAGACAAAAAGTTTGGCGAAGCTTTGCCAGGAGCGAGCGAAATGGTTGAAAGGCAAGTGACGGCCGTCATCGACGCCCATGCCCATTGCGGGGAGATGGACCGGAGTTGGTCCCAGGACTTTGCGGACTATGCACGGCAGGTGGCTGATACGGACATCGTGGGGGTGGCGTTTTTTTCGCCGGTGATGGAGATCTACGACCGCTATGATATTAATTTTGTCGACACGCCGGAGTGGCGGAAGAGCCGTCGGCGGAGCAACGCCTACCTGCTCTCGCTGCGTTCTCCGGCGCTGACGGTATATCCCTATTTTTTCATCTGGAACGACTTTGCCGTGGACCAGCTTTCCCCTGTCCATTGCGGTATCAAATGGCACCGGCACGCCGATGAGCCGGTCTACCATTATAACGCCTCCCGGTGCGCAGAAGCCCTTGACGCAATTCGTCGACGGAACCTGCCGGTGGTGCTGGAAGAGGAGCTGGACAACACGGTGCGTTTTATCAAGGAACTGGCCCATGGCATAAGGGTTATCATTCCACACCTGGGTGGGCTCAACGGCGGCTTCAGGGCCATTGCAGATCAGGGGTTATGGGCGCGGGAGAATGTCTGGGCGGACACGGCCCTGGCATCCCGCAGCGAGATCGAGGCGTACATGGAGGATTACGGGCATGGGCGGTTGATGTTCGGGTCGGATTTCCCCTTCGGGGATCCGGCGTCCGAATTGCGCAAAGTGCGCAGTCTGGGGCTCGATCCCGGAACGGAGAAAGCCATCTTGAGCGGAAACTTCATGCGGCTGCAGGGGGCCATACGAGGCGAATGAAGGGCTGATCAATCAGTCGGCCCACAGAAGGGCAATTTATTTTCCGGGGACCTATGCGCTAGGATATGGCGATATACCAAAGGCGGATTTCAAAGATGGTTGGTGAGCGGAGAAGGGTATGAATGTCATCGAAGCCCGGGATGTAGTCAAGCGCTACGGCGAGTTTGTGGCCGTGGACGGGATCAACTTTGGTGTGGCCGGTGGCGAGTTCTTCGGCCTGCTGGGTCCCAACGGCGCCGGCAAGACCTCGGCCATCCGTATGATGTACGGCTTTTCGCCGGTCACAAGCGGCCGCATGAAAGTTTTCGGCATGGATATCGAGACAGATTGGCGTGAGATCCGCACGCGGCTGGGCGTGTGTCAGCAGGAGAACACCCTGGACCCCGACCTGACCGTGGAGCAGAATCTGCTGCTCTATGCGCGCTACTTTGAAAAGGAGCAGACCCGGGCCCGGGAACGGGCCGAGGAACTGTTGGCCTTTTTCGCCCTGACCCATAAACGCAACGCCCAGGTCATCGAACTTTCCGGCGGGCTGGCCCGGCGGCTGCAGCTGGCGCGGGCGTTGGTGTCCGATCCCGAACTGCTTATTCTGGACGAGCCCACCACCGGCCTCGACCCCCAGTCCCGGCACCAGTTGTGGGATCGATTGGCCGAACTCAAGAAGCGCGGCCTGACCATGTTGCTGACCACCCACTACATGGACGAAGCCGAAAGTTTGTGTGACCGGCTGCTGATCATGGACCACGGCCGGATCATCGCCGAGGGCCGGCCGCGGGACCTGATCGCCGAGCACGCCGCCGAAAGCGTTATCGAGATCGAAGCGCCGGACGCAGCGCTCAAGGATTATATTCGGGAACACCAGGTCAAGCACGACGATCTGGGCGAGCGCATTATCATCTATGCGCAGGCCAACGGGACGCTGGAAAGCGAGGTGCGCGCAAGGTTCTGCTCGGCGGCGTGCCTCTTTCGCGCGGGCAACCTGGAGGATGTGTTCCTGCGCCTGACCGGAAGGGAGCTGCGCGAATGAACCATGTCGACCTGCATGCCATATCTTTCCGCTTCCGCCACGTGTGGATACGCAACCTGATAACCTACCGGCGCATCTGGCGGGTCAATTTTCTGGTACCGCTGCTGGAGCCCGGCTTTTACATTCTTGCCTTCGGCCTGGGGTTTTCAGGACTCATCGGCGTCGTGCATTACGCCGGCCTGGACCTGTCGTACACCCGGTTCATGGCCCCGGCCCTGGTGGCCACGGCATGCATGTGGAACGCGTTTTTTGAAACCACTTATGCCTCGTTCGTGCGCATGTATTACCAGAAGACTTTTGACGGCATTCTGGCCACCCCGGTGAGTCTGGAGGAGATGATCGTGGCTGAAATCGTCTGGGCGGCCTCCAAGTCCGCGGCCGCGGTGACCGTGATGCTGCTGGTGCTGATTCCTCTGGGCTACGCTGCATTTCCAGGGGCACTGATGTGCATTCCACTGGCCTTTCTGGCCGGGCTGGCCTTTGCCGCCATCGGCATGTACTTCACCGGCGTCATTCCGAGTATCGATATGTTCAACCTGCCCATCTTTCTGTTCATCACCCCCATGTTCCTGTTTTCGGGCACCTTTTTTCCGGTGTCGGGCATTCCGGATTGGGCGGGTATCTTTACACTGCTCTTTCCGCTCTACCATCTGGTGGAGCTGACACGCTATTTCTGCATCGGAGCCATGGAGTCCAACGCGCTTTTCAACTTGGCTTACCTGGTGCTATTTACGGTGATTTTCGGCTATCTGGCGCTGCGGGCCATGAAGCGGCGTTTGATCAAGTAGAGGGAAAATTCGCGTGAAGTGCTTGACACCGAGACGACCGGTCATATCATTGATTCATGAAAACGACCAAAGACGATAAACGCACGGCCATTCTGACATCCGGTGCCGAAGCGATGCTGCACAAGGGGTATCATGGCACCGGCGTACAAGAGATCGTGGACGGCGCCGGGGTCCCCAAAGGGTCTTTTTACCATTATTTCAACAGCAAGGAAGATTTTGCCCTGGCAGCCATGGAACATATGAGCTGCGACGGTATCACAACCTTCGAAGCGGCTCTGGAAGACGATGGCCGTTCGCCGCGGCAGCGTATTATGGTGGCCTACGGGAATGCGGTGGCCGCCATCGAGGCCGCCCGGGATTACGCCAAAGGCTGCTTCGTGGGCAATATGTGCCAGGAGTTGGCGGATACCCATGCCGCCGTGGCCGAGAAGGCGGAATACCTGTTTCGACGCTATACCGCGCCCCTGGCGCGGTGCATCCGAAGGGGGCAGGCCGCAGGAGAAATCAATACCGACGCCGATCCCGATAAACTATCGGAAGCCATATTCAACAGTTGGGAAGGCGCCGTACTGAGGATGAAATCGAGCCGTAACAGCCAGCCGCTCAATGCATTTCTGGATATGCTGCGCACGCTGCTATCGTGAAATCCGAGTAAAGTTTGACTTAAAACCTTCACCCGTCGACACGGCAGGCCGGCAAATTGATTTTAACTATGATACGACCGGTCATATAATCCGGTTGCGATGCAAAGAAAGGATACGAAAATGACAGATATATTATTCAGCGAATATGGAATTGGAGATCTGACTTGAGGTCACCCGTAAGGTCGTCGCGGTTTGGGGGCCCGGACGGGTCGGCCTGCGCATTTCGCCCCTGGGTATCTTCAACGATATGTACGATTCCGATCCCCTGGCCCTGTTCAGCGCGCTGGCTGCAGAACTGAACGGCATCGAACTGGCCTACCTGCATATCATCGAGCCTTTGCCGGGCCATGCAACGTTCCATAGCCAGGAAGGGGTGGCACCCGTGGCGGCGGTTTTGCGCAAAATTTACAAGGGCACCATCATCATCAACGGCGGTTATGGGAAAGAACAGTCCGAGCAGGCCCTGGCCGAAGAGCGTGCCGACCTGGTCTCCTTAGGGGGTCCCTTTTTGGCCAACCCGGATCTGCCGGAACGGTTCCGCCGCAATCTATCGTTGAATGAACCGGATACAGCGACCTATTACGGTGGAGATGAAAAAGGATATACGGATTACCCCTTCTGGGATCAGAACTGAAACGGTCGCAATCAGAACAGCTTGCCCGGGTTCATCAGTCCCTTGGGGTCGAGGAGGTCTTTGATCTGTTTCATCAAATCGTAGCTTGAGCCGTGTTCCTGGCGCATGTATTTGCGTTTGCCGATACCGATGCCGTGCTCGCCGGTGCAAGTGCCGCCCTTTTCAATGGCGCGGGAGACGATGGCCTCGTTAATGGCTTCCAGGTGCCGCCATTCCTCGCGGTCTTTTGGATCGCCCACCAGGACCACGTGCAGGTTGCCGTCGCCGGCATGGCCGAAGACATAGCCAACGGCATCATGGGCATCCACCTGCTCCTGGGAGAAGATGACCATCTGTGGGTAGCTGGATATGGGCACGGCGGCATCCACGATCAGCGTCTCCTTCTTGGGGTGAGCGCGGTGGATGGTCTCCCAGGCCTCGTGGCGCGCCCGCCAGAGTTCCTTGCGATCAACTTCGGTCACACCGAACGAGAAGCCGGTGGCGCCGCAATCCCGGCAAAGTTCTTCCGCCAGGTCGGCAGTTTCCTCCAGGGTGGCTGCACTGATGCCATGGAATTCACAGAACAGCGAAGGCGTCTCGGGTAGGCCCAAAGCCTTTTCCTGATTCATCAGCCGGATCAGGCCTGGAGTCAAAAGTTCCAGGGCCGCCGGCTCCAACCCCGATCCCATCATTACGGCCACCGCCTCCGAGGCCGCCTCCAACTGGTTGAACGTAATGGTGGCGGCCAAGTGGTGGACCGGAATGCCTGCCAGGCGCAGGGTGGTTTCGGTGACGATGCCCAGCGTACCTTCGGAGCCCACGAACAGTCGCGTGAGGTCATAGCCTGAGGAAGATTTGGGCGCCTTGCAGCCGGTATGAATGGTTTCACCGTGGGGTAATACCACCGTAAGACGCATCACGTAGTCTTTGGTGGCGCCGTACTTGACGGTCTGCACGCCGGAGGCGTTGTTGGCGATCATGCCGCCGATGGTGGCGTCGGCACCCGGATCGGGTGGAAAGAATAGCCCGTGACGGCCGCACTCTCTGTTGAGTGCTTTGCGGAATACGCCGGGCTGCACGTCGACTTGGAGATCCCGGGGGCGCAGGTCGATGATGCAATCCATTTGGGTCAGATCCACCACCAGACCGCCTCGAGACGGCACAGGATTACCTTCCGTGCTGGTGCCGGCGCCCCAGGGGGTGACGGGTATGTTTTCTCCATATGTATAGGCGAGAAGACTGGCCACCTCTTCGGTGGTCCGGGGCCAGGCGACGCCTGCGGGCAGCTCGCCCTGATGGGGGGAGATGTCGTGAAGGTGCAGGCGCCGGTTGGACTCACCTGTGGAAAATTGATTCGGGCCAAGCAAGGACTTGAGTTGATCGATCTGGCCGGTATTGAATTGTTTCATGGCTGGTCCTTTGAGTTGATGTGTCTCTTCCATCGTGCATCCCCCGGAGTTTGATTCCAAAGGCATGCGCTTAATTTGACCGGTTCGGAAAGTCAGCCACCGGCCTTTTTCAGATCGACCACCGGATTTTCCAGGGTCTCAAAACCAGTGATGCGGCATTGGACGGTATCGCCATGGCGAATATGGACCGCGCCCGGTGTGCCGGTGGAAATAATATCGCCGGGCAGCAGCGTCATGACCCGGGAATGGTAGGCCACCAGTTCATCGGGGGTGAAGGTCATGTGGTCGATGGTGTTTTCGGCGTGGGTTCGGCCGTTGATGACGGTGGTCACTTTAAGCCGGGCGACATCGTTGATTTCTGCTGTGGTAATCACTTGAGGGCCGAACGAGAAGAAGGTGTCGAAGCTTTTGCTCATGGTCAGGTAACGCGGATTCTGCTTGAGAATATCCTCGGCGGTCATGTCCAGAATGGTGGTGAAACCGGCCACCACGTCCAGCCAGTCTTTCCGGGGAACATCTGTGCAGCGTTTGCCGATGATAATGCCCAGTTCGGCTTCGGCGGTGGTCTTGTGGGAAAGCAGCGGAATGCGGATGGTTTCGCCGGGGCCGATGATGGTGGTGAAAGGTTTCATGAAACTGGCGGGCGCTGCGGTGGGAGCTTGTTCGGACAGATCCTTGGCATGTGCGCGGTAATTCAATCCAATGCCCCAGATTTTGGGCGGACGGCGGAAAGGCGGCGCATAGGACCAATGTCGGGTATCCAGGCAAAGATCCGCCCGGGCATCCAGTTCACGGCGACCCGTGCGGCGGTACCAATCCTCGAACCGGCCGAGCTGTTCGGTCTGAATGATCATTTCCATGGTCTCCGGCCAGCGGCTGTCAAAGGTGCGGTTGATGTCGGCCACGGGAATGCACCCATTGGGATGGCAGAGAGCCAATTGTTCTTTGTCACCGGCGATAATGGTTGCCAGACGCATGATGTTTTCCTCCTTGGTCCTATATGTAATCATTACCTTAAATCCGTGGCGTCAGGCAAGAGAGCGCAATGCCAATCCAGGGAAGGGACCGGAAGTGGAATGCCCCGGGCAGAGAATGTCATGTTCTCCCGGTTGTGGGAGCGGCGTCCCGCCGCGATTTCAGGACAACGATGGAATGCCGCAGCGGTGGAGCATACCTCCCATCATGAAATGTCGGGGCATGATCCGATTTGACCCTCACGGGCACCTGTTTTAGCTTACCAGGATGCATGGCCGTTGGAGGCCGGCTGAGAAAAATGATCACCGCCCAGTTCGAAAAGATGCAGGGACAGCCATATGAAAACATTGAGTGCGGCATTGCCGAAACAGCTTCGCGTAGATCTGGCCAAGATCCGCCGGGGCGTGGCAACTTTCGCCGGCCGGCGCCAAGGCGTGGCTGATGGAGAAGTCTTTGCCCCCCTGGAGTGGGCGGATCAGGCTATCAGCGCATTGGAGGCGTGGCTGCTGGACGAAGAACAGAAACAACTGCTGGGGATGAATCCCTGGGACGTATTTTTGCTGCATGCCTGTGCTTTCCTGTGTGACGTCGGTCCGGAGGAGGCTGCGGATATGCCCGGCGGGCCCTCCGGGATTACACTCGACAGTGCACAGCGCCGCCAATTCATTTTAGACCATTGGCAAGCCCTGGGTATTCAGGATGCATCCCTGGCGGAGATCATCGCTGATCTGTGTGCACAGGTGGGCTGCGACGATGCGTCGCCAGCCGTGGCATGGCTGGATGACGAGCACACCATTGACGGCGTCGCGGTCAACGGTACGTTGATATCGGCCGCGGTGCGGCTGGCCAAGGCACTGAACCCCAAAGATCCGGTCACCGCAGCCCGGGTGACTGCCTTTCTTCCACCGTCGATCCGGCGCACTTACCGGCAATACGAAAGCGCCTTCTCCGTCACCGGCACAGGAGCGCATCCCTATGTGTCCGGTACCATTCAAATGAAAATCCAATGCCGCGACCCTGAAATCCACCGGGCTCTCAAACACCACGAGCGCACCGTCCAAAAACGGCTCCAAAACATCAACCGCTACGCCAGCCCGCGGTTTCTTTTTTCTGACGTGATCTATGAGATTGAAGCCCAGGGCTATACGCCGGTGGATCTGAAATTTTGCGTGGATACTTCCGCCGCGCTGCATTTGCTGACCGGCAACCGGCTCTATGCGGACAATCGCGTTTTTCTGCGCGAGCTGATCCAGAACGCGGTGGACGCCTGCAACCTCAGGAAACGGCTGGAAACCGGCTATGAACCGGCCATCTCAATTCGTTTCAACGAGGACATCAGCAAGGTCACCGTGCGGGACAACGGCATCGGCATGGACCGCCAATGGATTGAGAAGTACTTCCTGACCATCGGCATTTCCCTCTACCAGTCCTCGGAAGTGCGCAGCGCCAAGCAGCGGTCGCGCATCGATTTCAGTTTTATCAGCCAATTCGGCATCGGGTTTCTGTCCAGCTTTCTGGTGGCGGATAAAATCGTCATCAAAACCCGCAAGCCGGATAATCCCGGCCTGATGATTACCATCACCAACCTGCGGGATTACTTCGATGTCCGGCCGATGGATGATGAGTTCGATACCGGCACCGAGGTCACCCTGCATCTGAAACCTTCCAGGATCAACTATTGTCGCAGCCTGGAATATATCGGCTACCTGAGATCCAATATTCGATTTCTGAATGTGCCGGTGGACTTTCAGGATCAGGACGGCCGCCACATCACCCTCGGCCGCGAGCAGTTGTCCTATGCGAACGCTAAAACCGCGCACGTCGATTTTATCGCGCCTTTGGCATTCAAAAGCTCCGAAGGATACGTGCTCATGCGCGCCTTGAAGAACGTGGACCGCATCTTTGCGGTGGAGACCGCCAGGGGCGGCGTTTCGGTGTTTCAGGACGGCATTTTCATCACCCAGCTCGACAGCTTGCTGCCCCAGGGTGCCCGACAGCATGCGGTGGGCCGGATCAATCTCAGGGGAGAAGACAAATGCGCCCTGAGCATGGACCGCAACCGCATCTTCTGGACCGATGGTCAGTTGCGCGATATCAAAAAAGCCATCCGCATGGGCCTGGCCGATGCCGCCAGCCGGTTCATCGCAGCTGTGGATTCCCAGGACGTGGCACCCCACGACCGGCAGAGCATCATCAACAACCTGGCCATCTGCTTCGATTTCAACGAGGTGGACGACGCCATCTACACGCGCCTGTGCGATCCCCTGCGCAAAGTCGTGGGAAAACGATTCCGGGACTTTCTGCGCATCCATTTTGCACATACACTGAGAGCCGAGGGGATGCCGGAAGCCGACGGTTACAGCCAGGGCTGGCAGCAGCGCATCGTAGATTCATTCAGAAAAAACTAGCGGGTTGAATGCTGCCTCGGCAGGGTGACCATCACGCGGGTGCCTCGGCCGGGTTCGCTGGTGATGCGGATCTGCCCCTGGTGGGCATCGACGATGGCTTTGCAGATGCTCAATCCCAAGCCGAAACCGCCTGTCTTGCGCGAGCGTGAGGCGTCGGTGCGGTAGAACGGATCGAACAGATGGGGTAGGGCCTCCGGGGCGATCCCTATGCCCTGGTCCTGCACGACGAGGTCGACCGCCTCTTCGCCGGGCGTCATGGAGACCGCCACGGGCGGGCCGTCGGGCGGCGTGTTTTTAACGCCGTTTTCGATCAGGTTGCTCAGGAGCGTGCGTATTTTCTCGCCGTCCACAGGCCATGTGGCGGCCTCCAGGGTACCGCATACCACCTTTGGGGACCGGTTTTCATATGCTTTCACCACCGATTGCACCAGGCGAACCATGTCCGTGGGATGCAGCGCCAGTGCCGCGGAGGTGTTCCTCAGTCGCGCCTCCTCTAGAATCGCTGTCACCATGGCTTCCATTTCGGCCACATCGGCGCCCAGGCTTTGCCGGACCTCTTCATCCGTGACCATTTCCAGCTGGACCTTGAGGCGCGTCAGGGGGGTGCGCAGTTCGTGGCTGACATCCAGCAGGAGTTGTTCTTTGCTGTCCAGCAGGTCGGATAGCCGTGCGGCCATCTGGTTGAAGGCCTCGCTGAGGTCACGGAATTCATCATGACCGGATTTGCGAATCCGATGGTCCAGGCGGCCGGCGCCCAGGGCCTCCACCCCGGCTTTCAGAGGGCGCAGGGGGCCCATTATTTTGCGCAGCAAAAAATAGGCCGCTGCCAGGATGACGACCACCGCGGCGGCCATGGCTATCAGGGCGATGCCGATATTTTCATGGTCGATGGCCCGCCTGGGGGTAATGAATATGAGGCTCCCTCCGGCGTGCGCAATCTTTATGAAAACATGGCCTCTGAGATGGCCGGTCCAGACACCTGTGCCGCGTTGGTGCGTCCAGGCGCGTTCCAGGGGCAACCTGGCCGGAAAGCCATCTGTCTGCCACCCGCCATCGGGATGATCGAAGCGGATGGCCATGCCGCTGCGCACAGCAATATCCGCAGCGTGTTGTAAATCGGGCGGATCGCCCAGTTCACGTTTCAGGTAATGACTATACAGGTTCAGGTTGCTGCCAAAGTAGGTGATGTTGTGAAAGCGGATGAAGGTGAAGCCCACGATCACAGTGATGGTAATGGCCACACCGGCCGCCAGGATGATCACCAGCAACTTGGTGAATACAGAGGTGAATAATCGGCTAAACCGAAGGGACTTCATGCTCGGACTCCTCGGCGATGAACATATACCCCACATTCCAGACGGTTTTGATGAATCGCGGGTTCTTGGGATCGTCGCCCAGCTTCTGGCGCAGGCGGCTGATGGTGATATCCACGGCCCGGTTGAACGGGTCGCTGTCGATGCCGCGCAGGGTTTGAAGAATTTCGTCGCGGTCCAGCGCCTTGCCGGCATGCCGCACCAGCAGGTCCAGGGCGGCAAATTCATTGGTCGTCAAGCGCACGGGGGCTTTGTCCAGCCAGACTTGCTGGCGATGAAAATCGATGCTCAGACCGCCGAAATGCCGGCTGCGGTCCGATCCCGTGTGCCGGGTGCGTCGCAGCACCGCCTGGATGCGGGCCACCAGCTCCCGCGGCTCGAAAGGTTTGGGAAGATAGTCGTCGGCCCCCAATTCGAGCCCCACGACCTTGTCCATGAGGTCGCCGCGTGCCGTCAGCATGATAATGGGAACGGCGCTGCTCTGGCGGATGCGCTTGCACAGGTCGAAGCCGTTCATGCCGGGCAGCATCAAGTCCAGAATAATCAGGTCCGGGGCCACGGCGTTGATCTTCTTCAGGCCTTCCAGTGCATCAATGGCGGCAAACACCGTAAAATCGAAATCGCCGAGAAAGCGCTTCAGCAGACGATTGAGTTTTTCATCGTCATCAATGATAAGGATGGTCCAAGACATATGGTGCACCTGTTCTTATGTAGCCATGGGTATTCAGGCCACATAACAGCAAAAGCCGGCAAAATAAAGCCGGTATCAGATCCCTGTTAAAATGAATCCCTCTTGTATAATGACAGCGCCCCGAAGGACGGTATCCTGAATTGCAGATCTTTGCGGATACCGACCTTCGAACGGGGCAAAAGGTAGAGGGGCCATTTAATCCCGGAAACAGGAACTACCGGCGGCATGGTCCTCGATATGCGCGGCCAGTTTCTCACGCTGCTCAGGTGTCAGGGTGGCGTGAAAGGCGATCAATCGATCCGCAGCCAGTTCGGCCAATTCCCTCAGGCGGTCGAATTTTTCTGTGATCTTGGCGTCAACAATCTCCGGGTCGATGGTTTCCTGACGAACCAGATCGGCCAGTTCCTGGAGACGGGTCTGGCGATCGGCGCGTAGCGCTTTGGCCTTGGCCGCGAATTCGCCGACGATATCCTGCAATTCGGTTTTTTGAGATCCTGTGAGATCCAGCTTCGATGCAACGCGATTGACCACCGCCTGCTGGTCAAATTCATCGAAACCACCATAATGGCGGCCGTGCTTGCATGCGGCCAGGCCGGAAACAAGCAACAGGGAAACTAAACTGGTGATAAGCATGTGGCGCTTTTTCATGACTGCCTCCTGGTAAAGTGGGTTTTTTTGCGCGGCACGCATTGCCGCTGTTGTTTGACCTCACCATAGGACAGTCCCGGGCAGAATGCTTTTCACCGAGGTATCAATTTGTAACAAGTTGTAACATCAATGGCTGCTGGCCATCATTGGACATTGGGTTGAAAACCATTTTTAAAAACGCTAAGTAAACACGATGGAGACATGGTGCAGTAAATTCAGGCTCAATGAATCAAGAGGTGATGCATGACCCTTCCTGCGTTGGTCGAATCGTGGCTGGCCGCTCTTAATATCGGCACGGAATCCAGCGGCGTGTTGGCCAGAGTTATTCTGGCGGCGGCCGTGTTGGCTATGGCCATGGCGGCTTTCTATGTCTGCCGCCGCATCATCGGCGGTGCGGTGCATCGGCTTTTCAAAAGTTCGCGGTTCAACTGGGACGACCGTCTGCTGGAGAGCAATCTGTTCATGCGCATTACCCTGCTGGTGCCGGCGCTGATTGTTCATCTTTTTCTTTCCACGGTTTTCAACGGTTACGATCAGGCCCTGGCCGCGGCATCGGGCGCCCTGAATATCTACTTCATCCTGGTGGGTGTTCTGGTGGCGGATGCCTTGATCAATGCGCTGCACGCCATCTACCAGTCCATGCGCGTATCCCGGGAAATACCGCTGAAAGGCCTGGCCCAGGTGTTGAAGATCTTCTTGTACGGCACCGGTCTGGTCATGGTGATCGCGGTGGTGCTGGACCGTTCGCCGATCTATCTGCTCAGCGGCTTGGGTGCACTGACGGCCGTGCTCATGCTGGTTTTCAAAGATCCCATCCTGGGGTTTGCCGCCGGCATGCAATTGATCTCCAACCGCATGCTCAAAAACGGCGATTGGATCGAAATGCCCAAATACGGCGCCGACGGCGACGTGCTCGACATCACCCTGACCACCGTCAAGGTGCGCAACTGGGACAACACCATCACCACCATTCCCACCTACGCCCTGATCAACGACTCTTTCAAGAACTGGCGCGGCATGCAGGAGTCCGGCGGAAGGCGTATCAAGCGGGCCCTGCACATCGATATGAACACCATTCGCTTCTGCACCCCCGATATGCTGGAACGCTTCAGCCGCATCCGTTACATTGCCGATTACATGCAGCGCAAACACAGGGAAATCGAGCAGCACAACGCCGGTCTGGGTCTCCAGGCGCAGGAGGCCGCCAATACCCGCCGCCTGACCAATATCGGCACCTTTCGGGCCTATGCGCTGGCCTACTTGCAGAACCATCCCGAGATCAACACTGAGATGACCCTCATGGTGCGGCAACTGGCGCCTGATCAGCACGGCCTGCCCCTGCAGATCTATGCCTTCTGCAAAGACAAAGTCTGGGCCAATTACGAAGCCGTGCAAGCCGATATCTTCGACCATCTGCTGGCCATCGCCGGGGAATTCGATCTCAAAATCTACCAATACCCATCCGGCTCCGATCTCATGGAGCTGTGGCCCCAAGAACAAACTGCACGATAGAAGCAGTCTCGAACATGCACAATAACCATATCTGTTTCGTAATCGAAATTTTTGGGCATGCTTGTCAGGAAACAGAAGTAGGTTGGGTTGAGCGCAGCGAAACCCAACATCGCTCGTGCTCAGCGCAGGGGTGTTCGTAGTCGAAGCATTCGGTTGTGAAAGGAAGGAAAGGATATTGGGGTTAATTGACGTCTGAAGGTGCTCGGCGGTCAGCGGCGGGTGGCTCAACACCTTTGTGATGCGAAGCGGCCTCGTGAATGGGAAGGAAAACGCGCACCGGCGTTCCACGACAGATGGCGGATTCGACGCCGATCCAGCCGCCGTGTTTTTGACGATGCCGTAGACTGCTGCATGGGGTCGGCCGATACGCCGGGCAGTCCGGCGGCGACGTTCCAGGACAGACTCCCAAGGCCCGCGGCATAGTGATCTTGCGGTGGACCAGCAAAGGCGCGGCAGTAAATGTGAGGCTTCCCATGTAAAGGGCCGCAATCCAGAGCTGAGTGGCGGTATCGGCGGCGTAGGGGCACGGCAGGCTCAATCCAGTCTGGGTATTCCAGCCAGTCTTGCACATTATTATTCATGCAATGTTCACAGCGGATTCATCGCGCGTTCACACTGGCGAGGCATGATGCTGCACTGAATCGGTGTGTCAGGGAACTCGCGTCGTTCGCACTCTGACTTACGGGATGCAATAAGTTTTCACCTTGTCATACCGGGCCATTAGGCAGGTCCCGCCGCATGGTGTTGCCTGACAACGAAATAAATTTGGCATCAAAAAGGAGAATTCTATGCAGGTCAGCAATGCCATCAGGGAATCATCGAATAGAATCGGACGTTCGGCAACTTTTAAACTTGTCACCATCTGCATCCTGATCCTGGTACTGCTTGTGCCGGTGTCGATGGTGAAATCGCTGATTCGCGAGAGGGAAGGGCGCAAGCAGGGCGTGGTCAACGAGATCAATTACAAATGGGGGCAGGCGCAGACCATCCTCGGGCCGGTGATTTCCATTCCGTACCTCAAGCATGTTGAAGGCCGCAACGGAAAGGCCACCACGGTTACCAAATTCATGCACTTGCTGCCGGACACGCTGAGCATCGACAGCCATATTACGCCGGAGGTCCGCTACCGGGGCATCTATGAAGCTGTTTTGTACAACACCGCCATAGCCATGGATGGCAACTTTCCCCGTGTGCCCTTCGACGAATTACGGGTTGCCCCTGAAAACATTGTCTGGTCGGGCGCGTTTATTTCCGTGGGTATCACCGATATGCGCGGGATAAAGGAAAGCATCAGGGCAACCTTTGATGGACAGGAGCTTGCTATGGAACCCGGCGTTGAGACTGCCGACGTGATTTCGTCGGGGGTGAGCGCCGGCATCCCTATGGATAACGCCAAAAAGGTATTCGCTTTTCATTTTGAACTCAATCTCAACGGCAGCCGGCAGATTCAGTTTTCTCCGGTGGGCAAGGCGACCACGGTTATGGCCCGTTCAACCTGGAAGGATCCCAGTTTCGACGGCGCTTTTCTTCCCATAGAGCGGACGGTCAATGACCAGGGGTTTTCCGCCCGGTGGAGAGTGCTGCATTTGAACCGCAATTACCCCCAGTACTGGAAGGGCAACGGCAACGATCTGACCCAATCGACATTCGGCGTCCAGCTTTTCAGAGCGGTGGATATCTATCAGAAATCCATGCGCATCGCCAAGTACGCCCTTATGTTTATCGTGTTTACTTTTTTGGCGTTTTTTCTTTCGGAGGTCATGAGCAAGTTGCGGGTGCACCCGGTGCAGTACCTTTTATTCGGCATGGCCATCATCATTTTCTACACTCTGTTACTTTCCTTCTCCGAACAGATCAACTTCGGGGTGGCCTATATGATTTCGGCGGCTGCGGTTATCGGCCTGATCGTCGGATATGCCAAAGCCATATTGAAAAACAGGCATGTCACCGCCATGGTGGGCGGCATTCTGGTGATTCTCTATGCCTACCTGTATATTCTGCTGCAACTGGAGGACTATGCTCTGTTGATGGGCAGTGTGGGGCTTTTTCTGGTGCTGGCGGTGATCATGTATCTGACCCGCAAGATCGACTGGTATGCCATCCACCAGGAAGCATTGAAGCCGCGGCAGGTGACACCGCCGGCAACTTCGTAGGTTGGGTAGAGGAACGAAACCCAACATTTTGCTACAGGATGCCCGGCAACTGCAGGGGATGGTAGACCGGGAGGCCGGTGCCTTCGGCCAGTTGGATGGTACATACGCTGCTCTCGGTGACGATGGCGTCAATGGCGGCGCTTTTGAACAGCTCGAAAAGTGGTTCGCCCACGGCGGCCGACAGCTTGTGCCCCAACGGACCGGACTTCAGGCCGAAGGTGCCCCCCATGCCGCAGCAGGTGCCGGTTTCGATCAGTTCCACGGTGGCTCCGCGCCTGCGCAGCCATTGCATGGCGCCGTTGCCCGCGCCCATGGGGCGCTGGTGGCAGGAGCAGTGGTATCCAACGCGCTTTCCGGCCAAGGTTTCGGCGGCGTGGGGCCGGTTGTCTTCATCCTCCAGTTTGAGAAGATATTCGAACAATTCATAGGTGTGGTCGGCCACTGTGCGGGCCTGGGGCTGGCGGTTCAACAATTTGGGGTAGCTCCGGGTCAGGCAGTAGGTGGCCGTGGGTTCGATGCCCACCACCTCGTAGCCTTGCTCGACATAGGGGGCCAGTTGGGCAACGTTGTATCGGGCGGTTTTCCGGGCGCGGTCCATGTCTCCGTAGGCGATAAACGGATAACCGGCGGCCTTTTGAACGGGCAGCACCACCCGGCAGTCCAGGGCTTCCAGGTGGCGGACGGCGGCCATGCCCAGGTCCGGGTCGTTGTAGTTGGCATACACATCGATGAAGAGGGCCACCTTGCGTCTGGGGCTGGCCACCTTGGACTTGTGGTTCTTGAAGCGCCGCTCAAAGGAGGCGGCGGCAAAGGGTGGCAGTTTACGCTCGGCGGAGAGGCCGATGGCCTTGGCCATGACTTTGCGCAGCGGTTTGTTGCCCAGGGCCAGGTTGGCCAGGGGGGCTGTCAGGTTGCCCAGTTTGGCGGCGTTGTCGGCGCCCATCATGACTTGGTTGGACAGCCGCTGGCCTTTATGGCGGGCATCGCGGTGCTTGATTTCGGCGATGATGAAGGGCATATCGATCTTGGCCGGGCAGATCTCCTTGCACAGCCCGCAGGAGATGCACAGGGGGGCGAAATCGGCGGCCTTTTCCAGGCCGTGCACGCCCGCCGTCCAGCAGATACCCATGGGCCCCGGGTAGATATGGCCGAAGGTGTGGCCGCCGACGATGCCGTAGGTGGGGCATACGTTCATGCAGGCCCCGCAGCGGATGCAGTACAGAGCTTCGCGCAGGACAGGGTCGTTGCGCATCTTGGAGCGCCCGTTGTCCATGATGATCAGATGGCTTTCCCGCGGGTTGCGCGGTTGGCCCTCTCCCAGGGGCGATCGTCCGTGCATCCAGGTCACATAGGTGGTGGGCAGCTGGCCCGATGCGCTCACCGGGTGGGCCAGGATCATGTGCATGGCGTCTTCAACGGTCTCCACGATTTTCTCCGCCCCCATGACACAAATATGGCAGTCGCCGATGCTCGATACCAGGCGGCCGTTGCCTTCATTGGTTTCGATGCAGATCCCGCCGGTTTCGGCCACACCGATGTTGGCGCCGGTCATGCCGATGCGGGCATTGAGAAAGATGGGCCGCAGGTATTTTTGAACCACCTTCATCAGGCTGGGGATGTCGCTTTCGACATGCTCGCCCGTGGCTTTGGTGAATATCCGGGCCACCTCCGGCGCCATCTTATGGACCGAGGGGAAGACCAGGTGAAAAGGCTTTTCGTTGACCAGTTGAATGATCAGTTCCCCCAGGTCGGTCTCCACCACATCGATACCGGCATCCATCAGGGGCTGGTTGAGTTCGACCTCTTCGGTGGTCAGGGATTTTGATTTAGCCAGGGCCGTGGCGCCGCGATCTTTGGCCAGGTCGAGGCAGTAGCGGATCACGTCAGCCGCGGTCTTGGCTTCGAAAACCTTGACGCCGCGCGCTCGGGCTTTCTCTACAAATTGCTTTTGGAGGCGGGGGAGGTCTTCAATGCAGCGTGCTTTGATGCGGCGGACGTCTTCCCGGAAGGCCGCGCCCCCCGGCAGGGTGTCCAAAGCGGCGGCGCGGGTGTCGCGGCCGCGTTTCATGCAGCGCAGCAGCGCGTCGCTTTTGGATCGGTCGTCGATGGCGGC
>Ga0210123_1000418_pt1 | contig 26694 bp, 28 predicted proteins | sample Muzzi_PWB_D2_FD_185535 | JGI IMG/M metagenome (GOLD analysis project Ga0210123, IMG submission 185535) | Wetland microbial communities from San Francisco Bay, California, USA, that impact long-term carbon sequestration - Muzzi_PWB_D2 (SPAdes) | ecosystem: Environmental > Aquatic > Marine >... | reverse complement strand
CCTGACTTGTCCGCCTTGCAGCCAGGCCGCGTGCAAATACAAATCGAACAACAGGGAATCCGGCTGGATGGAACCGCAACCGGGAGCACCCGACTGGTGTTGCGATGACCGCAACGGGCGTATTTTGGGGGAAAGTAATATCAGGTGCGGAGCAAGGCGCGGCGACATTCAGCGTTCACCCCCAGGATGCATGACTGCGATGGTCAATGGCCGGGTGGATTCTCGTTAAATGATTGAGTTGTGCTTCTTGCACCCTGAGGGATGATTCGGCTCATGTGGCTACGCACAAGCTGCGACTTTACCTTCGATATCACGGCGCCTGTTCCCTTTGTGCTGATGTTGCGGCCCCGCAGCGGTGCCCAGCAATGGATCGCACGCGAGGAATACAGGCTGGAGCCAAGCATACCCGTGTTCGAATTCACGGATCATTACGGCAACCTCTGTCAACGCCTCATCGCTCCCGCAGGCGCCTTCGGGGTGTATACCAGTGCCGAAGTGATGACTGCGGATCATGCTGACCAGGCGTTCGGAGCGCCGTTTGTAGAAATCCAGAATGTGCCCGATGACGTTCTCGGTTACCTGTTGCCCAGTCGTTACTGTGAGTCGGACCGTTTTCATCAATTGGCGACCGAAATCACGGTGGGTCAGCAGCCAGGCTACGATCAGATTGCGGCGATCGTCAGCTGGCTGCGCAATACCATCAGTTTTCGCCCTGGAAGCAGTGATATTCCCGTTTCAGCGGCGGAGGTCAATTCCAGACAAGTCGGTGTCTGCCGGGACCTGGCTCACCTCGGAATCGCTCTGTGTCGTAGTCTCAGCATTCCTGCGCGGATGGTGGTGGGTTACCTCTACCGATTGGAGCCAATGGACCTGCACGCCTGGTTCGAGGCCTACGTGGGTGGTCGCTGGTATACCTTCGACGCGACGCAGGCCGAGCTGAAGGGCGGATATGTGGCAGTCGGTTATGGGCGCGATGCCGCGGATGTCGCCGTCTACAATCAGTTCGGACCCGCGGTCTATCCGACAGCACAGACCGTGCATGTGGAACGCATCCGCGGCTAGCCAATGCCGCAGTCCGATCAGCGTCAACAAAGGCGTCGTCCGCCAGATTGTCTGAACATAAAGCCAGGAATAAATAACTGTTAAGGTATTTTTTTATGCATTTCACAATCCGCCATCACACCCGCTATCGCTATTCGCAACCCGTGCGGCTAAGCCCGCAGCGGCTGCGTTTCAATCCGCGCGACGATGGGGCGCAGCGAGTCATCGACCATCAGCTCAACATCACTCCGATGCCGGTGGGGCGCAATGAACATCTCGATCTCGAGGGAAACCGGGTGACCCAGGTCTGGTTCGAGGAGGAAACGGACTACTTCGATATCGAGATGACCCTGCAGGTCGAAACCTTGCGACGCAATGCCTTCGATTATATCCTGGCACCGGAGGCGGCGGTCTTGCCCATCGCCCATGAGCATGACGATCTCTGTGCACGGGCCTATCTGGAGCGCATCGAATGCGACGATGCAGTCACCGCCTTCGCCGCCGGGCTCAGCCTGTCAGTCAAGCGCGATACGCTGAGCTTTCTCGACCGCCTGAACCGCCGTCTGTACGCCGAGCTTACCCATACGCATCGGGATGCAGGCGCACCACAGAGCCCGTCTTTTACCCTGCAGAGCCGACGCGGGGCGTGTCGGGACCTGGCTGTGTTATTCGTCGACTGCTGCCGGGCTGAGGGGATTGCCGCACGCTTCGTCAGCGGTTACCAGAAGGGCCACCTCCGGAGCGAGCGACGTCATCTGCATGCCTGGCCGGAAGTGTATCTGCCCGGCGCCGGCTGGCGCGGATTCGATCCCACCCATGGGGAGGCAGTGGCCGACACGCATGTCACCATCGCGGCGGCGGCGCACTCGCGCGACACCATGCCGGTAAGCGGAAATTTTCGCAGAGCGGGGGCGAGCAGCAGACTCGATTACACAGTGGAAATTCAGGTGTCGGATGACTGAACGGCGGCCTGTCCCTGCCGCCCCGGTGGCCGTTGTTCGAAGCCGTCGCGTGCCTGACCGGAACGTCCTGCGATCAGAATGAAGCAGGGAGTCAGCCTGCAGTACAGAACGTGACCCCCTGATTCTCTCTGCCACTCTTTTACTACCCTGTCTGCTATGACCTCATGATCAGACGCCTCTCCGTCGGCTTGAAGCTGTCAGTTTACAGACAGGTCATCAGCGCAGAGGGTCGGCGTCTATATGATAGTAAAGCAGGTGGGCTTTATATCACTCATACCTCTGCCCACTCGGGCCTCTCTGGGGACCGCCCATCATGCCCGGACCACCGGGACCGCCCATCATGCCCGGACCGCCCTCGGGACCACCGGGGCCATACATCCTTCCGCCCGGACCGCCCTCGGGACCGCCGTGGCCATACATCCTTCCGCCCGGACCGCCCTCAGGACCACCGGGGCCACGCATCATGCCGCCCGGACCGCCCTCGGGACCACCGGGGCCATACATCCTTCCGCCCGGACCGCCCTCAGGACCACCGGGGCCACGCATCATGCCGCCCGGACCGCCCTCGGGACCACCGGGGCCACGCATCATGCCACCCGGACCGCCCTCGGGACCACCGGGGCCATACATCCTTCCGCCCGGACCGCCCATCATGCCGGGACCACCGGGACCGCCCATCATGCCAGGACCACCGGGACCATACATCCTTCCGCCCGGACCGCCTTCGTTCACACCCTGCGCTGATACGACCGTCGCAGACAGTGTGCTGGCAATGATTGCTGCTGCTAGTATTGAAGTTTTCATAGTGATTTTTCCTTAATAGAGCTGAATTTATGTTTCCGTTACTGTCGGCTACTGAACAGAGAGATGCGCGACGCCCGGTACGAAGACAGGCCAGAATAGAAGCCACATACAGCTGATTCCGCACGTAGTTACGCTTTCCATCATTTCGCCGCAGACGACTTGTGCACGTCAAGCTGGTCGGGCGCCTGATTTGCGGCGCCTCACCGCTGAAAATGAGACTACGCGAACTTCATCATCGAGTCTGTGCGTTATCGTACATAGCCTTGAACAAGGCAAGTGGATCGACGCGCTGTACCGCCAGCGTGATTTCGATCGCTCGACGGCTCACCGGCTGCGTTCCGGGACGGTATGACGCGGCCCGTCGTGACGAATCGAGTATGTCGTGTCTTCCGTCGTTTTTGTCCTGTGTTGACAAGGCGTTCGACCATACGCGTGGAGAAGCCGGTAGCTGTCACCGTACCCCCGGAAGGAATAAATGGCGGAGTGAGGCGTGCAGGGCTTGTCATAAGTTAAGTCCTTTCAGTAAAGCATCAGACCCCGGTCACCCTGATGCGGCACGCGGTGTAGCGCCGCGCATGGCAGGTTGCAGGCCAGGAGGAATGCTCCTAGCCCTTGTTCTGTTCTTCAAAGTCCTTGATCTGCTGCTCGGCTTCGTCCTTCGTGATGCCGTAGGTCTCCTGGATCTTGCCCGTCAGCTGATCGCGCTTGCCGGCAATCACGTCGAGGTGATCGTCGGTGAGTTTGCCCCACTGTGCTTTCACCTTGCCCTTGAGCTGCTTCCAGTTGCCTTCAACGATATTCCAGTCCATATCAAACTCCTATTGTCAGAATCCCGGCGTGCAGTATTGCCCATTGAGCATCCTTTGTTGCAGTCATCTTTTCCTCACCTGGTAACTTCGGGTTGCAAGAAGCAGGGATAATTTCATGGAAACTCCGGATGCAAGTACAAGGCTAATCGCATGGTCAGGCGCAGTCGGTACGGTGGCGTACGTAAGGCCACAGCGGCCTGCAAAATGACCGATTATGCTGGTATTGTCTCTGGCGTGGCCCGTTAAGGCGTTCGCAGCCCCGTTGCAGTTCCTGGAGAAGCGGGGTGGGGGAGTGCAACTATCCTGCAGCGAGCAGAAACCGGGCTCGGTGTGAACTGGGTATAGACCTCGGATTTATCGACTATCGATGATGCCGCCGACGACTGTACCGTCTACGCTCCCGACTCCCGCGCCGACATTCCGGCACAACCATCCGTTTGGAGTCGGCGGCCGGGTACAGGAATGACTGTCACATGCGGCGGCCGGATCAGTTGTTCTTGTCCCACATTACGTCGCAGTTTGCCTTTACCGCCGCCTTGAGTAATTCGATCAGTGGCAAGGCGCGGTGCGAGAGACTTACGGCAGGTTCACCGTCCTCTCCTTCCGCAGGCTCTTCCGGCTCCGGCGACTGCTCGTCTGCATCGACCGCCGCCTCCAGACGTTGCAGCGCCGCCTGGACATTTATTGCCAGCAGAGCACCGGGCACCGTGCCGCTGTGTCCCATCAGTTTGAGCAGTCGGATTGCCACGTCGCCGAACATCGTTATATTCGCGTAAACCGGGCAGGAAAAGGTTACCAGCATGATCACGTCCTCTCTGAGGCTTGCGTTACCGGCAGGCGCCTCGCGTCTGCCGACTTTCCCGTTCACTCAGGGCGCACGGGCCACAGGATAGCCCCGGTATCAGCGAACGTCACGCGGTATTTTTGACATCGTGGCATGCAGCCGTAATCGTCACGCAGGTCAGACATGGATCAGAATCGCCACCCAGCCCATCACGAAGTAAATGACCATCGGCAGCTATGAAATCAGGATTCGCTCAGCGCCTCGAACCCGGAGATCACATCGAACAGTTCCGCGTCGATACCACTCTGGCGCAAACGGTGAAATGTGCCGTTGAGGTCGTCCAGCAGTTCACCGATATTCCTGTCGGCGCGTTGCATCGCCGCGAGACGGCTCGCGTTCTCGCTGGCCAGCGATTCGGCGCACGCGCGGAACAGCGAGACGAAAAGGTATTCGCGGATCAGCACCCGCAAGGTCGGGGCGTCCCCGCCGATGACCTCCGGCAGTTTTTCCGTCGGCCACGGATGTTCGGCCAGCTTGCGTCGCCAGATTTCGTCCAGCGGTAACAGCCGCTGACCGACGGGCGCATAAACCGCCCCAACCGCGGGGCGGTTGTAGAAGAGATGGAGTTCGGCGATGTCACCCTGGCTGCGGCGCGCCTCGCTTGCCATGAGTATCTGTCCGACCAGCGAGGTGATGGCCTTGACGGAATTCGGTACGCTGAAGCGTCCCGTCGGCGCAAGGCCCGCGTCCGCCAGGCGCGCATGCACGCGCTCGCCGACCGCCCAGACCCGGGGTTCCCCGGGCAGCGCCGCCAGCGTCTTGAGCGCATAATCGGCCACCACATCATTGAACTGGCCCACCAGTCCCTGGTCGGAACCAAACACCACCGCGCCAATCGCAGCCGCATCCGTTTTTCCTGTCTCTGCGGTTATCGATTGCGCCGCACGCATGTCACGAAAACACACGCCCAGGCCCAGTTCCACGGTGTGATAGTAGTCACCCAGGGCGCGCACCGACTGCTCGTATTGGCCGATACTCGAAGCGGCCATGGCCTTCATGGTGCGGACCACGGATTGCAGATCGCCGGCGCTGTCGATCTTGCGCCGCAGGCTCGCCGCGGTGTCGCTCATGCTGCCTCCCCGGCACTCGTCCCGGCCCCGGGCTGAGACAGGGAATCGGCTTTGGGCTGAAAACGTGCCAGTGCCTGGCGGGCAATGTCGATAATCGTTTCCCGATCCTCAGCGCTCAACGTGTCGGCGCTGTCCAGGCGCTCGTTCACCTGCGCCGGGATCTCCGCCGCCGCCTTGTGCACGGCCTGCTCGGCGTCCGTCATCCGGTCCAGCGGAACGGCGTCGAAAAGTCCGGCGCTCAACGCCAGCAGGATGGCGATTTGGGCGGGTACTTCCACCGGGGCGAATTCCGGCTGCTTCAGGCAGGCGCGGATGCGCCGTCCATGCTCGATGGTCTTGCGGGTGTCTTCATCCAGCCGGGCGCCGAACCGGGCGAAGGTTTCGAGTTCCTCGAACTGCGCATAGGCGAGCTTGAGGTCGCCCGCCACCGCGCGGTAGGCCGCCCGTTGCGCCTTGCCGCCGACGCGCGACACGGATTTGCCGACATCGACCGCCGGCAGCACACCCAGGTCGAACAAGGTCGGCGAGAGGTAGATCTGCCCGTCGGTAATGGAAATCAAATTGGTTGGAATGTAGGCGGAAATGTTCTGGGCTTCGGTCTCGATGATGGGCAAGGCGGTGAGTGAACCACCTCCGCGTTCCGCACGCAGATGTGTCGCACGTTCCAGCAGCCGCGAATGGATATAGAAGATGTCGCCGGGAAAGGCTTCGCGACCGGGCGGGCGGCGCAACAGCAGGGACAGCTCGCGATAGGCGCGCGCATGATGCGTGAGGTCGTCGTAAACGATCAGTACATCGCGACCCTGCTCCATAAAATACTCCGCGATGCTGGTGGCTGAGTAAGGCGCGATGTAGGCGAGACCCGGCGGGTCATTGCCCTCGGTGACGACCACGACGGTGTACTCCAGCGCGCCCTTTTCCCGGAAGGTAGCCACCGCCCTGGCCACGGCGGATGCGCGCTGACCGATGGCGCAGTAGACGCACAGGACATCCTTGCCGCGCTGATTGAGAATGGTGTCGATCGCGATGGCGGTCTTGCCGGTCTGCCGGTCACCCAGGATCAGCTCGCGCTGGCCGCGACCGATGGGAATGAGCGCATCGACGACCTTGAGGCCGGTCTGCAGCGGCACGGTGACGGGCGCGCGGTCCATGATGGCAGGAGCGGGACGTTCAATGGGCAGGCGCCGGCTTGCAACCAGCGGCCCGTTCCCGTCGAGTGGCCGGCCGAGGGGGTCGATGACGCGTCCCGGCAAGCCGTCGCCCACGGCCACGTCCATGACCCGGCCGGTGCGCTCGGCCTCATCCCCGGCGTGCAGATGCCAGTATTCGCCGAGCAGGACGACGCCGATCTCGTCCTCGTCCACGTTGAAGGCGATGCCGAACACATCCCCGGGAAATTTCACCAGCTCGTCACTGCCCACACCGGGAAGGCCGGAGACCTTGGCGATTCCCGTGGAGACGCGGGTGATCGTGCCCACCTCGCGCGGCGCCAGTTGCGGCGTAAAGGTCTCGCGTCCCCGGCTCAGGCCGGCGAACGCGTTGTCGAAGACGCTTTGCAGGGAATCCGGAGGCGCGCTCATTTGGTCTCCACGGTAGCGGCAGGTTGAGCCCCGGACTTCGGCCCGGTCCCGGGTTTGTTTCCGGGTTTTGACGGTTCCATCAGCAGTTCTCCGACGCTCTTTTCCAGTGACGCGAGATATTCAGCGATGCTCCAGGCAACCTTCCGTCCACTCACTGTGAGTTCGATGCCGCTGATCACATCCGGCGCGGTCTCGAAACGGACCTGGATTTCATCCGAGAAGGTTTCATTGAGCGTCTGTTGTATCGATGCGCGTTGCTCCGCAGGCAGGTCAAACGCGCTCCGCACGAGCGCGGGGGCAGACGCCGTGTTCAGGGCCTCAGCCAGGTCTTCTTTCGCATCATCGTTCAGCGTTCGCAAGCGGCGCGAGAACACCTCGCTCATGCGTTCTTCCAGACTTGTCCCGGCAAGGTCACTCAGTGTCTTGCGTGCGATAGCGAACACTTCCTCCCGGGTTCGGCGGGTGATTTCATCGTTCAGGCCCTGTTGTTCGCGTTGCAACGCGTCCCGTCGTTTGGTACTCAAGGCGTCGGCCTCCGAACTCGCTTCATTAATCAGCCGCTGACGTTCGGCTTTCGCCTCGTCCGTCGCCTGGCTCAAAAGCGCAGCGCGCTGCTGGTCGAACTCGTCGTTCCTGTGCTGGAACGCGTCACGCTCTTTTTTTGCCTCGGCCTTCTGCGCGTCAGCGTCCGCGAGTTCTGCAGCGATCCGCTTCTCCCGTGCGTCGATGGCGTCGAGGATGGGCTGGTAAAGAAAGTGCTTCAGCAACCACACCAGGATGAGGAAGTTGAGTGCCTGGGCGGCGACGGTGAACCAGTCGATCAGCATAAACTTAATTTCCAGTGGTTTGGGCGATGACGTGATTCCAGAACGGGTTGGCGAAGACGAGGATCATCGAAACCACGAAACAGTAGATCGCCGTGGATTCGATCATCGCCAGACCGACAAACAGGGTCCGGGTAATCGTGGCGGAGGCATCGGGTTGTTGGGCCAGCGATGTCAGCGCCGTTGCAACCGCCTTCCCCTCGCCAAGTGAAGGCCCAAGAACCCCTAGTCCGATGGTAATGCCGGCAGTGACAATTGATGCCACCGCGATGACCGTCATGCTATCCATACTTATCTCCTCAGGTTGTCATCGTTCATGCTTCAAGGTTTTGCATCGGGTTCAGCCTCGGGCTTGCGAACGCGCGTTGCGGCCGCAATGTAGACCGTGGCCAGAATGAAAAAAATGTAGGCTTGCACCATGCCGGTGAGCAGTCCCAGCGCCATCATGACAATCGGAAAGATGAAAGGCGTGATGGTGAGCAGGATCGCGATGATCATCGCGCCGCTCATCATGTTGCCGAACAGACGCACGGCCAGCGCCAGGGTACGGGAGATTTCGCTGATGATATTGAAAGGCAGCATGATGATCGTCGGCTGCGCGTAGGACTTGAGATAGTTGCCCAGGCCGCGCTCCTGGATGCCGAAAAACGGCACCGCGACAAACACGCACAGGGCCAGCGCCGCCGTGGTCGAGAGCGAACCCGTTGGCGGCTGGTAGCCGGGGATGATGGTGCACAGGGCGCCCATGGCGAGAAACAACACCAGCGTACCCAGAAAGCCTAGATACCGTTGCGGTTGACTGAGGCCGACGTCTTCGATTTGTTCCTCGATGGCGATGACGATGATTTCCAGCACATTCTGCCAGCGGGCACGTTTCAGGCCAATAGAGAGTTTACCGGTGATGAGTTTTGCGCCCATAGCCAGCACCAGCATCAGCCCCCAGGTGAAGGCAATGGTGGCGTTGAGTTTGAAAAACCCGTATTGCCAGAAAATGATCGCGTCGGGACTAAGGCGCATGACCGGCCTCTTTCGTCGGAGTGTTACAGTATTCCATCGGCGGGCCGGCGAGCCGCGTCACGATGAAACGTGCGATGACAAATCCGGTCAGACAGGCCAGCAGCCGTTGCCAGTGGCCATCCCCGACAAAATAAAATCCAGCGACGACGACGACAGTCCGCAACAGCAGGCTGCCAAGAAACAAAAGCGCCGGTCGTCCGGACGTAACGCCCATGCGCACCGTCCACCAAAGGCCGCCAAAGAAAATGGCTCCGAGCAACAGGCCCGCCATCCATGCCAGTGCCAGCATCAACCATTCATTCATCCCTGTCCTCCCGTTCGTCCCGCATCACCTTGTCTTCCCTGGCGACCCAATGCCACGCATTGAAACAGCCGATCGTGAGCCCGGCCACCAGCAGCGCCAATGTCCAGGAGCGTCCGCCCGGATAACGCTGGTCCAGCCATAACCCGAGTGCCGCGCCGAGCAGCGTCGGAATCGCCACCGACCAGCCGACCAGCCCCATCATACCCAGGCCGAACCAGACGCCCGGCGCGGGGTCGCGCTGCGCCTTGAGCTTGCGTGCCGCCTTCCCGCCGACCTCCTGAGCAAGCGACGGCTTCGAAGGCCTGTTTTGAGGTCCGTCAGTCATTGTCAAAAGTTACCATGCGGCGGATGAAGTTGCTTTCCATTTTCGCCAGCACGGAACGCACGCTTTGCTCGTGCTCGTCCAGGGTCAGAAACTCCTGTTCCACCGCCTCACGCAATTGGCCGAGGTCCGTTCCCCCTATTGCCTGGCGCACGGAAACGAGTACGTCCGCTCCGGTCTTGACCAGCACCCCTTCATCCACCGCCACGTACACCTCGCCCTCCGCTTCGGTTTCGTAGGTCAGAATACCGGGCGCGAGCGCCGCGACGCAGTCCAGCCGGCGTGGCAGGAGCCCCAACGAGCCCGCGCGGGTCTCGGCGACGATGCGCGACACACCGCTCTTGTCGGCGAAGACCTGGAAGGGCAGGAGGACCCTAAGATTCATCAGGGTCGGCGGCGGCATGTTCGATCTCCGCTTGCGGTTCCGGCGCGGGCCCGGATGCGTCACTGCCTGCGCCTTTGCCGGGTTGCCCTTTTTGTTTCGCCTCGTCCACCGCGCCGATCATATAGAGCGCGCTCTCCGGGTAGTCCTTGAACTCATCATTCAGGATGCGCTCGCAACCGTCCAGCGCCTCTTCCAGGCTGACGAGCTTGCCCTGGAGCCCGGTAAACTGCTCGGTGGTGAAGAACGGCTGGGTCAGAAAACGCTCCAGGCGGCGGGCGCGGGCGACCACGTTACGGTCCTGCGGCGAAAGCTGCTCCAGGCCGAGCATGGCAATGATGTCCTTGAGTTCTGCGTATTGCGCCAGCGTGCGCCGGATTTCCTGAGCGAGCGCATAGTGTCGTGCACCGACGATGCCCGGCGTGGCCATCTTGGAACTGGACTGCAACGGGTCGATGGCCGGGTACAGCCCCTCGCTCGCCCGCTTGCGCGACAGTACGATCGACGCGGAAAGGTGCGAGAAGGTATGCACCGCCGCCGGGTCGGTAAAATCGTCCGCCGGCACATACACCGCCTGGATCGAGGTGATGGCGCCGTTGTCGGTATTGGCGATACGCTCTTCCAGTTGCGACAGCTCGGTGCCCATGGTCGGCTGATAACCGAGGCGCGACGGCATCTGGCCCATCAGGCCGGACACTTCCGAGCCGGCCTGGATAAACCGGAAGATATTGTCGATCAGCAGCAACACGTCGCGGCGCTCGTCGTCGCGAAAATACTCGGCCATCGTCAGCGCGGCGTGGCCGACGCGGAAACGCGCCCCCGGCGGCTCGTTCATCTGGCCGAAGATCATCACCATGCTCGGTAACACGCCGGCTTGCTGCATCTCGCGGTAAAGTTCCTCGCCTTCGCGACAACGTTCGCCGATGCCGCAAAAAATACTCACGCCTTCGTGTTGCCCGACCATGTTGTGAATCATCTCGGTGAGCAACACCGTCTTGCCCACCCCCGCACCGCCAAACAGGCCGGCCTTGCCGCCGCGCTCCAGCGGCATCAGCACATCGATAACCTTGATGCCCGTCGAAAACACTTCAGACCGGGTGGAACGGCGCACCAGCGGTGGCGGCGCCCGATGCACAGGACGCCACTGCACATCCGTCGGCGCCGCTTCACGGTCGATGGCATTGCCGAACACGTCGAACATGCGCCCGAGAATGCTCTTGCCGACCGGTGCCTGCAGTGGCCCGCCGGAGTCTTCCACCGCCATGCCACGCGCCAGGCCCTGGGTGGGAGTCAATGCAATGCCACGCACACGACGCGCATCCAGTTGCGCCAGCACTTCGATGACAATCCGGTTTTTCTCGCCCGCGCGCAGCAGCGAGTAGATCGGCGGCAGCAGCGCGTCGAAGCGCATATCCACGACGCTGCCGCGCACAGAGACGACCATGCCGGTATTCGATGCGCGGGGGTTGTTTGTCATTTAACTGCTGGTCAGGACGATCAGAAAAGGCAAAAACCAGAAGGTCGAACGCAAATAGCTCCACTGTTGTTTTAACCGATTCATGGGTCAGCTTCCAGGGTGGGGGTGAGACAGCGCACGGGGATATCTTCCACAATCAGGATTTACCCGGCTCAGTCGCCAGCGGGGGATTCTTTCACCAACTGCTCGCGGATCGACAGCAACTCCTGCCGGCGCCTGGCGTCGGTTTTCGGGTAGTGCATTTTGAGCGAATTGAAAGCATCGAGAATAATCTTTGATATTATCAGCCTGGCGTTCTTCTTGTCGTCGGCGGGCACCACATACCAGGGCGCAATTCTGGTGCTGGTTGCGCCCAGGCACGCCTCATACGCCTGCATGTACTGTTTCCAGTATTTGCGTTCTTCTATGTCAGCAAGACTGAATTTCCAGTTTTTTTCCGGTTCATCGATACGGGCAAGAAAACGCTTGCACTGCTCTTCCTCTGAGAGATGCAGGAAGAACTTGATGATGCGGGTGCCGTTACGATGGAGATGGTTCTCCAGGTCTACGATGGAACGATAGCGCTCCCGCCAAATCGTTTTCTCGTCGAGCAGCCCGTCAGGAAGCCCCTGGCCGCGCAGAATCTCCGGATGCACACGCACGATCAGCACCTCCTCGTAATAGGATCGGTTGAAGATGCCAATCCGGCCGCGTTCCGGCAGAGACCGCGTGGTACGCCACAGGAAATCGTGTTCCAGTTCCGTGGCGCTCGGACGCTTGAAACTGAATACCTGGCAGCCTTGCGGATTAACGCCGGACATGACGTGCCGGATGGCGCCATCCTTGCCGGCGGCGTCCATGGCCTGAAAAATCAGCAACACCGCGTAGCGGTTGGATGCGTAGTGAAGGCGTTGCAGTTCACTGAGCTCCTCCACGTGTTCTTCAAGGAGTTTTTTGTACTTCTTTTTCGACTTGTACGCGGGTTTCACCAGCGTCGGCCACTTCTTGAGATCGACCTGTTCGCCTTCCTTTACACAGAAATCCTTCGATTTGATCTTCATCTTCATCCTCTCAGTCAGTCAGCGGTGCTGCCAGGTGCTGTTTATTTCTGGAGTCCATCCGGTTCATCTTTCCGATTTTCCCGCTCTGCCTTCTCCAATTCCTCAACGGCTCGAACCTCCTGGCGCCCCAGCTCCTCGTAATCCGACTTTAGCAGCTTTCCGCTGACGTGCACGGCGAGAACCGTGCCGCCGTTTTCCTCACTGGGTTGAACAGGCATTCAGGACTCCTTTGCTTAAGTGTTCGGTCGCCACGTCCAGTTGCGAATCTCCGGCATGTCCTGGCCGTGCTTGTCGATGTACTGCTTGTGCTCGATCAGCTTGTCCCTGAGCTGCTGCTTCAGGTAGATGCCCTGGTCACCGGTTTGCGGCAGGCGGTCGATGGTATCCATCACCAGATGGAAGCGGTCCAGGTCGTTCAGCACCGTCATGTCGAAGGGCGTGGTGATGGTGCCTTCTTCCTTGTAGCCGCGGACGTGGATGTTGTCGTGATTGGTGCGGCGGTAGGTCAGCCGGTGGATCATCCACGGGTAGGCATGGTAGGCGAAGATCACCGGTTTGTCCCGGGTGAACAGTTCGTCGAACTCCATGTCGCTCAAGCCGTGCGGATGCTCGCCGGGCGGCTGCAGCTTCATCAGGTCGACGATGTTGACCACGCGAATTTTCAGCTCGGGCAAATGCTCGCGCAGGATGGAGACGGCTGCGAGTGTCTCCAGCGTTGGCACGTCGCCACAGCAGGCCATGACGACGTCGGGTGCAACCGCCTGGTCGTTGCTGGCCCACTGCCAGATGCCGATGCCCTCGGTGCAGTGCTTGACGGCGGCGTCCATGTTCAGCCACTGCGGCGCCGGGTGTTTGCCCGCGACCACGACGTTGACGTAATGACGACTGCGCAGACAGTGATCCATCACCGACAGCAGGCAGTTGGCATCCGGTGGAAAATAGGCTCGCACCACCTCGGCCTTCTTGTTGACGACGTGGTCGATGAAGCCGGGATCCTGGTGGGTGAAACCGTTGTGATCCTGGCGCCAGACATGTGAGGTCAGCAGGTAGTTCAGCGAGGCGATCTTGCGCCGCCACGGCAGGTGCGCGGTGACCTTCAGCCATTTGGCGTGCTGGTTGAACATCGAATCGATAATGTGAATGAACGCCTCGTAGCAGTTGAACAGACCATGGCGCCCGGTGAGCAGGTAGCCTTCGAGCCAGCCCTCGCACTGGTGTTCGCTGAGCATTTCCATCACGCGCCCGGCAGGCGCAAGCCATTCGTCATTCGGCACGGTCGCGGCGTCCCATTGGCGTTGGGTGACTTCAAACAGGGCCTCCAGTCCGTTGGAGAGCGTCTCGTCCGGACCGAAGACGCGGAAATTGCGCTGTTCGTCGTTCAGTTTCACCACATCGCGCAGGAAGGGCCCGAGCACATGGGTGTCGCCGATGCCGGGCGAGCCCGGCGCGGGCACGTCGGCCGCGTAGTCGCGGAAATCCGGCATGCGCAGCTCGCGCAGCAGCATGCCGCCGTTGGCGTGGGGATTGGCGCCCATGCGGCGTTCGCCCCGGGGCGCCAGTTCGGCCAGTTCCGGTTTCAGGCGGCCCCGGCTCTCGAAGAGTTCCTCAGGCCGGTAGCTCTTGAGCCACTCTTCCAGCAGCTTGAGGTGTTCGGGATGAGCCCTGGGGTGAAGCGGCACCTGGTGCGCACGGAAGGTACCCTCGACCTGCAACCCATCGACCACCTTCGGCCCGGTCCAGCCCTTGGGTGAACTGAGGACGATCATCGGCCAGCGCGGCCGCGTGGTGTCGTTATTGTTCCTGGCATTGCTCTGGATGTGCCGAATGTCCTCGATGGCCTTTTCCAACATGCCGGCCATGAGTTGATGCATCGCTTCCGGCTCGTGGCCCTCGACGAAGTAGGGCGTCCAGCCGCAGCCTCCCAGAAATTGCTCCAGTTCCTCATGCTCGATGCGGGCCGAGACGGTGGGATTGCTGATCTTGTAACCGTTGAGATGCAGGATCGGCAGCACCGCACCGTCGGTGATCGGGTTGAGAAACTTGTTGGACTGCCAGGCAGTCGCCAGGGGACCGGTCTCAGCTTCACCGTCACCGACCACGCAGGCGACGATCAGATCGGGATTGTCGAATACCGCCCCGAAGGCATGGCTGAGCGAATAGCCGAGCTCGCCGCCCTCGTGGATCGAGCCCGGGCACTCCGGCGAGGCGTGGCTGGGAATGCCGCCGGGAAACGAAAACTGCTTGAAGAGCTTCTGCAGTCCGGCCTCGTCCTGGCTGATGTCGGGATAGACCTCGCTGTACGTGCCTTCGAGATAGGTGTTGCCCACCACCGCCGGGCCGCCGTGCCCGGGGCCGGAGACGTAAATCATGTTGAGGTCGTATTGCTTGATGACCCGGTTCAAGTGCATGTAAATGAAGTTCTGCCCCGGTGTCGTGCCCCAGTGTCCCAGCAGCAGGTGCTTCACGTCCGCGAGCGTCAGCGGCCGCTTCAGCAGCGGATTGTCGTAAAGATAGATCTGGCCGACCGACAGATAGTTGGCGGCGCGCCAGTAGGCATCCATCTTGTGGAGCTGTTCCGGTGTGAGCGTCCTGGTATTCATGGTCCAGGTTCCCCGGATTGAGCGAGTTGCTCTGACTCTGATTTCGCATGATCGTGACCTTCCGGCCATGATGCATCACGTCCACCGACGCAAGATCGGCGCTGATGTTCACCTCCAAACATGAATCGACTCCCTGTTAGGTGATGAAATAAATAATACTGTTCGTTCATCTGCAATTGTGCTTCCGCCTCCAACCAGTTTTGCTCGGCATGTCCTTGCGGACGATCTGCCCTCACATGGAGCGCGTATGCCTTCCTGGCCACCTCGTCTCGTGCCGGCTTCGATTCGGGAGCCTTGGGCTGGTCGGTATTGTGGTTCATGATGGGTATTCTCCTTGTTTCAACAAAGCTCAAGAACGCGGCAAACCGTTTCGGCTATCATGCGCTCTTCGTCAGTGCGAATCACGCGTACCGCGATCCGACCGGTGTCCGCGGAAATCACACCCGCATTCGCCGCGTTTTGCTTTTCTTCGAGTTCGATTCCAAGAAATTCCAGTCCGTCGCAAATGCGGGCGCGGACCGTGGGTGCGTTCTCTCCGATGCCACCGGCGAACACCAGGGTGTCCAGTCCGCCCAACGCCGCCGCGAATGCGCCGATGCATTTCTTGATCTGGTAGCAAAACAGCGCAACGGCTTCCGCCGCCCGCACGTCCCGGGTTTCGCGGTGGAGCAGGTCACGCATGTCGGAACTGGTCTCGGAAATGCCGAGCAGGCCGGACCGGGAATTGGTCATCTCGTTGAATTGTTCGGCGCTCATATTTTCAGTGCGCGCCAGATACAAAACCAGTCCGGGATCGAGATCCCCGGAGCGGGTGCCCATGGGCACCCCGGCTGCCGGGGTGAGACCCATGCTCGTATCCACGGGTTTACCGTCACGCACCGCCGCCAGGCTCGCGCCATTGCCGAGGTGGGCAAGGACGACCCGGCCTTGTGCCGCTTCCGTTCCGGCCAGGCGGGCCAGTTCTCCCATTAGAAACGCATACGACAAACCGTGAAACCCGTACCGCCGCACGCCCAGCGCCTCGTAGCGGCGCGGGATCGGCAACAGCCGCGCCACGCGCGGCAGGTCATGGTGAAATGCCGTGTCGAAACACGCCACCTGGGGCAGCTCGGGGAAGCGGCGCTGAAATGCCTCGGTCAACAGGATCTCTTCCGGCAGATGCCCGGGATCGAATGGACTAAGCCGGTGCAACTCCGCAATCATTTCCGCAGTGATTCGCTGCGCCTGGCTATAGTCCGGCCCACCATGCACCACACGATGTCCTACCGCGGTCATTCCATCCCGCCCGGTGCGCTCCTCGATCCAGTCCATCAGTGCGCCCACCGCCACCGTGTGATCGGTTGCCGGTACCGGGCGCGAAAAGTTGTCCGCCGGGGACATGCCCTTTACGCGCAATTCGGCCTCCGGCAGTCCGATCCGCTCAATGCCGCCCTCCAGAATCCGTCGCAGCGAGTCACCGGCCTCGAACAGCGCGAACTTGATGCTCGACGAGCCGCCGTTGATCGTCAGGATGCGTGGGTTAGCTGCTTCGTTCATGGATGAGTCCGTCCATCGGATCACCGCTGCCACAGGATGTGAGCATCTTCCAGAGGAACCGCCACGCCATGGCGGTGCGGTATGAGCCGCGCCGTATAGTCCGCCGCCGGGCGGGCTGCGTGCACCTCGGCGCGATAGGCGTAGCCGTCGGTTGCGCCCACCAGTTGCCGCACGCGCTGCATTGCCACGCGTTCCGGCGCGCTACCGTTAACGCCATTCGCATATAGCTCAACCCGCACGGCCTCCGGGTCGAGGTCATCGAGATACACCTGAACTTCAAAGACGTGTTGCCCGGCATCGGTTTCAAGTTTCACCTCGCCGAAGCGAAGAGCAGTCCATTTTTGCTCCAGCGCGTGCTGCCAATTGACGATATCCAGGCCGTTCCTGCCTTTGTCGGCGGCCCGCTCACGGTAGGCTGAAGCCGCCGGAAGGTAGTGTTGTTCGGTGTATTCGCGCACTGCGCGGTTGGTGGAATAATGCGGCGTCAATTGCGCCATGCTTTCCCGCATCCGCGCCACCCAGGCGGCGGGGATGCCTTGTTCGTCACGCGTATAGAACTCGGGAATCACCTCGCGTTCGAGCAGGTCGTAGAGGGCCTCGGCTTCGGTTGCGTCCCAGGCGGGATCATCATCATGTTCCTGGCCATCCCCCAGCGCCCAACCTACGTCCGGCGTCCAGGCTTCCGCCCACCAGCCGTCCAGTTCCGAAAGATTGATGCCGCCATTGACCAGCACCTTCATACCGCTGGTGCCACTCGCTTCCCACGGGCGGCGCGGCGTGTTGAGCCAGACATCCACGCCCTGCACCAACTGCACTGTCAAATGCATGTCGTAGTCGCTGAGGAAGATCACGTGGGGGCGCGCCTCGGGACGCCGGATGAAGTACGTCCATTGCTGAATCAGGGCCTGTCCTGCCTGGTCAGCGGGATGGGCCTTGCCGGCCATAATGAGCTGTACCGGGCGTTGTGGATTCGTCAGCAGGCGCAGCAGGCGTTCCGGGTCGTGGAGCAGCAGGTTCGGTCTTTTGTAGCTTGCAAAACGGCGTGCAAAGCCCAGTGTCAAGGTATTGGGATCAAACAGATACCTGGCCGCAGAAACCGCCTCGGGCGACGCGCCGGATGCCGCCAATTGCCGGGATAATCGTTCGCGGGTGTATTCCACGAGCGATTTGCTGGCGTCGGTGCGAAATTGCCAGAGCCTGGTGTCGGAAACCTGGCGAATGTCCCGCTCCAGGTTCTCCGACGTTCCCAGCCAGCGGTTCTTGCCACAGGCTTCCGTCCAAAGATCATCGGCTGGTGCCGAATCCCAGGTCGGCATGTGGACGCCGTTGGTCACGTGCCTGACGGGCACTTCATCCGTTGGCCAGTGTGGAAAGAGATGCTCAAACAGATGCCGGCTGACTCTCCCATGCAATTGACTCACGCCATTCACCGCGCCACTGCCGCGAATCGCCAGATTAGCCATGTTGAAAGGTTCCGATGAGTCGCCTGTGTTCTGGCGGCCCAGGGCCAGCAAATCGTCGAGTGGTATGCCAAGTCTCTGTTCGGCGTAACCACCGAGGTATTGTTCGATGAGGGCCGGTGCGAAACGATCAAATCCGGCGGCCACCGCAGTGTGGGTGGTGAACAGGTTGCCTGCCCGTGTGACGGCCAGTGCGGCCTCGAAGGTTGTCCCGGTTTCCTCCATGAAGCTGCGTGCGCGTTCCAGCACCGCAAACGCCGCATGCCCGTCATTCAGGTGGCAGACTTCCGGCTGGATGCCGAGCGCCGCGAGTAACCGCCAGCCGCCGATTCCGAGGAGCAGTTCCTGCTTGAGGCGCAACTCCTGTCCGCCACCGTAAAGCTCGCTGGTAATGCCCCGGTGCGCGGGATAATTCGCGACGTCATTGCTGTCCAGCAGATACAGCTTCACACGACCGACCTGAACCTGCCAGGCGCGCAACCAGACCGAATAACCGGGCAAGGCGATCTCCAGCCGCAACCACTCACCGTTCGTCTGGCGCAACGGTGTGATCGGCAACTGTCCGGGATCGTTGTACGGGAAGAGCGCCAGCTGCGCGCCGTTCTTGTCAATTACCTGGCGAAAATAGCCCTGCTGGTAGAGCAGCCCCACGCCGATGACCGGCACGCCCAGATCGCTGGCGGCCTTGAGCTGATCGCCGGCGACGTTCCCGAGTCCGCCCGAGTAAATGGGCAAGGCTTCGCTCAACATGAATTCCATGCTGAAATACGCAACACAGCTTAGTTGCGCGTGCGGGTGTGTTTGCTGAAACCATGCGGGCGCCTCCGTCGCATCCCGTCTGGCCTGTACCAAATCGTCAATGTTACTGCGGAATTCTGGCTCGGCCAGGACACGCTGGAGCTTCTTCCGCGAGACTGTCTGCAGGATACACCAGGGGTTCTGTGTGAGCTCCCACAGCACAGGGTCCAGCTGCCGCCACACCTGGTCGGTGGCATGATTCCATGTCCAGCTCAGATCCAGGGCAAGTTCGGCCAGTGACTCGAATCCCTCTACGTCCGTGGGCAAGAGAAACTCCTTGGGGTGCCCGATTCGCATGTGTTCGCTCATTGCCTCTCCTTGCAATTTTGTGCCGTACGCTTTCCTTTGGATCCGAAAGACTCCTGGCATCGTCAATTGCCGCGATGCGGGATTTGAACAGCTGTCAGCTCAAAAGTTTCAAACTCAGGGGTTGAGCACTTTCCAGTCTGTCCGACGACACAGAGTGTCTCACGCTCGATGAAGTGGTTCAGCACTCCGGGATTGATCGAGTGCAGGGCAAGTCGCGAGAGATCGATGCTATACAACGAGGGCTATACCCGTGAATAAATCACTGCAAGTCGTTATGGACAGACAGTCGCGCATTGATGTTCAACGGGACATTATCCCTCCTGCTTGCCGCCGTGTTTATTGCTGGCTGGCCGTTCAGCCCAACCTGGCTAATCGGGCTGTTTATCAGGATCAGTTTTTTTGTTGATGGCCTGTCACTGTTGATGCCGGGGCTTGCCGCCACGACAAACTGAGCCGTGAATTAAACGCCCTGGTGGTGAAGACGTTTTCGTTTTACACGAAGTTACCCGGCACGTCGCGCTGCGGCCATAACAAACGCCGCAATCTCAACCGGGTGCATTTGAGTAGAGGCAGTCTGGGCAACAACTACCCATAGTTTCAGCGGTGTTCCGGCGGCAAGGAAGAAAGGTACTCGGATGAACACCAACCTTTTCCGTGTAATTGTGTATTTACATAATACCAACCATCAGTCTCTTTAATATATTCAACCTCTGATCCAACTTTCAGTACGGCGATTGGAGTGGTGTTCAATGATGCAGAAGGTCTGAGGTTTAACCTTGCTCTAACTGTATGTGTAGGAACAAATGTCTTTACTGCTTCAGATGTCATATGAGCTGATCTTGAAGCATCAGGTTCAGTTGCAGCTTGCGGTTCATCTGGCTCGGCGATTTGTTCAGGGGCCTCGACAGGCGGCGCCGCCTCTGTCTCAGTGATCTGTGGGGCGGGTGCATGGGCTGACGCATCTTCCTCCGGGGCCGTGGTTTCCTTTTCCGAGCAGCCGGCACCCAGGAACATCAGTAGTGCCAGCGTGGGGATTATTGCCTTTACGCCAATCCTCTGGCGACTGGTTGTATCAATAAACATGGGTACACCTGCGTGATGATGTGATTGGGTAATCTGTTGTTCTGCAGTGTACGTGAAAATCACTCGGGGGAAAAAGTTCGTCTCCACCATTACCGAAGCCTTATATAAGCGTCTCATGCAGGACCGGTCTCGACAGGTAACTTGCCGTTCGTGGCCGGGACTCTGCTACGGCCTGGCTCTTTGGGTGCGGGGACGTTCGGCCAAAACTGCACATATGACTTGTCCCCGGAATCTGTGGATAAGTGTGTGTATAAAAGCAGATATGCAAGCCAATAATCAATATTTATTAATAAGTTACTTTATTTTGACCACATATTTACCGGTCTTATTAATTAGCTAAGAAACAATAAGTTATACGTGTAGACTAAATAATTTATCAGGCTTAACCACCTGGTTTGATAATTATTTTATGGGCTCATAATCACTGTGAATATCATTACTTGATCAGGGTAATCATGGTGACGTCAGTGATTGCGCCAGGTTGATAGGAACAGAAAAGCCAGCCGACATCGCTGGCCTGATGCGGTCGTATTAGGCAATAGATGGATAAGATATATCAGGGTTTGCACTGATATGTGCAAACCCTGATAGGGTTCTGGCGACTACTGGCTTGCTGCCGGAGCTGCAGGTGCTACAGGTGCAACCGGTGGGTAGCCATAACCACGGTAGTCATTGTAACCACGACCACGACCGCTGCCGCTCATGTTGAGGCCGAAGCCGCCGTCGAAGTCACCGTCGCCGTAGCCGTCGCCCCAGCCATCACCAGAGCCACTACCATAGCCACGGTTGCCACCGCCCCATGGACCCCAGCCACCCCATGCGTGGGTCGATGTAACCGGAAGAGCAACCAGTGCACCGGGTGCAGCAGCTGCCAGTGTCGTTTTCAATGTTTTCATTTGAAAGTCCTCTTCTGTTTTTTATTACACTCTCTCTGAAAGGTGAATGTCTGTTGCGTCCATATGCAGGAAGGGCAGGTTAGGAATTTTCGCCGGGGGAAACTGTTCTGAGGCAAGCCGAATCATGCCTTCAGACAGATCGACACAAGGAACGTTTCCGTTTTTGACAACTTGAGCAAGCTGCGCGCTGATCTTTCCATTTCCGCATCCGATATCAAGCACAGATTCGCTATTCCGCAAGGCAAGCTTTGAAATAAGTTCTTGCGCCCGCTGTAACTGAACCGAAGAATTTCGTGCGTAATCCTCAGCATTCCATTCCGGTTTCACTGGCTGCATAGAATTCCTGCCCTCTGACAGTTGAATTAACGAGACATTGTCAGTGCGTACGGAGCTGAAGATTACGATGTTGTCTGCTTGTCAGCGATGTTATGTGTGTTCCTGTACTTTGTGTCAGATTGCAGTTTGTTGCTTGCCGCCGGGAGTACGTAGAGAGCGTGTTCGATCGTGTCAAACAGACGCTCCTGTGTTGCACCGACTTTCGCCATCACCGCCATCCCGGTCATGATGGTAGTGAAGAAGTCCGCCAGCTGTTCAATAGGGGTACCCACCGGTAAATTCCGGTGTTGCAGTTCTTTCCGGAGTCTGACCTTCAGCAGGCCGAAAGCTGACTGGTTGACTGTTGTACTAATGGCAGCAACCACGCGCTGGGGTAATGCCGCAGTATCACAAGCCACCGCGCTGGTGACGACCATGCAGCCACCGGGCAGCTCGGGCGATGTCAGCATTGCTGCAACAGAACGCAGAAATGCCCTCATGGCGTTTTTAAGGTCAGGTTCAGCCGCCAGTGCCTCGGCATGTTTTACCAACTGCTGCTCACGGTAGCGTTTCAGTGCAGAAAGATACAGTTGTTCCTTGTTACCGAACGCCGTGTACAGGCTTGGTTTGCTGACACCCATTGCTTGTGTCAATGCCGTCAACGATGCGCCTTGATAGCCATTACGCCAGAAGACGGCGAGAGCCGCATCCAGTGCTTTCCCTTCATCAAATACTCGAGGCCGTCCTCGTTCCACGGTCGTACTCCGCTGGTGTAAATAACAAATGCTTGACAAATAATATACCGATCGGTACAAAAGTAACAGCAGCTGGATGGTAAGTCTATGCAGACGATGATAACGGCAGGGAACATAGCATGACTGAACAGCGTAAAACTCGCGTCCTGGTCACCGGCGCCAGCGGATTCCTGGGCGGAAATATCCTCAAGTCCATGGCAACAAACCCCGGAATAGAGTGTGTTGCAGCCTGTCGAAACCGCGCTAAATTACCAGCGGATTTTTCAGGTGAGGTCCGGGTGGGCGATCTGCTGGACCCGGGATACCGGCGTGAACTCCCAACGGATATCAACGTCATTTGCCACGCCGGTACCTGGGCATCGATGTGGAGTCACAAACAACAGGAACGCGAGCGGTTTTTTGAGCCTGCCCGGGATCTGGTCAATCAGGCGATCGCGCAGGGTGTGAATCGGTTCATCCAGGCCAGTACGGTGGTCATTGGCGCTGTGTCAAAGGATGGTACGCCGATTGACGACTTCTCGCCCAAGAAACCGACCGGATTCTGGCCGCACCTGGACTACCTGATAGATCTGGATGACTACATGCAGGATAACAGTCGACGTGGTACGCAAATGGTCACAATGCGGCTCGGGCATTTTGTAGGTGCTGGCAACAGACTGGGGATGCTGCCAGCAATCGTACCGCGTCTGAAAACCCTTCTGGTACCCTGGCTGGGCGGTGGAAAGAAACATGTGCCACTGGTCGCAGACAGCGATCTGGGTACGGCGTTTGTGCTGGCCGCATTAGCCGGGAACCTGAATGACTATGAGTCGTTCAATATCTGTGGACCTGGATTTCCGACTCTGCGTGAGGTCATCACCTGCGTCGCAAAGCAGGCGGGGGTGCCCAAGCCACTTTACAGCGTCCCTTATCCGGCGGGCTATGCCTTCGGCTGGTTAATGGAAACGCTCAAGCCGATCATGCCCGGCTCCTCGCCCTTCCTGACGCGTTCCATTGTGCGGCTGTGCGAAAACTGGATCTGTCCCAATGATTACGCGCAGAAAAAACTGGGTTATGTCCCGAAGAAAGATTGGCGCATAGCCGTTGATGAGCACCTGGCTGATCTGAAGAACGAGGGATTCCCCTGGCCAGTCCTGTGCCAGCCGTAATGTGTATCGATTGGACTGTCTATTGTCACTCTGTAACGGGTGTGTAACAAGCGAATCGGCTTATGTCCGTATTTGGTACCTTAAGAAGGTAAAACCTCGCGGGGAGTTATGACGCAACTTGTTGCAATGCCCGACGGAGACAGAACCGGCCCAGGTTATGTGAAAACAAAAAGTGATTTTTCAAGTGGGATGCTGAAACGATTATTGGAGCAATATTGCCATGTTTTTTCATATGCATCAGGTCCACACATAAAGACCCTTGCTTAAGTGGTAAATATTTTTTCAATTTTTGAAAATGGAGCGTTTTTACACGGTCTGGGCCAGAAGACGACATTCAGCACCAGCAAAACGGCGACCAACGAATGAACGAAGGCCGCCGGGCGAGGAAGGTATAACCGTTAAGCTATTTTCTTATATCTGGCTATGCCAATCATACCGGGCCAATCAGCCTCGCATTTACATTTTGTGAATTGACCTTGGCCAGCACATCCTGAGAGGAATACAAATCCCTGTCGTATCTGACCAGCATCAGGTGATAGCGCAACGGGCAGAACTCTGCGGCAACGATTCCATCATTATTTCCCAGCGAGGCAACCAGGTTCCCGCGCTGCTGTTCTTCCAGGTTTTCGGCTATATGCACAACAATTTCGATAGTATGTTCCGGTTCGGTCTCTTTGCTATGTAATGCTTGTACCATTGTGTATTTCCTCCGCGTATTACGATATCTAGATAGACCCGTTAAGTTGTTAATGAAGTCAGATAACTCATCCGATTACTGACCATGGTCCTAAAAGTAGCAGAGAACTATCAAAATAGAATGTGAATAATAACTATTCAGCACATCAGTATGTAACGATGTTCTAACCCTTGGCGCAAGTATTTGTGGGACCTCTATTGTGGAAACTACTTATTCACTCGAATTGATTCGGGTGTTGTAATGGTCTCGGATCGGACGGACCAGACCTTCCCGCACACACAGAAATCACGTTGGCGCAGACTTCCTGTTCGGCGGTAACCGGCCAATATACGTCATTCGTCAAATGCTTGTGAGAGTCTGGTTAGCTACGGCGGGTGGTCATTCAGTGTTTCCAGTGAAGGATAGGTGTTAACCATACTGCGCACCAGAAGCCCCTGGCAGTCCAGGTATCGTCCTATCCGCCAGCTCAGAGTGTATACGGGGCTTTTCAGTTCGGCCTTGTCGGAAGCCTTCGCTAGCCGAAATAACAGAACCTGATACCATATCCGCGATGGAACAATCGAAGTACCCACCCCTTGAAGAAACAGCCATAAAATTTCATGGTGATAGTAATTCATGCCATGAAGCTAAATATTTATTTAATGCTTTTACAAAAGCATTAGCCATGGAGTCAAAACTTCCCGAATTCATTGTTCACATGATAGGAATGTCTGGTAAAAAGTTTCGCTACCTTATTAATAATTATGTGAGTGATTTACCTGAACCAGCTTACCTTGAAATAGGATCATGGATGGGCTCCACGCTATGCTCGGCCATTTTTAAAAATAAAGTACGTGCTATCGCTATAGATAATTGGTCGGAGTTTGACGGACCAAAAGAATCTTTTGATTTCAACGTTAAGAGAGTCCTGGACGTCAGTCCAGAAGTAGATTACCGATTTATTGAAAATGACTTTAATAAAATCAACTACGCCGACATTGGTAAATTTAATATTTATTTTTTCGATGGCCCTCACCAAGAACAAGATCAATACATGGGCGTGAAAATTGTCCAGCCGGCACTCACTGATACATTTACACTTATTGTTGACGACTGGAATTGGTCGCAAGTTGTTCACGGTACCAGGCGAGCGATGGAAGAGTGCCAAATAAAAACTCTTTTTGCTATTGAAATAACAACAGCCAGAATAAATTCTTATCCGGTTATCGACAAACAAAATAGCGAGTGGCACAACGGCTATTTTCTGGCGATTTGCAAAAAGTCTTAACGTTTCTTTTTGAAACATCTCAGCCTGGTACCCGCGCATCTCGACGGCATTTAAACAGTCCGTTAGTCCCCTTTCGAGGCAGCCATAGGCCGGGACTGCTCCACAGGGCGGGTTGCAGTTGAAAACCTCTTGTGGAGGCATGCCAAGAAGGCATTGAATCCCTGCTGACTCATACTCTGGGGGGAGATGGAAGCGAATCGACGCGGGAATAAAGACAGGCGGCAGAATAAAAACACGCACAGCTTTCCATTCAAGGACATCAACGGGCCAACAACAAGTGAGTGTCGCAGGAAGATTCCGGAACGGCGCATTAACGCTATACAAGTCGAGTGGATTGAAGAGGTCGCGATTGACTGAGGCATTGCCTTTGTTGGGGGGGCTTATATGACTAAATCCGACACTACAACATGCGATGCCTGCGGTACGCGCTATGTATTCAAAGATTACACTGACAGGTGTCCTGTCTGCTGCCCTGGCCAATCGCATGAAGATGACGAGTTAAATAGCTACGATCAGGCAGATTGGGAAGATAGCGATGGCTGACACCACAGTCAGACATGTCCTGCAGTCGCCCGCCCCGGGTTAATCAAAACTGTCCCTGCATCCGAGCGACCGAGGCAATAATCCAGGAATTGTCTGCGATCCGTCATAGCGGGGGAGGGTGCATCTCTGAACGTCTGCTTCCGGGGCTGAACCGGTCGTTCAGCAGAAGCCAGTCATTACCCTGGTGCTGATTACCGGACTACCGGGTACGGCCAAAAGGAGACCTACAGCACAACGCATAACGGCGACCGAAGCCGCCGTTATGTGTGCAATGAAAACTACTATGCCTTCATCCTGCGCCGTGTGAATCCAAGTCCAGCAAGGCCGAGGCTAAACAGGGTAAGGGTGGTGGGTTCGGGTACATGCCCCGTCAATTGGAACCCGGCAGAACAACTTGTCGATCCACAGTTATTGGGTGCGACGACACCGATATCAGTCCAGTAATCATTCCCCAGGCCACCAAATTTCGCATTCCCTCCATCATTTTTGAGGGCAAAGTACCAGCCTGAGTCGTCGCCTGTCGACTGTATTGCTAGCCAATAGGTTTTGTCACCCAACAACTCTACTGGATCAATGAATACAGAATATTCGAAGATGGTCAGGTTCGCGAGTGTCAGTGTCTCTCCAGTGTCCGAACCAGTCACGCTGACGCTGCGAAATTCAACTGCGGTACCTGATGGATCGTCTGGCCCTCCTGTTGGCTGTCCTGAACTATCTTCGTAAAAATAGATATCAAAGGTAGAGGTCGGGTCATTTTCTATGTCGATTCCCAACCAATGCAGGTCTGTAATTACCCATTTGCCAGTAGGTA
>Ga0210123_1000417_pt1 | contig 26743 bp, 20 predicted proteins | sample Muzzi_PWB_D2_FD_185535 | JGI IMG/M metagenome (GOLD analysis project Ga0210123, IMG submission 185535) | Wetland microbial communities from San Francisco Bay, California, USA, that impact long-term carbon sequestration - Muzzi_PWB_D2 (SPAdes) | ecosystem: Environmental > Aquatic > Marine >... | reverse complement strand
TCTCCAGGGCGATCAACGGCAACGGTCAGATTGTGCAAGCAGTGCCCGCAACCGCCCGGGCAACGCATCCGGGACCTGGTCCCAGCTGAAATGCCACTGCCAGTTACCACAGGCACTGCCCGGTGTATTCATACGGTGCTCGCTGCCCAGCGCAAGCAGGTCCTGCATGGGGATAATTGCAAGTCTGGCCGTGGATTCAAGTGCCGCCCTGATTAACAACCACGGCATCTCCTCTGAATCTCCCAGGCACTCATGAATGGCTTGGCGCATATCACTGCCGCAGCTTGCATACCATCCAAGTGTCGTATCATTATCATGCGTACCGGTGTAGACCACCGATAGCGGCTCATGATTTTTCGGGAGGTAAGGATTATCCGGCCCGCCATCAAAAGCGAACTGCAGGATCTTCATCCCGGGAAACCCGAACTGCAGGCGTAATGCGTCCACCTCCGGGGTAATAATTCCAAGATCTTCCGCCACCAGCGGCAGTTCCCCGAATCTCTGCTGAAGTGCCTTGAACAGGTCTTCACCCGGACCATCCACCCAGCGCCCGTGAATCGCCGTTTCAGAATCGCCCGGGATCTCCCAGTACTTTTCAAAGCCACGGAAATGATCCAGGCGAATAATATCGAACAGGGCCAACTGGGTACGAAAACGGTCCAGCCACCAGCCATAATTTTGCTGTTTGAGCACATCCCACCTGTACAGGGGGTTGCCCCAGCGCTGTCCTGTCTCTGAAAAATAATCCGGTGGCACGCCGGCAACTACTTCCAGTGCGCCGTTCTCGTCCATCGCGAACAGGCCACGATTGGCCCAGACATCCGCACTGTCATGGGCAACGTAAATCGGCATATCCCCAAACAGCAGGATGCCGCGCTCGTTTGCATAGGCCCGCAAGTCACACCATTGCGAAAAAAACAGGTATTGCTCAAAACAGGCTTGCTCAATCAACCCGGCGTAGCGTGAACTGAAGTCGTTCAATGCCTGCGGGTCCCTGTCGCGCAGTGCCTGCGGCCATTCAAACCAGGATGCATACTGCTGTGTTTCCCGGATCGCCTGGTACAGGGAATAGTCCTGCAACCAATAGCCATGCTGCTTCTTGAAAGATTTATAGTTTTCTATTTCATTAACTTGAGCGACTTTTCTAAATTTCGAATGGGCTTTGACCAGGCACTCCTGGAGCGGCCGGGCCTTGCGTGTTGATGGCGCCAGCCAGCCGCGCTCCACCAGGTCATCCAGGTTAATCAGGCCGCTATTCCCGGCGTGTACAGACATGCACTGGTAGGGAGAATAATCAGCATGGGTCGGCCCCAGCGGCAATGCCTGCCAGAGCGTGAAACCCGAGGCCTGCAGGAAATCGATAAAACTGCGCGCTGCATTGCCATGGCCACCCTGATCACGGGTGCCCGGCAGGGATGTCGGGTGCAGTAATACCCCGGCACGACGCTCTGTCAGGAATTTATGCAAGTGGGCCGTATGCGCCAGATGTCCACATCAACCTGCGAACTGGCCCTTGCGCATCACTCCCGTCTGGGCCGGTGTACCACAGCCGTGGGCAAAGACCTGACTAAGGTACTCCGGTGGTTCCCTGCCAAGCAGGTTGTACAAATTGGACAGGTGCATGCGGAAAAGCCGTTCAAAATCACTGACCGTGTCCTCGGAATTATAGTCGCCGAACCACCAGAACCAGTCGGAACCTTCGCAAAGAGATAACTGGTGCTGGGCAACCAGTATCTGTTCACTACTCAGCTTGTCTTCTGACATGACCTGGTCAAAAACCTCCTTGGCGTCACCCAGCATCTCCCAGCCGCGGTTCTTGTCCGGGTCGCCGATCCATGTTGAAAATGTACCGTACACCCAGCTGCCGCTAACCAGCTTTTTTATACGTGGCAGAGTATGTTTCTTCCCGAGGTATTCAGCATAGGTGGTCATCTCCAGCTCGGGATGTTCGGACAATTTTTTGTAGAGTGTATTCAGAAAGTGATAACCGTTTTCCGGAAAATGCTCCCAGGCATTTTCACCATCCAGGATGATCGAGACCAGTGGCTGCTCCTGCCCGCGGCTACTCTCGGCAATATTAACAAGATGCTGGATCAGGTTGGCGACCGCATCGTCCGCATGCCAGTCAGAGTAGGTAAACCCGATAAGATCTGACAGGCCATCATCGCGGAAAAAGCAGGCTATGTTTCCCTTTTTCATCTGAAATGCCTGGTACAGACTGGAATCCTTGAGGGATGCATTGGCCGGATCAGCCATACTGTGGCGAAACACCGATTCACCGCTGGCAGTCCACGTAAATCCGTATTCCTCCAGCAGTTCCAGGGTTGCCTGGCTGACGCCGCCTTCCGAGGGCCAGCAACCCTTCGGCCGGTTTCCGAAATACTCCTCAAATGTAGCTATACCTTCTTCGATGTGCCAGCGGGCCCGCTCTTCTCCACCGGGATAGGCCTGCAAGGTTGGCATGGTTATAGCCGGCATGGCCTCACGCGCCGTCTCAAGATCCAGCATCAGGGGAACGATCGGATGCGCGTACGGTGACATGCACAGCTCTACCTGGCCACGATCTGCCAGCGTTCGATAGCCATCTATCACACTGGAAAGCAATTCCCCTATCAGTTTCACAAGCTCACGGCGATCATGGATGGTGAAGCCATTGCCCTTCTTCATCAGCGCGTTAACCTGTTTGTTGTCGCGTCGAATCGTTTCCCCCATCCATGCAAGGTGGTACCAGACCAGCAGATCAATAATGAACTGATCCCCGACATACAACATGCCGGTTGAATGGTTATGGAACCAGCCAGCCATTTCTGCAAGTTCCTGGTAATGGGAAAAACGTTGAATGGAACGCAGCTTGTTTGCCCTCAGGCAGGCAGAGACCAGGTCCATTCTCCGGTCCTTGCCAGCGGGTAACACCGGGCATGCCAGGGCACTTAGCAAGGGATCACGGATCGCCTTGTTCTCGGACAGGAATCCGTTGATTTGACCGGCATAGTCAGAGAGCTGTTCCAGCAGTATGGGGGCAAAATTAACCACGGCCCGGGCTTCTGGAACAGCCTCGAGATGGGCCGCCATATCGATGTAGTCCTTTGTGGCATGAAGATAGGACCAGGGCAGCTGATAGATACCGCTGATCTGGTCACAATATTGCGGCTGGTGCATATGCCAGCAAATAACAATATTCAACGGCTCCCTACCTGACATGGTGAAGTTCCTGGCCCAGCATCTCGGGCGTCACCAGTACAACACCTCCAGGACTGACATAAAACCGTTTTGCATCAGCCTTAGGGTCCTCGCCGATGACTGTACCGGAAGGCACTTGACAGCCCTTGTCGATCACGGCCTTGCTAATATGGCAGTCACGTCCAATATTTACATTGGGCAAGGCAACCACATCCTCCAGTTCTGTGTAGGAATTTACCCTGACATTGGAGAACAGCAGGGAGTGGCGTACCCTGGCGCCGGAAATGACGCAACCGCCCGAAACCATTGAATCCAGTGCCATACCGCGCCGCTCTTCATCGTCAAAAACAAACTTGGCGGGCGGCAGTTGCTCCTGGTATGTCCAGATTGGCCAATTGACATCGTAGAGGTTCAGCTCCGGCAGTACCCCAATCAGCTCGAGATTGGCCTCCCAGAAGGAATCGACGGTCCCCACATCACGCCAGTAGGCCGTTTGCTTGTCATGAATGTCCCTGAACGGATAAGTCATGACCCGGTATTTCTTTATAAGGCGCGGAATAATGTCATGACCGAAATCATGGGTTGAATTGGTGTCATCAGCATCCCTGATTAACTGTTCATACAAAAAGGCCGTGTTAAACACATAAATGCCCATCGAGGCCAGCGCTATCCCCGGTTGACCGGGTACTGAATCCGCCAGCTCCGGTTTTTCACTGAAGCTTTCAACCCGGCCATCTCCATCGACCGACATGACCCCGAAAGCACTGGCAATTTTCAGTGGTACCTCGATACAACCGACGGTCATATCCGCTTGCGACTCTACATGCTTCGCAATCATGGTCCCGTAATCCATCTTGTAGACATGATCACCTGCCAGTATCAGCACATACTCCGGCTTATGGGTGCGGATGATGTCGAGGTTCTGGTAGATCGCATCGGCCGTTCCGGCATACCAGGAATCCTGTATGCGTTGCTGCGCCGGCAGCAACTCAATAAATTCCTTGAATTCCCCCCGCAGAAAACTCCAGCCATGCTGGATGTGCTGTATCAGTGAATGCGCCTTGTATTGCGTCAATACCCCGATCATGCGAATACCGGAATTCAGGCAGTTTGATAACGGAAAATCAATAATACGGAATTTTCCACCGAAGGGGACCGCGGGCTTGGCCCGCCAGAGCGTTAATTCCCGCAGGCGCGAACCGCGCCCTCCGGCAAGAATCAACGCAAGCGTGCTGCGTGTAAGGCGGCTGACAAAACGTATTTCATGGGTGGATGGCATATATTTCACGCTCGAATAATCCGGGGAAGGTCATTATTGTATGGGCAAGACCATTGACTGTATAGTTACTGTTCGATGAAGTCGCATTGCAGAGATAATCGACTGCAACCGGACACAGGAAATACTGATAAATGCAGGACTCAGACACAGCCAATTCTCCGATATCCAAACACTCCCTCGAGATAAAACGGCTGCTGGAAGCACGCCACCATGACCCCTTTACCCTGCTTGGCAAGCACTCCTATGCCGAAAAGAACCTGGTGCGGGTATTTATCCCCGGGGCTGCATGGGTGCGAATTGCAGAAAACGGGGCCTCACTGGAACGCATCGGCAATACCGACCTGTTTGAGTGGCATGGCCCGGGCGGACAGGTACCCGACCGTTATCGGCTGATCTGGTGCGACAGCTACGGTGCCGAGCACGTAGCCTATGACCCGTACTGCTTCCCGCCACAACTGTCGGATTTCGACCTGCACCTGTTTGGGGAGGGAAGACACTGGCATATTTACCGTGTGCTTGGCGCGCACAAGCAACAAATTGACGGCATCAACGGTGTCCGTTTCGCCACCTGGGCACCCTCTGCGGAACGCGTCAGTGTCGTGGGTGACTTCAATAACTGGGATGGGCGCTGTCATCCGATGCGGGTCCGTGGCGGGAGCGGCATCTGGGAAATCTTTATCCCCGGTCTCGGTGCCGGCCAACCCTACAAATACGAGATCCGTACCCGCCCCCATGGGAAGATCCTCCTTAAGACCGACCCCTATGGACAGCACTTCGAACTACGTCCCGCAAGCGCTTCACTGATCCCGGGAAACCAGCCGTATCACTGGAAAGACAGCACCTGGGTACAGCAGCGCAGGGATTCAGACTGGCAAAAAATACCGGTTTCCATTTACGAAGTGCATCTCGGCTCGTGGAAACGCAACGAGCATGGCGACTTCCTGAACTACCGCACACTGGCAACCGAGCTGGTCGACTACGTAAAACAGACAGGATTTACCCATATCGAATTGTTGCCGATTACCGAGCATCCGCTGGACGCTTCCTGGGGCTATCAGACCACCGGCTACTTTGCACCAACCAGCCGTTTCGGTGAACCAGATGATTTCCGCTACTTCGTAGACTATTGCCATCAAAACAATATCGGTGTCCTGCTTGACTGGGTACCGGCGCATTTCCCCAAAGACGCACATGCACTGGCCGGATTCGATGGCACTGAATTATATGAACACAGTGACCCGCGCCGCGGCGAGCACCTCGAATGGGGCACATTGATCTACAACTATGGCCGCAATGAAGTCAGGAATTTCCTGATGGCAAGTGCAATTTACTGGCTGGAAGAATTCCATCTCGACGGTCTGCGCGTCGATGCCGTTGCCTCCATGCTCTACCATGACTATTCACGCAAGGCCGGTGAGTGGCTCCCGAATATCCTTGGCGGCCGCGAGAACCTTGAAGCCGTTCACTTTCTGCGTGAGCTCAATACCGTGACCCATGCCGAATACCCCGGGACCATGATCATGGCGGAAGAATCCACAGCCTGGCCCGGCGTCAGTCGACCGGTCGATCATGGCGGGCTGGGGTTCAGCATGAAATGGAATATGGGCTGGATGCATGATTCCATCCGGTATATGCAACATGATCCCGTACACCGGAAATACCATCATAATGACCTGTCATTTGGCCTGCTGTATGCCTTTACTGAAAACTTTATCCTGCCTTTCTCACACGATGAGGTTGTGCACGGAAAGGGCTCCATGCTCTACAAACAGCCCGGGGATGATTGGCAGCGCTTTGCCAACCTGCGCCTGCTGTACACCTACATGTTCACTTTTCCGGGCAAGAAACTCCTGTTCATGGGGAACGAGATTGCACAGGGCCGTGAATGGAATTTTGATACCAGTGTTGAATGGCACTTGCTGGAATATGAAGGTCACCGGGGCGTCCAGAAACTGGTGAGCGACCTGAACCGGGTCTATCGTGATTTTTCAGCACTGCACCGGTTTGATTTCAGCCCGGAAGGCTTTGAATGGATCGACGCCAATGCCTCAGAGCTGTCTGTGCTCGCTTACCTGCGCCGTGACGGCAACAATATTGTTATTGTCGTACTTAATTTCACACCGGCGCCACGCCATGAATACCGTATCGGTGTGCCCGTGGCAGGCAATTATGTTGAACTGCTCAACTCGGACTCTGGTCATTATGGCGGGTCTGATATCGGCAACAACGGACTGGTAGGCACCGAGGATATGCCCTGGAACGACAAGCCCTGCTCGGTCTCCCTCTCTTTGCCGCCACTGGGTGGTATCATACTGCAGCTGCAAGCCCCGTAGCCGGGAGTGGGGACCTGTCACTGGCCGTTGGTTCTGCTGTACACGGCTTGCAATTTTCTGCCATGACCCCATTTTACTGGATATACAAGTAATCAAAGTATTGCCGGAGGCTTCTCATGGAAAACATCAGGGAACCCGCAGTGGCCGGTGTCTTTTATCCGGCTGACCCGCAGGAACTGCAATCCATGCTGCACACCTACCTGTCCGAAGCGGAGGCAGACGGGCCACTACCAATGGCCATGATTGTGCCGCATGCCGGATATATCTATTCAGGCCCGGTAGCGGCCAGCGGTTATGCACGCCTGCAACAGGCTGCCGACCAGATCGACCGGGTGATCCTGCTGGGCCCCGCACACCGGGTTGGTTTCAGGGGGATTGCAGCGTCCAGCGCTGACGGGTTTAAAACACCGCTGGGCACCATACCCCTGGATACCGCTGCGATCGGGAATATCCTCTCCCTGCCACAGGTACTTATCAATGATGAAGCCCATCGCCTGGAGCACAGCCTGGAAGTACATCTGCCTTTCCTGCAAGTCACCCTGAATCACTTCACGCTTGTACCCCTGGTTGTCGGGGACGCCTCACCCAAAGAGGTCTGCGAGATTATCGGGCATTTCTGTAACCAGCCCGGGACACTGGTCATCATCAGCTCTGACCTGAGCCACTTCCACGACTACGAGACGGCTGTACAACTGGACATAAATACATCAAACGCCATTGAAAACCTGGCGCTGGAAAAGATTGGCTATGAGCATGCCTGCGGACGCAACCCTGTCAACGGCCTGCTGCTGTATGCCAGGCAGCACGGGCTTTCTGCACACACCATTGATCTGCGAAATTCGGGCGATACCGCAGGCCCGCGCGACCAGGTTGTCGGGTACGGCACCTACGTAATCACCGGATAACATGACCTATTCCATACAGGAACGCTTGAGCCTGCTGCAGCTGGCGTTACGCTCAATTGAATCCGGGCTGCGCTCAGGTGCCCCGGAGGCTGTCAACAGCCAGGACTATAGCCGGGAACTGCGCGATTTGCGTGCCAGCTTTGTCACCTTGAAAAAGAACCAGTCACTGCGCGGCTGTATCGGCTCACTTGAGGCACACAGCCCCCTGGTTGAGGATGTTGCATTCAATGCCTTTGCCGCCGCCTTCCGTGACCCGCGCTTTCAGAAACTTGGCAGTGAAGAACTGGATTTTGTTGACATCGGAATCTCTATACTGACACCCGGGGAGGCACTGACATTTGATTCACAACAGACACTGCTTGACATGCTCCGTCCCGGACAAGACGGCCTGATTCTGCAGGACAGGAACGCCAGGAGTACATTCCTGCCAGCCGTCTGGGAGTCACTGCCTCAGCCGGAGGTATTTCTCAGGCAACTCAAGATAAAAGCCGGATTACCGGCCGACTACTGGTCAGAAACACTGGAGGCCTGGCGCTATACAACCGAGTCGTTTAATGCACCCGTGCCAGAAATAAGGGGCTCGCATGAAAGTCCTGTCAGGACTGAATAGGGCCTAACAAGACGAAAATCAGGGTCGCCAGCAACATCGTCAGCAACAGGGGCCGCAGGTGTCGTGATTCCTGGCGTTTTTCGTAGGCGGTTATCACCTCGGAAAACAGGTAGTGGCTTAACAGTGTGTTATCAGTTTTACAACGACGGTCCGGCTTTTTTCTTCGCTCCGGGTTGCAATTTCCGCAGTTCTGGCAACGACGTTCACCCTGGCGCTCATCGGCTTTCATATGAGCCACCACCAGTTGCTGATAGTCCTCCCAGCTGGACTGACTTGCCAGCTCGGGCGGCAGCAGACTCGCAAGCTGCCCGGCAACAGACCAGTTCACGCGGTCCTGGCTCAACTCGTCATCCAGGCGAATACGCCCAAGCAACATATAGCGGGAAATATTCTCCGCCGTAAACGGCCCGCGCATCACGCCCTCACGCCGCGTATACCAGCACTCGTTAGGGTCATTTTGGTACCTGGCGAGCAATAAGCGGTTCATCGAATTTCGCGCCTTAATCGATCAGCCAGTCTTCCATGCGTGCGCGCAAGCGAATCAATGCCTGGCCATGAATCTGGCACACCCTGGATTCGCTGACACCCAGTATTTCACCAATCTCGCGAAGGTTAAGCTCTTCGTCATAATACAGGGCCATGACCAGGCGCTCACGTTCAGGCAAACCCTTGATGGCCCCGGCCAGGCCTTCCTTGAAATCTTCATTTTGCAGAGTGTCCAGTGGCTGGTTCAGTTCGCGATTGTTGCTTGTATAACCTTCCTCGCCGGCATTTCCGGGATCTTCAAAACTGAAGATCCTGCATCCCGTCGCATCCTGCAGGATCTTGTGATATTCATCCAGCTCAAGCCCCATGATTTCGGCAACTTCAACATCGCGTGCATCTCGTCCCTTCTCATTTTCGATCTTGCGAACAGCCTCGGCCACCTCACGCGCCTTGCGATGCACAGAGCGCGGCGTCCAGTCGGTGCGGCGTATTTCATCAAGCATGGCACCGCGGATCCGGATTCCTGCATAGGTCTCGAAACTGGCCCCCTGATCAGGATCAAACTTTCTTGACGCATCGATCAAACCAATCATGCCTGCCTGAATCAGGTCATCGGCCTGTACACTGGCCGGTAAACGGCTCATCAAATGATAGGCAATACGCTTGACAAGCGTTGTATGGCTTTCCACAAGGTTATTACTGCTTGCAAAATCGCCGGTTACTTTCGCTGCATTGGACTTCATGACAACACCTCCACGTTTATATTTTCATTTTGAAAAAGACGTTCTACAAAAAACTCCAGGTGGCCGCCGGCACGATCGGGCCGTGGCAATGCAATAACCCGCCGGGCGAGATTTCTGAAAGCCATCGCAGCGCTGCTGTGCGGAAAGGCATCAACAACGGCCCGATGCAGGGAAACAGCTTTCCGAAGATTCTCGTCAAAGGGGATAAAACCGGCATAGGAACAGATAATGCTGTGATCAGCAGCCGTCAGGCCCTGTATGGACCTGTATACTTCATTGCCCTCATCGGCTGTATTGACCATGCTGGCCAGGATACGAAAACGTGAGACGCCAAATTCCGAAGACAGCATCCGGATCTGCGCCGCGCTGTCTCTTAACGAGGCAGGCTCGTTGCAGACGACTACCATGATTTCAGCGGCCGCACTGCAAAAACTGGTGACCAGCTCGGAAATCCCGCTGGCGGTATCAATCACCAGGATATCAACCGGTGCTTTCAAATCACTGAAAGCACGAACAAGTCCGGCGCATTCATTGACTCCGATATTTGCCAACTGCCGGAAACCGGATGCCGCTGGAATCACCATGAGATTATTGCTGCCATGAAGGATAATGTCTTGCAGCTGACAGGTACCGTTCAGGACATCCTGCAGTGTTGCACGCGCATCCAGGCCGAGCAGCACATCAACGTTTGCCATGCCGAGGTCTGCATCCAGTAACAGGGTGCGATGGCCATCAGCGGCCAGCGCCAGTGAAAGGTTGACAGCAATATTGCTCTTTCCGGTTCCACCCTTGCCACCTGTTACAGCAATAACCTGTACAGCTTGCCCGTCAACAGGGTTTTTGCGAACCGTGCAACCACCCAGCTTTACATCAGACAACTGCATGTGAAAATCCCCTGTTTGTTTGCAGTGCGTTACTTTTGAACATGGCTTTTCCTGAATGTGCGCGCCAGGAATACCTGACATTTTCGCGACTACCTATCCTCTAGCAACTTGCGTACCAACTTTTTCCGGCGACCCTGAAGCGCCTTAAAATATCGCTATCCTTATGTAATTAAAAAGATTAACAAGCTAGCACAAACACAGGGATGCAACGCGGAAGAGCGTCACATTTCTGACGAATAGAGGAAAATGACGAAATTATGGCGTTTCAGCCAAAGGATTCGCAGGCAGATCGGGCAGGCAAAAGACAGTCCGGAATGTTGATGCAGATATTCCAGGGGTTAACAGGTACGAGGCTGGCCATCGCTCAGCTCAGTGCGCCGACAGCGGCCAACCAGCTTGAGAAATGATTTTGAGACAGAGGTTTGCTGATATGAAATCCCTGGGCCGCATCACAGCCGAGACTGCCGAGCATGTCCCAGGACGAACTGTTTTCCACGCCTTCGGCGACAACCTTGTAGCCAAGGCTGTGTCCGAGGTCAATAATTGAACGCACAATGGCAACATCCTGCTTGTCGGATGCAACGTCCATTATGAATGACTGGTCAATCTTGAGTGTATGAATGGGCAGACGCTTTAAATAGGAGAGCGAGGAATAACCGGTACCGAAGTCATCAATCGCAATCGTCACTCCACGGTCACTCAGCTGCAGCAACACGTTTGAAGCTCGGCCAATATCCTGCATCAGGGTTGCTTCTGTAATTTCTATTTCCAGGCAGTCTCCGTCAACACCTGCTTCATTCAGCGCCCATTGTATTTTATCGAGCAAACGAGGGTTCTGAAATGAGCATGCGGAAACATTCACGGACACCGGGACAGGCGTACCTTCGAATGACCATTGCCGGCACTGCGTCAGGGCCGTAAGCAGCACCCAGTCTGTAATCGGGGTAATCATCCCCAGCTGCTCGGCAAGGGGAATGATCCGTTGCGGCATAACCGTTCCGTCCAGGGGGTGCTCCCAGCGCAACAGGGCCTCGGCACCTGTAATACGGGACGTCTGCAAATCAACCTGTGGCTGGTAATGCAGTTCAAACTCATGGTTTTCCAGAGCATCGCGTATCTGGCCTGAATAGCGCAGCTGCACAACAGGACTGACATCACTCACCGGGTCAAAATGCTGATAAGGCAAGCCATTCCGCTTGGCCCGCTGCATGGCACTTTCCGCGCAGACCAGCAGGGATTCCTCATTGACACCATCTTCGGGAAAACAGGCTATGCCAAGCGTCAGGGCAATACACAACTGCTTGTCCTGGCAGGTGAACGGAATATCCATTGAATCCAGTATCTGGCTGAGCACACGCTCCGCTGCGGCCCGTGCATTATTCGCCGGCTGCAACAGGATACCGAACTGGTCACCGCCGAGACGCGCGAGCGAGTCAGACTCACGCACGACAGTATTCAGGCGTTCAGCAACATCATGCAGCAGAATATCTCCGACATCACGACCCAGCGTATCGTTGTACATCTTGAACTGATTGATATCGATCGATATGACAACGACCTGTGAACCAGGCACGCGCCTGGACGCTGCCAGGGCCCTGTTCAAATGGTCCGCCCAGAGCGCGCGATTTGGTAATTTTGTCAGCGTGTCGGTTGTCGCCAGGCGCTCAAGCCGCCTGCGTTCACTGATCTGGTGATGAATATCCTCAAGGACGCAATGGACCTTTGCAGTACGGCCAAGACGATTGGACGCTGGATACAGCGAAACCCGATACCAGTGTAATTCACCCCCTGCAAGTGATATGCGTACCTCGGCCTGGCTGTTGCTCCCGCTGACCGCATTCTGCCAGTTTGCAAGCAACCGCAGCCGATCTTCATCACAGGTATCAGACAAACAGGGTAAGGGGGCCTCGAGTCCTTCACTGTACAGGGCCTCCATGGGCGGGTTTGCAAAGACCACATCATTGTTCTTCACATCGACACTCCAGAACAAATACGGCAAACCGCCAAGCAGTTCTTCTGCACTGCCCTGGTTCCTGGCAAGGCGCTCCAGTTTATTACCGGTGTTCTCCAGGGCTGTCTGCCAATAACCTTCCGTTATCAGGCCAAGATTACGACACAACAACCGGGTCAGTAGTGAATCAAGTTTTTTATTGTCGCCCGGCGTCAGGTTCAGTCCAGGTAACCGGCCCCTGAGGTAATCGATAAACAGGTGGTAAGAACTGATGATCCAGACCGGTTTAAAACCCTGTTCCAGGTGCTGCTTGCCAGCACCTGTCAGCTCACTTTCCCAGCCACTATTTAAATCGGGAGCAAGAATGCCAAACAGGTAGCCCAGTTGGGTACGCACCCACTGGCCTATATCGCCGCCTTTCCTCTCATAGGCATACAATATGTCAGCAATATCCGGGTTATCGAAGAGGTAGTCATAATAGATCTCTGCAAACCCGGTAGCTTCCCGGGCAAGATTGTCACGGTGCCTGTTAAGAATCCGGACATCTTCAGGCGGCAGCCTGAATACATATCCATATTCTTTTACGTGAACCCCCTGCTGATTGTCTGGATTCGCTTTCTCTACAGGACGCTGCCTGACGCTGGACCTGCGATCTTTTTTCTTGTCCGTCATGCCTTAAATCTGATTATGATTTTTATTTAACCATTATTCGAGAACAGTACCGTTTGCCGGAACTGCACACGAACACATACGATGATCCGGTCGCCTGCATAACAGTCCGACAGATCAAAGAAAACAGCAAATGAAAAATAATTAATTATTCCGGAAGTCTTCCCCCTCTCCCGGCCATTGTTGCTCGAAGGAATCTATCACAGCAACGGTTCGGGATAAACCCTGCTTGACGACAGCAGCTCATCCGTAGTCGCGCTTGTTCAGGAAAGTTGATTGTTTCTGAGTGACATTAACCGGGACCGGTTAATGCAAGTTCAGTGGGCAGCAGCTGTGTGCGCAATATCGTCAGAGTTATGACGCTTGCGAATTCCTCTGCAGGCCATACTTGCGAAGCTTTTCTACCAGGGTCGTTCTGCGCATACCCAGACGTTTGGCTGCGTGCGCAACAACGCCACCTGAATCTGTCAATGCCTGTTTGATGTAACCGATTTCCAGGAAGCCAAGGTGCTCCTTGAGATTCAATCCATCCCTTGGAAGACGCGGATCAAGATCTTCCGAAGTAACCGGTGAACCAACCAGTGCATCAAGCATGTGTTCAGATACCTCGCCATTTTCCTGGCGGAATTTTTCCGGGAGATCAGACACATCAACGACAGCGTACGGGTGCAGGATCGCAAGACGTTCGATCATGTTGGCCAACTCCCTGACATTGCCTGGCCAGTTATACTGACACAGTGCATAAATCGCTGCGGGCGACAGCCTCACCGAACCGCGTTTTTCATGTTCAATACGGCGCACCAGTTCATTGACCAGCAAGGGAATATCCTCAACCCGGTCGCGCAACGGCGGCATCTCGATCGGGAAGACGTTCAGCCGGTAAAACAGATCCTCGCGAAAGCCGCCCTCCACAATCGCCTGCTCCAGGTTTTTGTGGGTGGCTGCAACAATACGTACGTCTGAGGTAATGGAGTCATTGGAGCCGATTCGCTCAAAAGTATGCTCCTGCAGGACGCGCAATATCTTGACCTGCATCTGCAAACTCATGTCACCGATTTCATCGAGGAACAGGGTTCCCCCTTTGGCCATTTCAAAGCGACCTTCACGGTCCGAAATTGCACCGGTAAAGGCACCTTTTTTATGGCCAAACAATTCAGACTCAAGCAGGTCAGCCGGGATTGCTCCACAGTTAACCGGCACAAAAGGCCCTTCGCGGCGGGCTGAGTAATAGTGAAGGTTCCTGGCCACGACTTCCTTCCCGGTTCCGGACTCCCCGAGTATCAGTACGTTGGCATCACTTTCAGCAACCTGCTTTATCATTTTCCTGACATTCTGAACCGCACGGCTACTGCCAACCAGACTTCTGAATAATTCAACCGGGCGCCGGGGTACGGCCTCGGAGCGATGAGACTCCACATAGACCTCGGCCTGATGCAGGGCACTGGTTAGCTGGGCATATCCCGGAGGTATGTCAAGATGCCCGAGAATGCAGGAACCCTGATCGATAGCAATCGTTGGCTCCTTACCCTTCCCGGACATTAGATAAATTGGCAGGTGTTCATCAACTGCATGAATCTCGCCGACCAGCTCTGACAACCTCGAGTCTGCTTCACATGAGCCAATCAAAACGGCCAGAACATCGGAACAATCACCGGCCAGTTCTTTCCACCGGGTAGTATCGCAGGCAAGTAACGGGGCACAATTTACGAATTTAAGGACGGCCTGCAGTTCTTTTCCCGTTTCAGGATCTGCATCAATTATCAAGACCTTGGGTTCGCTGTGCATGTGAAATCCTGGAAACGCGGTTACTTCGACTGATTATTATAAAAACCGGACGATTATTAAAGTTTTTTATTCAGTCAGGGTAAGTAGCAGTTAATCACCCACAGACAATGATGTCAAAATATAACACTGCCCCGGGCAACCCTCCACGTTACCCGCAGCCGTTAACGCAATCCTGTGAATTCAACCCATCTCATTATATTTTAACTATCCAGGCCATCAGAAACCGATGGCCAAGCCTGACTGCTCAACTCAAGGCATTGCATTTCACACCTGCACCGGGGACACTGAAATCTGTCTCGCCCGAGATTGATCCTTGCCGCTATTATCTAATGTTAGGCCGATTCTGCCATTTTATCGTCACTTTGTGAACTGAACCCCAAAATAACCCTAAACTCACTGTTTCCGGGGACGATACCTTCACTACATCAAGCGTAATCAACCAAACAATAAACCAAGAATATAAAGCCGCAGAATGCACCGGAAACGATATAGACACCTCATGGTTATTGATTCGCCAGAAATCTCAGAGATCAATACAAGCCGGATAAAGGCAATCCGCAACCGGCTGGATGACGATAACTACACCGTCGACATTCAACAGCTAACCAACAAGCTCATCGACCTGGAAATAGCCCTCACCAGGGCAGGAAAAAAGCAGGTCGCCTGAGCCATTATCACCTACCCGCCCGCAGACAGCCCTTGACCGGGACTCAAGCCGCTTTCGATCCGGGAGCACTGATTCATCACAGATATAGAATGCTCCTTGAATGGAGTGTTAGAATACTGACCTGATTTTCAGGATCAAACCTGTAACGGGGCCGTAGCTCAGCTGGGAGAGCGCGTCGTTCGCAATGACGAGGTCGGGAGTTCGATCCTCCTCGGCTCCACCATACATATCCAGATTTCTATCAGTCCCGGTAGCTCAGATGGATAGAGCAAGCGCCTCCTAAGCGCTAGGTCGGACGTTCGAATCGTCTCCGGGGCACCAATTCAATAAAACAGACGCACAACTCCTTGAGCGGCTACTCTGACTGATACAGGTCGCCGATTTGAACGTCCGGAGTTTTCAATCAGTCCGTTCGACAAGCGGCGTGAGCTGCGCCGAACGCCGGCATGCCGGCGATCCCGAAGGGGCTCAGGGCCATTCATGCCCCGAGTAATAATAATGGCCGAATTATCGTCTCCGGGTTTCAATTAATTCACCAGGTTACATTACTTACCCCTCTCCATATTACACTCACAGCTCACGTCAGCTATTTTTACAAGTCGCCTGCTTGTACGGCAATCACTTCATTGGATGGCATACTAACCCTCAGTATCTTAACGACTTGGTTAATACTGGTACGAATCTTGCCTATTTCTCTTGTACTGAATCCATTGCCACAGACAAGTAATAAAGTCGCCGCAAACAGGCACAAGAAACAAATATATTAATATACCGGTTGTTCTATCCGGGATATGCGAAAGAATCGGCCTTCGGATCGCAGCTTGTGTATTGCCATTTACAAGACGACTGATTGTCGTTTTCTGGTGGCACTACATCATCTGGCTGTGCGTTATGCATCACCAAAATTTAACAACGAAGGATGAAGTCATGAAAACGCTCATCACTGTATCGGTAATTGTGGCTATTGATGTAGCGTTTTATTTGATGGTGTATGCATTAATTGTGGCAGTCCAGAACTAGTCACCGGAAAACCCAGTCACACGGGGGGATCAATCACACGCACACCCCGATGGGAGGTCAGGGTGTGGGAGTGACTCAATATGACGAGTTAAAGTAGTGATGCTTGAGCCACTGACTATGAAGATTCAGTCAGAAAGTATTCATTATCCCGCTGTATGTCATAAGCCAACTTCCCTTTTGCATACCCTGCCAGCTACACCATCCTGCGTGCCTCGACCACATTCGGCAGCTGACCGATCAGGGTGAGTACGCGACTCAGTTGCCCGATATCGGAAATTTCCAGTGCCAGCCGCATGCGGGCAATGCCATCACTTTTGTCGGTTGTCGTATTAACACCGCTTAAATTAATCTTCTCATTCGCCAGTACGGCCGTAATATCACTCAACAAGCCGGAACGATCATAGGCTTCCACGAAGATGTCCGCCTGGTAAGTTTCCTCGGAAGCCACCCCCCACTCCACCTCGATCAGGCGGCCCCTGTCATCACCCTGCAACCTCAGCACGTTGCCGCAATCCTGACGGTGAATACTGACGCCACGTCCGCGCGTGATATAGCCAATAATCGGGTCATTTGGGACCGGTCTGCAACACCGTGCTGTGGATGTCAGCAGGTTACCGACACCAAGAATCTTTATGCCGCCCGGTGAGCTGGCCGGCTTTTTCTTCCTTGTGCGCTTCTGTTCCGGCTGTGCAGGGGTGCTGCGTGGCACCAGTTCGTTGACGGCATTGGCCAGCTGTCCGGTAAGGATATCACCGCGCCCGATGGCTGCCAGTAACTCATCCACCTGCTGATACTTGAACTGCCCCGCCATTTTCTCCATCGGCAGCCCGGCAATACCGAGTCGACGCAATTCCCGATCAAGAATGCTACGACCGGCGCTGACATTCAGTTCATAGTCCTGGTGCTTGAACCAGGCACGTACACGTGAGCGCGCCTTGGAGGTCTTCAGGTAGCCCAGATGTGTATTCAGCCAGTCGCGGCTCGGCACACCCTGGCGGGACGTCAACACCTCGATCTGCTCGCCATTTTGCAATTGCCGGGTCAAGGGTACGATGCGCCCGTCCACCTTCGCGCCCCGGCAGCGGTGACCTACCTCGGTGTGCACCGCGTAGGCAAAATCAAGCGGTGTAGCCCCCTGTGGCAGGTCAATAATCCTGCCCTGCGGTGTCAGGACATAGACACGCTCCTGGAATGCCTCCGACTTGAACCGGTCGACAAAGTCGTGGGCGCTGTGCTCTTCGTCCTTCCATTCAAGCAGCTGCCGCAGCCAGGCAAGCTTCCCCTCGTAGCCGGCATCAAACGCACCGCCTTCCTTGTAACGCCAGTGGGCTGCAACACCCAGTTCGGCATGCCGGTGCATTTCCTCGGTACGAATCTGGATCTCCAGGTTGCGGCCCTCCGGCCCCACCACGGCCGTGTGCAGCGAACGGTACAGGTTCTCCTTGGGGTTTGCGATGTAGTCGTCGAACTCCTTCGGTATGTGGCGCCACAGTCCATGTACAATACCGAGCGCAGCGTAGCAGTCCTTTTCCTCCTTTACCAGGACGCGCACCGCGCGCATATCGAAGATCTGGTCAAAGTCGAGACGCTTGCGCTGCATTTTGCGCCAGATGCTGTTGATGTGCTTGGGGCGGCCGCTGATCACCGCCTGGATGCCCTCCTTCTTCAGCGCCTTGTCCAGAATATCAACAACCTTGCTGATATAACGCTCACGATCCTCCCGGCTTTCATTTAACTGGGCCGCGAGGCTCCGGTAGGCATCCGGTTCCAGGTGGCGCAGCGCCAAATCCTCCAACTCCCACTTGACCTGCCAGATACCGAGGCGGTTTGCCAGTGGCGCGTAGATATCGAGGGTTTCCTGCGCGATGCGTTGCCGCCGCGGCGCATCCAGGTGTTCAAGGGTGCGCATATTGTGCAGCCGGTCTGCCAGCTTGATGAGTACCACGCGCACATCTTCCGCCATAGCCAGCAGCAGCTTGCGCAGGCTTTCGGCCTGCCCTCCATCATGCAGACTGACCTTGCCGGCTTCCTGGAATTCTCCGATGCGGTCCATTTTGGTGACCCCGTCCACCAGGCGGGCAATCACCGGGCCAAATTCCTTTTCAATATCTTCCAGGGTGACCCCGGTGTCCTCGACCACATCGTGCAGCATGGCGGCGGCCAGGGTCTCGTAATCCAGTTTCAAGCCATTGAGAATCTCGGCAACGGCCAGGGCATGCACATAGTAAGGCTCCCCAGAGGCACGCTCCTGGTGCTGGTGGGCCTCGACGGCTTTCTTGACAGCCCTGGAAATGATTTCCCGGGCGTCGACGGGACGGTCAGCGAGCAAGCCCTCAACGCACTGCCGGGTAGTCTCCTTCACGCCTGATTCTGTCTGCAAGGGCCTGTTCCTGAATAAAATCTAGAATAACGTGTGCAGTGCAATCGCCTGGATAGAGAGCGGCATTTCCTGAAATCCGTCAACACCCACATCGTCTGCATATCTCGTTGTTTCTCATAAAAAATAGTATCTTATAATGCCGGCGGACGCGAAACCTGTTGCGCTCGGGGCTTGCAAGCTCGAATGCGCCATCTCGCCTGGCGGCCGCATTACCGGGGGAGGTTGAATTTGCAAATAACGGGAAACAATAGCCGTGCTTTTTCATTCGGGACGGTTGCCAGCCTTGTATTTAAGCTGAATTGCCTGTAATCGTTTGTCAGTCTACTTTGTCCGCAAAGCCCGTTGGATCCCTGCACAGTCCCACTGATATGGTAAAGTAATCCAGTCTGCACCGCCTGGCCTCATGAATGAGTCCGGAATGTTGCTAATTCGTTGTTATGAATGTAATTTGCATCAAGTCGTTGCGGTGGCCAGCTAAACAGCTATGTCAGGATATTTTACATAGTGGCTGTCGGCGGGTCGAATAGCTGCTCTCAACGAAGATATATTTCATATAAATCAATGATATATAAAGATGGCACTGATTGTGCTTATTTATTACCTGAATCAAGCGCAGACTTGATTGATGCATGTCATGACATATTCACAGACAACTGATCAACCAAAGCAGAGACGTGAAGAGGACTTAATCTTGATAAATATCATCGCAAAATCCATGATTGGCGCATTTGCCCTGTTTGCAGTGGCCGGGACAGCAAATGCCTTACCCTTACCCTTACAGCTAGGATCTTTACCACCCAGTGGCTCACCCAATATCACCAGCACTGGCGGTAAATTCAAATACACTCTTAACGGCGGTATGAGTTACAAAGGCACTGGCACCTTCAATCTCAATGGGGCCCCAGGTGGCGACACAAATATCGTGAACGGAAGAATCAAAATTCAAGGCGGTAACCTCATCATACGCGGTATAGATCCATTATCAGATTCAAGAAGCGTTCAGACTCTCGTGACGGCCACGTACGATGTGTCGTCGTTCGAGTGGTCGTTCAACTCGAGTGGAGACGACCTGTTCGGTATGGCCACTACCGGCAATGCCGACAACGGCACCCTCTGCCCACTGTGGGACTTCTGTACCACAAACGAGACCGTTTACATATTCGGTGAATTCGGAACCAGTCTTAACGGCCTATACAACGCAGGCGATTTCGTCGCAAGCGGCGAGAGAATCAAACCAAGCGTCGCAACTGCAGTGACAACCATACCTGTCCCTGCCGCCGTCTGGCTGTTCGGCACCGGCCTGATCGGCCTGGCCGGTGTTGCACGTCGCAGAAAACATAGCTAGACCTCTGAACAATCAGTGTCTGTGAATCCCCTGCTTGCAGGATACTGCAACCAGGGTCTTTGTGTCTGCGGCCTTGTTTTTAATCCACCCTTCCCCTCTGTCTAAACCGGATAGCAAAATTCCCAGCCTGCCCCGCGCCCAACCTGACAGCGCCCGCACTAAACAGTGCAGACGTGCGTCCATGCACATCAGCCTGCATCGAAGGCCTGGGACAGTAATAAAGAAAATCCGCAGCAATGCAGTGAATGGTTGCGCAAGCCGTCATTGTACTCCGGCATCAAACAAGCATGTAACCGGGCCCTAATTCCAGGGAAGACATCGAAACGACAGCCGCCGCTCAGGTCGCCGCCTGACTTTGCTGGCCAAGCACCCGATCTACTTTCCACATAACATGAACTTTCACGGAAAGGCCAGGTACCGGAATGCACCGGGACGTAAGACACGTTACAGGGCAGTGGGGCATGAAGCAGTAATCAGGGTGATTCAGTTTTCGCAGACTCATCTACAGCCGATTTATTCTCATCATGGCCGGTGGCCACGCTCAAAGACGGCTCGCTTTTTGACTGCTGCGCAAGCTCACCGGACGGATCCGTAAAATCATCATTCAATGTCTGAACGAAACGGTTGGCTTCCGCGATAACCCGCTGTAACCGTTTACGGCTACGATTGCCCCAGCCTACCGGGGCCTTCTTGAAGACACTGTGCCAGAAACGAGTATTAAAAATAAATGCCTGGCGCAAGCGGTCGCGTTCAATTCCCGGGGTAAACTGTTTTTCAATCTGCTTCAAGACCCGCACGGCAGCGAATTTTCGGGCCCTTGAATGCAGGTAGACAAACAATCCGACCGTTATGAGAAGAACTATCAGCGCCCAGGAAATGCTGTTTGCCGAGTCCTGCCACCATGCCGGGATTACCGGCTTCCAGCCATCCATGAAACCCAGCCAATGGCTGAACACGATACCGGCCACCAGGAACAAGGCCGCAATGATTCCGTCACCCCAGAACACCAGTTTGCGCCAGTGGGTCTTGTATTCTCTCAGGCGCGGGACCGTCTTTTCTTCAATATGACGCGCCATTTTTTCCAGTGCCCCGGTTATCCGGTAGGCCCTTTCCACGCCTACGCCCTGGATACGTTTATAAATCTCGCCCAGGTCATGATCACGCTTGGATTCATAGCGGCCACGCAAGGCTTCATCTGCGATGGGCACGGCTACATCCGGGTTGTATATGCAGTAAAAACGCCCGGCCGTGAGCCCCTCCTGTGCCAATGCCCGCTGCCATGCGCCCACCACTTCTTCCGGGTTGTCTTCCCGTGCGGTGGTGTCCATCTGGTTGAGTATATAGACGAACTTGGTGGCATCCGGCCGGTGGATGGTGCTGCCTACCAGGTGGGCCAGGGTATCGCGCATGGCACCCGGCTCAGGATGACGCGCATCAAAGAACACCAGCACCAGGTCCGAGATATCGACGATATGATCGGTCAAGCGCAGGGTTGCATTGCGCTGTGAATCCGCATCAAAGCCGGGAGAGTCAATTATGATCCGGCCCCGCAGCTTCTCGCTGGGGCTGGTCTTTAATTGCAGGTAACTGTCAACACGCCGCCCTTCGCCCGGGGCAACTTTTTCAATGTCGTTACTGATCTGGTAAAACGGGAAGCGTGGATCTGCATCCAGTGCGGACCCGGGCAGGGCCTGTGTATCGTGTTCATTTCCGAAACAGACCACCGTGAACTTGTCATCCACCGCCTGGTTGCCGGTACCTTGCAGCGACTCACCAAGATAATGATTGATAAAGGTGGATTTACCGGCAGAAAAGGTCCCCAGCACCGAGATCATCGGCCACCAGGAAATTTGTGTTGCAAAGGATTGTTCTGTATTCAACAGCCCAAGTGAGCGGCCGACCTGGTCAAGGTGACGGTAGGTCTGGACGGCACTGACAAGCACCGGGTTTTCTTTCTTTAAGTGCAGCTCAAGACTTTTCAGCCGCTGCTTGATCGTATTTCCTGCGCCGGACACCTATGACTCCTGCAAACTGACGGTACCTTGTAAATCCGTAAAAAAGGAAACATCCCACCCATTGTTTTCAGGTGCTGCTACACCCTGCTAGAATTCACCCTTGGCACCGCGATTCATAATGTCCAGAATCGAGTCCTTGACCTTGTTCGCCTCTGCAAACAAGGCGGGAGGAAGTGTTTTGCCGCCATGGATCATCATGTCCATATTCAGTGTGTAGATCCAGAGTTTCCCGGTCTTGTCCTCAATGACTGAAATGCGGCACGGCAGATAGGCCGAAAACGCATCCGAAAAGTCCACCATCCTTGCTGCTGTCAATGGATCACAAAACATGAAGATCTTCAGGTAACGTTGTTTCTCTCCCGTCATGGCCTCTACCTGTGCAGACAGTGGCAATTCGCCAACGTTTTTCATATTGAGCTCGTTGGCAACAAAACGCATTGTCTCCTCGACGTCTTCGGGACTCAAGCCCTCCGCAACCGGAATCTTCCAGACAGTAGCTTCAGCTGCATTCTCTGTTGCAAGCAAACGCTTGGCCATATCGACATAGACCCCGGGCGCCTTGTCATCAAATGCCGAGAGGTTTTGCAGGTCCTTGATATTCTGCATGCCAAAATCGTGGGTAACCGCAACCCAGACCACGCCTGCTGCTATCACCAGCCCCAGCAAGGCCAGTAAATTCCAAATGAATTTAAACATTGCGCACTCCTCGTTTCTGTAAATCTTTCATGATTACTTTGAAGCCTCGCGCGCCATCTGTATCTCTTGCTCAAGGTCATCTGCCTGCGAACCATCAAGACCACGGATGACATCAACCAGCTCGGCCGCGGGTGCCAGTAAACCACTCTTAACAAGGCGCGTACCTGCCTCATAATAGGCCGAGGCGGCTGCTTCCCAGTTACCCTGGCTGAAATACATGTTGGCAAGTTCTCCATAGCCATCGGGGTTATCAGGGTCCTTCTGAATCATTTGCCGATACAGGTCCTCGGCTCCCTGGTAATCGCGCAGCCAGAAGGCTTCGCGCGCCGATGCAAGCAGCTGGTAGGAGGAAATCGTTGAGTCAACCGGCATCTGGGGCCCAGAATCCTGCATCACACTGTCAGGCTCTCCTGACTCTTCAGCAGCATCCGCACTGTCTGGCATTGCTACCTCTTCGACAATCTCCACACTCTCTGGCGCTGCTATCACTACCACTTCGGCAACCTCTGCACTGTCCGGCTCTGCACCTGGAGCTTCGATTGCAACGGCAACAGGCGGTGCACCTGCCCCGGTATCGCCCTGGGCGGCTCCTTCAATATCATGGCCAGCAGGTTCAGGCGTCATCCCGGCATCCGGGCTGTCCGTGACTGATTCCGCAGCGTCTGAAGGATTAGTCGCAGGCGTCGCAGCCTTTTCAACTGCTGTACCCTGGCTCTCCTCTGGCGTTTCTGCTGCATAACCGGCGCCTGTCGTAACCGCTGTTACTGCAGCGGATTCCTGTACAGCACCTGCACCAGGCTCTTCAACTGTTTCTGTTTCCGCTGCTGCTGGTGCATCACTGGACACTGTATCTTCAACAACAGGTGCACTCTCTGCAATCGCATCAGCAGCAGGCGCTGTGACTTCCTCAACCGGCGGCATTGTCACGGGGACTTCACCCACCTCTATGCTTTCAGAAACATCCTGACCGGGTGTAGCCGTAGCCGAAGCCATCCGGTCATCCTGCACCGGTGCCGGCTCGATTTTACCCGCTGCCTGATCTTCACCTCTCTTGTCTGCTGAATCAAAGACCATGAAATCCGGAAGCTCCCACTCGGGGAACAACTCGCCACGGTATATAAATCCAATGGCCAGCAACACCACCAGTGCAATTGAAAAACCGTGACTCATCAAACGTGCTAAAAAGTTCATAAAGACTGCTCCTGCATTTATGTATTAGGAATTTTCCTGAGTACCCGGATAAAGCGCACTTGCCAGTTCCCGGAATTCCTCGGCAGCCTTGCTATGCGGCCACATCTCGAATACGGCAAGCCCCTCACTCAATGAACGCCTGTAACTGGTCCTCATATGCAGGCGTTGCGGCAAAACGTCATCGATCACCGGTAGCATCCGCAGCGCTTCTTCTGTCTCGGATGTCTCCCGAATTGTCTTGTTGGTGTCGGCCCGGTTGATAAAGGCGAGTGTCTTCTGGCCTCCATTCATTTTTACTGCTTCCAGATCTGCGCCTACAATGTGAAGAAAACGTTGCGTGGCCCAGACATCCGGCTGACTGGGTGGTACGGGGATCAGTATTCGGTGTGCTGCAGACATTGCCTCTTTCATAGCAGCCATATTGGCAGCACCAACATCTACAATGACTTCCTTTTCCCCATGTGAAAGCAACTGATCCTTCAAAACAGCACGTACCGAGTGAATCGTCAGGGCTGGTGAATATCCCTCTTCTTTTCGCAGCATGGCCAGGTCGCTGAAGGTACATTGCGGATCAAGATCGTAACCGACCACCTGGACACCGTTCTTTTCCAACCAGACAGCCAGATTAAAAGCGACAGTACTCTTACCTGAACCGCCCTTGAGATTGGCAATAACAGTAATCATTATAGTCTTTGATTATCCCGATAATAAAAACAACATAAAAGTAAAAATCGAAGCACCATACGTTCCTGTGCCGGGCTCGTTTGCATGCCCCGTTTATTACCAGTGAGCACCGCCGGCTGCTGGCCAGTATGAGATCCTTTGTAATTTCCCAGGTTAACTATAAACAACGTGTACAAGCCTGCAACTACTACCGGTATCCAGGGTAACCGGCACCGGGCATGACGCCATAGGGACCCGCACCCCATCCATAATATCCGCCGCCGACAGGTGGCTGCCACTGGTAAGGCTTCGGCTGCTGCCTGGGTGTATCTTTTCCGAATTGTGAATGTTTACCAGGTCCTGAGTTTGCTTGCGGCCCCCATGGCCTTTCCCCGTATTGATACTGTTGCACTGTACCCTGAGACTGTTCCGGCACCTCCCAGGGCGTAGCGGCCGTATTTCGCTGAGTTTGAGACGCCGTATAGCGCGGGGCCTCATATGTCGGCTGCGCCACACCCCCTGCAGGTTCGGCAGGAACTGTGTATTGACCCTGTGAACTCCAGCCCTGCTGCTGAGCCGCAGGAAACCTGTATTGCCCCTCTGAGCCCCCGCCCTGCTGCTGAGGCGCTGAGGAAAAAGTTTGGGACGGCCTCATATAACCCGGATTTGATGATCTGGCCTGTGCAGCTGCAGGCCGTTGGTAGATGTTGCCCGGTGTTTGATATTGCTCAGAAACTGACACGTCCTTAACTGGCGGGCAGTTACATGATGGAGGCTTTGCAACGGGCTCATCATCACTGCACGCGCTTACAATCAGTGTTACGCATAGCAGAATTACCCGGCCAGTAAGTTGTGATGCTAATGATTCAGTCTCCGGAACCATACTCATTGAACAAATAAGCTATAGGCTTATACCGGGCTGACATCAGTGCCCTGTATTAGCCGGGTTCGCTCCAGGAGGTGCCCGCATCATGGCATCGTACACCGGTGGCGGCGGTACGACCTGTTCAGGTTGATAGGGCTGTGAGGAGTAATATCCGCGGGACGGCATGGTTCCATAATCCTGTCCGTCCATCTGTGCCGGGTATCGAGAAGACTCTGGATAGGTGTTCACCGACGGCCTGGGCATCCTGGCTTGATACGCCCCGGGTATCTGCGGTGGCAGCTGATTCACTGGTGCCTGATAGATCGCCTGCTCACCGGCTGCCGGTGCAGCCGCCTTTGTTTCAGGCACAAAAGTTTCAGGCGGCCGTGAGAACCGGGGAGCAATTCCAATCGCGGTAATTCCTTCCTGCCCTGGCACACGCGGATCAAGATAAACCGTACGATAGGGGCCTGGCGGTGGTGGCGCTGATACCCGGCTCCAGTCATCTGTACCAGCAGACGCGGGTGCGACAACTGCAACAAGCATTGAAGCAGAACCGGCTATAAACACCAAAAGAAACAAATAACCTGACAGACTGCGAGTACCTTTCATCACCGGTTTCCTTATGTTTAATGCGACAGGGACATATCAACGTATACAACCTGGCCTACTGCATGTCTAGCTTAAATCCTGCTTTAAGCGAATACCGCGACGCTTGCGTCCTCCACCACCATCCGGCTCATTATCTGCAGCGGCTTCACCCGCTTCTGTGGCATCAAGCGATGCCTTTTCCACGGGTGGAGGTATTTCTCTCGGCGGTGGTGGCGTACCACCTGACGCCGGTGCTTGCCTCGGCGGTGGTGGCGTTCCACCCTTCGCCGGTGCTTGCCTCGGCGGCGGTGGCGTTCCACCCTTCGCAGGTGCTTGCCTCGGCGGCGGTGGCGTTCCAGCGGACACTGGTGTCTGCCTCGGCGGTGGCGGCGTACCAGCCGTCGCCGGTGCTTGCCTCGGCGGCGGTGGCGTTCCACCCGTCGCCGGTGCTTGCCTCGGCGGTGGCGGTGTACCGCCTGACCGCG
>Ga0210123_1000416_pt1 | contig 26801 bp, 1 predicted proteins | sample Muzzi_PWB_D2_FD_185535 | JGI IMG/M metagenome (GOLD analysis project Ga0210123, IMG submission 185535) | Wetland microbial communities from San Francisco Bay, California, USA, that impact long-term carbon sequestration - Muzzi_PWB_D2 (SPAdes) | ecosystem: Environmental > Aquatic > Marine >... | reverse complement strand
CCACGGGCGGCGACCAGGGCGAGGCCGTCCTCGAGACTGAAGACGCCCGCCAGGTGGGCCGCCACGTACTCGCCGATCGAGTGCCCGATCATCGCCGTCGGCTCGATTCCCCAGGAGCGCCACAGGTGGGCGAGGGAGACCTCGACGGCGAAGAGCGCCGGCTGGGTGTACGCGGTCTGCTGCAACTGCTCACCGGCCTCCGCGGCGCCGGCCTCGTCCGGGTAGAGGAGAGTCCGGAGATCGAGCCCCAGGTGGGGCTCCAGGATCTCGGCGCAGCGGTCGATCGACGCGCGGAAGGCCGGCTCGTTGTCGTAGAGGCCCCGGGTCATGCCCGCGTACTGGGAGCCCTGCCCCGAGAACATGAAGGCGACCGACGGCCGCCGGCCGGAGGCCACGCCCTGGACCACGCGGCCGGGCGCGTCACCGCGCAGAGCGGCGACCGCCTCGTCCCGGTCGGCGGCCACCACCACCTGGCGGAGCGGATGGAGCCGGCGCCCCACCTGGAGCGTGTAGGCGGCGTCCGCGAGGGAGAGGTCCGGGTGCGTCTCCAGGTGGCTCGCCAGGTCGGCGCCGATCGTCTCTAGCACCGCCTGGGAACGGCCCGCGAGCGGCAGCATCTGCCGCGCCCGGGAGGGCGGAGCCGGCTCGCGGCCCGGCGCCTCCTCGACGATCAGATGGGCGTTGGTGCCGCCGATGCCGAAAGCGCTGACCCCGGCCACGAGCGGCCCGCCGTCGGCCTCCCAGGGCACGAGCTCCGTGTTGACGAAGAACGGGCTCTCGTTGAAGTCGATCTGAGGATTGGGCTCGTCGAAGTTGATCGACGGCGGAAGCTGGCGGTGCTTCATGGCCAACACGGTCTTGATCAGCGACGCGCCGCCCGCGCCGACGCCCAGGTGCCCGATGTTGCCCTTGACCGAGCCCAGAGCACAGAAGCCGCGGCGCTCGGTCGAGTCCCGGAACGCCCTGGTCAGGGCGGAGACCTCGATCGGATCGCCCATGTTGGTCCCGGTGCCGTGGGCCTCGACGTAGGAGATGGTCTCCGGGTCGACCTCCGCCACCGCCTGGGCCGCCCGCACCACGCGGTACTGGCCGTCGACGCCGGGGGCGCTGAAGCCGACCTTCGCGGCACCGTCGTTGGTCACCGCCGAGCCGCGGATGATGGCGTGGATGTTGTCGCCGTCCTCGAGCGCCTCGTCGAGCCGCTTGAGCACCACCACCCCCACGCCGCTGCCGAACATGGTGCCGTTCGCCTTGGCGTCGAACGGGCGCACGTGACCGTCGGGCGAGCCCACGTCCCCCTCGACGTACGGATAGCCGTACTCCGGGATGCGGATGCCCACGCCGCCGGCCAGGGACAGGTCGCACTCGCCGGCGTTGAGCGCCTGGCAACCGAGGTGCACCGCCACCAGCGCCGTCGAGCAGGCGCTCTGGACGGTCAAGCTCGGCCCGCCGAGGCCGAGCTTGTACGAGGTGCGCGTGGCGATGTAGTCCTTGTCGTTCGAGATCTGGATCTGGAAATCGCCCACCCGCTGCACCAGCGACTGGTTCGAGTAGACGTTCAACAGGTAACCGTTGAACCGCGAGCCGGCGTAGACGCCGACCGGAAAGTCGATCCGGTCCGGGTCGTACCCGGCATCCTCCATCGCCGCCCACGCGGACTCGAGGAAGACCCTCTGCTGCGGGTCGATGAGGTCGGCCTCCCGGGGGCTGACGGCGAAGAACCCGGCGTCGAAGTGGTCGGGGTCCTCGACCACCCGTGCCCTACGCACCCAGTGGGGAGCCCGCAGGGCGTTGTCGCCGGCACCCGAGGCCCGCATCTCCTCCTCGGTCAGCTCCTTGATCGACTCGATCCCCTCACAGAGGTTCTGCCAGAAGCGGTCCAGATCCTCGGCGCCGGGGAAGCGGCCGGCCATGCCCACAATGGCGACTTCGAAACCGGTGCGATGGGTGGGGTTGTCCGCGTTGTCAGTCATGGTCTCTCCTTCGGTTCCTTCGAGGGCATCACTCAGCGCTTGATCCGCTGACGTCGTTGTTTGAGTCGGTCACGGCCCTTCTTCAGCTCGTCGTCCCGCTGCCACTCCCGGTCCTCGGTCTCGCGCCCCGAGGCCGCGCCGCCCGGCGTGAGGTGGGCGGCCAGCGAGCCGACGGTCGGATGGTTGAACAGCTCCACCATCGGAATCGACCGGCCGAACGCCTCCTCCAGCCGGCCGTGGACCTGGACCAGCAGAAGGGAGTTGCCGCCCAGGTCGAAGAAGTTGTCGTCGGTGCCGATCGCTTCGAGCTCGAGGACTTGGCGCACGATCTCGGCGATGGTCTTTTCGGCGTCGGTCTGGGGAGGTCTCGAATCCACGGTCACCTCTCGGGAGCTGTCGTCGATCCGGGCGAGAGCCCGGCGGTCGATCTTGCCGTTCGGGGTCAGGGGGATGGCGTCGACCACAGCGAAGCCGGCCGGCACCATGTAGGCGGGCAGCCGCTCGCGCAGGAAGGCGCGCATCTGGTCCGGCGTCGGGGGCGGGGCGCCGGTCTCGGTTTCGGGCTCGGGCTCCACGTAGGCGACCAGCCGCCGCCCCCCCGGGCCACCCTCCTTGGCCAGGACCACGGCGTCGCGCACCGTCTCCATCTCCATCAGGCGGGCCTGGATCTCCCCCGGCTCGATGCGGAAGCCCCGGATCTTGATCTGCTGGTCGGCGCGGCCCAGGTAGACCGCCGAGCCGTCCGCCAGGTATCGGCCCAGGTCGCCGGTGCGGTACAGGCGATCGCCCGGAGCACTGGTGAACGGGTTGGCGACGAAGCGCTGCCCGGTGAGCTCCGGATCGCCCAGGTATCCCGCCGCCAGGTGGGGGCTCCGCATGCACAGCTCCCCCACCTCGCCGATGGCACAGAGCCGCTCGCCCGGGGCGAGCACCAGGAGCTGGGCGTCCCGCATGCCGCGGCCGAGCGGGAGGATCTGGGACGAGCGCGAGCGCGCCGCGCCGCCGGCCTCCTCGCCGCCCTCCGGCGGAATTTCGTGGAAAGCGACCGCCCGCTGGGTCTCCGTCGAGCCGAACAGGTTGACGCAGGTCACCCGCGGCGCCAGGCCCCGCAGCCGTTCCACGTCGCGCACGGTGAGCACGTCCCCCACCAGGAAGACCCAGTGCAGGGAGTCGGCGCGCACCCGGCGCCCGCCCGGCGCCGGCTCGGTCAGCACCTGGCTGAGCGCCGGCGTCAGGTGGCTGACCGTGATCCGCTCCCGGGCCATCCAGTCCGCCAACCTCCCGGCGCCGCCCATGTCGAGCGGATCGGGCGCGGCGAGCGTCGCTCCGAGCCAGACGGGGGTGAACATGTCCCTCTGGAGCGGATCGTGGGCCAGGCCGGAGAGCATGCTGAAGCGGTGGCCCTCGTCGACCCGGAAGCGCTCCCGCTGCCAGGGCAGGAAGTGGGAGAGCGGGCCGTGGCGCCCGAGGATGCCCTTGGGCGTGCCGGTCGAGCCGGAGGTAAACGCGACGTAGGCGATGTCGTCCGGCCCCAGCTCAACCGCGGGCGGACGCTCCTGCCCCTCGGCCTCGTCGGTGATCTCGATGGGGTCGACGAGCCCCGAGGCGGGCAGATCGAGCCGCCGGCAGCCGTCGAGCGCGTCGAGCGCCGCCACCAGCTCCGCCGGCGGCTCCCCCGCCGCCTCGAGCGCGATCCACGCCCGCGGCGCCGCCAGTCGTACGATCTCCACCTGGCGCTGCGGCGGGTAGGCGGGATCGAGGATGACGAACGCGCCGCCCGCCTTGAGCGTGCCGAACACCGCCGCCAGCAACGGCGCCACCCGCTGGGCGTAGATCACCACCCGGTCGCCGCGGTCGACGCCCAGCGCGCGGAGCCGATGGGCGACGCGGTTCGACCGGCGCTCGAGCTCGCCGTAGGTCCAGGTCCGGAACGGATCGCTCACCGCCACCGCGTCCGGCCGGGCGCCGGCGTTGGCCGAGAGCCGCGCGGCCACCGAGCCGTGCCAGGTGGTGTCCAGGGCGGCACACGGGTCGGGCAGCACACGGGCCTCCTCCGGCCCGGCCGGCGACAGGCTCTCGAGCGGCGCGTCCGGCGCCGCCACCGCCCGCGCCAGAAGCGTCTCGAGCTGCGCCAGGATGCGCCCCGCGGTCGAGGTCTCGAACAGGTCCGCGTTGAACACGAGCTGGAGGTCCACGCCCCCATCCCTGGGATGGGCGTAGAGCGTGAGGTCGAACTTCGACGGCATCTCCGGCGGCGACAGCAGCTCCAGGTCCAGCCCGGTCAGCTCCGCCGACTCGTCGATCGGCAGGTTGAGCATGTTGAAGAAGACCTGAAAGAGCGGCGTCCGCGACAGGTCGCGCCCCGGCTTGAGCTCGTCGAGGAGCATCTCGAACGGCACGTCCTGGTGGGCGTAGGCCCCCAGGCAGACCTCCCGCGCCCGGTCGACCAGCTCGGCAAAGCTGCCGGCGCCCTCGAGGTCGGTGCGCAGCACCAGGGTGTTGAGGAACATGCCGATCAGCCGCTCGACCTCGCGCCGCCCGCGGCCGGCGACCGGCGAGCCGACCGCCACGTCCTGCTCGCCGCTCAGGCGGCCCAGAAGGAGCTGGAGCCCGGCGAGCATGACCATGAACAGCGAGGCTCCCCGCCGGCGCCCGAGCTCCTGCAGAGCGGCGGTCAGCTCCGGGGCGATGCGTCCCGAGGAGCGACCGCTGGTGAACGTCTGGACCGCCGGCCGCGGCCGGTCGAGGGGCAGCTCGAGGGTCGGCGGCAGCTCGCCGAGACACCCACGCCAGTAGGCGAGCTGCGCCTCGCGCTCTCCCCCTTCAAGCCACTCGCGTTGCCAGAGGGCGAAGTCGGCGTACTGGAGCGGCAGCGGATCGAGATCGGCCGCTCCGTCCCCGGCGCGGTAGAACGCCGCCATCTCATCCAGCAGCACCCCCAGCGACCAGCCGTCCGAGACGATGTGGTGAGTCGTCACCTGGAGCACGTGGCGGTCCGCGGCCTCGCGCACCAGCAGCAGGCGCACCGGAGGACCGGCCGCGAGATCGAACGAGCCGCCCGCGCCGACGGTCACCGCCGACATCAGCGCCCGCTCCCGGGGGGCATCCCCGAGCGCCGACAGATCGACCAGCGGCAGACCCATGCGGGGCTTCGGCAGGACGGTCTGGACCGGCTTGCCTCCGGCCGCCGGGAAGACCGTGCGCAGCGCCTCGTGGCGCTCCGCGATGCGGTAGAGGGCACGCCCCAGGCGCGGCAGGTCGAGGGCACCGCCGAGGCGCGCGGCGACCGGGATGTTGTAGGCGGAGCTCCCCGGCTCGAAGCGATCGAGGATCCAGAGACGCTCCTGGGAGTAGGAGAGGGCCGAGCTCGGCCCCCGGGACCGCGGGGCGAGCGCCGGCACGGCCGGACGGGCGGCGCTGTCGGCCTCCGGGGCGTCACCGGTGCCGGCGACAGCCGCGGCCACGCCGGCGACCGTCGGCGCTTCGAACAAGCGGCGCAGCGGCAGCTCCACGCCCAGGGTCTCGCGCACCCGCGAGACCAGGCGGGTGGCCTTGAGCGAGTGACCGCCCAGATCGAAGAAGTTGTCGTGGATGCCCACCCGCTCGACCCCGAGCAGCTCGGTCCAGATCTCGGCCAAAAGCTCCTCCACCGGGTCGCGGGGCGGCGCGTAGGCCGCGCGCCGCGCCTCGAGAGCGGTCGTTCCCAGGGCGGCGAGCGCCCGGCGGTCGATCTTGCCGTTCGGCGAGAGCGGCAGGGCGTCGAGCACCGTGAAGCTCGACGGCACCATCGACGCCGGCAGCCGGTCGCGCACATGGTCCCGCAGCTTGCCGGCGAGCTCCCCGGAGTCGATCGTGCCGGTATCCGGCCGGAGCTCGACGTAGGCCGCCAGATAGGCGTCGCCCCCCTCACCCCGCACCAGCACCGCGCAGCTCTCCACCGCCGGGTGGGCGGCCAGGGCCGCCTCCACCTCGCCCAGCTCGATGCGGAAGCCGCGCACCTTGACCTGGTGGTCCATGCGGCCGAGGAACGCCAGGCGGCCGTCCGGCAGGTACCGCGCCAGGTCGCCGGTGCGGTACAGGCGGCCACCGGCTCCCGGGGACGCGGCGAACGGGTCGGGCACGTAGCGCTCGGCGGTCAGGCCGGGACGCCCCAGGTAGCCCCGGGAGAGCCCCGCGCCGCCCAGGTAGAGCTCGCCGGCCGTGCCCTGGGGCACCGGCCGCCCGCCGGGATCGAGCAGATAGGCCCGGGTACCGGCGATCGGACGGCCGATGGTCGGCTCCCCCTCGAACCCCCGCTCGACCACGCTCCAGGTCGAGTAGGTGGTGTCCTCCGACGGGCCGTAGAGGTCGAGCACCCGGCCCACCGCGGACGCCTCCCAGCTCTCGTAAATGCGCCGCACCAGGCTCCCCTTGAGCGGCTCACCCGCCAGGTTGAGGGTGCGGACCGACGGCGGAATCGCTTCCAACCGCACCAGCTCGGCCGCCGCCGAAGGCACCGTGTTGACCAGGGTCACCCGGTCCGCGGGCGCCAGCCCGACCAGGCCGAGGGCGTCGCCGACCAGGATCACCGACCCGCCGGCCGCGAGCGGCAGGAAGAGCTCGAAGATCGACAGGTCGAAGCAGACCGAGGTCGCCGCCAGCACGCCGGAGAGGTCCTCCGGCGGGAAGACGGTCCGGGCCCAGGCGAGAAGCGCCGCGGCGCTCCGGTGCTCGATCGCCACGCCCTTCGGTACGCCGGTCGAGCCGGAGGTGTAGATCACGTAGGCGAGGTCGGTCGACTCGGCCCACTCCTCCATCCCGTCCGGGCCGGCCGGAACGCCCGGGTCCGGCATCCGGTCCGCCCGCACCACCTGGAGGCCGTCGATCTGCCCCTCGGCCATCGCGGCCTCCAGCTCGTCCGCCACGGCGCCCGCGGAGAGCACCACCCTGACCCCGGAGTGGGCCCCCGAGTCCGAAAGCATGAACGCCACCCGCTCGTCCGGGTACCCGGGGTCGACCGGCACGTAGGCGGCGCCGGCCCGGAGCACGGCGAGGAGCGACACCACGAGGTGGCTCTGGCGCTCCATGTAGACCGGGACCAGGGAGCCGGGCCCGACCCCCAGCTCCCGGAGCCGGCCCGCAAGCGCCGCCGAGCGGCGATCGAGGGCGCCGTAGGTCCAGCGCTCGGTGTCCTTGGTGGCCGCGGCGCCCGCCCCACTCGCGAGAAGGGCCACGGCGTCCGGCGTGGCGGCGGCCTGCTCCACGAAGCCGGCGTGGAGCAAGGCGGGCCCAGTGAGCACCGGCTCGGGCACCGACCCGGATAAAGCTCCGCCGTCGGCCCACTCGACCACCACCTGCTGGCGCTCCGCGGCCGGCAGGAGCGGCAGCTCCGAGAGCGGACGCTCCGGCTCCACCAGGGCCGCCGCCAGCAGGGTCTCGAACCGGCGCGCCAGCCGCTCGATCGTCGTCCGGTCGAACAGCTCCCGGTCGTGGTCGAAGCTGCCGACGATCGTGTCGCCGACCTCGATCAGACCGAGGGCGAGATCGAACTTCGCCTCCCCCGAGCCGAGCGGCTCGCCGGCCACTTCGAGGCCGGCGAGCTCCGGCAGATCCATCGAGGCGTTCTGCAGGCTGAAAAAGGTCTGGAAGAGCGGCGTGTGGTCGAGGCGGCGCTCGGGCGCCAGCTCCTCGACCAGCTTCTCGAACGGCAGGTCCTGGTAGCCGTAAGCGCCGAGGCAGCTCTCCCGCACCCGGTCCACCAGCCCGGCGAAGCTCGCGGCGTCCGCCAGCTCCGCGCGCAGCACCAGGGTGTTGACGAAAAAGCCGATCAGCCCCTCGGTCCGCGCTTCGGTGCGGTTGGCGATCGGCGAGCCGACGGCGAAGTCCAACTGGCCCGCGATCCGCCCGATCAGGGCCTGGTACGCGGACAGCAGAATCATGAAGGGCGTCGCGCCGGTCCGCTTCGAGGCCTCGCCCACGGCGCCCGCCAGGTGGGCGTCGAGCCGCACCGGCACGCTCCCCGCCCGGCGGCTCCGGCCGGTGGGGCGCCGCCGGTCGACCGGCAGCTCGAGCACCGGCACACCCGCCAGACGCTCCCGCCAGTAGCCGAGCTGCTCGTCGAGCACCGCGCCGGCCAACCAGCCCCGCTGCCAGACGGAGAAGTCGCCGTACTGGACCGGCAGCGGCGGCAGCGCGGCCCACTCACCGGTCGATTCACGGCCGGCGCCGGCGGGCGCATAGGCGGCCGAGAGCTCCCGGAACAGCACACCCATCGACCAGCCGTCGGAGATGATGTGGTGGAGATTGACCATCAAGTCGTGCGCCGCCGCCGAGCGCCGGACCAGGCGGGCGCGCACGAGCGGCCCGGTGTCGAGGGCGAACGGCCGCCGCGCCTCGGCGACGCCGAGCCGCTCCGCCTCCTCCACCCGGAGCTCCTCGCTCAAGGCCGACAGGTCGATCACCGGCAGCTCGATACGGCCCGCCGGCCGGACCCTCTGCACCGGCTCGCCACGGCGCTCCTCGAACACCGTCCTGAGCGCCTCCTGGCGCTCGACGACACGATCGAGGGCCACCGCCAGGGCGCCCAGGTCCAGGGCCCCGGCGAGGCGCAGCCGGACCGGAATGTTGTAGAGCGCGCTGCCCGGCTCCAGCCGGTCGAGGAACCAGAGCCGCTGCTGGGCGAACGACGCCGGCACGCCGAAGTGCCGCTGCTCCTCGCCCAGGGCCTCGATCGTCGGCCGCGAGCCCGCCGCCGCGCCGCGGTGCAGCTCGGCCACGGCCTGGGCCATCTCCGCGACGCTGGGCCCCTCGAACAGGCGCCGGAGCGGCAGCTCGACGCCCAGGACCTGGCGCACCCGGGAGACCAGACGGGTGGCCTTGAGCGAATGGCCACCCAGGTTGAAGAAATCGTCGTGAATGCCCACCCGCTCGACCCCGAGCAGCTCGGACCAGATCTCGGCCAGCCGCTCCTCCACCAGGTTCCGGGGGGCGACGTAGGCCGCGCGCCGCGCCTCGAGAGCGGTCGTTCCCAGGGCGGCGAGCGCCCGGCGGTCGATCTTGCCGTTCGGCGAGAGCGGCAGGGCGTCGAGCACCGTGAAGCTCGACGGCACCATCGACGCCGGCAGCCGGTCGCGCACATGGTCCCGCAGCTTGCCGGCGAGCTCCCCGGAGTCGATCGTGCCGGTATCCGGCCGGAGCTCGACGTAGGCCGCCAGATAGGCGTCGCCCCCCTCACCCCGCACCAGCACCGCGCAGCTCTCCACCGCCGGGTGGGCGGCCAGGGCCGCCTCCACCTCGCCCAGCTCGATGCGGAAGCCGCGCACCTTGACCTGGTGGTCCATGCGGCCGAGGAACGCCAGGCGGCCGTCCGGCAGGTACCGCGCCAGGTCGCCGGTGCGGTACAGGCGGCCACCGGCTCCCGGGGACGCGGCGAACGGGTCGGGCACGTAGCGCTCGGCGGTCAGGCCGGGACGCCCCAGGTAGCCCCGGGAGAGCCCCGCGCCGCCCAGGTAGAGCTCGCCGGCCGTGCCCTGGGGCACCGGCCGCCCGCCGGGATCGAGCAGATAGGCCCGGGTACCGGCGATCGGACGGCCGATGGTCGGCTCCCCCTCGAACCCCCGCTCGACCACGCTCCAGGTCGAGTAGGTGGTGTCCTCCGACGGGCCGTAGAGGTCGAGCACCCGGCCCACCGCGGACGCCTCCCAGCTCTCGTAAATGCGCCGCACCAGGCTCCCCTTGAGCGGCTCACCCGCCAGGTTGAGGGTGCGGACCGACGGCGGAATCGCTTCCAACCGCACCAGCTCGGCCGCCGCCGAAGGCACCGTGTTGACCAGGGTCACCCGGTCCGCGGGCGCCAGCCCGACCAGGCCGAGGGCGTCGCCGACCAGGATCACCGACCCGCCGGCCGCGAGCGGCAGGAAGAGCTCGAAGATCGACAGGTCGAAGCAGACCGAGGTCGCCGCCAGCACGCCGGAGAGGTCCTCCGGCGGGAAGACGGTCCGGGCCCAGGCGAGAAGCGCCGCGGCGCTCCGGTGCTCGATCGCCACGCCCTTCGGTACGCCGGTCGAGCCGGAGGTGTAGATCACGTAGGCGAGGTCGGTCGACTCGGCCCACTCCTCCATCCCGTCCGGGCCGGCCGGAACGCCCGGGTCCGGCATCCGGTCCGCCCGCACCACCTGGAGGCCGTCGATCTGCCCCTCGGCCATCGCGGCCTCCAGCTCGTCCGCCACGGCGCCCGCGGAGAGCACCACCCTGACCCCGGAGTGGGCCCCCGAGTCCGAAAGCATGAACGCCACCCGCTCGTCCGGGTACCCGGGGTCGACCGGCACGTAGGCGGCGCCGGCCCGGAGCACGGCGAGGAGCGACACCACGAGGTGGCTCTGGCGCTCCATGTAGACCGGGACCAGGGAGCCGGGCCCGACCCCCAGCTCCCGGAGCCGGCCCGCAAGCGCCGCCGAGCGGCGATCGAGGGCGCCGTAGGTCCAGCGCTCGGTGTCCTTGGTGGCCGCGGCGCCCGCCCCACTCGCGAGAAGGGCCACGGCGTCCGGCGTGGCGGCGGCCTGCTCCACGAAGCCGGCGTGGAGCAAGGCGGGCCCAGTGAGCACCGGCTCGGGCACCGACCCGGATAAAGCTCCGCCGTCGGCCCACTCGACCACCACCTGCTGGCGCTCCGCGGCCGGCAGGATCGGCAGATCCGAAACCGGACGCTCCGGCTCCGCCAGGGCCGCCGCCAGCAGAGTCTCGAACCGGCGCGCCAGCCGCTCGATCGTCGTCCGGTCGAACAGCTCCCGGTCGTGGTCGAAGCTGCCGACGATCGTGTCGCCGGTCTCCATCAGGCCGAGGGTGAGATCGAACTTCTCCTGTCCGGGGCTCAGGGCCTCGCCCGCCACCTCGAGGCCGGTGAGCTCCGGCAGGTCCATCGAAGCGTTCTGCAGGCTGAAGAACACCTGGAAGAGCGGTGTGTGGTCCAGGCGGCGCTCGGGCGCCAGCTCCTCGACCAGCTTCTCGAACGGCAGGTCCTGGTGGGCGTAAGCGCCGAGGCAGCTCTCCCCCACCCGGTCCACCAGCTCGGCGAAGCTCGGGTCGTCCTCCAGATCCGCGCGCAGCACCAGGGTGTTGACGAAGAAGCCGATCAGCCCCTCGGTCTGCCCGTCGGTGCGGTTGGCGATCGGCGAGCCGACGGCGAAGTCCCCCTGGCCCGTGATCCGCCCGATCAGGGCCTGGTAGACGGACAGCAGGATCATGAAGGGCGTCGCGCCGGTCCGCTTCGAGGTCTCGCCCACGGCGCGCGTCTGGGCGGCATCGAGCTGCACCGGCACGCTCCCCGCCCGGCGGCTCCACCCGGCGGGCCGCCGCCGGTCGACCGGCAGCTCGAGCACCGGCACACCCGCCAGCTTCTCCCGCCAGTAGCCGAGCTGCTCGTCGAGCACCGCGCCGGCCAACCAGCCCCGCTGCCAGACGCAGAAGTCCGCGTACTGGATCGGCAGCGGCGGCAGCGCGGCCCGCACCCCGGTCGACTCCCGGCCCGCCCCCCCCGGCCCCGCGATCCCGGTCGGCGTGTAGGCCGCCGAGAGCTCCCGGAACAGCACGCCCACCGACCAGCCGTCGGAGACGATGTGGTGCAGGTTGATCACCAGGTCGTGCCGCTCCGCCGAGCGGCGGATCACCCGCACGCGCATCAGCGGGCCGCGGTCGAGCTCGAACGGTTGTCGCGCCTCGAAGGCCCCGAGGCACTCCGCCTCCTCGTCCCGGCGGCCCTCGGCCAACCCGGACAGATCGACGACCGGCAGGCCCAACCGCGTCGTCCGCAGCACCACCTGGACCGGCTCGCCGTCCTTCTCCACGAACACCGTCCGCAACGCCCTCTGGCGCTCGACGATGCGCTCGAACGCCGTCGCCAGGGCAGGAAGGTCGAGGACCCCCGTGAGCAGCAGCCGTGCCGGAATGTTGTAGAGCGCCGTGCCCGGCTCCAGTTGGTCGAGGAACCAGAGGCGCTGCTGGGCGAACGACGCCGGCGCACCGGCACGGCGCTCCTCGCTCAGCACCTCGAGCCGTGGCCGGGCCGCACCCGCCGACCTCGCCAGGGCCGTGACCCGGCGGGCGACCCCGGCGACCGTCGGTTCCTCGAACAGGGCCCGCAGCGGCAGCTCGACGTCCAGCGTCGAGCGCAACCGAGACGCCAGGCGGGTGGCGCTCAGGGAGTGGCCGCCGAGATCGAAGAACCCGTCGTGGACGCCGACCCGCTCGACGCCCAGGATGTCGGCGAACGCGGCGGCCACCAGCTCTTCGACCCCGTTGCGCGGAGCCACGTACTCGCCGGCGGCGGCGAGATCGGGCGCCGGCCCCGAGACCAGAAGCGCCCGCCGGTCCACCTTGCCGTTGGGCGTCAGCGGCAGGGCGTCGAGCGCCACGATCGCCGACGGCACCATGAAGCCGGGCAGCCGCTCCTCCAGCTCGCGGCGCAGGTCGTCGACCGTCACGCCCTGCGCCGCCACCACGTAGGCGACCAGCCGCCGCTCGCCCGGCGCGTCCTCGCGCACGACGACGACCGCCTGCTCCACGCCGGCGAGCCCCGAGAGCACCACCTCCACCTCGCCGGGCTCGATGCGGAAGCCGCGGATCTTCACCTGGTTGTCCGAGCGGCCGACGAAGTCGATCGCCCCGCCGGCACGCCGCCGCACCAGGTCGCCCGTGCGATAGAGCCGCTCCCCCGGCCGGCTGGAGAACGGATCGGGCACGAACCGCTCCGCGGTCAGGCCCGGCCGGTTGAGATAGCCGACGGCGACACCGTCGCCCCCGACCAGGAGCTCTCCCACGACACCGGCGGGAGACGGCAGCAGGTGGCGATCGACCACGTAGACCGTGCTGTTGGCGACCGCCGACCCGATCGGCACCGTCCCCAGGCCGCCGGCCGCGGGCTCGACCTCGTACCAGGTCGAGAAGGTGGTGTTCTCCGTCGGCCCGTAGACGTGGAGCAGCCGATCGGGCCCTCCGGCCCGGAGCACCCGGTCGACAGCGGACGGATCGACCGCCTCGCCGCCGAAGAGCACCGACCGCACCGTGGCGAGGCCGTCGGGCACTTCGTGGGCCACCTGGTTGAAGAGCGCCGTGGTGACGAAGAAGTCGGTCACGCCCCGGTCCCTGAGCGCCGCCACCAGGAGCCGCGGATCGATGGCGATGTCGCGCTCGATGCCGACGATCGTCGCGCCGTTCAGGAGCGCTCCCCAGATCTCGAAGGTCGCGGCGTCAAACGCGGTGTTCGACAGGTGCGCCACCCGGTCGCCCGGCCCGAGCTGCAGGTAGTCGGCGCCCCGCACCAGGCGTACCACCGCGCGGTGGTTGACCACCACGCCCTTGGGCCGGCCGGTGGAGCCGGAGGTGTAGATGGTGTAGAGCGGGTCGTCCGCCGCCGGCGACGCCGGCCGGTGACGCGCGCTCCCCGCCACCTCCACGGCGGCCTCGGGCCCGTCGACGTCGACCACCGTGACGCCCGCCGGCAGCTCCTCCGGCAGCGCGCCCCGGTCGGCCGCGCGGGTGAGCACCACCGGCGCGCCGGTGTCCTCCAGCACGAAGACCAGCCGCTCCGGCGGATAGCCGGGATCGAGGGGCACGTAGACCCCACCCGCGAGCGCCACCGCCAGGCTCGCCACGATCAGCTCCGCGCTCCGATCGAAGCAGACGCCCACCGCCGTACCGGAGCCCACGCCCCGGGCCGCGAGCCCCGCGGCCAGCCCTTCGGCCGCCGCCGCCAGCTCCCGGTAGCTCATCTGCCGGTCGCCGATCTCGAGCGCCGAGGCCTCCGGCCAGGCGTCGGCAACCTCCCGGAACAGATCGCCGACGGACGCCTCCCGGGGGTAGTCCGATCTCTCGCCCGCCCAGGAGCCGACGATCTGCTCGTGCTCCCCGGCGCTCAGCAGCGGCAGCCGCGAAAGGGGGAGCTCCGGCCGCTCGAGCGCACCGACCAGGAGGATCTCCAGGTGCTCGGCCAGGCGCTCCACGGTCGCCCGCTCGAACAGGTCGGTGCTGTGCTCGATCATCACCATCATGCTTCCGCCGACGTCGTGGAAGACGGCCGTCAGGTCGAACTTGGCGGTCGCCGTGCCGACTTCGAGCGGATCGAGGGTAAGGTCGCCCAGGTCCAGGCTCATGGGGGCGTTCTGGAGCGCGATCATCACCTGGAAGAGCGGCGTGCGGCTCGGATCGCGCCCCGGAGCCAGCTCCTCGACCAGACGCTCGAACGGCAGGTCCTGGTGGGCGTAGGCATCCAGGGTGGCGTCCCGGGTTCGCTCGACGAGGGTGGCGAACGACGGATCACCGGCCAGGTCGCCACGGAGCACCAGGGTGTTGACGAAGAACCCGATCAGCCCCTCGATCTCCCGCTGGTTGCGGTTGGCGATCGGCGTGCCCACGGCGAAGTCGTCCTGTCCCGTGTAGCGTGCGAGGAGTGCCTGGAAGGCGGCCACGAGCACCATGAACGGGGTCCCGTCCATCCGCCGCGCGAAGGCCGGCAACTCCTCGACCACGCGCGGGCGGAGAGGGCGCTGCACGACGCCGCCCCCCTGGCTGCGCGTGGCAGGCCGGGGCCGGTCGGTGGGCAGCTCGAGGGTCGGCACCCCGGCCAGCCGCTTCGTCCAGCGCTCCAGCAACCGCCCCAGGTGGTCGCCGCTGATCCACCGGCGCTGCCAGAGGGCGAAGTCCACGTACTGGATCGGAAGCTCTTCGAGCGGCGACGGACGCGCCTCGGCGAACGCCTGGTAGAGCACGGAGAGCTCGCGCAGGAAGACGCCGGTCGACCAGCCGTCGGAGACGATGTGGTGCATGGTCACCACCAGCACCGAACGCTCGGGTGCGAGGGTGACGAGCATCGTCCGGAGCAGGGGACCCCGGCCGAGGTCGAACGGCTGGCGGGCCTCCAGCAGCACCACCGCCTCGGCGGCGGCGTCGTGCCGCTCCTCCGGGAGGCCGGACAGATCGACCCGGGGCAGCGGCACCGGCTCCACGGGGGTCACCACCTGGTGCGGCCCGCCGGCGCCCTCGGCGAACGTCGTTCTGAGCGCCTCGTGGCGCCGGACGATCTCGCCCAGGGCCCGCGCCAGGGCCTGGGCGTCGAGACGGCCGACGATGCGGGCGGCGGCCGGGATGTTGTAGGTCACCCCGGGGTCGAACCGGTCGAGGACCCAGAGCCGCTCCTGGGCGAACGACAGGGGAAGCTCCTCCGGGCGCTCCGCCTCGGCAACCGGCTCCGGCGCCGGCAACGGCACCGGCCCGGACTCGGCCGCCTCGAGCGCCTCCTCCAGCGCGCCGGCCAGGCCGGCCACGGTCGGCCGCTGGAACATCTCGGCGACCGGCAGCTCGACGCCGAACCGGCTCCGTAGCTGCGAGATCACCTGGGTCGCCAGCAACGAGTGCCCGCCGAGGGCGAAGAAGTCGTCCCCGGCTCCCACGCGTTCGCGGCCGAGAACCTGGGCGAAGACTCGCGCCACCGCCTCCTCCGCGGGGGTTGCGGGCGGCTCGTCCGCGCTCCTGCCCGACGCGCGCAAGACGCGCTCGGCCCGGCGCTCCAGCCCACGCCGGTCGACCTTGCCCTGGGCGGTCCGCGGCAGAGTGTCGGCCGTCTCGACCGCGGACGGCACCATCGCCGCCGGCAGCTCATCCGCCAGAGCGCGCCGGATGCGCTCGGGGTCGACCGCCGTCTCCCGACCATCCTCGGGCACCACGAAGGCCACCAGCCGCAACCCGCCGGTCTCGCCGGTCGCGACCACCGCGCACTCGGCGACCCCTTCGCACCGCCCCGCCGCTGCCTCGACCTCCTCGAGCTCGACCCGGAAACCGCGCACCTTGACCTGAGCGTCCCGGCGCCCCAGGATCTCGAGCCCGCCGTCGGGCCGCCAGTGGACCAGGTCTCCCGACAGGTAGAGGCGCCCTCCGGGACGGTCCCCGAACGGATCGGGCACGAACCGCTTCGCGGTCCTGGCAGGTTGGCCCAGGTAGCCCCGGGCGAGGCAGCCCTCCCCGAGGACCAGCTCGCCGGTGACGCCGACGCCGACCGGGCGGAGCGCCGAGTCCACCACCCAGCACCTGTCCGTCCCCAGCGGCCTGCCGATGGCCACCCGACCGCTCGCCGCCACCGCCGGACCGGAGGCACCCGGACCGGCAACGTGGTGGTAGGTCGAGGTCACGACCCCCTCGGTCGGCCCGTAGGCGTTGATCAGCTCGGTCTCGTCCCCAACCAGGCGGAGCGCGCGGCGGACGGCGGCGGGCGGCATGGTCTCACCGCCGACGATCATCCGTCCGAGGGCGTGGCCCACCAGCTCCTCCGGCACCGCCGCCGCCTCCCGCAGCCACTGGAGCCAGGCGGCCGTGGGCGGGTTGATCACGGTCACGCGCCGCGCCACCAGGAACCGGCTGAGGGCGGCTCCCGAGAAGGTCGGCTCCGGCCACAAGCAGAGCCGGCCGCCGGAGGCCAGCGTGGAGAGCGTGCTCTCGACGAAGACGTCGAACGCCGGCGAGCCGATGGCGAGCATGAGGTCGTCCGGCCCGAGGCCGAAGGCCCGAACCGCATCCTCGACGTGGCACACCGCGGCCCGGTGGGGCACGGCCACCCCTTTGGGCACGCCGGTCGAGCCCGAGGTGAAGATCAGGTAAGCGATGGATTCGGGCAGGACGGCCACGCCCCCGCTCGGCGCCTGACTCCCCGGCGAGACCTCCGTGCCAGCGGGGCCGTCGAGCGCCACGACGGCAGGAGCGTCGGCGTGCCCGGAGCCGGGCTTCGCCCGGATCAGGCCCCGCGCCCTCGCAAGGAGCCCGGAGCGGGTAACCAGGGCCGCCGGGGCGGCCTCGACGATCATCGCCGCCAGCCGGTCGTCGGGAAACGCCGGGTCCAGGGGCAGGAAGACCGCGCCGGCTCCGAGCACCCCCAGGCAGGCGGCGATCGCTTCGGGCGAGCGTTCCAGGAGGACCGCCACCACCCGCTCCGTGCCGCCGCTGCCGGAGCCCGAGAGCGCCGGCTCCAACCGGCCGCCGACCGCCGCCGCCCACTCGAGCAGCCCGGCATAGGTCCAGTGCCCATCGCCCGCCTCGAGCGCTACCGCGTGCGGCCGGTGACCGGCCGTGCGGCGCACCAGGTCGGCCAGGCCGGCGCCGGTCTCCCGGCTCGCCGTGCCGAGGTCGACCGGGCGAGCGCTCCACTCGCGCGTCACCTGCTGCCATTCGGCGTCCGGCAGCCAGGCGAGCTCCGCCACCGGCGCGTCCGGCCGCTCCCCCATCCGCCGGGCGAGGACCTCCAGACGCGCCATCAACCGATCGATCGTCGAGCGGTCGAACAGGTCCTGATCGTAGGTCGCCGAGAGCGCCAGCCGCTCCCCCTGGTCGACGACCTCGAGCGTCAGGTCGAGCTTCGCCACCCCGGCATCGACCTCGACGCGCTCGATGGTCAGCCCGGGAAGCGAGGGCAGCTCCCGGGCCGTCTCGAGGAACGACAGCATCACCTGGAAGAGCGGCGCCCGGGACGGGTCCCGCTGCGGAGCGAGCTCCATCACCAGCCGGTCGAACGGGATGTCCTGGTGGTCCTGGGCCTCCAGGGTGATCTGCCGCGCCCGCCGCACCAACTCGCGGACGGTCGGGTTCCCCGAGCGGTCGCCGCGGAGCACCAGGGTGTTGACCAGCAGACCGATCAAACCCTCGCTCTCCACCCGGTTGCGGTTGGCGACCGGGGTGCCGACGGCCGGATCGAGGCGGCCGGTCAAGCGGCCGAGCGCCTCGTGGACGAGCGCGGTCAGCACCGCGAAGACCGAGGCGCCCTCCTCGACCGCCAGCGCGCGGAGCGCCCCGGTGACGTCCGCGCCGAGGGCGGTCGACACCGTGGCGCCGCGACCACCCTGGGCCGCCGGGCGGGGCCGGTCCGCGGGCACGTCGAGCGGCTCGAGGCCCGCGAGGCGGTGGCGCCAGTAGGCGAGCTGCTCCTCTTCGAGCCCCGCCGCGAGGAGCTCCTCCTGGAGGCGGGCGTAGGCCGTGAACTGGAGCGGCAGCTCCGGCAGGAGCGGCGGCCGGCCGTCGAGGGTCGCCCGGTAGACCTCCCCGGCCTCGCGAATCAGTACCCCCAGAGACCAGCCGTCGGAGATGATGTGATGCATGGCGACCACCAGCCGGTGGCGCTCGTCGGCCATGCGGATCAGCCGGATGCGCACGAGGGGCCCCGCGGCGAGGTCGAACGGCCGTCGAGCCTCGAGCTCCGCCAGCCGGGCGGCCTCGGCCGTCGCGGCCGGCTCCGGCAGGCTCCCCAGCTCGATCATCGGCAGCGGCACCGGTCTCGCCGCCTCGACCACGAGCACCGGCTCGCCGTGGCGCTCGACGAAACGGGAGCGGAGGGTCTCGTGGCGCGCCGCCACGCTTCCCAGCGCGCGCGCCAGGGCCGACGGCACGAGGGGACCCTCGAGCGCGAACGCCCCCGGGATCGTGTAGAGGGCGGAGTCGGGAACCAGCCGGTCGAGGAACCAGAGCCGCCGCTGGGCGGAGGTCATGAGCTTCGGCCCGGCGGTGGCCGGCATCGCGTCGGCGGGGGCGGGTCCGCGGTCCGTCGCCGCGGGGACCGCCTCCTCGTCCAGGATGCGGGCCAGCCCGGCCACCGTCCGGCCTTCGAACACCCAGCGCAGCGGCACCTCGGCGCCGAGGGCCTTGCGCAGCCGGGAGACGACCCGGGTGGCGAGCAGGGAGTGGCCGCCGAGATCGAAGAAGTCGTCGTCGGCGCCCATGCGCTCGGCTCCTCCGGCGAGCTCCAGAGCATCCGCGAACGCCCGGGCCACCGCCCGCTCCATCGGCGTGCGCGGCCGGGGTCCGCCACCGGCGCCGATCGACCCTGCCTCGAACCGCTCGATCCGCCGGGCGATCGCCAGCCGATCCAGCTTGCCGCTCGGCGTCCGCGGAAGCTCCGTAACCGGTACGACGAGCGACGGCACCATCGACTCCGGCAGGGACTGCCGCAGGTGAGCGGCGAGCTCCGTCCCCTCGACGGCGGCGCCGTCGCGCCCCACGACACACGCCACCAGGCGCCCGGCCGCGCCGCCCCCGACGGCGAGGACCGCGGCTTCCCGCACCGCCGGATGGCGGACGAGCGCCTCCTCCACCTCTCCCGGCTCGACGCGCACGCCGCGCACCTTGACCTGCCGGTCGATCCGGCCGAGCAGCTCGATCGAGCCGTCGGCGAGGAACCGTGCCCGGTCCCCGGTCCGGTAGAGCCGGCCGCCCCCACCGCCGGACGGATCGCCGAACGGATCGGGAACGAAGCGCTCCGCGCTCGGCGCCGGGCGCCCCAGGTAGCCCCGCGCCACCTGCGTGCCGCCGATGACCAGCTCCCCCGGCACGCCGATCGGCTGCGGATCGAGGTCGGGATCGACCACCACGAGCAGCGTGTTGGCCGCCGGCCTGCCGATAGGCGCCACCGCTCCCCGCGCGCCGGGCTCCACCCGCCCCAGCGAGACGTCGATCGCCGCCTCGGTCGGACCGTACTGGTTGTAGAGGGCAACGCCCACACGCTCCCGGAAGCGTTCCGCGAGGCCCGCCGCCAGCATGTCGCCGCCGGAGAAGACCCGCCGAAGAGCGACCGACCGCCCGTTCCCCGGCAGGTCGACCGTCGGCAAGTCGAGAAAGCTCTGGAGCATCGGCGGTACGAAGTGGACCGAGGTCACCCGCTCCCGGTCGAGCAGCGCCGCGAGGGCGGTGGGGTCGGCCTCGACGCCCGCGTCCGCGAGCACCAGCCGCGCGCCCAGGGTGAGCGGCGCGAACAGCTCCCAGATGGAGAAGTCGAAGCCGAGCGGCGCCTTCTGCACCAGGGTCTCGGAGGCGTCGAGACCGAGCCGGTCCGCCATCCAGAGAAGCCGGTTGACCGTCGCCCGGTGGCTGTTGACCACACCCTTCGGCCTGCCGGTGGAGCCCGAGGTGTAGATCACATAGGCCGCCCGGTCCGGGTTCCGGTCGGCCGGAACCGCCGCGGGCTCCTCCGCGGCCGGCTCCATGCCCGCCATGGCTCGGAGGGTCACGACCCGGACGCCCTCGAGCGGCAGGAGGCCCTCCTCTCCGGCTTTCGCAACCACCACCTCCAGATTGCAATCCTCGGCGATCCAGGCGAGCCGCTCGGGCGGATAGGAGGGGTCGAGAGGCACCCACGTGCCGCCCGCCCGGAGCACGCCCAGGGCCGCGATCACCGCCTCCGGCCCCCGCCGCACGAAGGCGCCGACGGGCATCTCCACCGGCGACCGGCCCGGGCTCTCGAGAGATTCGGCCGAAGAGCGGGGGCCACCGACTCCGGCCTGCCGCAACCGCCCGGCGAGCCGGTCCGCCCGGAGCAGCAGCTCGCCGTAGGTGAGGGCTCCGCCGCTCCAGGCGAGGGCGATCCTGTCCGGAGCGCGCCGCGCCCGCTCTTCCACCAGGCCGTCGAGCGTCGCCTCCGGCACCGCCAGGCGGGGCCCCTCGGCCCACTCGACGGTCACCTGCTGGCGCTCGACCGGGTCCATCCAGGGCAACGCCCAGACCGGGACCTCCGGGGAGGCGATCCCCGCCGCCAGCAGGCGCGCGAAGCGGCGCCCCAGGCGTTGGACCGTCGTATCGTCGAGCAGGCTCCGGTCGTACTCCAGGCTGCCGACGAAGCGTCCGTCCTCCTCGGTCAGCGAGAGGGTGAGATCGAACTTCGCCGCACCGGTTTCGAGCATACGGGGCGTCATCCGGACGCCGGGCAGCTCCGTCGGCGCCGCGGGCGTGTTCTGGAGCACGAACAGGACCTGGACCAGGGGCGTCGTCCCCAGCCCCCGCTCGGGCCGCAGCTCCTCGACCAGGCGCTCGAACGGCACATGTTGCCGGTCGAAGGCCGCGACGGCGCCGTCCCTGGCCCGCTCCACGAGGGCGCCGAAGCCCGGAGCCCCCTGAAGGCCCGACCGCAGCACCACGGTGTTGACGAAGAGACCGATCAGGGACTCCGTCTCGACCCGGCTCCGGTTGGCGACCGGCGAGCCGACGGCGAAGTCCACCTGGCCGCAGGTGCGCCCCAGGACGGCCTGGTACGCCGCCAGCAGCACCATGAACGGCGTCGCGCCCCGCTCCGACGCGAGACGTCGCACCCCGGTGCTGAGCGGCTCGTCGAGCGCGATCGGCAGCCGCCGTCCGGGCCGCGAGCGCCGCCCCGCGCGAGGCCGGTCGATCGGCAGCTCGAGGACCGGGAGCCCGGCCAGCCGTTCCCGCCAGTAGTCGAGCGCGGGCTCCATCTCGCCCGCGGCCACCGACGCACGCTCCTCGACGGCCCACTCGGCGTACTGCATCGGGAGCTCCAGCAGCGGATCCGGGAAGCCACGGGAACCGGCTTCGTAGAGCGCCGCCAGCTCCCGCACCAGCACACCCATCGACCAGGCGTCCGAGATGACGTGGTGCATGGTGACGATCAGCGCGTGGTCCTCGGCGGCGCACCGGACGAGCGTCATCCGCAGCAACGGACCGCGGGCCAGGTCGAACGGCCTCCGGGCCTCGCGCCGGGCGACGCGGTCGAGCTCGAGTGCGCGCGGCACCTCCGGCAATCCCCCGAGATCGATCACCGCGATCGCGCCCCGGGGCCGAGACGCCACCACCTGGACCGGATGGCCGTCCCGCTCCTCGAACGTGGTGCGAAGCGCCTCGTGACGCGTGCCGATCCGGGCGATCGCCCGCACCAGGAGCTCGGTCCGCAGCGTGCCCTCGAGACGCACCGCGGCGGCGATGACGTACGCCGGCGACCCGGGGTCGAGGCGGTCGATCACCCAGAGCCGCTGCTGGGCGAAGGAGGTGGACCGGTACCTGCCCTCCTCGGCCGCCGCCCGCGGCCTTCGGTCGACCTCGCCACCCGGAGCCATCATCGCCCGGCGGCGGTCGACCTCCGCGGCCACGCCCGCCACGGTCGAGCGCCGGAACAGCTCGCGCAGCGGCACCTCGACGCCGAACCGGTTCCGCAGCCGGGTCGCCAGCCGTCCGGCGGTCAACGAGTGCCCACCGAGGTCGAAGAAGCTGTCGGTCGCCCCGATCTCGCGGCCTTCGACCATGCCCTCCAGGACCTCCCGGAAGACCTCGGCCACCTGCGTCTCGGTCGGCGTCCTCAGCGGCTCGACCGGCGCCATCTGCTGGGCCGCGGCCATCTGCTGGGCCGCGGCGCCTCCCGGGTCCGGCAGCGCCTTGCGGTCGACCTTGCCGTGGGGGTCGATCGGCAGCGCGTCCAGCAGCACGAACGCCGACGGCACCATGGCCGCCAGCAACCGCTCCTGGAGATAGGCCCGGAGTGCGTCCGGGGCGACCGGCCGCTCCCGCTTGGCGACCACGTAGGCCACCAGCCGGCGGTCGTCGGAGCGTTGTCCCTGCACCACCACCACGGCCGCCGCGAGGTCGGGATGGACCGCCAGAACGCTCTCCACCTCGCCCGGCTCGATGCGCACGCCGCGGATCTTCACCTGGTGGTCGACGCGGCCGACGAACTCCAGCCGGCCGTCGGCGAGGCGGCGCGCCAGATCCCCCGTGCGGTAGAGGCGACCACCCGGCCGACGGCCGAACGGGTCGGGCACGAACACGCCCGCGGTCCGCGCCGGCCGGCCGCTGTAGCCGACGGCGACGCCGGCACCGCCCACCAGCAGCTCCCCGGTGACGCCGACCGGCACCGGCCGCAGCCGCGCGTCGACCACGTGGGCCAAGGAGTCCGCGATCGGCCGGCCGATCGCCACCGAGCGCGGCGCCGGGACCGAGGGATCGAGAGCCTCGAGACGCTCCCAGGTCGAGATCACGCCGTTCTCGGTCGGTCCGTAGGCGTTGATCAACCGCTCGGGGGGGCGCGCCCCGAGCATCCGCCAGATGGCCGCCGGATCGGCCGCCTCGCCGCCGAAGAAGCCGTAGCGCACGGCCGCGAAGGCGTCGGGCGCCTCCCGGGTCACCTGGTTGTAGAGCGCGGTGGTCAGCAGCACGACGGTGATGCCGCGTGCTTCGATCTCGGCGGCCAACCGCTCGGGCGCCAGAAGCGTCTCACGCGGGATGCCCACCAGCCGGGCGCCGTTTCCGAGCGCCGACCAGATCTCCCAGACGCTCGCGTCGAACGAGGTGTTCGCCACCTGGGCCACCCGGTCCTCGGGCCCGAGCGCGTAGTCGGGCCGGCTCGCGACCAGCCGCAGGATCGCCCGGTGGGGAACCAGAACGCCCTTCGGCCTGCCGGTCGAGCCGGAGGTGTAGATGAGCTGGGCGGGCGCCTCCGGCGGCAGGTCCGGAGCCGGGGGAACCGGCGTCGCCGGGGCCGGACGGTCGAGCTCCAGGCGGTCGACCGGCACCGTGACCAGCCGCTCGACGTCCGCGCGGGTCACCAGCACCCGCGCGCCGGAGTCCTCGACCATGAAGGCGAGGCGCTCGTCCGGGTGGGCCGGGTCGAGGCAGAGGGAGTAGCCGCCGAGGCGGAGCACCGCCACCACGGTCACCACCAGCTCCGCCGAGCGTTCGAGGCAGATGCCCACGGGCTGCCCCGGTCCGACCCCGGCGGCGGCCAGGCGGCCGGCCAACCGCTCGCTCTCGGCCGCGAGCTCGGCGTAGGTGAGGCGGGCGTCCCAGAACTCGAGAGCGGGCGCGTCGGGGCGTCGCGCGACCTGCTCGGCCAGCGCCCCCGTCAGGGTGCCTTCGCCCCAGCCTCCCGCCGGACCCTCGGCCCACTCGGCCACCAGTTGGTGGCGCTCGGCGGCGCCCAGCACCTCCAGCCGCCCGAGGCGCTCCCCGGGGGCCGCGGCGACCGCTTCGAGCAGGGCCCGATAGTGGGCCAGAAACCGGCGGACGGTGGTCTCGTCGAACAGATCGGTGGCGTACTCGACCACCCCCCGGACCCGATCGCCCTCCTCCGAGAGCTGCACCGACAGGTCGAACTTGGCGGTGCCGCTATGCACCTCCTCGACCGATACCGGCGCGCCTCCCAGGACCAGCGAGCGCCCCGGGCGGTTCTCCATCGAGATCATGGTGCGGAAGAACGGCGTCTCCCCCTGGGCGTCCCCCCGGCCGAGCTCCCGGACCAGCTCCGAGAACGGCAGACCCTGATTCGAGAAGGCGTGGAGCACCGTGCTCCGGGTGCGCTCCAGCACCTCCCGGAAGCTGCCCGCTCCCGTCAGATCGGTGCGCAGCGCCAGGGTGTTGACGAAGAACCCGATCAGGCCCTCGGTCTCGCTTCGCTCGCGCCCCGCGACCACCGAGCCGACGGTCACGTCCTCATCGCCGGTCAGGCGGGCGATCAGAAGCTCGAACGCCGCCACCAGCGCCATGAACCGGGTGGCCCTGGCCTCCCGCGCCACCTCCCCCAGGCGTCCGACGAGCGCCGCCGGGAGCTCGAGCTCCAGCACGCGACCCCGACCGCTCGGCTCCGCGGGCCGCGGACGATCGGTCGGCAGCTCGGGGCAGGGCGCGCCCTCGAGCCGCTCCCGCCAGGGCGCGATCGCCTCGGCGACGGCCTCCGGGGTCCAGTGCTCACGGCTCCAGGCGGCGTAGTCGCCGTACTGGATCGCGAGCTCCGGGAGCGCCGGTGCCGCCCCCCGGGACAGCGCGCCGTAGGCGTCCGCCAGCTCGCGGCAGAAGATCCCGATCGACCAGCCGTCCGCCACCACGTGGTGGACCGACACCAGCAGGACCTGGCGCGGCTCGGGTGACCGGGGAGGAGGGCCCTCCGCATCCGGCCCACCCTGATCGATCAACACGAAGCGCGCCAGGGGCCCGGTCTCGAGATCGAACGGACGGCGGGCGACGGCCCGGGCCAGCCGATCGGTCTCCGCGCCGGTAACCGGTGCCTCAAGCGCCGACAGATCGACGCGCCGCAGGACCTCGGCCCCAGGGCGATGGACGACCTGACCCAGACCTTCGTCCGGCTGCACCGAGACGGTCGTCCGCAGGCTCTCGTGCCGCGCGACGATCGTCGCGAGCGCCTCGGCCAGGGCGTGCCGGTCCAGGAGCCGGTCGACGCGCAGGGCCGCGGTCAGGTTGTAGGCGGCGGACTCCGGCTCCAGCCGCTGGAGAAACCAGAGCCGCTCCTGGCCGAGGGTGAGCGGGGCCGGACCCGCCGCCTCGGGCCGGCGCGCGAGCGCTCCCTTGTCGGGCCCCTGCCCGCCACGGTCCTGCAGCTTCCGGATGAGGAGGTCGAGCTTCTTGCGAGAGAGGTCGCCGGTCGTCTTCTTCTGCGCCATCAGGGTCCGCCCGAGCTGACACATGGCCCCGCGATGCGGTTGCCCCTCCCGGAACGGGTAGGCACAGAGATCCCGATCGGGCTTCGGTCCCGGTCGGTGACGCGTCGCGATCGATCGTTGAGAGCGGTGTTGCTCAGTTGCCGAGCCGTGTGTAGCTCATCTCTATAGTGCAGCCCCCACCGAAAACGGTGACCAAAATGGCACTGCAAAGCAACAAGAAACTCCCCTGGAATGCCCGGCCGAGCGCAAGGTGACGCAAATAAGGCGCAACCTCCGCCACCACCCGATCCTCGCGCCCGCGGCCATGTGGTTCTTCCGTGCAGGCTAGTCGCCCAGCTTCGACAGCACCTTCGCCAGGTCGTCCTCGTCGAGGTCCGCCTCGGGGAAGTCGGACGGGCTGAAGACCGCGTCGCTCAGGCCCTTGGCGGTCTCGACCAGGGCACGGAGCTCGGCTCCGATCTCCCCCCCCAGCTCCGCCGCGGTCTCGCCGTCGAGGCGCGATCGGTCGTAGAGCAGCTCGAGATCGATGCCTCCTTCACCGGTCACGGCGACCACGGTGAGCGGCCGCTCCGGCGCCATCGGCCGGCCCACCGGTCCCGCGCTCAGCATGAACGCGACCGCCGGCTCGGCGACGGAGGCCAGGCCCTCGGCAGCACCGCCGTCGCCGTCCCCGTCCCCGTCGGCCAGCAGCCGATCGAAGCCGTCACCCATCCCCGGCACCCGGCGCAGAGCCTCCTTGACCAGGGTGAGCGTGGCACCCGGGTGCGCCTCCGCCGGCCGGTCGATGGTCAACGGAAACGCGACCGTGAAGCTCCCGATGCCGTCGCCGAACCGGTCGGCGTCCTCTCCGCGGCGGCCGTCCCGCTCGACCCGGAGGATGACCGGCCCGTCGCCCGCCCGACGGCCGAGGGCCCGCCCGACGGCGCTCACGAGCTCCTCCTCGAGGGTGCTGTTGAACGTCGGCCGGACCTCCTTCTCGAGATCGTCCACCAGAGCGGCGTCGAGGCCGACGGCCTCCACCCCGAGGCCCTCACCGGCGACGGCCGGCGCCGAGCCGGCGAACGGATCGAGTGCGCCGACGCTGGTGCCGGTGCCGACGACAGCCGCCCAGCAGGAGACCTCGTCGGCGGTCGAGCGCCCGGACGCCGAGGCGGCCAGCGACCGCGCCCAGGTTGCGAACGGCGCGGCTCCACCGGCGAGCTCGGCCCCCACGTCGGGGGCGCTCCCCATGCCGAGCTGCTCGAGCGCCCGGGAGAGCTGCCCCGCGAGCAGACCCACGGACCGATAGTCGCCCGCCACGCGATGGACCACCAGCAGCAGCCGCTCCTCCCCCTCGGCCGTGGCCAGGGCCGCCCCCACCAACCGTCCGGCGGCCGGATCGAGGTCGGCAGCGAGCTTCGAGGCCGCCTCGACCAGACCGGCCGGGTCGGCTTCGATCACGGGCGGCCGGGCGGCTTCGGCGTCGCCCGGCGCCTCGGCTTCGGTCGCGCCGTAGCGCATGCCGAGCGCCGGATGGACCGCCACCAATGCCTCCAGAGCCTCGATGACGGCGCTCCGGTCGGGGGTCTCGGAAGGGACCTCGACGTCGGCGACCACCACCCTGGACGGCCCCGGCCCCGCGGCGACCAACCGCCGCTGGTAGGGAGTGAGC
>Ga0210123_1000414_pt1 | contig 26869 bp, 26 predicted proteins | sample Muzzi_PWB_D2_FD_185535 | JGI IMG/M metagenome (GOLD analysis project Ga0210123, IMG submission 185535) | Wetland microbial communities from San Francisco Bay, California, USA, that impact long-term carbon sequestration - Muzzi_PWB_D2 (SPAdes) | ecosystem: Environmental > Aquatic > Marine >... | reverse complement strand
TCCCTAGAAAGGAGATGATTGCGGCCTCCTGGGGATTAAAGGAAAGGCTTGTCGGTAATCTGGATATCTGGCTGTGTCATAATTGCGGGGATTGTACGGCCATGTGTCCCCGAGGTGCAAAACCGGGTGAAGTACTGGGCGCTGTTCGATCCTATGCCATTGCCGATTATGCGGTACCCAAATCGGTTGGGAAGGCTGTGAACGATCCCAAAAAACTTCCCATTCTCATGGGGATTCCCGTGGTCATTTTTATTGTTTTGGGTTTAGCTACAGGGTTGCTCGATTTTTCTCCGGCTTTGGGAGAACACGGGATTTCACATTCTCAGTTCTTTTCCACATGGCTGGTGGATATGATTTTCGTTCCACTGGCGATATGGGTGGTGGTGATTTTCGCGTTAGGGCTGAAAAGATTTATCGCTGATATCCATGAGAATGCCGTTTTGGAGGGTAAAACAGAGAAAAAAGAATTCGAATTTATGGGATTTATCAAGGCGATTCCCGGAATTTTACCGACCATTTTAAAACATGACAAGTTCTCGGAATGTACTGAAAATAAAGACCGTGCTACACCCCATCTTATGGTCTTCTGGTCGTTTGTGGCACTATTTATCGTAACAAACATCTTCTTTGTGGCACTTTATGTTTTTCAGCAGCATGGGCCCTATTCGCAGTTGAATCCGGTGAAGTGGCTGGCAAATGTCGCCGGTGTGGCACTAATTATCGGTAGTGCTTTGATGATTAAAAATCGTCTGGCTAAAAAAGATCAGACCTCAACATACAAGGATTGGTATCTGCTGGGCCTTGTATTTGGACTTGGTGTGACCGGTATACTTACCGAAGCAACGAGGCTTGCTGGAATGGCCGGCGTGACATACGTGATGTACTTCATCCATCTTATTTTTATTTTTAATCTATTTGCATTTCTGCCGTTTTCAAAGCTGGCCCATCTCGTCTACCGAACCGTGGCCATGGCATATAATGAATATTCAGGCAGGCAATAGCTGAAAGCTAAAATTCAAACGACAACCAAAAGGGGATATGATGAGATCATATCCCCTTTTTCTTTATGGATCGTTTTAATAATTTGTGCTATTAAAGCTGATAGAATCTTTTCTTTTTGAAAAAAGGATTCTCGGCGCCCATTTCTACAAATAGAGAAAGCAAGGAAGCTTTGGTCGTCGAGTGTAGGTAAAAGATTATTGAAAAATAGAAGTTGAAGACCAAAAGATATGAATATGCTCTCCCACTTGATTTTATATTCACAGGAAGACAATCCGGCATACAGCGAAGACGGGGTCGATCTGACCCTGATTCGCTGGATGCTCTCGCTTGCCCCGACAGAGCGGTTAAACGTATTACAAGAGAATCTGCTATCCATTGCCAGGCTGAAACATGCAGGAGTCCGTGCCACAGATCATTGAAATATTTCGCGTCCTTGATAACCACCGGGTGGAATTTATTATCGTCGGCGGTGTCTGTGCCGTTCTCCACGGTGCGCCGATTACCACATTCGATCTTGACCTGGTGCACTCCAGAACGCCGGTCAACCTCCAGTTTCTGATGAATGCCTTGATGGATTTGGACGCATCTTATCGGGGACATCCAAAACAGATAAAACCGGATATCGAAACGCTTGCATCGCCGGGCCATCATCTTTTGATTACACGGTTTGGTCCGCTTGATCTTCTCGGAACCATCGAAAAGGATCTGGGATATGTCGATTTGATCGGACATTCGGAAGAGATTCAAATCGAAAACTTGGCATTTCGCATTCTGAGTCTTGAATATCTTGTCGAAATCAAGGAGGAAACCTCTCGAGAAAAGGACCGTCTGATACTGCCAATTTTGAAGCACACCTTGAAAGAAAGAGAGAAAACCAAAAAAGCATAGAGCCTGTATTGTTTGACTTATAAATAAAAAGGGATTGATTCCGACCGCGAATTTTCATTTTGATGGAATGAATGATTCAGGCAAGGAATCATCATCTGAATGTCGGAGTTGACCGGAAAAAAATAAAAAATATGTAGGGAGGGGAATAATCTGGATTGGGTAACGATTTTTAGTCTGAGTTCAAGATACGTTGTTCATGTCATAACTTTATGAATATATTTAAAATAAAAGATACTGGCCATATCACACAGGTTTTTAAAGGCCGAATTTTCGTGACATAATCTCCATAAAAAGCATAGTTCATGCCAAATTTGAGTTCTGTTTTGGATATCACATCATCACCTGCCACCTGGAATTGAACACATCACAACAATTTGGTATGCATTAAAAAGGATTTTGTAGTAGCAGTCATAAAATTTTAATGAGCATTGTTTTCGAGATACCTCTATGACATATCTCAATATCCTGTGAAAATAGATATTTGCAAGGTATCGAAGGCAAACATCAAAATACTAAACACTTTCTCCACCTCCACTATCCCTCATCGAGATAAAATAGATCAGACATTAAGTTTATCAGATTTGAAGGCGTAAGCAACGCCGATTCCCACAATAAATCCTACAGCAAGGTTCGATGCAAGGGTGATTCCCAAAATCATCAAAGACACAAACAGTTCCTTTCGTTCCTTCATGTCGATCACGCTAAGGGACAACTGGCCACCGGCAAACAGAAGCAATACTCCCAGAATAGACATCGGTAGCAAATAGAGAACCGAGAGCGCATGTACGCCAAGGAATACCGCAAGTGCCACAAATATAATTCCGATCATAAGATTTGATCCGGCTGTCCGCGCACCGAATCGATAGTGGGCGGCCAGCCCCCCTGCCCCGTGGCAAAGCGGCATGCCGCCGACAATGAAACTTATAAAATTAGCGATTGCCATACTGATGCATGCGCTGCGATAGGATACCTTCTCCGAAGCCTTGTCAAAATATTCTTCAGACAGGTCTGCATAGGCGATTGCCGCATTTCCCAAAGTCATGGGGATTTGGGGCAATGCCAAAAGAAAGAAAGCTATGGCAAAGTCGGCACCGGAAGGAAGTCCGAAAGGTAAAAATTCTGGCAGATTGACTCCGATCCGCAGTTGATCGAACCCCTCATGGTTTCCCAACACCAGCCCCACAAACGTTCCTCCCAACACGACCAGGAGTCCGGCCGGAAGTCTTCGATTTTCAAGGAACAAAAAGGTGAAAATGCTCCCGATTACACCGATGATGATGCCAATGGGTACGGGACCCAGATGTTGAAGCGTAAGATAGGGTTCGGCAACTTGCCGGAGGACCTGGAATTTCGACGTGCCGATCATGAATTTGACCCCTTCGGCCATCAACAGGACGCCCGTGGACAGTTGAACCCCTCTTACAACGGACTTAGGAGTATATTTGCCAATCAGAGTAATGGCGCCCGTTACGCCTATAAGGAGCAGAAACAGGCCAATGAGGAGACCTGAAGCCAATATCTGGGAAGCGCTTATTCCAGTTGCGATGGCATAGGCGCCAATGACCTTCATGGGCTGTACCGGCACTGTCACCCGAAAATAGATTCCAGAAACAATATAGTAAAAGCCTATGGACAAAAAGAGACCCAAGGGGTTCAGCCCGTTGATCAGAATCATGCCGATGGCTATGGGAAGAAGGGTCCCGAGGTCACCAAGGGAACCGGCAAACTCCATTCTGTTAAATTTATACATCGTCTTCATCCTTAGAACTCCTATTCATAGTTACTATCCTGTAAAACCTGTCTGATATTTATTTACACAAAGGGATATCCTTGCCGTGACAGTTTCCAAGATAGATTCAGCTTGACATATAAGACACGATTATATTAATATTCGTGTCAATAACATGGTCCTAAAATAAATGTCAAGAAGATTTATTGCGGCCTTGCGTAACTTAGTTTATGTTTTAAAATAATAGTTTTAATAGAGCTTTTAGCGATAACGAACTAACTTTATTAAAATGAGGTTATATGAAAACTAAAAATAGCGGTGAACGTTATAACCGGCACCATGCTCAGCTTGGATCGGAATTGGAACGTACAAGCCATGGGCGAATGTTTTTTGCTCCAGATGAAGGCAAGTACCTTGATTCAGTTCGGCTCGGTCAGTTGGAACAATCGTTTCGTGACTGGATCGTGGATACGCCGCGTTCAGACGTACGGTTATCTCGAAAACGCATTTTGATAATATTTTTGTTGATCCGTTACACTGCGGCCAAGTTGAATGAGGTGTTGTCCCTTAATCCGTTTCAAGACATTAACCACGACAGCCAGTCTATATTTTTCGGCAATGCGGAAACAGACATCGACCGAAATTATAGAGAAGTCCAGATTTCGAAAGCCCTTTCCCATGAGATCCAATCCCTGCTTGCCGATCATGCCTTAAAGAAAAACTTGGAAAATAAATTTGGTGTGGACCCTGGTTTTGTGCGGCGCAAATTCTATGAAAGGGGTCAAGCGTGTGGATTTTCAAAGCAGCTTTGCTCTCCGGAGGTGATCCGCAAGTCACGTGCTATAGAACTGATGCAGAACAACATGCCTCTGCCCGCTGTTCAAATGCTTTTAGGGCATTCAACGCCTAATTTGACGACTTCCTTTGTTTCGTTCTCTGATGACGATTTTCGGCAAGTAACGAAATTTTTTATGGAAAAGGAATCTTCTCGAAAAACCAGCGCTCGTAACTCCTTTTTTGGCAAAATCAAAACTATCCTTCGGGGAGACATCCAAACCAAAGTTGAGCTGATTACAATAGAAGGCCACACTGTGACTACGGTAATTACCAACGACAGTCTGAAAAGGCTCGGTTTGAAAATAGGAAACCTGATTACAGCCGAGGTGAAAGCCCCATGGGTAATTTTGCAAAAAACAGATGATGAACCCGAATGTACTGCTGAAAATAGATTTAATGGTGTCATTGTTCGGATTAACAAAGGTAAGATCAACACTGAATATGTGGTACGCATTTCAGATGGAACCGAGCTATGTTCCGTTGTTACAACGGAAATTGGAAGGCACCTCAAGTTTCAAAAAGAGGATACGGTTTGGGTCATTTTCAACTGTTTTTCCGTTATACTACATGCCGACTGAAAGGGGTGCCTTTATGATGGAAGTTTGTCCAAGGGAGCTTTGGTATAGTTGAAATTTCAGTCTCATTCTAATAGGTCAAGATCTCCTGAGAAACCCGAGAACTCCAAACAATCAAATTTAGAATTTATCATCATTCTCTCAACCTGTTATAAAAAAGGCTCGGCAAAACAACTTCACGCTTAAGGCAAGAAGCACAAGGCCAAACAAGAGGCGAATGGTCCTGCCTTTCAATCTTTCAGCCATGATCCTGGAACCGATCTGACCTCCGGCAAATGAAAATGCAGCTGCCGTTAGCACAAACTTCCAGTCAATCATTCCGATGGAAATATGGGTTATAAAGCCTGTAAAAGACGAAAAACAGACGATAAAAATTGAAGAGGCGGCTGCGGACTTGATAGGAACCTTAATGAAGTAGATGAGAAGAGGTACCACAAAAACACCGCCTCCGATCCCCAGTAGCCCTGCAAGGAATCCAATGATCATTCCAATCAAACCTCCGCCGATCATCTTCCTTAATCGACTTACCTGAACGCCAGAACTTTCGTAAGCTTTTGAAAAAAGCATTCTGAAAGCAGCCAGAAATATGATAAAAGCCATGATGCCAACAAAAAGCTTCGTATCCACAGAATGGGTCGTCAAAGCCCCAAGCGGCGCTCCCAAAGAAGATGTCACGATAAGAGGGAAGGAGACGGAAAAGTCCACCATTTTTTTGCGGATATAGACGATGACAGCCGAAGCCGCTGCAATGCCGTTAAGAAAGAGGGATGCAGATACCGCCATAGATTTAGGAAAATCAAGCAATATGAATAACGGTGAAAATATTAAACCCCCACCAAGACCTATCATAGTGAGGACAAGAGAAGAGAAAAAAATAACAATCAGTAACAATGGAAAGGTCATATAAGTAGATCCATTTCCGGTTCACATTCCTTTTAATTAAACCGAACACGAAAAGGCTGGATACGATCGATATCGAAATATTCAATTCAAATAAAGGCCTATGTGTCCGTCTGGGCTATCGAGGTCCTAAAATATATGTCCCGAATGTAAGAAGTTTTTTGAAATTAGGAATGCCTATTTTTTTTTGCTTTTACATGGATGCTCTTTTATATCCCCGTGACACTCCCTAATCTGTTTTTCACTGCATTCTTCGGGTTTGCCTTTTAATTTTTCCGGATGTTCGCAACAGTTTTTACACATAGCCATTTCCCTCCTTTCTAAAATATATGTTTTATCTGGTGCACTTCTCGGGCATATGTCTTCATCAGAAAGAGTTTGATCCGCTGCCCTTAAAAAGTTGTTGGCGATATCTTTTAATACGTCGCGTTCGACAGAATAGTGAGTCCAGTACCCACGTTTTTCTCCTTTGACCAATCCAGCTTTCCTCAACACTCGCAAATGCTGGGATACGGCTGCTTTGGAAATATCAAGATGGCACGCCAAAGCGCCCACGCAGAGATCATGGTTCAAAAGAAGATTGATAAGGCGAAATCGGTTATCGTCTGCTATGGCCTTGAGAATTGGAACGAAATCATTCATAGAGAAATCCATTTAAGATTTTACTTAAATAAATAATATTTTGCTTAAATTAATATGTCAAGCAAAAAGCCCAAAAAGAAATTACGAAGCTTTTATTAAAAAAAATTCCGTATCTCTTACGCTCAACCGATCTTAAAAAAATTTCTGTAATCTTCCGGCATCTTAAGCAGATTAGAAATTCGAACTATTTCGACGCCATAGCTTTTTAACTTCGGTCCAATTGAAAGCCTGAATTCTGATAACAGGGCTTAATAGAGAAGTTTCAAAATTCTAATTGACATTCTATGAATAAGCATATAAATGTTAATTTATATGCTTATAGTTAATTTATATTTTTTAGACTATTATTGATATGGCGCTTGGAGCCTTAACTGACATATATATGGAGGGAGATAATTGCTGAAGAAAAATCAGAAAGATGATTTGGAAATAGAAAACCTGCAAGCACCTGCCTTTTTAGCAAAAAGCCTGAGCGATGAAAACCGTTTGCGAATACTTCTATGCATCAGCAATAGAAAAAAATCGGTCTCAGCAATCGTTGAGGAACTTCAGCTGTCCCAGCCGCTGGTTTCGCATCATCTGAAAGAGCTGAAACGGTCGCTTTTGGTTGAAGTGGAGCGTGACGGGCCATTTGTATACTATGAAGTATCCGACAAAAGAATTATTGATATTCTTAAGAAATTGAATGTGTTAGCAACGGATTTGTTGGCACGGAGAAAAACTTTTTAATCTGGGGAGATGGCCCTATGAGCACAGACAAAATTCAAGAGTTAGTAAACAACATGGAGCCCCAAAAGGCAGCATCAGCATTAGCTTTTGTAATAAAAGGCCTTTTTCCGCTTTTGGATGAAGATGCCCGAATCAGGTTTGTTATGAATCTTATCGGGGACTCCGGTGACGAAAAAGTAACCAGCCTGGTCCACCTCTGACTGGCGGAATGTATGGACGAAGGTGTCGATCCAACGAAAATGTGCCAAAGTCTGGTGGAGAAGGTGGCCCAGTCCAAGCAACTCTCGGCTGTGGCAGATCCCGAAGTCCTTGCCCTTTTTGAAAGCTGGCTGGAAGAACTGGAGAGTGAAGTGATTGCTTTTATTAAAAAGACCAATTCTTTAGATCCAATTGATCTTGCGGAGGGGTTAGGGCTATCGCGGTCAGGGGCTGATTTCCTTGTTACAAAATTAAAAAGAGAAGGATTGTTTTAAGGAAGGATTAAAATGAACGGTGTTAGAAAAACGCTTTTGGCCTTTGTTGCCATCACTATTACAGTTGGAGCCCTCTGGTTTACCAACCGTAGCGTTACCCCGAAAGAGGCGACCTGGGAGGATGTCCAAGCTGAGGCGAAGCAGAGTGGATATCATATCATCAATACGGAAGAGTTACGGAAGCGCTACAGCAAAAATCCCGACAGACTCCTATTGGTGGATACGCGCCAGGAATGGGAATACCGGGCAGGCCATATCAAAGGTGCCTTAAACTTTCCAATAGAGCCGACTTGGCTTTCAAGGTGGAGAAAGAAAGGGGATCTTGAGGCATTCATAGGTTCAGATAAGGACCGGTTCATCGTTTTCTACTGAGCGGGTTTGGCATGAGTCCGAAGCGACTCGGCAGCCCGTGTGGCTGTGAAGCTCGGCTACAGGAATGTTTATCGTGACCCAATGGGTTATCCAGAATGGTATGCAAAAGGCTTGCCTGTGGAGATTACCCCAGCAGGACTCTCCGGGATGTCCCAAGAACCAAAGACGCAGGGGCGTCTATATGGTTGGGCTATGATCTGGACCCTTTTGGGTATCTTTGCAGGAGGCATGGCCCTTAACCTGACTCCATGTGTCTATCCCTTGATTCCCATCACTGTCTCGTATTTTGGTGGTCGTAGTGGCAAGGGTCAATTAATCGGTCATGGATTATGTTATATTGGTGGTTTATCGATCACCAATTCAACGCTTGGTGTAGTTGCTGCCCTGACTGGAGGTCTTATGGGGGCCATGCTTCAGAACCCCTTGGTGCTTGCTACGGTGGCCGCTATTTTATTTTTTTTTGCTACCAGTCTTTTTGGTTTCTGGGAATTGCGGATACCCAGCGGCCTCATGCAGGCTGCGTCAAAATCCTATGCAGGCTATTTGGGGACGTTATTCATGGGGGTAACGCTGGGAGTGGTGGCTGCTCCCTGTATCGGTCCCTTTGTTTTAGGATTGCTTACTTGGGTAGCAAGCATGGGTAGCCCTTGGCTGGGGTTTATTATATTTTTCACTCTAAGCCTCGGCCTTGGGTTACCGCTTTTCTTTTTGGCTATATTTTCGGGACAGATAGACAAGCTCCCCCGTTCCGGTGAATGGATGATCTGGGTAAAAAAACTTATGGGATGGGTTCTGGTGGGGATGGCCGCCTATTTCATTAGACCTATTCTGCCCAAAGCGGCAGGAATCGCATTATTAGCAACTGTGGCCCTTGCAGCAGGGCTCCACTTGGGATGGATAGACAAGACCAAGGCAAGCTTTCGAGCATTTGATTGGATCAGGAACGGTATAGTCATTATAAGCGTAGTTATGGCTACGATACTTATTGGCTCATGGCTCACAAAGGGACCTGGCATAAATTGGCAGCCATATTCAGAAGAACTTTTGAAAGAAGCAAAAAAATTAAACAAACCCGTAATTATTGATTTCTATGCTGACTGGTGTACCCCCTGCCGCGAACTCGAAGACATCACCTTTCATGATGAAGAAATCGTTAAACAGGCAAAACAGGACTTAATTATGATTAAAGTAGACCTCACGCGCAAAGATAATCCTGTTAATGAACTTCTGTTAAAGGAATATGAGGTCAAAGGAGTCCCGACAGTTGTATTTTTAAATGGCAATGGGAATGAACGAAACGATCTTCGCCTGGTGGATTTTCTACCGCCGAATCAATTTTTGATCCGAATGGCGGAAACGAAAAAACTCCCTTAGTGATAAAGGAATCTGCCTGATTCCATTGAACTCAAAGATTCAAACTCTTAAAGAATTTCATCACTTTCAAAAAGGAGAGAGACATGCTCAAAGTCAGATTTTTTCTCAATGAACCCAATGGAAAGCCATGAAAGCATTTCAAAGCAATGATGCCCAGGCTGGGCGAAACATATGATATAGAAATCGAAACCATATCCAAACCCAAAGCAGAATATTCCACTGATGAGTATTTTGAACTTGACCTTCCAGTCGCTCCTGCAGTTATGGTAGGAGAAGAAATCGTGGTTGAAGGATCCGATGTCTCAGATGAAAAACTCGAAAGTGTCATCTGTCGTCATTTGGGCATTTCCGAACCCAAATCGGATAAAAAAAGTTTGATTAAGCGATTATTCAAGCGATAATTTTTTTATAAACGAAATCAATATTCAATGTTCAGACCAAGACCATGAAATACGAAGTCATCATTCGTCCCACAATATTTTTAGCAATTTTCACAGCAGTCGCACTCTTTGAGCTCAGATCTCCATGTCGCAAACTCACGACTTCCAAGAAATCTCGCTGGATCAACAACCTGGCTATCGTCATCGGAAATCCACTGTTATTACGACTGGTATTCCCAATTTTAGCGGTGGACATGGCGGTGATAGCCCATGAGCGCAGCTGGGGATTACTGAATATACTTGAATTGCCCTATTGGTCGGAAATAGTCACTGGCATCATTCTTTTGGATCTGGTTATTTACCTTCAGCATGTGATGTTTCATTCAGTTCCACTGTTTTGGCGACTTCATATGATGCACCATGCCGATTTGGATTTTGATCTGACCACAGGGTTGAGGTTTCACCCCATTGAAATTATGTTATCCATGGGAATAAAGATCTCAGCAATATGTGTCTTTGGCCCTCCTGTGCTTTCAGTACTGGTGTTCGAGGTCATATTAAATGGCATGGCAATGTTTAACCATGGTAATATTAAAATCCTGATGCAGTTGGACCGGTTCTTACGTTATTTTGTTGTCACACCTGACATGCATCGAGTACATCACTCCGTGATCATCCGAGAAACCAACAGCAATTTCGGCTTCAATTTATCTTGGTGGGACCGCCTGTTCGGGACCTACAAAGCTCAACCAGAAAAGGGCCATGTGGGGATGACTATTGGGCTCAGTCAGTTTCGCGATGCCAAAAAGCTGACCCTCCCCTGGCTCCTGGCGCTGCCATTTATCGGTGATCCTGGCAGACAGCCTATCAATCGGCATTGATTACAATTGATCGCAGTATTGATGGTTTAAAGCCAAAAAATGCATCTTACTTTCCCAGGCGAATCTGACCGTTATTAATCAAATTTCGCTTAAGCAATGCTTCGTAGCCTCTCTATCCAGTTAGATCATCAACCTGCATCATGATTCTTCCTGAGGAAACCATCATTACGTGCAACTGCACTGCTCCGATTTCATCATCGGAAATTCCTTTTTCCCTGGCAACGCCAAGGAGTTGTTCCGTTCAAGGATAGCAACCCAAAGCCATGGCCACCGCTAATTTGATCATATGGGAGGTTTTTTCATCGAGCACTCCTTCAGCCTCGACCGATCTGTGAAAATCGGCAAATATCTCTCGTTGATTTTCAGACAACATGGAAGTCTCCTTTCTTAAAACAATTATATCGAGTTGTTGAAACGTTGATTCTCCCGTCAGAGGTTTTACCCAATATCTCATGCATTGAACGACCGGGGCAGGAGGAGATATCTACGTCTACCCCGTTCGTATCCGATAATTTTCAAGGTCTATTAGCCTTTGTCTTTCTCAGACTTCTTGACCTCAGGCCTTGAAGTCTTTGCGCCTTTTTTGGGCTCAGACAGGCACCCGCAGCCGCAATTGCTGTCTTTTTTTTTACTCATTTTTTCCACCTCTTTTCAATTGGTATAGACATTATTTGGCCTTAAGTTCCTTGAGGCATCCCTCTACACCCGCCAATTCCTTCTTTAGCTGCTCTCTATAGGTCTCCAAGCGTTCCAGTTCCTCTTTAGCAGAAAAAAACCTGCGAAATGACGGACCGCATCCACACCCGCAACAGCCGCAGGTACAACCTGCCAATTCGGAAAATTTTGGGATCTCTCTTTGCTGACACATCTGTTATCACCTCCTCTCTATAGATGTTTATTATTAAGCCTTTAAGCATATACTAAATTGTAATGTAAAAAAAATTAAATCTCTTTTTTTAATTCTTCGAGCTGAGTCTGTACCTTATTGAGTTCCTCCTGAAGTTTCTTTTCGTACTTTTCTAAAAGTGCAACCTTGTCTTTGGACTTATCAAGTTCCGCCTTAAGAAACTCTCCAGTTCCTTTGCAACCGCATGTGCAAACTGAAGATAAAAATTCTCCACATTTTTCCAATGCACCCGGGTTTATTTCATAAGGTATCCAATATCCTTTACGCTCGTAGCGAACGAGTCCGGCGTTCTTAAGAGTTTTTAGATGTTGGGAAACGGCTGAAGGTGTAATACCCAATATTTCGGACAACTCGTTTGCTCCTAACGGACCTTTCTGTTTCAAAAGTTCGATGATTCTGATACGAGTATCAACACTCAAAACTTTAAATAATTCAGCTTGTTTAGTTTCCATATTAACCATTCAATTAAGTTATAACTAAAATACTACATTATATCGATATGCATGTCAAGTTTTTTCAGAATTAATTTTAAAAAGCTTAAACGCATAATAAAATTGGAAATTCATGATTATACTTTTGTTGATAATTTAAAATCCTCTCAAAATTAAACACTATATACCATTAAAAAGATATGTTAGTGATATCTCTGCAGTTGTGTACTAATATCAAGCACCTGCAATTTTTTAATTGCCTCAATACCATATCGCCAAACCATATTTGTGGCGACTACTATAAAATCAGGGACGTTTTTGTTGCCTTTGTTGGGTGTGATATCATTTTTGTAATAGAGCAAATCCATCTTTCTGGGTATTCTAAAATCTGTAGAATTCGAACATTATCTATATCGGCTTTTCTTATTCACTGATTTCCCAAATTACATATTACATTTTTTCCGATCCAACCATGCTATAATCGTTTGATTGGTTGACAAATACCACAAAGTGGCATAATTTAATGGCATTAATTCTCCGCAATTTATACAAATTAACCTGATCAAGTGGATTATTTCGCTCCAATCTGCTCCAAAATATTTTGTTGAATTGCGAAATGAAACACAGACTGTAAGGTGTTAGGAAAGACCCGATCAATTCAAGGAGGAATACAATGCGCAATTATAAAACTTATATATTTACTTGTTCCACAATAATGGCCTTTGCCGTCTTACTCGTGGCTTCGCCTATGTCGTTTGCGACCAAAGATATAAACTGGCACTTCAACGGTACCGTTATTGAGGCCTGTAGCTGTCCGATGTTCTGTCCCTGCTACTTTAATACCGAACCGGCCTTAAAGAATACCGAACACGGTGCAGAGCATTTCTGCAAGTTCAACATGGCCTATAAAATTAATGAAGGCCATTACGGGGACACCGATCTCGCAGGTGTGAAGTTCTGGGTTGCCGGAGATCTGGGTGCCAGTTGGAAAGAAGGGAACACTGAATGGGCTATCGTTACATTCCAGCCCGGTACTACCGATGCGCAGAAAGCTGGTGTAACCACCGCTTTGAGCCATATCTTTCCAGTGAAATGGAAGTCGTTTAAGGTTTCTGAAGACGCTGAGATTGAATGGAAGGCAACCGAAGATCGTGCAGAAGCTAAGCTTGCCGGTGGTACCAAGGCGCATACGATTTTGAATAAGTGGCAGGGCTTGGATGGAAAGACCGGGGTACTCAAGAATATCGCTTATTTCGCTGCACCGCGAAATAATGGTTTCAAGATGATGCCCAACGAGATTGAGACATGGAAAGTGGGAGACAAGGCTTTCGAGTTCAAAGGTACTACAGGCTTCATGATTACTGTTGACATGAGGTCCGACGATCTGACCAAATAGACACCACGTGGCCTCACTCCTATGAGTGGTGGCCACTTCAAAAATTGGCTGCTTTTGGTTTCTGTTTTGCACGCACGGTTAAAACGTTGCCCATTCTCCTTTTCCTTCGTTCATAGACATCGGGAACAAAATATCTGTACTCGATAAAATACAAAAAGGCTACACTAAATGGAAATTCCTGCCACATCATCCGACGAAGTCGCTCAAGTAAAGCTAAAACTATACAAAAGAGCATCTTTACTCGCCCAAATCACCATATTTTATAATCTTATTGAGGGCTTAGTATCGGTATTTTTCGGTGTCTCTGATGAAACGCTTTCTTTATTGGGTTTTGGTATCGATTCCTTTGTCGAAGTCCTGTCTGGTATCGGCATATGGTATATGGTCCGGCGAATTCGTAACAATTCGGACGCCCACCCGGGGTCGTTTGAAAAAACAGCGCTTCAAATCACAGGCATTTCATTTTATATATTGGCCGCCGGTTTGATCGTCACCGCCGGCATCAATTTGTACCTTGGCCATCGCCCGGAAACCACTTTCTGGGGAATTGTTATTGCGCTGATATCCATTTTCACGATGTGGGTGTTGATCCACTTCAAGGTTAAAGTGGGACGGCAACTGCATTCCGAGGCGATCTTGGAAGATGCCAACTGTACCAAGGCCTGCCTCTATCTTTCTCTTATCCTGCTCATAGCCAGTGTAGGGTATGAAATAACCGGTATAGGAGGCATTGATTCTATAGGGGCTGTCCTTATAGCCATTTTCTCATTCCGGGAGGGACGAGAAGCTTTTGAAAAATCTCGCGGTGAATCTTGCAATTGTGATCACTCTTAAGGCTCATTAGCAAAATTTTCAACTCGTTGACTTATACCGATAAGCCTTAATTAATGTTACTAATTCAGAAAATTAAGAGGAAATTATGGAATTTAAATTAACAGTTGAAGATAAAGAAAGAATAACAGAAGGTATTCGAAAGAAATATGCTGAAGTATCCAAAACTCCACAAGGTCTTTTCAACTACCCTACAGCAAGGGAAGGCCTTGAAGGATTGGGATACGATCAAAAAATTGTTAAATTAATACCCAAACCGGTCATTGATTCATTTTGCGGTGTTGGGAATCCCTTTTCACTGGGACCAATTCATAAAGGCGAGATTATGTTGGATATTGGCTGCGGTGGGGGCTTTGACATTATATTCGCAGCAATTTTGGTTGGGCCTAAAGGGAGAGTAAATGGTATTGATGTATCTCCGGAAATGTTAGAGCGTTCAAAAAAGAACCTACAAGAAACATCTATTGAAAATGTCATTTTGAAGCAAGCCACTGCTGAAGAATTGCCTTTCCCAGATAATAATTTTGATGTTATCATCTCAAACGGTGTATTTAATCTGATTCCTGATAAGATAAAAGCTTTTTCTGAGATCTTTAGGGTTCTTAAATTAAACGGAAGACTAATGGTAGCTGATCAGATTTTAATCGGTGAGCTATCTAAAGAGCAAAAGCTTAGCGCTGAAAGCTGGGCACAGTGAGAGGGTGGGGCAATACCAGGAAAGGTTTTTCTGGAAATGCTTCAAGAGTCTGGCTTTGTAAACGTTGAGCTTGTTCAAGAAACGGGATTTAACGCTTCACCAAATACAAAAGGTGTCTTGATTCGAGCTATGAAAAGTGAAACATTGAATGCTTGGAAAAAAGAACAAAAACAAATAAAAACAAAATTTAAAGTAAAACAAAACTCCGTTGATAAAAAGAGTGGTTCGGGCTGAAAGAAATAATTTTTGCTCTGGACGAGCGACCCCATTTTAGAAAAGAATACAAAAATAAGAGAAGAAACAGTGAATATCCTGCTTTTTATTGTCAACGAATTTGCTGATATCTGCAATTCCTAACAGATATCAAGTGCCTGAAATTTTTGAGATACCATAATACCGTATCACCAAGCGATAGCTATATCGATCCTTTTATTTAAATTTAAACATCTGGAATTTGTGATATGGTCAAAAAGCGGAAAAAAGGTTAGCGGTGATATGTAATGAAGATCACAAGGATTAGAGCTATTTCATTTCTTGTGCTTACTCCAACTGAGCTGTAAGAAGCCCAGATTTATTTTGGATACTAATGAAATTCCATCAATAAAAAAGGAGATGCCATACAGCATCTCCTTTTTTATTGATACGTCAAACCAGTATTATTTTTTGCTGTCGCCGGTTGCGGCGCCGTGCATTTTTATTTCGACTTTATCTTCGACTCCTTCGTAGTACTTCCGCAGGATTTCAACCACTTCATCCCTTCCAAAATGATCCGGAAGTTCGCCGCCCTCGGAAAGCAACTTGCGCAGCATGGTTCCGGAGAGAAGCACCCGGTCTTCCTTGCCATGGGGGCAGGTTCTGAGGGACGCCATACCATCACACTTGTAACAGTAGAATGTCCAGTCGATTTTTAAGGGTTGGCAAAGCAAATTTTTTCCCGGATCGTCTGAGGTCGGGATTTTGTCAAAGATGGTCTGGGCTTCAAACATGCCGTAAAAATCGCCTACTCCGGCATGGTCCCGGCCGATAATCATTCGGGAACAGCCGTAATTCTGACGGAAGGTGGCATGCAAAAGTCCCTCTCTGGGACCGGCATAGCGCATGTCAAGGGGATAACCGCCCTGGACCACATTTTTTTCTACAAAATAGTTCTTCACCAGGGAGTCGATACATTTTACGCGAACTTCGGCAGGGATATCACCGGGTTTTAGGTTACCCACCAGAGAGTGAATATAGACACCGTCACAAACCTCTACGGCAATCTTGCAAAGATATTCATGAGATCTGTGCATGGGGTTTCTGAGCTGCAAGGCGGCAATTTCACTCCACCCTTTCTCTTCAAAAATTTTGCGGGATTCTTCGGGCCTCATATAGACGCCGGCATATTTGGTGGGATACTCCCCTTCACTCAAAACTTTGACTGGGCCGGCAAGGTTGAAGCCTTTCTGTGCCATGACCATCTGAACACCCGGATGATCTTCACCGGCGATTTTCCAGAATTCTTCAGTGGTGGGTGTGCCTTCTCCCTTGTATATTTTTTCACATTCAAATTTTTTGTCGGCATCGGTCAATTCATATTTTTCCGTGACCTTCATGGTTCCCATAATTTGCCCGGTATCCGGATCACAGAGGGCTATTTCATCGCCGTTGTTGATGCTGTCGGCATCGGCCTTGTCCACGGAAAGGGTTACGGGGATGGGCCAAAAGGTCCCATCGGCAAGTTGAAAATTTTCACAAACACCTTTCCAGTCCACCTTGGTCATAAAACCGGTGAGCGGGCTGAATCCGCCGATACCCATCATAATAAGGTCTCCAACTTCTCGATGGGACACGGTGATTTTCTTTAGGCTTTCGGCCTTTTTCTTTTCTGCATCTAGCTCGGCGCCTTCGAGCAGGCAGCAGGTTAAACCCTTGCCGCCATGGGGTGGAATTAATTTTGACATGTGTTAACGTCTCCTTTCAGTTTTATTATTAAAATAAATGGCTTTTTCAACACCATTTCAATTTCCACAAAGGCGAATTATTAATAGGGATAACACGATTTGTCAAGGGGAATCACCACCTAAATAAATCAGAGGTCGGGTATTTTTGTTTGTGGATTCGCTCCAAGGATAATGCTTTTTTTAAAACCGTGTAAACTCGTAGTTAAAGGATCGTAAGGGAATAACATATTTCAATATAAAAATAATATGTTAGATTTGAAGTGGATGCTTTTTTGCTGTCGAAATATTCCGGAAAGCCTCTGTTCTTTCTAACGATTCCTAAACCACTCAAACAGTACACACTTTTAAAAAAGATTGTCCATTACGCTCTTCCTTCCGGCCTAGAAGCGGAGACGTCGGCTGATAGATAAATTTTTCAACAAAAACTCCCCAACCTTTCAAATAAATATAGTGGTTCAAAATTAGGACAAGCTGAAACGAAAAAAATCTTATTTATCACGAAAGCACGAAAATACCAGCACACGAAAAAAAATATAGGATCTTATGTTGTAGTTCCAATAATGGTGATTTCAACGGTTCGTTTTCTCGAACGGTTGTCGTGATTGATGGCAACCACCTGTTGCCAGGTTCCCCTTCTGAGTTTTCCATTTCGAACCGGCAAAACAATGGACGGTCCAAGGAGCGCGGCCTGGACATGGCTGTGTCCATTGCCGTCGTGCCAGGCCTTTTCATGTTCATATTCCAGTCCGGACGGGGCCAGCGTGTTGATGGCCCTTTTTAAATCTTCCACCACCCCGGGTTCGAATTCTATGGTGGTCATCGACCCGGTGGATCCCACCATTGTTGCGCAAAGACTCCCGTTTTCAATATTCAATGTTTTGATTTTCTGCTCAAGTTTCGATGTAATGTCACACATATCCGGACCGGTTTTCAATTCAATGTCGATAGCTTCGGTAAATATTGCTACAGATTTCATGGTTGTCCTCCTCCTAACTAAATCAGAGATTGGGCAAAAAGACCATTTATGGATGGACACTAGAGAAGTTCCAGATCCCAGTTCCATAGACCGGGTCTCTTTTTCAATGCCACATCTTTTGGAATCGGTTCAATAAGATGCACAAACAGTCTGTAACCTGCCTTCTCTAAAGCTTTTTGTTTGGTTCGCAGATCGATCTTCCAGTTGGGATAGACCCAATAGTCGGATTCGTATTTTTTAACCCAGGCTGCTTCACCTTTTGGGCTGGTAAAAAATGTCTCCGTTTCCAAGTCATTTGATAGTGCACGTGAAACGCAAAGGGGCCAGTTACCGGAAAGAACGACCCCCAGCGGCAAGGGGCTTTGCTTGGGAAGCGAGAAGAAATCTTTTTGCCCAAGTTCAGGGGTAACGATGGCGCCTGTATACCCCAGAGACGCCAGAGTCTTTATTGCCAGAATATTGGCGATATTACAAAACGGCCCGGCCCAGAGATTTATTCCTTTTTGATGGGTGAAAAGTGTTGTCTGCCACGGTGCGTTCAGCACGAATATTTTTGCGCCTCTATTCAGGACAGAATCGACAAGTCTTTTAAGTTTTTGCTCATCATCCGGCCAGATCACCGGTGGCAGCCACCACCAGATTCTCGTCAAAATCCTTTTGGGAAGTTTCTCCACCGCTTGATCCGAGAGCCAGAGTCCCAATAAGTCATGGTGTGTGGTCTTATCTGTTAGACGGTAAACACGAAGATCTGAGACTGTTCCGTTTTTCTTCCCCGATTTTTTGGGCTGTCTGATGGCAAAGACGGATGCTTTGGATTTTATGACCGGTGTTCTGGGCAGCTCTTTTTCGAGTTCGGACACCATTTTCTCAAGATCTTTTTCCTGACGGTCGATCAAAAAAACCGGAATTTTCTCTTCAGGATTCTTTTTTAAAATAGGCTTTAGAAATAATCGTCCACCTTTTGGAACATATTTGCCCACTCTGCTGGTGCTGTGCCATAATTCGTCTTCGTATCCCAGACGAAGGAGATCGCCCGACAGCAACTCTTCCCTGGGATTTAAAAAAGGTTTTTGTTTCGTTCCTTTTACGGTACCCATGTAAAGACCGGACCCGGTTTGATTGTTAATACGAATGGGATTTTGGGGCCTTTGGGGCAAAAAATTATAATGGGTTCCGGATCTTCCCAGTGCATAAGATAGCATATGGAGCGCTTCTTTTTTCATCTTGGGATCGGTCCCATGGTCTCTTAGGATTCGGTAAGCTTTAACCGTATAAAAAACGGTGTGCGGACCTTTTTTACGGCCTTCGATTTTCCAGGTTCGTATTTGTGGAATTGTACGAAGGACTTTTACCAGGACATCCAGACTAAGATCCTGGCAGGAAAAAAATCTTTTGCTTTCGTCTTTCTGTGTGTAAACCCGACGACAGGGCTGAACGCATCTTCCTCTAAGCCCGCTTTTTCCGCCAAAATAACTGCTCCAATAACATCTGCCGGAAACACCGTAGCAGAGCGCGCCATGTACAAATACTTCCAGGCCCAGACCCTTTGGGCAGGCCATTGCCATGGTTTTGATTTCATCGATATTCAGCTCCCTGGGTAGAACAACTCTACGGACCCCTAGACTTTTTTGAAATATTTGAAGGGCTGTCGAGAAGCTGATATTGGACAGGGTTGAAAAATGCAACTCGCCAGAAAAGCCGGTTTGCCTGGCGAGTTGTACAAAGCCCAGGTCCTGAATGATGATACCATCCGGTTTTACGTGTCTCTCAAGCTGTTGAAGAAGTTCTCCGGCCATATTCAGGTCGTTGGGTTTTAATAAAGCGTTCAACGCCACATAGACTTTGACCCCTTTGTCGTGGGCCAGCAACGTCAGGGGGATAAGTTCCTCAATAGAAAAATTTTTGGCTTCCATGCGTGCTGAAAATTGTCTCAGGCCGCAGTATATTTCATCGGCGCCAGCGGCAAGGGCTGCCAGAAAAGACGCTTTATTTCCAGCCGGCGCCAAAATAGAGGGACGGAAAGATTTTTCGGAATTTTTGTTCATATTATAAATATTTGTTACTTCGGGCTAAGCTGGATCAAGCTTTTGAAAATCTTTTCTTCAGAACACCGGCAATATCGAGGGCAAGGCTTAATAGCGCAGGAATCAGGAATATGGTAAACACCGTTGAAATGAGAAGACCGCCCACAACCACACTTCCGATTCCCCGGTAGAATTCAGAGCCCGCACCGGGGGCAAGGATCAAGGGCAGCATCGCTGATACGGTGGTGATGCTGCTCATATATATGGGCCGGATACGGGAGCGTACCGATTCGGTGATGGCATCACGGGGCAACATGTTGCTGTCCCGCATGTTGTTCAACGTCTGATGGACAATCAAAATCGCATTGTTGACAACTGTTCCGACCAGGATGACGAACCCGAGCATGGTAAGGATGTCCAGCGGTTGATAGGCAATAAAAAGGTTCACCAGTGACAAACCCACAAAACCACCGGCCGCGGCCAAAGGAACGCTGAACATAATAATCAGGGGATAGAAGAAATTTTCGAACAGCGCGGACATCAAGAGATAGCTGATAACAATGGCCAGAATAAAGTTCCACAACAGGACCCTGCGGGTGCGCGTCAGGTCATCGGCGGTACCGCCCAGAGTAATGCTGTAAAGGCTTGATAAGCCGTCGCCGGCTTTAATCGGTCCCAGCACCTTTTGTTCAACGATTTCCATGGCGGTTTCGAGCGCCATCATGCGGTCGGGAATAATCTGGATCGTAATGTTTCGCTGTGAATCGATATGATTAATCTGGATCGGGCCTTCTTCAATATTAATTTCAGCCAGAGAACTCAAAGTCACCTTTTCTCCGGAAGGGGCCACAACCGGAAACCGGGGCAGATCTTGCGTTCGTTCGAGTTTTCCTTCTTTGCTTTTTACCACCAGATCGATCTCATCACCGTACAGGCGAAAGTTGCTGGCTTTGGCTTCATCCACAATGGTATCTACAATCAAACCGAGATCCGCAGTGGTCATGCCCAGACGGGTCAGGCGCTCACGATTGGGAATAATGCGCATTTCGGGATTGCCTAAATCCAGGCCCGGTATCGGTCGTATCTGAGCGCCGGCCAGGGCTTGGGCCGACAAGCCGTATATCTGTCTACCCAGACTGATAAGCTTTTCAAGATCGGGCCCTTTGATCTCTACCTCGATGGATCGGCCCTCGCCGATATTTCGTGAAAAGAGGCTTGGCTGCTGAACGATTGCAATCATCCCGGGAATTTTTCTTAAAACGCTGTAAACATAGGGCAGCAACTCCTTGGTTCGCTGCTGAACCTTGCAAACGATGCCCATGAAAACCGATTGCCCCCGGGCTACATAGAAAAAATTGTCGGCTGGCGGCAGATTCAATTTTTCGGCCAGTTCACTTTTTTCTCCCTCGTCTTCAATGAGCGGCAGAAGATCTTTTTCAACGGTTTCGCCGATTTTCTCGAGCTCGGTCAGATTATATCCCGGCGGTGGTAGCAGAATCCCGTACAACACCTCACGGTTTCCTTCAGGCAGATATTCTGTTTTGGGTACTAAAAAAAATGCCAGACCGATCGACAAGAGGGTCATGACAACAGTGATGCCCACACGTGCCGTGACCAACCCGCACATCCAGTACACAAACTTTGTGGTGTAATTTATGAAGCCGCCGGCAAAAGCATTCAGCCCCCGGCCGATGATATTGAGAGGCTTCCGGATAAACGCAAAGGCCCCTCGGGCTTCAGAGGCGTCAGGGGTATTATTTTGAACCTTTCCCAGTATTTTGGCGGACAGGGTCGGAATCACCGTGATGGAAACCAGTAGGCTCAATGTCACGGCACTGCTGATGGCGATGGCAATGTCGCGGAAAAGCTGGCCGGCTTCCTCCTGGACAAAAACAATGGGAAGAAAGACCGCCACCGTCGTCAAGGTACTTGCCAGAACCGCCCCCCAGACTTCGACGGAACCGTCATAGGCGGCCTGCACCCGGCTTTTTCCCATCTCCCGATGACGAAATATGTTTTCAAACACCACGATGGAATTATCCACGACCATACCGATGGCAAAGGAAAGGCCCGCCAGACTGACGACATTGATGTTGCGCCCCATCAGGGTCATGACAAGAAATGTACCGACGGCGCTGATGGGAATGGAAATCGCTACGATAATGGTACTGGCAATATTCCGCAAAAAAATCACGAGCACCGCAATGGCCAGAATCCCGCCGATAAAAATATTCTCCCTTACCAGATCTATGGCGCTGTCAATGTAGCGGGTATAGTCGTAGACCGGAACAACCTTAAGATGTCTCTCCTTTAGCAAACCGCTATTTAACTCTTCAAGCGCCGCCCGAACCTTTTTTACCACCACCAGGACATTGGAGCCGGGTTCGCGGACGGCGTTAAAAACAACGGTCGGCGTACCTCTATGCCGGACGACATATTCCGCATTTTTATACCCAAACCCTACCTTGGCGATATCCCCCACGGAAACCGGAATGCCGTCGACTCTTTTGATAATGACATGGGTGATATCCTCGGGGCTGTTATACTCGCCCACGGTTCGGGCAATATATCGCCGCTTGCCTTCGTCAAAGTCCCCGGCACTGATGTTTTTGTTTTCTATATCCAGCGCATGAACCAATTCCGGAATGGTCACTCTCCGGGCCGAAAGGGCGTCCGAATCCACAACCACCTGAATCTCCCGTTCCTGCCCCCCATATATGTTGGATGAGGCCACGCCCGAAATTCTTTCCAGGCGGGGCTTTACATACTCGTCAACCAGATCGTACTCGTGCTGCAAATTACCCTGGTATCCGTCCAGTGCCTTTAAAACCATCCAAAGCATCGCCTGTTCACGCCGGCCCCCTGATTTTATAACCGGCCTTTCCACATCGTCGGGATATTCTTTGACCCGTTCGAGACTGTTGGATACCCTGAGCAGGGCGTCGTCGGTATCCGTACCGATCTCAAACATCAGGTTGATAAATGCGTTGCTGTCCTGGCTTTCACTTTTAATTTCTACCAGACCGTCCAAATTTTTAAGCTCTTCTTCCTGGGAATCGACAATTTCGCGCTCGACTTCAACCGGGCTGGCGCCTCGCCAGGTAGTGAAGATGGAAATCTCGGGCAGATCAATATTAGGGGTCAGCTGGATGGGGATTCTGTAAAGTGAAATAAAACCGAACAAGACCAACAGCAGAACCCCTACCGCGACGGTAACCGGCTTTTTTATGGAGGTATCAACGAGTTTCATAGTATTTAAATAGGTTTCAGGGCTCAGGTTTCAGGGTTCAGGACAAAGGATCGGGGTTCAGGGTACAGGGCCTCAAAAAACATTACTGTTCTAAAAATAACAAGGGCAACGTCTAATTTCAAGTCGATCCCATTCGTTTGTATAATACTCATTTGTCCAACTTCCTGATCCCTGACTTCCGATCCCTGCATTCTGCATTATTTCTGCACGACCACCGGTTGGCCGGGTCTAAGACGCTCATTTCCTCGAATCACAACCTGGTCGCCAGGTTTCAGGTTCCCTTCCACCGCAACATCTCCATCGTAATAGCCGTTAATCTTAACAGGAACCGATATGGCTTTGCCGTCATTAACCATAAACACCAGCCGGTTGTCTCCGGATGTCACCACAGCATCTTTGGGTACCAGCAGCGCCTTTATTTCAGTTGCCAGATTAAAGGTCACCATGGCCTCCATACCGCTTTTTATCTTATGATCCGGGTTTGCAAGATGTATCCTTACAGGAAAAGTTCTGGAATCGGGATTCCCCTGTGGAAGCACTGAATATATCTTACCTGAAAAAATGTGGTTTGATACACTTTTTATGGATACGTTTACGCTATTTCGGGGTGCAAGCAGAACCGAATAGCGTTCAGGAACGTCTACGGTTATTCGAATGTTATCAAGATCAAGAAGGGTAACTACAGGCCCTCCTTTATTTATCCATTCTCCGATTTGGGTATGTTCTTTTGCGACAAATCCGGAGAATGGTGCTAACACTTTTAGTTGTTGTATCTCGTAGTTGAGCAGATCTATTTCAGCTTCATTTTGGAGCAATTCCTGGGAAAGCGCACGATACGTGTAAAAAGCAGTATCATATTGCTTTTCGGCAATACTGTTGGTCTCTTTAAGTTTGCTGACCCTATTTAGCTCCTTTTCAGCGTTCTGGAGGTTCGCCTGGATTCTTTTCTTTGCCGCAACAGCTCCTTTGAGGCGAAACCTCACTTCGGTTTCTTTCAAATTAACCAGCAGGTCTCCCTTTTTAACATAATCGCCTTCTTTTATTGGGAAATATTCCACAAGGCCCGATATTTCAGAAGCCACCGTGCTTTTTGAAATGGCTTCCGTTGTTCCAACAAGAGATATCTGGCTTGAGACTGTCTTGGTTTTTACAAGGGCAACCTGAACCGGGGACGGTGGGGGACCCTTTCCATTACCCGGGTCTTTGGCCAATGACACTGGAGCTGAAAGCAAACCGACAGCTGTAAAAATTAAAAAATATCTGTAAAAAAACGCTTTGATATCAAATGTCGGCATGAATAACCTCTTTAAATGTAAGATCTTTAGGTCAAATAACGGTGAATCTATATTTAAATCCCCCGGACGTCAAGAGATTAAAGGTGCGTGTTAACGGGAAAGCATACCCCGCTAACACATGTTTTTAATGATATGCATCCCAAACAATATAATCAAATTGCACAGCAAATAAATGCACTTGCCCCGACGATATGCTGTGTTATATTTAACCTAAGCTGAGCGTTTCAAATTTTAAAAGGGGATAAAACATCTTTTATTTTTAATGAAGTATCTTTATTTATATGTTTAAAATTTGAAACCCTTCGGGCTTGCCGAGTTTACCGAATCTGCTGTGTTGCCGGGTGCTTGCGGTAGAACACTACAGCTGCACACCCTGCGCCTTGCATCTTCGGTAAACTCGACAATCGCTCAATTTAGGTTTTACAATATTCGAATGCGAAACTTGATTTCAAATATTTAACGCGATTCCAAACAAACTGGAAAGGACATATCTATGAAAATTGCAGTCAGCGGCAAAGGAGGGGTTGGCAAAACAACGTTTTCAGCACTTTTGATACGAACATTGAATGAGCAAGGGAAACATGTTCTGGCCATCGATGCGGACCCGGATGCCAATCTTGCGGCGGCATTGGGCATCCCAGATGCCGACCGCATCGTTCCTATTTCCGAGATGAAAGAGCTTGTTTTTGAAAGGACTGAAGCAAGGCCGGGAAGCATGGGTGGTTTTTTCAAACTCAACCCCAAAGTGGACGATCTTCCCGAAGCACTTTCGGCAAAACTGGATAACATTAAACTCATGCGCCTCGGGGGAGTTCAAAAAGGTGGGTCCGGATGCATCTGCCCGGAGAGCACTCTGTTAAGGGCGCTGATAACCCACATTGTCCTGGCACGGGATGAGGTGGTGGTCATGGATATGGAAGCCGGAATCGAACATTTGGGAAGGGCAACGGCTTCGGCTGTAGACCGGTTGATTGTGGTCGTGGAACCCGGCCGTCGAAGTATGGATACCGCCGGTCATATTCGAAAGCTTGCATCCGAGATCGGCTTGAAAAATATTGTCCTTGTGGGCAACAAAATTCGCAGTTCGAAAGACGAGACATTTTTGAAAGAAAATCTAAAGGATTTTGAGTTCCTTGGCTTTATCCCCTATGATGAAGCGCTGATAGAGGCGGATCTGGATGGTGTTTCACCATTTGATGTGGATTCAACTGCAAAAGAAAATGTTAACGCGATGATTTCAAAATTTTAATGAGCCGTTCAAAACGATACTTTGACAGAGCAAAAAAAAGAAAAGGCAGATTCAACCCGGGGCACCGTCCTCCCAAAATAAAAGCTGGTGCGGATACCGGGCTCAAAAAGATTTTTGCCGGTATTGGCGTGCCGGGTCAGAAATCGTTTAAACCTGATCCTTTCCAGCTTCAGGCATTGTCGGCCGTCAAACGATCCGACTGCCTGGTGACCGTACCCACCGGCGCCGGAAAAACCTGGATTGCCGAACAGGCCATCGCCCGAATCCTTAAAAAGGGAGGTAGATCATGGTATGCTTCTCCCTTAAAGGCCTTGAGCAATACAAAGTACAGTGAGTTTTCAAAAATCTTCGGGCCTGAAAACGTCGGTATTTTAACCGGTGACAGAAAAGAAAAACCAGATGCACCCATCACTGTGGGAACCACCGAAATTCTTAGGAATCAGCTTTATGATACCATGTATCAGGGGACTACACTTCTCACTGATTTCGTTGTTCTTGACGAGGCACATTTTTTAGGAGATGAAGACAGGGGCGTTGTCTGGGAAGAGATCATGATATATCTTCCTTCCAGGATTCCGCTTCTTCTTCTTTCGGCGACCATCGGCAATGCAAAAGTTATTTCCCAATGGCTTTCTTCCATTCGCGGGAAAAAATGTATGGTTGTTGAAGAAACCAAAAGGCCTGTACCGCTGTATCCGCTCTTTTTTCACCCTTCAGGGACGCTTTATCCCCTGCTCGTGAGGGGAAGTCCGGGGAAGGGCAGATTGTCAAAAAAAGTGGCTGCTTATGTAAACAGCAGTCGTCCACTTTATCTTTCACCACCCCACAAGCTGCCTCCCTTTGGGGATATTTTGCGTGTATTAAACAAATATCGACTTCTTCCGGCCATATTTTTCCTCAAATCCAGAGCCGATTGTGATAATGCCCTGGAGTTATGTGAAGAGGGTTTGAGGCATGACCGAATTAGAAAAGATAACCGCAGCCTGAGAATCCAAGAACTTGTGGGCCACAATTCCCACATTGCCAGGCATCGGCAATTGTGGCACTTAGAACACTTGGCCGTCGGCGCCCATCACAGCGGACAACTCCCG
>Ga0210123_1000413_pt1 | contig 26909 bp, 33 predicted proteins | sample Muzzi_PWB_D2_FD_185535 | JGI IMG/M metagenome (GOLD analysis project Ga0210123, IMG submission 185535) | Wetland microbial communities from San Francisco Bay, California, USA, that impact long-term carbon sequestration - Muzzi_PWB_D2 (SPAdes) | ecosystem: Environmental > Aquatic > Marine >... | reverse complement strand
GGGTCGCGGCGGACACCCTGGTACGTAGACGTCGACCGGAATGATCTGGTCGCAGCCCTGGACGATCGTGTAGTTGTCGAACATTCCCCCGGAACTCGCGCAGGCTCCCATCGAGATGCACCACTTCGGCTGGGGCATCTGATCCCAGATCCGTCGCAGGACCGGGGCGATCTTGTAGGATACGCGTCCCGCCACGATCATCAGGTCGGCCTGACGGGGGCTGAACGACATGCGCTCCATGCCGAACCGGGCGATGTCGTACTTCGACGCCGCCGCGGCCATCATCTCGATGGCGCAGCACGCGGTGCCGAACGGCATCGGCCAGATCGAGTTGCGTCGCGCCCAGTTGACGATGTAATCGACCCTCGTCGTCATCCAGGAGCGCGGCACCCCCGAGTCGTAGCTGTGTTCGCTGCCGCTCGCGAGCGGCAGCGTCCGGGCTTCGCTCATGACGTCAGTCCCATTCCAGCGTACCCTTCTTCCAGGCGTAGGCGAGGCCCACGGCGAGCACGGTGACGAACACGAACATTTCGATCAGCCCGAACAGTCCGAGCTCACGGAAGATGGCGGCCCACGGCAGGAAGAAGATCGTCTCGATATCGAACACGATGAACAGCATCGCGACGATGTAGAACTTCACGGAGAAGCGCTCACGCGTGTCACCCAACGGGGTCATCCCGGACTCGTACGCGGCGCCCTTCGCGGGCGTAGGACGACGCACGCTGAGCAGGTGCGACAGACCCAGCATGACGACCGCGTTCAGGAGGCCGACCGCGAACAGAATCGCGATCCCGAGATATGCCTGCTGCATGGCTTTAGGAGTAGTTTGTGAAATTGTTCACGAGTCCCGGCGAACATATGCCGCCGCGCTTAACGCGGTCAAGGAATCCCGGCGGAAAGACGGCCTTTGCCTGACCGTCCGCCGTCCCGTTCCGCCGCGCGGGACAAAGAGACAGTGACCCTGTCCCCCGCACAAGAGGCTCGACGCCACGCGGAAGCGCGTTCGCTGAACGTCGCCGGCGGAAGCCTCGTCGTATGGGAGGTGGGCGCCGGCCGACCGGTCCTCCTGCTGCACGGAATCAGCGCCGACCACACCGAATGGCGAGCCGTCGGCCACGCCCTCGCCGCCGACTTCCGGGTGGTCATGCCGGATCTCCTCGGCCGCGGCGCCTCGCGCCCCGAGCCCGAGGCGGCATTCACGCTCGAGGATGAGACCTCACGTCTTGAAGAGCTGCTCGCGGCGCTCGGGATCGAGCGCCCGCTCGTGGCCGGACATTCGCACGGGGCATCGGTCGCGCTCTCGCTCGCCTGCCGTCGACCGCTCGCAGGGCTCCTGCTCGCCAGCCCCGTGACACCCTGGACCTCGAAGCCGGCGGCGCTTCGCCTCCTCAAGAGCGCCGCGGTACGCCGGACCGTCGAGCCAGTCCTCCGCACCTGTCGCCGTCCCCTGACGCGCTATATCCTCACCCGGCGCGTCTACGGAGAGCGCGCTCCGCACATTGGCGATGCCGTCGATCGATATGCAGCGCCATACGCCGACGCCGCCCGGGCGCGGGCCCTGCTCTGCATCTTTCGTGACTGGGAGCCGGGAGCCCTGCGGCGGCTCCGACCGCCGCTCGACCTGGACATCCGGGTCGTGACGGGAGGAGCGGATCGCAGGATTGCCTCGCCCGACGCGGCCCGCTGGGCGGAACGACTCGGCGCGACCTGTCTGGTCGTTCGTCAAGCGGGGCACGGACTGACGGAAGAGGAGCCGGAGCGGATGGCGGGGATCCTGCGCGACATCCAGGCGAACGCCGGCACGTGAACTTCGAACCGAGAGACTGATGAGCATCAAGAGCGACCGCTGGATCCGCCGCATGGCCCTCGAGCACGGGATGATCGAGCCGTTCGTAGACGACCAGGTCCGCGAAGACTGCATCTCCTACGGTCTCAGCAGCTACGGATACGACATGCGGGTGGCCAACGAGTTCCGGATCTTCCACAATGCCCTGTCCCCGATCGTCGATCCCAAGGATTTCGATCAGCGCTCGTTCGTCGAGTTCGAGGGCGACGTGTGCATCGTCCCGCCCAACTCCTTTGCGCTGGCGCGCAGCGTGGAATACTTCCGCATTCCGCGGCAGGTCTTGACCATCTGCGTCGGCAAGTCCACTTACGCCCGCTGCGGAATCATCACGAACGTCACGCCGTTCGAGCCCGAATGGGAAGGCCACGTGACGCTGGAGATCAGCAATACGACGCCCTTGCCCGCGAAGGTATACGCCAACGAGGGGATCGCGCAGGTCCTGTTCTTCGAATCCGACGAGGTCTGCGAGACGAGCTACGCCGACAAGAAGGGCAAGTACCAGGGCCAGCGGGGCGTGACGCCGCCGCGGCTCTGATCCGCGTCAGATCCCGGGACGCGAGCGGAGCGCCGCCACGGCCACCGCCGCCCAGCCGGCCAGGAAGCAGACGCCGCCCACGGGCGTGATCGCCCCCAACCACCGGACGCCGCTCAGGGCGAGCGCGTAAAGCGATCCGCCGAAGATCAGGATGCCGAGGGAAAACAACCAGCCGGCGACGTCCCATAGTCGATCGGGCCTCAGGTCCGCCGCCAGACCGACGGCGACGAGCGCCAGCGCGTGGATCAAGTGATAGTGCGTACCGGTCTGGAAGACCTCCAGAAGGTCGGGCGGCAACCGGTCGCCGAGCGCGTGCGTGCCGAAGGCTCCGGCCGCCACGCCGAGTCCCGCAAATATCGCCCCGATCGCCAGCCATCGATTTCCCATTCCCGGAACATGCCCCACCCGGCGGCGCGACGCGACCCCGCCCCGTCTGGTAATTCGGGGCGACGGCGTGCTACGTTGGGATCCGTGCGCCCGGACCGACTCGCGAGACCTGGAATCGAAGGATGACCGTGGAAGCCAAACGACCCTCGAGCCCCACCCTCGTGCTCGTCGAGCCGACCGACGGCCCGACCGACGTGGCCGGCCTACTGGAGACGGCCGGCCTGCGGTTCACGCGGCAAGAACGCATCCCGGCGGATGCGGAGGACCGGCCGCCGGAGGACGCGGCCCTCGTAATCGCCGCAGCCCGTTCCCTGCCCGAAGACGGAGTTCCGGCCCTGCGCGCGGCCCTTGGCGTCGGACCACAGGTCCCTGTGCTGATCGTGGCCGAACCGGGAGCCCCGGCGGCTGCCCGCGCCGACGGCCCGGACGCTACGTTTGCGCTCGTCACCTGGCCCGTCTCGGCCGGCGCCCTTCGCGCGCTGGTCAGTGGTCTCGGACTCGACGCCGGCGCTGCCAGTGGCCGGGTGCGGGCCCGGGCGCCCGAGGGTGGAGCCCCCGCGGCCCTCTATACCGAGGTCGTCGCGGCCGCCGATGCCGCGTTCGCGGCCGCCCGCGACGGGTGCTCGCCAGACCTGCCGGCCGTTCGACTCCTGGCGGAGCGGATTCACTCGCAGCTGCTCCGGGACAACGCACTCGTGCTGCGCTCGCTCGAGCCGCACGGCGAGTACGATCTCGCCAGCCATTCGACCAACGTCGCAATCATCGCCGGGAAGATCGGCCTGGGAATGGCGCTCGGCATCGAGGACGTCGTGCGGGTGATCCTGGCCGGCATCGTTCACGACATCGGCATGGTTCGTCTGCCCGAGGACCTCGTGCGTAAGGCCGGGCGCCTGACGTCCGCCGAGCGAGAGCGCCTGCGCGAGCACCCCGTGCTCGGCGCGGAGCTGCTGGCAGACGTGGAGTCTCGGTACACGTGGCTCGAACCCGTCGTGCTTCAGGAGCACGAGCGTATGCACGGACAGGGATACCCCGCGGGGCTCGTGGGCTCGGCCATCGACCCCCTCGCCCAGATCATCGGCCTGGCCGACGTATTCGAGGCCCTTTCCCATCCGCGGGCTTATCGGTCGCCCTATACGGCGCTCGAAGCCCTCGAGCAGGTCAGCGAAATGAAGGGCGAGTACTTCGAGGCAGGCGTCGTGGCTGCGCTGATCAACGAGATCTCGGCGTTCCCGCTCGACAGCTACGTGCAGCTGTCGACCGGCGCCATCGCGCAGGTCGTGGGGACGAATCCGGACAACATTCTCCGGCCGGAGGTGCTGGTGCGCTGGGACGCGGACTGGTCCGTCGTCGACCCGCCCCGGCGCCTCGACCTGGCGAGGGCCCCCGACGTGACGGTCGCGAGGGCCCTGCGGGAGGCGGAGCTCCCAATCACCTGATCGTCAGGCGGCCCCTCAGCTGCTTCCCAACCGAAGCGTATGCGGGGAGACCAGCGAATCGGGAGGGCGGAGGTCACATGATCGTGGCATCGTACGAGCCGCGGTGCGAGTCGAAGGCGCCGAGCCGTACCTTTCGGCCGAATCCGAGATCCCTGGCATCCCGCCCTTCCGGGACGCGGATTCGTACGATGTGAACCACGCCCGCGCCATCGCGATGCCGGGCGCGCACCGTTCCGTCCAATGCCGCTCCCGCACTCATCACCACCGCTTCCCCGCCCTCGAGTCCGGGACGATTGAAGGCCAGGCCCATCACGGGCGGCGCGAATCGGTACCGAAGCCGGGTTCCTGCCCAGGCCACGAACCAGCCGACCACCAGAGACAGCAACGTGACAAGCGGGAATCGCGCCTCGGGGGAGCCAAGCCGGAGGTCGTGGATCGCGCCGTTCAGCGTGAGCCCCACGACTCCCGCCGTCACCAGAACCATGGCGAGGGATGTTCTCGGCTTTGGCGGACGGGGGGCGACGGAAGGCCTCGCGGCCCCGGCTTCGCCGGTCGGAGGGCCCCGACGCGCGAGCCGGGCCGTCAGGCCGAGCAGCAATCCCACGCCTACGGCGGCGAGCCAGGTGAGGTTGTACCACTGCCCGAGGAACTGCAGATAGGTCACCGGGGACTAGCCTCCTACGACCTCCATGGTCTCCCGCACGTCCGCGGCGGAGGCGTGCAGGGCCTCGCGTTGGGCGTCCGTGAGCTGGACCTCGATGATCTGCTCCAGTCCGTGGCGGCCCAGCTTGCACGGGACGCCGAGAAACATGCCCTCGAGGCCGAACTCTCCCTCCAGCCAGGCGGCGGCCGGCAGGATACGCCGCTTGTCGCGCACGATCGCCTCGACCATCTGCGTCGCGGCGGCCGACGGGGCATAATAGGCACTCCCGTTGCCCAGCAGACCGACGATCTCGCCGCCTCCCTTGCGGGTCCGCTCGACGAGCGCCTCGATCCGATCCTCGTCGAGCAACTCGGTCAGCGGAATGCCGCCCACCGAGACGGTGCTCACGAGCGGGACCATGCTGTCCCCGTGACCGCCGAGCACCAGTGCCTGCACGTCCTCGACGCTGACATCCAGCTCGAGGGCGATGAAGCTCCGGAAGCGGGCGGTGTCGAGCACGCCGGCCATGCCGATCACGCGTTCCCGCGGGAACCCGGTGGTCTGCTTCGCCACCCAGGCCATGACGTCGAGCGGATTCGTGACCATGATGATGATCGCGTCGGGACTGTGCGTGGCGATCTGTTCGCTGACCGATGCGATGATTTTCGCGTTCTTCTGAACGAGATCGTCCCGGCTCATCCCGGGCTTACGGGCCAGACCGGCGGTCACGACGTAAATGCCGGAACCGGCTGTCGCCCCGTAGTCCTGAGCGCCCGTGACCCGCGTGTCGAACCCCTCGACCGGGGCCGATTCCCACTGATCCAGCGCCTTGCCCTGTGGCATCCCCTCGACGATGTCGACCAGCACGACCTCGCGTGCCAACTCCCGCTCGGCGATGCGCTGCGCCGTCGTGGCGCCCACGTGTCCGCCGCCCACTACCGTGATCTTGTCCACTGGTCCGTCCCTGTTGGTTGAATGCGCGCTTCGATGCCGCGGCACGACGGGCCTATCTGGCACCCCTTAACTGTGCCGCGACGGTCAGGTGGATCGTCCGGTGACCGAACGTGAGAAAGCTACCCGGCCCCACCGAGCGCGCAAGCGCCGGTCGGCCGATAGAAGTCGCGGTGGGGTCAGTTCCGGCGGGCGGCGAGGATGTCGGCGCGGCGAGCGGCCTCTTCGGCGATCGCCTCGAGGGCCCGGTCCCAGCGCTCGGGACTGATGCGGTCGGTGAAGAACTCCAGCAGGCCGAGGATCTCCAGCGCCTGGGCGCGGCTGATCGAGCCGGACGGATCGCCCGACTCCAACTCGGCCCGCAACGCGGCGAGCTTCTCCCGGCCTTCGTGATAGAGGACGCGTTCCTCGTAGGTCATCGTCGATCCGATATTCAGTTTTCACGTCGTCCTGCGAACTTACCCGCCGACTTCGCTCAGCGCTGCCAACCCTCCGCTGCCACTGGCCGTACCGATCCGCAGGAAGTGCCGCTCCGGTTTCCCCTTGAGCGCCTCGCGAACCGCCGGCACCACGTTTCCTGCCGCCCGCAGCGGACCCTTGAGATCCACCTCGTGCGTCCCGAACAGACACGTGCGCAATCGACCGTCCGCCGTCAAGCGCATCCGATTACACCTATCGCAATAGTTGTGCGAGAGCGGCGTGATCACCCCCACGGTTCCGGGGGCGCCATCGAACTGGAAGTAGCGAGCCGGCCCGTTTCCACGCGGACCCTCGACGGGGCGCAACTCGTCGGCACGTTCCAGTCGACCCAGTAGCTCGTCGGCACTCACGAAGCGATCCGACAGGAACAGGTTCTCCCCCGTCGGCATCAACTCGATGAAGCGGACGTGCCATGGTCGTTCGCGCGTGATCGCCGCAAAATCCGCGAGCTCGTCATCGTTGAAGCCCCGCATCACCACGCAGTTGATCTTCAGCGGCCGGAATCCTGCCTCCTCCGCAGCCTCGATCCCCGCCATCGTGTCGTCGAAGAAGCGGACGGGTCGCCGGGCCAGGTCCGTGAAGCGATCCCGTCGCAGCGTGTCGAGGCTGATGTTCAGGCGGTCGACGCCAGCCTCGCGGAGCTCAAGGGCCAGGTCGGCGAGCAGCACCGCGTTGGTCGACAACGACAGATCGTCCAGCACACCGAGTCCACGCAGCATCCGTACGAGCTCTGGCAGGTCGCGACGGACGAGGGGCTCTCCCCCCGTCAACCGCACACGCCGGAGGCCGAGATCGGCCATCTGAGCCACGATGGACGTGATCTCTTCGAACGTCAGTAGCTCGGGCCTGGGAATCCACGGCAGCCCCTCGACCGGCATGCAATACGCGCAACGCAGATTGCACTTGTCGGTCACCGAGACCCGCAGATAGTTGATCGTGCGCCCGAACTGGTCTCTCACGCCGCCCCTTCCCCTTCCGGTCCGTCGTCTTCCGGTGGGACGCCTCCCAGCCATCGGCTGGAGCCGTCCTCGTATTCTTCGCGCTTCCAGACCGGAAGATCGGCCTTCACCGCCTCGATGACGAAGCGGGCGGCTGCGAACGCCTCGTCGCGATGACCCGCCGCGACCGCCACGGCCACCGCCGTCTCCCCGACCGCCAGCGTTCCCGTCCGGTGAAGCACACGGATCGCCGTTACCGGATGAGCCTCACGCGTGCGGCGCAGGATGTCGGCGAACACCTGTTCGGCCATCCCGTCGTAAACATCATAGTACAGTCGGATAACGCGGCGTCCCTCGTTCACGTTCCGGACGCGTCCCTCGAACGTGACCACGGCACCGCACCCCGGATCTACCGAAGCCGCCAGAGAGGCGGCGTCGATGGCTTCGGCGCGCAGGCCCGCCACGTCGTGGCTCATCCGCCCGCCACCGGCGGGATCAGCGCAATCTCGTCGTCCGGGCCGAGGGCCTGGCCGTCGGGCGCAGGCCGATGGTTTACGGCCACCACGGGACGGTCAGGGAGTGCCGGCTCGAGGGAGAGGGCGTGCAGCACGGCGACGAGATCCGCCACGGTCGCGGGCGCCGGCACCTGCACCTCCAGCGAAGGACCGGGAGCGAGATCCCGGTAGCGGCCGAACAGGCGGACGGTGACCGAGAGGGAGTCCGACACGGTCAGGCCGATTCCGTCGCCGCCTTGCGCTCGTCGCTGGCCGACCCGCCGGTCTCGACGAGCGCCAGAAAGCGGCCGACCGCGTCGTTGCGCCGGAGGGTGCTCACCCGAACCCGCGTCTCACCCTTCGCCGCCGGAAACGCCGAGATCGCGAGGCGGCTGCGGAACATGCCGAGCGTCAGGTGCGACTCGCCCTCGTCGACGATGGTCGCGGAATGGAACGCCCCTTCGTCGGTGAAGAACCGGCGAGCTTCGTCGATGACCTCGCCTGGCGACAGGCTCGTGACGACTTCGGTGATCATGTGCTCCGGTCCATGTTGTTGCTTGACGGCGTCGAGCCACGCCCGGTACGATCTCGGTCGTCACCCGGACGGCGGCGCTTCGTGGACCAAGCTACGGTTCGGCCGCGCCGCCTACAATCACCGCACTGCGAGGGTCCCGAAAGCGACATGGCCGAATTTTCCGACAACATCGCACGCCTTGAGCCCTCGCCCACGTTGGCGATCACCGCACGCGCCCGGGCGATGCAGGCGGCGGGACACTCAATCGTCAACCTCTCGGCCGGCGAGCCGTCGTTCCCCACGCCCCGGGCGGCCGCCGAGGGCGCGGCCGCCGCCGTCGCGGCCGGCAAGACCGGGTACCCACCGACCGCCGGCATTCCTGAGCTCCGCGAAGCCGTGGCCCGCTATACGATGGAGACGACCGAGGCGACGGGACTCGAGCCGGGCGACGTTCTCGTCAGCGCGGGGGTCAAACAGGCGCTGTTCAATCTCTGCTACTGCCTGTTCGGTGCCGGTGACGAGGTGCTGCTGCCCACCCCATACTGGCCCTCGTATACGGCCATCGTGCATCTCAGCCGGGCCCGCCCGGTTGACGTCTCGCTCGCATGGGACAAGGGTTTCCGGCTGACAGCCGACGCTCTCGAGGCCCACCGGACCAAGCGCACGAGAGGCGTCCTGATCAACTCCCCGTCGAATCCCAGCGGAGCCGTGACCGCGCAGGCCGACCTCGCCAGCGTGCTCGAGTGGGCGGGAGAACACGGCATCTGGATTCTCTCCGACGAAATCTACCGCCGCCTCTACTACGGCGAAGACCGGGAATCAGCGCCGTCGGTACTCGACGTGGCCGATCGGCCCGAGCACGTGCTGGCCCTGGACGGCGTGTCGAAGGCGTTCTCGATGCCCGGCTGGCGGATCGGCTGGGCGGTGGGCCCGCCCGAGGTTATCGAGCAGGCCGCCGCCTTGCAGAGCCAGACGACCTCGGCCGCCGCCGGGCCCTCGCAGTACGCGGCCGCGGCGATCCTGTCCGCGCCGGATCGTGAAGCGGTCGTGGGCGAGTTCCGAGACACGCTCGACGGTCGGCGGCGCAGCTCATTCGAGGTGCTACGCGCCATTCCGGGGCTCGACATAAAAGACCAGCCGGGAGCGATCTACCACTATCTCCGGCTTCCCGAAGGCCGCACCTCCATGGACACGGCGGAAGCCCTCCTGGTGGAGGGCGGCGTAGCCGCCATCCCGGGCGACGCCTTCGGCACCCCCGGCTACCTCCGCATCACGTATGCCGGGGCGGACGAGGCGGTGGCGGAAGGGGGACGCCGCCTCGCCGCCTTCTTCGGCTAGGTGTGCTCGCTCTCGTCGACGTCTTCCTTGAACAGGCGCGACGGCTTGAAGACCGGGACCTGACGCGCCGGCACCTGCACGGACTCTCCCGTCCGCGGGTTCCGCGCGAGCCGTGGCTTGCGGTGCCGGACCTTGAAGGTGCCGAACCCGCGAATCTCGATGTGCTCGCCGTGCGCCAGCGCCTGCTTGACGGCGTTCAGGAAGGCCTCGACGACGGCCGCACAGTCCTTCTTCGTCACGCCCGGACCGATGGCTTCGTACACCTGTTCGACGAGATCTGCCTTGGTCATGCCTTCTCCCCTCTCTGCATGCCGAGCGAGCTCGGAACGGGTCGTTCCCGTCCGCTGCGTCGTCTCGCTCATCGCCATTCGTACCTGAGGCTCGGCGTCGCGCTCGGCGGCTGAATCGCCGCGCTGCCGACCTGTTCCAGCCATCCTGCCACCCGACTGCCGACCAGCCGCTCGACTATGGAGCTCGACCGCTCCGTCGGCCGCACCGTCCGCGGCTCGTCACCCAGACCCGCCATGCGCCCGGCCACAGCGAGCGCATCCTCCAGCGTCCCCGTGCGATCGACGAGTCCGCTCCGCGCCGCGCGCGCGCCCGACAGCACGCGGCCGTCGGCGAGAGCGAGCACGGAATCTCGGTCTAGCGGCCGGGCGTTCACGACCGCATCGACGAACTGCTGGTAGGTATCGTCGATCAACGTCTGCAAGATCTCCCGCTCCTCGGGCTCCAGCGAGCGGTAGAAGCTCCCCATGTCTTTGTTCGGGCCGCTCTCCACCACCTCAAATTCCACGCCCCAGCGCCGCAGAAGCTCGCCGGCGTTGGGCAGGGTCATGATCACGCCGATCGAGCCGGTGATGGAACTGGGAAGGGCGAGAATCGAGTCGGCGCCGAGAGCCGCATAATATCCGCCAGAGGCCCCGATATCTCCGATCCAGGCGACGACCGGACGATCGTCCTCATCTCGCAACTTCCGGAGCGCCTGGTAGATCGCCTGCGACGGGCCCGCAGCTCCACCCGGTGAGCGAATCTCGATGACGAATCCTTCGACGGACCCGTCGTCGCGGAAGCGTCGCAGCCGCTGGACGAACTGGCGCTCGGACCCGATGACGCCGGTGAGCGGTAGGATCGCGACGCGACCGCCCAGGGCGAAGGCCGGCGCCCCGACGCCCATGATGAGGCGCAGTGCGACGAACGCCCCTGAGGCGAACAGGACGAGGAGGAGAACGATGCCCAAGATGCCGGTCCGTCGCTTCACAGCCGTCAACCTCTTGGAGAGTGTGCCCGGCACGTTACGCCGGAAGACGACCGGAAGCTAACCGCCCATGTCGATATCTGTCAACCGCTTGTCACAGCGCGAGTTGCAGACATCGCTTCGACGAACCGCTCGAACAGGTAGCGACTGTCGTGGGGACCGGGCCCCGCCTCGGGATGGTATTGCACGGCGAAGACGGGCAGGCGGCGGTGCCGAACACCTTCGATGGTCCCGTCGTTCAGGTTGCGATGCGTGACCTCGAGCTCCGTCTCGCCGGCCACGGCGCCCGCCTCATCGGCTACCACCGCGAAACCGTGATTCTGCGAGGTGATTTCCACCATTTCGGTGTCGAGATTCAGTACGGGGTGATTTCCCCCGCGGTGTCCATACGGCAGCTTGTACGTTCGCCCCCCGAAGGCCCGCGCCACCAGCTGACAGCCCAGGCAGATTCCGAACACGGGCACGCCCGCTTCGGCGACCGCCCTGAGCGTGGCCGCGGCGCCGGGTAGGGCGTCGGGATCTCCCGGTCCGTTGGAAACGAAGAGCCCGGCCGGCTCGAGGGCCAGGACCTCGTCCGCGCTCGCCGTGCTCGGCACGACGTGGACCCGATAGCCCTCGGCGGCGATCAGGTCGAGGCTCCGACGCTTCACCCCCAGGTCGAGGCAGACGACATCGTCCCGCGCGGGCCCGACCGCCTCAACCACGTAAGATTTTCCGGTCGATACCTCCGAGGCGAGATCGCGCCCCTCCATGCAGGGCTCCGCCAACAACAGCTCCCGGGCTCGTTCCCGATCGACGTCGGCCGGCGCGATGATCGCCCGCATGGCCCCGAGCGATCGGATGTGCCGGGTGACGGCACGGGTGTCGACCCCGTCGAGCAGGGTGATTCCGTGGCGCCGGAGATAGTTGGGCAGCGACTCGTCCGCGCGCCAGGACCGCAGGCTTTCGCGCAGCTCCCGAACGACGAATCCGGCGACCTGGGGACGGCTCGACTGCACGTCCTCCGGATTGACGCCATAGTTCCCCATCATGGGCGCCGTCATCACGACGATCTGCCCGGCGAAGGACGGGTCGGTCAGCACTTCCTGGTAGCCGGTCATGTTCGTGGTGAACACGAGCTCGCCGGTGGCCGGCTCGTCGCCGACGAAGCGACCCTCGAACTCGCGGCCGTCTTCCAGAAGGAGAATTCCGGCGGGACCTTGCGTGAGTGGCACGGCAACCATTCGTTAGGGTTCGCGCAGCACTGGACGATCTTCTCGGGAGCACCCGTGGACGAGCAGCCGGTCTATATCTTCGCCGACGAGTCCTGCCTCGGCAACCAGTTTCAGCACACCGAGCGACCGGGGGGCGCAGCCGGGCTCATCGAGCAGTTCGAGCCGCGGCGGGGCTGGCACCGCCGGGACTTCGCCCGGTTCGAAGCCGACACCACGAACAACCGCATGGCGATCACCTCGGGGATCGTCGGCCTCGAGGCGCTCCGGAGACCCTGCCGGGTCGTGTTCACCACCGACAGCCAGTACCTCGTCAATGGGATGAAGCAGTGGGTCCACGGCTGGGCGCGGCGTGGCTGGACGCGCAAGGGAGGCCCGATCGAGAATCTCGAGCTGTGGAAACGACTCTGCCGCGTGGCCGCCCGGCACCAGATCGATTGGCGCTGGGTGCGCGGCCACGCGGGACACGCCAAGAACGAATACGCGAACCACCTGGCCGTCGAGACCGCGACCGGACGGCACGGCATCGACGGAACGACTCCCTCGGGGTTCGACGATTGGTTGCGGGAGGAGCAGGAGGCGGGTCGCCTGCTCGACTACTTCGACGTGCCCGAAGAGGGCGCCTTTCACCCCGACCCTGCCCCGCCCGCAGTGTGACCTACGGGGTCGGGTCCGTTCCGTCGCCGGCGCCGCCCTGGGCCGGTTGACCCCCTTCGTCGATCGCCGTGGGGGCCGCCTCGCTCTCCGCGTCCAGCACTGACGCCGGGGCGTTGCCGGCCGGTGCCTGGAACTCCTGTCGCAGGATGGAGCTCGGGGGCGCCGCGGAGCGAGACGCGTAGATCGCGAGGATCATCGCGAGCGCCATGAACACCCCGCCGCTGATCCAGCTCGCACGGGTCAGCACGTTGGCCGCCTGGCGCCCGCCCATGATCGAGTCGGTCGAGGAGGTGGCCCCGCCGAACTCCGCGGCGAGTCCGCCACCCTTCCCCGACTGCAGCAGCACGACGAGGATGATGAACAGGGCGGTGAGCGATATCAGCACGATCATCAATGCGAACATGTCTATCTCTGTCTGGTTTCTGCAGTCATCGGTCCGAAGCGGCGGCTAAGCTAGACGCCGGGCCCGGAAGCGTCAACGCGCCGCTGACAGCTCGCAACCGCAAATCGCGGCGAAATCCGCCGGCTCCAGGCTCGCTCCACCGACGAGGACCCCGCTCACGCCGTCCGCTTCCATCAGGCTGTCGATGTTCCCCGGCTTCACGCTGCCGCCGTACAGGACGGTCGCGCCGGCGGCGACGTTCCCACCCGTGGTCGTGCCAATCGCGGCTCGGACGATTCCGTGGGCGTGCGCAGCATCCGCCGGCGATGCGGTGCGGCCCGTACCAATCGCCCACACCGGCTCGTACGCCCAGGCGAGGGTCTCGTGCCTATCCGTCGGGACGGTCGCCAGCACGGCGCCGACCTGGCGCGCAAGCACCGCTTCGAGGTCCCCCGCATCGCGTTCCTCCAGCGTCTCACCCACGCAGACGACCGGCGAGAGCCCGGCTTCGAGCAGTCGAACGGTCTTGGCCGCCACGATCGTATCGCCGTCCCCGAACTCGCGCCGGCGCTCGGAGTGGCCGGCCAGAGCCCACTGCGCTCCGGCCTCGACGGCCATTGGGGCGGAGATCGCTCCGGTGTGGGCGCCTTCCAGCTCGGCGTGCACGTCCTGGACGCCCAGCTCCAGGTCCGGACGTTCCACCGCTCCCGCGGCCGTGTGGAAGGCCTCGATGCTGATCGAGGGCGGGAAGAACACGACGCGGCGGTCCGCATGCGCGGCGTAGAGACCCGCGAATTCCCGCACGTAGGTGCGGGCCGCGACCGGGCCCTTGTGCATCTTCCAGTTCGCGGCGAACACGGGTCGGCGGTCGATGTTCATAAGTCGTCCAGGGCTTCGAGTCCAGGTAGCGTGCCATGGGCGAGATACTCCAGCGAGGCGCCGCCTCCGGTCGAGACGTGCGAGACACGCTCGGACAGGCCGGCCTCACGCACGGCACGGGCCGAGTCTCCTCCACCGATGACGCTGAACGCCCCGCCGTCCGCCGCCTCGGCGGCGGCCATGGCAACGGCTCGCGTGCCCGCTCCGTACCCTTCCCGCTCGAACCAGCCCATGGGCCCGTTCCAGAAGAAGGTGGCCGCCTCACGAATGACGGCCGCGAACTGCTCTCGAGCTCGCGGTCCGATATCGTAGGCGGCCAGCTCGGGTGGGATCGCATCGGCCGTCACCACCCGCGTTCCCGCGTTCGGATCATCCGGCGCGCCCACGACGACATCCGCCGGCAGCCGCAGATCGGCATCCGAACGATCGAGCAGCTCGCGCGCAAACCGGATGGTCTCCTTTTCGACAAGCGACCGGCCGGTCTCGCGGCCGCCGGCCGCGAAGAAGGTGTTGGCCATCGCGCCGCCGATCAGCAGCGTGTCGGCCCTGTTCACGAAGGCCTCGACGAGCGGCATCTTGTCCCCGATCTTCGCCCCGCCGAACGCGACGACGAAGGGCCGATCGGGCGCGGAGCGAAGCCGGGACAGGGCACGAAGCTCGTCCTCGACCAGGAGCCCCGCCACGGCGGGCCGCAGGTGCTTCGTCACTCCCACCACTGAGGCGTGCGCTCGATGCGTGGTTCCGAAGGCATCGTTGACATAGAGGTCACCCAGGTTCGCAAGCCGCTCCGAGAGCCCGGGATCGTTCTTCGTCTCCCCGGGGAGGAATCGCGTGTTCTCGAGCAGCAGGACCTCGCCCGGTGGAACCGATCGGCTGGCCTCGAGCGCCGTGGCGGAATCGGTCTCTGGACAGAAGTGCACACGGCGTCCCAGGTGTTCCTCGAGCACCCGCGCCACCGGACGGAGCGACAGCTCGGGCACGACCTTGCCGCCGGGCCTGCCCAGGTGGGACAACAGCACCGGATGTGCCCTCGCCTCGACCAGCAGGCGAAGGGTCGGTAGGGTCGCCTCGATCCGCGTGGCGTCCTCTACCCGATCTCCGTCTCCGAGCGGGACGTTGTAGTCGACCCGAACGAGCGCGCGCTGGCGCGCGAGCGTCGCCGGATCGAGCGACCGCAGGGTCCTCTTGTTCACGTCAAAGTTTCGAGCCGACCAGGTTCGCCAGGTCGACGCACCGCGACGAGTAGCCCCACTCGTTGTCGTACCAGGCGATGACCTTGACCAGCGTCCCGTCCATGACCGCCGTGAGGCCCGTATCGACGGTCGAGCTGGCCGGATTGCCGACGTAGTCGACCGAGACGAGCGGCCGGTCCTCTACCGCCAGGATGCCCTCCAGCGACCCTTCGGCCGCGGCACGGAAGGTCGCGTTGACCTCGTCGGCCGTGGTTGCCCTGCCCACTACCGCCACCAGGTCGACGATCGACACGTCGGGCGTGGGCACGCGCATCGCCATGCCGTCCAGCTTGCCCTCGACCTCGGGCACGACGAGCGCCGTGGCCTTCGCAGCTCCGGTGGTCGTCGGGATGATCGACATCGCCGCCGCCCGGGCCCGGTGCAGGTCCTTGTGCGGGCCGTCGAGGATCACCTGGTCGTTCGTGTAGCTGTGGACCGTGGTCATCAGACCGCGCTCGAAGCCGAACGCGTCCAACAGCACTTTAACGACGGGCGCAATGCAGTTCGTGGTGCAGCTGGCGTTGGAGATGATGTCGTGGGCGTCCGGATCATAGGCGTCGTCATTCACCCCCATCAGCAGCGTAACGTCGGGGTCCGTCGCCGGGGCCGAGATGATCACCTTCTTCGCTCCCGCCTCGAGGTGCTTCGCCGCGTCCGGCCGCTTCCGGAAGAACCCGGTGCTCTCGATGACGACGTCGACCCCGAGCTCGCCCCAGGGCAGCTGCGCCGGGTCCCGCTCCGAGAGCACTTCGAACCGCTCGTCGTCGATCACGATGGCTGAGCCGTCGACCGAGACCGCGCCCGGATACCGGCCGTGCACGGAATCGAACTCGAACAGGTGGGCAAGCGTGGCCGCGTCGGTCAGATCGTTGATCGCGACGAGATCCAGGTTCTTTCCCCGACCCGACAGCGCCGAGCGGAGCACGTTGCGGCCGATCCGGCCGAAACCGTTGATGGCTATGCGTATGGACATCGGAACCGAACCCCCGAGACGATGGTGAGTTTCCAGCCCGACCGGACGCCCGGCCGAGGGCCTTCAGCTTGCATCCCGATCGGCGCCCGGACAACCCCCGACGCACCTCAGGCGCCGTCGAATCGAGGCAACGACCGGGCGAAGGTAACCACACCGATGCACCGTCCTCCGGCACCCTCGACGGCGGCCGTGCATGCGGCCGCCGTGGCGCCCGTCGTGAGGACGTCGTCGACGAGAAGGACCGGCGCTTCGGGCGGTGGGACGGAGGCGTCCCAGTAGAAGGCCGCACCAACGTTGATCAGGCGCGCGGCACGACCCAGCTCGGCCTGTCGGCGGCGGCTCCGCCGGCGGCACAATCCGGTCGCCAGCAAGTCCCAGCCCGTCAACGACCCGATCCCGGTGGCGAGAAGTTGAGCCTGGTTGAAACCTCGCCTGCGAAGGGCCCGCGGATCCAGGGGGACGGGCGCGAGCACCGGTACGCCTGCCGGGGCATCCGGACCTGCCAACCGCACGACCCGGCGGGCGGGTTCGACCATCCGCTCCGCGAGTCGAGGAGCGAGCGCTCTCCAGCCCCGATACTTCAATCCCGCGACCAGCACGTCCGCCGGGGGGGCGTGCAACACGACCGACGCAGCGGCGTGCAGGGGCTCCGGCCACGCGTCGCAGAACCCGCAGCGATCGCCATCGTGAACCGACGTGGCGGGTGCACCACAACGGCCGCACCGCGGGTGCGGTACGAGGGGCAGGAGGCTCTCGCACACCCCGCAAAGGGGCGGACCGACCGGGACCGTCGATCCGCAGACCGCGCAGGCGGGAGGCAGGAGGCGGTCGAGGAGGTCGGCCGCGGCCAACCCCCATCGTCGCGCCGTCGCGCCTCTCGCGGACGGCCGCATCTCGCGTCCGACCGGCTCAGCGGCGGGAACCACCGTCAACGTCCGGAACGCCGACTCGCACACCTCGTCTGAGGGCGTCCAGCGGTGCCTCTACGCCAAACCAGTGCGGGTAGCATGCCGCGGCCTGGCGCACGAGCACTTCGAGCCCGTCCACCGCCTGGAGACCCCGGGCGCGGGCGGCCCGGACCCAGTCGGTCGTTCCCGCCTCCGGCTCCGAAGCGGCAGGCGCATAGACGAGATCGAGCGCCCGCCCGGCGGTCAGGCGATCGAAGGAGGCTGGCGGTGGGTCCTTCGGATCGAGGCCGAGCGAGGTCGCGTTGATCACGACGTCGCAGGTGCCTGCCGCTGGCCACGCCGCTGCGCGCGCGGGAAGTCCCCGCTCGCGCAGCCGGGCGACGAGTCGCTCCGCCCGGGCCGGTGTCCGGTTCGCTACGCGGATCGTCGACGGCGCCAGGCGGCCCGCAGCGACCGCGGCCGCTGCGCCGGCCCCGCCTGCACCGAGAACCAGCACCTCACCGGGGGGGCGACCCCGGAGCAGGCCGCGAAGCACGGTCTCGATCCCGGTCACGTCGGTGTTGTCACCCGCCACGCGCCCCTCCTCCGTCTGCCAGAAGCAGTTGCAGGCACCGGTCTCGCAAACCGCCGCCGACGGTTCGTCGAGCGCCAGGGCCGCGGGTGCCTTGTGCGGCACGGTGACGTTTCCCCCTCCCCGGGCGGCATGCCGCCGGAGTACCGCTGCGATCCGTTCGGGCGCGTCGGCCGGCACCCGTTCGAGACCATACTCCGCCTCGACGCCCAGCGCCGCGAAGCCCGCCGCGTGCATGGCCGGCGAGCGGGAGTGCTCGACTGGATCCCCGATCAGCACGAACCTCCGGGGACCCGCGGCGCGTCCCGGCGTCCCGTTCATTCGCCCTCCCTCACGGATAGGTGCCCGAGCAGCGCCTCCACGGCCGTCTCGATCTGCGACCAGGCTCGCTCGTAGGCCGCGCGATCGCCGCCGAACGGGTCGGAGATGGAGGCACCGCTCAGCTCGTGGTCAGCCGGCAGAAAATCCGTCACCAGGTGCACTTTTCCCGGGGAGAGCGCGTGCCGCAGCGCGTCCACGTGCCGGCGCGTCATGCCGAGGACGAGATCCGAGGCCCCCAACAGGTCGGGGGTCACGCTGGCCGCGCGGTGCGCCGAAAGGTCGAGGCCATGCGCCGCAGCGAGAGCCCGGGCGTGCTCCGCAGCCGGCGCTCCCGGCCCGGCCAGGAGCCCGGCCGAGGCCACCTCGAGCTCGAGATCGCGCCGCGCCGCGGACGCACGGGCGATCGCCTCGGCCATCGGGCTGCGGCAGGTGTTGCCCGTGCACACGAACAGAAGGCGGATCATGGGGACTCGACCTCACGCCACCGGTCCGCCACGCGGGCGATCTGCGCCTCGGCGACGGCGCCGGTCCGCAGTACCTCACAGGCCGCCTCTCCACGGCCCGGGACGCGAACGAGCGTAGATGGCGGCGGTCCCGGCAGCCGACCCGCCTCGGCGAACAGCACAGGGACATCGGCCGCCGGAAATGCGTCCAGCACGTCACGAGCCGCCTCCGGATCTGTGGCAGCCGGCTTGCCGGCGAGGTTGAGGCTCGTGGACCCCAGAGCGCCACCCCAGCGCTTCAGCAGCGCACGGATGAACGGATGCGGTTCGACCCGTACGGCCACGCCGAACTCGCTGCCGTCGTCGAGCACCAGGGTCAGGAGTCCCGGCCAGAACTCCGCGGCCAACCGAACCGCGAGCGGCGGCCAGCGGACATCGGGATAGGCACGGCGGAGGGCGGCGACGTCCGCCACGAGATGCACGATCCCTGGTCCGCCCTCTCGGCCTTTGAGACGCTCGACCTCTCGATCGAGCCCCGACTCGGCGTCGCCTCCGATGCCATAGACGCCGGCCGTCGGATGGGCGAGCAAGCCGCCCGACGCGAGGTGCGCGGCGGTCCGCGCCACGGCATTGGCCCCGGAGGCGGAGATCTCCGTGAACCTCATGCTCCATTTCCCCCGGGCCACCGCACGCGTCCCGACGCGACCAGCCACTCCGCCAGGACGAGATCCTCGGGATGCGTGATCTTCCAGGCCCAGCGCTCCCCTGCGACGGTATGGACGGGAATGCCGGCCCGTTCGCACAGCACCGCGTCGTCGGATGCAGGCGCGTCGTTCTCGACCGCCCGCTCGTGCAGCTCGCGGATGAGCGCCAGCGGGAAGGCCTGGGGGGTCTGTACGGCCCGAAGGTGCTGCCGGTCCACCGTCGCCTCGATCAGGGACGCGTCCTCCCCGCGGCGCGAGCGCATCCGCTTAATCGTGTCCGCGATGGGAACCACCGGAACGACCGGGCCCCTCGCGACGGCAGCCGTGAGTTGCCCGACCAGCTGTGCCGATACGAACGGGCGCGCCGCGTCGTGGATCAGCACGGACGTGGTCTGCGGTTCGATTCCCGCGAGTCCGGCCCGCACCGAGTCCCGGCGCGTCGCGCCACCCGCCACGACGCGCACATCCCACGCCTCCAGCCAGTCCGGCTGGTCGGCGACGTCGTCTCCAGGGAGCACGACCACCATCGAGCCGACCGCCGGATGCGCCGCGAACCGGGCACAGCTCCATGCCAGAAGGGGCCGACCTCCCACCGGGCGGAATTGCTTCGGAACGCCCCCGACGCGACGACCCGATCCGCCGGCCACGATCACGGCGGCGATCCGTCCGGCGTGGGCTTCGTTCACTTGGGTCGAAGCTCCTCGACGACGGTCCGCACGTGGTCCGCGAAGCGCACTCCACGCACGCCGGAGAGCGCCTCTCGATGGACGCCGGGCAGCAGTACATCGTCGAGCCCCGCCCGCATGGCCGCCCGGACCCGGGCCTCGGGCCGGCTGACGCCGCGCAACTCACCCGACAGGCCGACTTCGCCGACCAGTGCGACGCGCCCACCGAGGGGTCGATCGAGGTGTGAGGAGGCCAGGGCGGCCAGCACGGCGACATCGGCCGCTGGGTCAGTCAGCCGCGTGCCGCCGACCACGTTCAGAAACACGTCGCTGTCGCCGAGCGGGATGCCGGCCCGTCGTTCGAGAACCGCCAGCAGAATTGCGAGGCGTCGAGACGGAAAGCCCGTGGTCATTCGCTGCGGGGATCCGAAGCGGGCCGGGGCCGTCAGCGCCTGGATCTCGGTCAGAAGGGGCTGCGACCCGTGCATGGCCACGGTGACCGCGGAGCCACTCGCCCCGGCCGGGCGATCCTCCAGGAACAACCCGGCGGGGTCCGATACCGCCTCGAGACCGGTGGACGTCATGCGGAACGCGGCGACCTCGTCGGCCGAGCCGAACCGGTTCTTGGTGCTCCGCAGGAGTCGGTATTCGGCCGATCGTCGGCCGTCGAAGTGGAGCACCACGTCCACGACGTGCTCGAGCGTTCGGGGACCCGCGAGCCCTCCGTCTTTCGTGACGTGACCTACCATCACGACGGCCGTGCCGCTTCGCTTTGCGAATTCTTGCGCGCGAGCGGCACAGGCGCGGACCTGGGCGACTCCGCCCGGCACGCCTTCCCCTTCTGCGGAGATCGTCTGGATCGAGTCGAGGCACAGCAGGGCCGGCGACTCGGCCGCGGCAGCGGCCAGGACATCCTCGATATCGGAGGTGGCGAGGAACGGAAGGTCGGGCGCACCCCCTCCGATGCGCGCGGCCCGCAGGCCCACCTGGTCACGCGACTCCTCGCCGGAAGCGTAGAGAACAGGTTGGCCGGACGCGTGCACCCGGGCCGCCACCTGCAACAGGAGCGTCGACTTCCCGATGCCCGGCTCGCCTCCGAGCAGGATCAACGATCCCGGAACGATCCCGCCTCCGAGCACGCGGTCCATCACCTCGAAGCCGCTGGTCGCGCGTGGCGCATCCGCGTTCGGCGTTCCCAGCGCCTCCGGTCGCGGTCGCGCGGCCGAGCTTCCCGCTGCCCCGCGTCTCGCGGAGGACCCGGCGGCCGTCGGGGCTTTCGCCATCGTGTTCCAGGCGCCGCACGAGGGGCAGCGTCCTTCCCATTTCAGCGACTCAGCGCCGCAATCGAGGCAGAAGTAGAGAGGGCGGGTCTTCGCCATGTCAGGACACAGCCGGCGAACAACAACGGAAGGTCAACGGCGGCTCCCGGGCGATCGTCACGCCGGACCGGCAGCTTCGCTCCGCCGGGCGATCGACTCGAACAGGGTATACTGCTTGTGGAAATAGAGGCCGATAGTGCCGGTCGGCCCGTTGCGCTGCTTGCCAACGATGAGTTCCGCCTTCCCTTCGAGCGACTCGCCCTGCTCGTCGAACATGTCGCTTCCCTTCCGATACACTTCTTCCCGATAGACGAACATGACGAGGTCGGCGTCCTGCTCGATGGCGCCCGATTCGCGCAGGTCCGACAGCAGGGGGCGCTTGTCGGTCCGCTGCTCCGGTCCACGCGAGAGCTGTGACAACGCGACGACCGGGACGCTTAACTCCTTGGCTATTGCCTTGAGAGAACGGGAGATAGCACTGATCTCCTGTTGTCGATTCTCGACATTGCGCGGCCCGCTCATCAGCTGCATGTAGTCGACGAGCAGCAACCCGAGATCTGCGTCGGCCGCAAGGCGCCGTGCCTTGGCACGCAGCTCCAGCGGACTGATGGCCGGCGTATCGTCGATCCAGATCGGTGCGGTATTCAGGTGGCCCGCGGCGGTGGCGAGCCGCGTGTACTCGTCGTCCCGGAGCCGGCCCCGGCGCAGGCGCCCCGAATCCACCCTTCCCTCGGCGCACAGCATCCGCTGTACGAGCGCCTCCTTCGACATCTCGAGCGAGAACACCGCCACCGGAACCTCGCCGTCAATCGCGGCGTGCTGGGCGAAGTTCAACGCAAGCGCGGTCTTTCCCATCGACGGCCGGCCGGCGACCACGATCAGGTCTCCCCGCTGGAAGCCGGTCGTCATGTTGTCCAGATCGGGGAAGCCACTGGCCACGCCGGTTAGCGCGCCCGGGCTACGCTGGAGTTCTTCGATGCGCTCGAACGTGGGCCACAGGATGCTCTTGATCGGAACGAAGCCTTCCCGCTTGGAGGCCTGCGCGATCTGAAAGATGCGGGACTCGGCCTGATCGAGCGTCTCGTCGACGTCGCCCGCCGGGGCGTCGTATGCGTCCTGGATGATATCCGTCGCCGACTCGATGAGGCGCCGCAGGATCGATTTGTCCCGGAGGATCCGGCAGTGGTACTCGATGTTGGCCGAGGTCGGAACCGCGTCGACGAGGCGGGCCAGGTACGACATGCCCCCCACTCCCTCGAGCTCAGATGCGCTCTTCAACTCGTCGGAGAGGGTGACGGGGTCGATGACTTCGCCCCGGGAGTAGAGTCGGATCATCGCCCGGTAGACGCGGCGGTTCGCCTCCTTGTAGAAGGCGGCTTCGTCCACGGATTCCACGGCGCGTGCCACGGCATCGCCGTCGATCAGCATCGCCGAGAGCACCGAGATCTCGGCCTCTTCGGACCAGGGCGGCTGGCGACCGGAGAAGCTCGTGCGCTCACCGACCATCGACGCCATTTCAGCCATCGACAACCTCCTCCAGCAGATGCCTCACGCGCTGCAGGTCTTCCCACGCCGGTCGCGTCCAGTTCGGATTCCGTAGCAGGGCGGCCGGATGGTACGTGACGATCAGCGGCACACCTTCATACGTATGGGTGCGCCCTCGCATGCGGCCGAGGCTCTCGCGCATGTCGAGCAGGGTCCGCGAGGCGAAGGTGCCGAAGGCGACGACGACCTCGGGGCGGACGAGTGCAACCTGCCGCCGGAGGAAGGGCGAGCACTGCTCGATCTCGTCGGCCTGCGGATTGCGATTCTGCGGGGGGCGACACTTGAGCACGTTGCAGACGTAGACGTCCTCCCGACGCAGGCCGACGCTGAGCAGCAGGCGGTCGAGGAGCTTTCCGGCCCGCCCCACGAACGGCAATCCAGTCTCGTCCTCGTTGGCGCCGGGCGCCTCCCCGACGCACATGACGCGCGCCTCTGACGACCCATCGGCGAATACCACGCTCTTGCGAGTCTCGTGCAACGGGCACCGGACACAGCGCTCGGCTACGGCCCGCACCACCTCGAGATCCTCGAGCGCCTCTATCTCCGCGGGAGTCGCCCGCTCCGCGAGTCGCTCGACCTCGTCGGACGGCGCGGAGTCCGTCGTGCCCCGCCGGCTCGGCTGCGAACCCATCGCTCGCAGACGCCTCAGCCACTCGTCCCGCTCCCCCCGGCCGAGGAACAGGTCAGGGCCTTCGATCTCCTCGCGGGTCCGGAGGTACTGGCCGAGCGCGGCCGCCTCGCGCGCTCCGCTCACGACAGCCGCTCCTCGATGCGGTCCAGCAGGCGGTCGGCGAGTTCTTCCTTTCCCAGCAGGGGAAGCTCTTCCAGGGAGTCGTCGGACTCGATGAGGGTCACGCGGTTCGTGGGCGACTCGAAGCCGCTGTCGGGTTCGCCCGCGAAGTTCAGCGCAATCATGTCGAGTCCCTTCTCGTTGAGCTTCCGCCGTGCATTCTCCAGCCCATCCCGCGTCTCGAGCGCGAAGCCGAGGGTCAGGATCCCCGCCGCCCGCCGTGCCTCGCGAGTCTCCACGAGGAGATCGGGTCCCGGTTCGAGATGAACTTCCAGGCCGGCGGCACTCTTCTTGATCTTGTCCGTGGGCACGTCCGGGGCGCGAAAGTCGCTCACCGCGGCCGCCATGCACAACACCGAGGCCCCAGCGAGGGCCGTCCGCAGCGCTTCCAGCATCTGTTCGGCGCGCTCCACCCGGACCAGTACAGGCCCCGCCGGCGGCGCAATCCTCGCGGGGCCGCTAATCAGGACGACGTCGGCACCCCGCCGCCAGGCCGAGGCCGCGAGAGCGTAGCCCATCCGGCCCGACGAGCGGTTGCCCACGTAGCGCACAGGGTCGACCGGTGTCCGGGTCGGCCCCGCGGTCACGATGATTCTACGACCGGCAAGCGGCGAAGCGGCTTCCAAGCGGCGGCCGACGTGAGCGAGCAGTACCTCGGGCTCCACCATGCGGCCGATCCCGACCTCGCCCTCGGCCAGCGCGCCTTTCGCCGGACCGACCAGCTCCACACCGGTCTCCCGAAGAGCGCCAACGTTGGCCTGCGTGGCCGCGTTCTCCCACATCCGGGAGTTCATCGCCGGCGCCGCGACGATCGGGGCGGCCGCCGCGAGCAGAGTGGCGCTCGCGAGGTCGTCGGCCAGGCCGTGCGCCAGTCTTCCAAGGATGTCGGCCGTTGCGGGCGCGACGACAACCAGATCGGCGTCACGCCCGAGCTCGATGTGGGCCAGGGGCCGCTCCCACAGGCTTCGATGTACGGGTCGGCCGGAAAGGGCCTCGAACGTGACGTGCCCCACCATCTGTTCGGCAGCCTCCGTCATCAGAACCTCTACCGAGGCGCCCGCCTCCGTCATCAAGCGCAGGAGATGGACGCTCTTGTACGCCGCGATCCCCCCGCTCACGACGAGGAGGACCCGTTTCCCATCGAACGGACGCACTTAGCCCCTCTCCCGGTCTCGCGTCGTCAGTCTGCGCCGGCGATCCGCTTGCGAACCAGCCGGTAATCGAGCTCCCCCGAGGCCAGTGCGCCGAGCGCCAGTGTCGTGAGCTTTTCGGCCCCGTAGGGCGACCGCTCGAGCGGCAGGGCGTTGAGCTCGCGGGCATACTTGGCCGCCACGAGGACGCCGAGGTATTTGTCCGAGGCCGCCTGCTGGAGGTCGTCCGGCGAATACACGATGTTGCGCTTCTTGTCCATCGAATCTTCTCCTCTTCTATGTCCGTTGTTCAGACGGTAAGGGTGCCGCGCAGGGCCGAGGCCAACTCGCTCGCGCGCTCCACCAGATCGGTGCCCCGGCGGGTCACCGCCCGTCGTTCCGCTTCCAGAATTGCTTCCACGGCATCTACCGTGGCGTCCAACTCTTCGTTCACTACAGCATAATCGAACTCGCTGACAGCTTCGAGCTCCGCCAGCGCCGATCGCATGCGACGCTGGAGGGTCTCTTCGTCCTCGCTCCCGCGCCCCCGCAACCGGCCCAGCATCGACTCGGCGCTCGGTGGCAGCAGAAAGACGAGCACGGCGTCGGCCACGTGCTGACGAATGCCTCTCGCGCCCTGCACGTCGATGTCGAGCAACAGGGTCCGGCCCGCTGCGAGGCACGCATCCAGCTGGTCACGCGGCGTGCCGTATAGCTCTCCGTGCACCTCGGCCCACTCGATGAGCTCTCCCGTTTCCGTCATCCCGGCGAAGCGCTCATGGCTCACGAAGCGGTAATGCCGCCCGTGCGTCTCGCCGGGACGGGGCGCCCGCGTCGTGGCCGAGATCGAGAACTCAACGTCGTCCCTTCGGCGAAGCAGTTCACTGCAAACCGAGGTCTTCCCACCACCGGATGGACCCGACAGAACGAGCGGCACGCCGGGGAGCCTCACGCAGGGCGTCACTCGACGTTCTCGATCTGTTCGCGCAACGTCTCGATCTCGTTCTTCATCTCGACCGCCTCGTGCTGAATCGCCGATTCGTTCGCTTTCGAGCCGATCGTGTTCACCTCACGCAGCAACTCCTGGCTGAGAAACCCGAGCCTCTTGCCTACCGGTTCGTCACCCGGCAGCTGTAGCAACTCCTCGAAGGCGTCGAGGTGAGAGCGCCCTCGAACGATCTCTTCGCCGAGGTCCCAGCGGTCGGCGAGCAGCGCGATCTCCCTCGCGATGCGGTCGTCATCGAAGGTCTTGGCTTCCGTGAGCTCGGCCACGGCGGCGAGTAACTTCTCGCGCTCGCGCTCGAGCCGTTCCGGAGCCACCTCTTCGACCACCTCGAGCCCGCGACCGATCGCCGCGAGTCGCTCGCGGAAGTCGCGGGCGATACGCTCGCCTTCGGCCTCGCGCATGGCCACGACCTGCGCGAGCGCGGCTGCGGCGGCAGTTTGCAGGGCCTCGACCTCGACCAGCTCGTCGAGCTGCGGGAGGCGCTCGACGAACAGCCGATCGCTGCGGCCCAGAAGCGAGAGGTCGATCTCCCCGGGAACCCCGAAGCGCTCGGAGATCGACCGCCAGCCGGCCAATATCGCCTCGACGCGCGCCTCGTCGATCTCGATCGCGGCCGCCGTGCCTCCTCGGCCCTCGGTCCGCAGCGTGACGTCCACAGTACCCCGACGCAGCGAACCGGCGACGAGCGCCCGCAACGGCTCCTCGGCCGCCTCGAGGCCCGCGGGCAACCGCAGGTTGATCTTGAGATGCCGCCCGTTCACGGTACGGATCTCGAGGCTCGCTTCCATCGGTCCGGCCGGCAGGGGCGCCGCCCCGAATCCCGTCATGCTTCGTATCATAGAGAACCGTCAGTATACGCCCGAAGCGCGTCGCCTGCGAGCGCGGCGCGCCGGGTCACTGGAAGAAACGCCACCGCACGCCGAACACCTGGCGGCGCAGCGGGAACTCGAAACCCGGCAGGTCCTGCTGTATCTCTCCCGCAAGGTTGTCGTAGCGCCAGAAGATCACGACATCGAGGATACGGATCCCAAGATCGAAGTCCCAGCTCGTTCGTGCGGCGACGGAGGCCGGCGTTTCGTCATCGTCCGCGCCGCTCGCGACCAGCCAGGCGCTGCGGCGATCCAGGCCGAGGCCCAGGCGCACGCCCAGGTCCTCCTCCAGGAACGTGTCCTTGAAGTAGGCCTCACCACGGATCACGTCGACCGGCACATACAACGGGATCGCGGCGGACTGGATCTGGTTGTGCCGAAAGAACCCGCGCGCGCGAATCGGGTCGAGCTCGTCGATCAGCCACGACAGCGGTAATACGGGCACGTCTATGCGCGCTTCCCATCCGACGACCTCCGCCTCAGG
>Ga0210123_1000411_pt1 | contig 27045 bp, 29 predicted proteins | sample Muzzi_PWB_D2_FD_185535 | JGI IMG/M metagenome (GOLD analysis project Ga0210123, IMG submission 185535) | Wetland microbial communities from San Francisco Bay, California, USA, that impact long-term carbon sequestration - Muzzi_PWB_D2 (SPAdes) | ecosystem: Environmental > Aquatic > Marine >... | reverse complement strand
TGGCCATTCGTATGGGGGCCTGTTCGCCAGCTACGTTCTCCTGGACCACCCCGGCCTCTTCCGGCGATACATCGTGCTGAGTCCCTCGCTCTGGTATGACGACGAGCTGATTCTGCGCCGGGTGGGGGAGCGTGCTCTACCTCCCGATCCGGTGGTGGTCTACATGGCGGCCGGGGCGCTGGAAGGCAGAATCGACGACGAGGTGGCCGCGTTTGCAGAACGGATCGACGGGCGCGGACCGTCGGGACTGCGACTGCGCGCCGTAGTGCTCGACGACGAGACGCACAGGACCGTGTTCGGACGCGGATTCACCGACGGTCTCCGGTACGTGTACGGCGGGCAAGAGGGAACTCCCCCATGATCATCCATCTGATCGACGGCACGTATGAGCTGTTCCGGCAGTTCTACGGCCGACGCCGCTTCCTGGGCGCCGACGCCCCCGAGCTGTTCGCCGTCGCGGGCGTCCTCCATTCGACGCTCGAGGTGATCGAGGACGGCGCGACCCACCTGGGCGTCGCGACGGACCACATAATCGAGTCGTTCCGCAACGAGCTGTGGGACGACTACAAGACGGGGGAGGGCGTCGATCCGGACCTGCTCGCCCAGTTCCATCCGCTCGAGGAGGCGCTCGGCGCGATGGGCGTCGCGGTGTGGCCGATGGTCGAGATGGAGGCGGACGACGGCCTGGCGTCGGCGGTTCGGCTGGCGGACGAGGACGACCGGGTCGAGCGGATCTGCATCTGGGCGAACGACAAGGACCTCGCGCAGTGTGTCCGCGGGGAGCGGATCGTCCAGGTCGACCGGCGGAGCGGCGAGATCCGGGATGCGACGGGCGTGCGGGAGAAGTTCGGCGTCTCACCGGAGCTCATCGCCGACTTCCTCGCGCTGGTCGGCGACGCCCAGGACGGTTTCCCGGGGATCCGCGGCATCGGCAAGGTGACGGCGGCCCGTCTCCTGAACCGGCACGGCCCGATCGAAGACTTCCCGGCCGCGGTGTTGGGTGACGAGCACCGGGAGCTGGCACTGCTGTTCAAGGATCTCGCGACGCTGCGGACGGACGCGCCGTTGTTCGACGACGTGGACGAGGTCCGGTGGCGCGGCCCGGGCGACGACTTCGAGGCGTGGGCGGAGCGCATCGGGGACGATCGGCTGCTCCAGCGGGCGAGGGATGCCGCCGAACGGAGGTGAAACGGGCGTGCGTCAACCGGAAGGATCGCGTCCTGGCCCCGGAATGCCCGCTCGTTCGTCCCGCCGCACAGCCGGAGTGTCCCGTACTGCGACCCACGCACCACGAACGGGTTGATGCCGCCCCTCCATCCCGGTCCGATTCCGCAGCGTATGCAGCGACGACGCGGATCCAGCACGAGGAGGCGACGATGCGAAGAGAAGAGTTCGGAGGCTTGCGCCGATCGATGGTCGCGGGGGCAGTGTTGATCTTCGCGCTTTCGGGACCGGGGCCGCGGGCGGCGATCGCCCAGGACACGACCGCGGTGAGCATCACGGATACGATCCCCCCCGCCCGGCTCGCGCAGATGATCGAAACAGGCTCGGATCTGTTCAACGGAGGCACGTGCGTCATCTGTCACGGGATCGGCGGGCGGGGCAACGTCCGCCGAGCGCCCGACCTGACCGATGACGAATGGCTGCACAGTGAGGGCGACTACGAGGGAATCCTCCACACGATCATGTGGGGGGTGAAGAAGGAAGAGATGAAGGCCGTCACCCCCCGGCCCTTCGCGATGAACCCGAAGGGCGGCATGAACCTGACGCCCCAGGAACTGCTGGCCGTGGCCGCCTATGCCTGGAGCCTGAGCCGGAGCGATCAGCCTCCGAAGGTCGTCGCGCAGAACCGGTTCCTCGACTTGCTGGCGGACGGCCGAGTCGACGAGGCGTCGGCCCTGTTCGAACAGGAGAGCCGCGCGGCGCCCGGGGCGTTACTGTTCGGCGAGCGGGCGATCAACGGTCTGGGCTATCTATACCTGCGGCAACGGGCTCAGCCCCGGACGGCGATCGCGATCTTCGAGCTCAACACGGAGCAGCACCCGGAATCATGGAACGTCTGGGACAGCCTCGCGGAGGGCCACCTGGTGGCGGGCGACCGGGAGCAGGCGATCGAGCTCTACGAGAAAGCGCTCGCGATGAATCCCGAGAACGCGAACGCGAAGGCGAAGCTCACCGAGCTGCGGGGGGGTTGACCCGCGGAGCCGACGGGATCCCCGGCGGGGCGAGGCGCTGGGCGCTGACCTTCGGCGCCGCGACCCTCGTCGGGGTCTTCTTCGCGACCCGCACGTATCTCCTCTACAACGCCTACCCGGACAACCAGCTCAGCTGGGGGCGTGCCCTGTTTCCGTCGCTCACCTCGTGGTACGCCTGGGCCCTGCTGGCGCCGGCGATCTTCTGGTTGGCGGCGCGGTTCCGTTTCGAGCGCTCGCGCCGTGCGCGTTCGGTGGCTGTCCACGTCGTGGCGGGCGTGGCCTTCGCGGTCCTGCACGCGCTGCTCGATCACCTGGCGGGCCGCGCCATACCGGCGCTGCCCGAGGTATCGTTGACGCGCCAGTTCTTCTTCAGCCGGCTGCACGGGAACCTGCTCACCTACCTGGCGATCGTCGCCGGATGGAACCTCGTCGAGATCTATCGAGAGGCGCGGGAGCGGGAGGTGCGCGCCTCGCAGCTCGAGACGCGGCTCGCCGAGGCGCGCCTGAGCGCGCTCAAGATGCAGTTGCACCCTCACTTCCTGTTCAACACGCTCCACGCGATCTCCGCGCTCATGCATCGCGATGTCGACGCGGCCGACCGGATGCTCGCGCGCCTGAGCGACCTGTTGCGTCTCACGCTCGAAAACGCCGGCACCCAGGAGGTCCGTCTCAAGGAGGAGCTCGACTTCCTGGAACAATACCTGGACATCGAGCGCACCCGGTTCGGGGACCGCCTGACCGTGGATCTCGACGTCGATCCGGAGACCCTGGACGCCTGGATTCCCAATCTCATCCTGCAGCCGCTGGTCGAGAACGCGATCCGCCACGGCGTGGCCCCTCGCGCCGAACCGGGCTGGATCGGCGTGCGGACCGTCCTGCGTGACGAAGAACTGCGGGTGACCGTCGAGGATGACGGCCCGGGCCTTCCCGCCACGGCTGGGGCCGGTTCCGGAAACGCGGGCCCGGGTGTCGGCCTCGCCAACTGCCGGGCCCGCCTCCGACAGCTGTACGGAGACCGGGGCCGCCTCGATCTGGGAACGGCACCGGCCGGGGGACTGCAGGTGGCGTTGAGGATCCCCTTCCGGGACGGGTACGGGATCGCCGGTGCGGGACCGGACCATGACTGACTCCCGGCTCCGCGTCCTCGTGGTCGACGATGAACCGCTCGCGCGCGAGCGGCTGCGCACCCTGCTCGCCGAAGACCCGGAGATCGAGATCGTCGGCGAGTGCGCCGACGGACGCGCCACGGTCGAGGCGGTACGCGGCCTCGCCCCCGATCTCGTCTTCCTCGATGTCCAGATGCCGCTGCTCGACGGGTTCGACGTCGTGACCGAGATCGGAGTGGACGCCATGCCGCCCGTGATCTTCGTCACCGCCTTCGACGAGTATGCGATCCGGGCGTTCGACGTCCATGCGCACGACTACCTGCTGAAGCCGTTCGACCGCGCCCGGTTCGAGCGGGCGCTGAAGCGAGCAAAGGAGCAATTGGCCGTGGGTGGCCGGGGCGCAGCTCTCGCCGGCCAGTTGCGCGCCCTGTTGGATGCAGTACGCTCCGGGCGGGACACCGCGAACCAGGATGACCGCCTCGTCGTCCGGTCCCGCGGACGGATCACCTTCGTCTTCACGCGAGAGCTCGACTGGATCGAGGCAGCCGGCAACTACGCCCGGCTCCACGTGGGAGAGGAAACCCACCTCATGCGTGAAACCATGACCGGTCTCGCCGATCGCCTTCCCGCCGACGAGTTCGCGCGCGTAAGCCGATCCACGATCGTCCGCGTCGATCGAATCCGGGAGCTGAAGTTGCTCTCGCACGGCGAGTACACCCTCGTCCTGCGGGACGGCACCCGGCTGAAGTCGAGCCGCGGCTATGCCGATCGGCTCGAGAAGCTGCTGAGCGGATGATGGCGGGGGGCGTCGTCGGGCAGACGTCCCCTCGGCGCTCTCCCGTCGCGGCTTTCGGTACCATGTGCGCTCTCGGTGGGGAATCCACCTGTCCGCCGCCCGCCCGCTTGCCTATCGTGGATCCATGTCGTCGACGGTGCAGCGCATTCCTGCCGTGATCGTCGGTGGCGGTCCGGCAGGGATCGCCACGGCGGCGTGCCTGCGGAGCCGCGGGCTCGACGCCGTCGTGCTGGAGAAGGGCGACACCGTCGCGCCGGCCTGGCACCGCCACTACGATCGGCTTCACCTGCACACGACCCGTGGGGCGTCCGGCCTCCCGGGACGGCCTATGCCGGCCGACTATCCCAGGTATCCCTCCCGGGACCAGGTTTTCGACTACCTCGGGCGCTACGCCCGGCAGGAGGGCGTGGACACTCGCTTCGGGACCGAGGTGACCCGTGTGCACCGGCGCGACGGGGCGTGGGAGATCGAGTGTGCGGGCGGGGTCCGCTTTACGGCGCTCGACGTGGTGGTCGCCTCCGGGCTCAGTCACGTGCCGCGCGTTCCCGTGTTTCCGAACCAGGAGGCGTTCTGCGGCGAGATCCTCCACTCCGCCGACTACCGGAACGGGAGGCCGTACGCCGGTAGGCGCGTCCTCGTCGTCGGGTTCGGCAACTCGGCGGCGGAGATCGCCCTCGACCTGTGCGAGCATGGAGCCCGGTCCCACGTCAGCGTGCGGAGCCCGACCGCCGTCGTCCCGCGGGACATCCTCGGCATCCCCGTGCTGACTCTCGCGCGCTTCTTCTCGCTGTTTCCGCCACGGCTGGCCGATCGTCTCTCGAGCCCCCTCCGCCGCGTCACCATGGGGGACGTAACGGCGGTCGGGCTACCGGCGCCCGTTGCGGGTCCGATGGAGCAGCTCGCCACGACGCATAAGGTCCCGGTGCTCGACATCGGGACGATGGGTGCGCTGCGACGCGGAGAGATCCGGGCGCACCCCGGCGTGAAGACGTTTACCGCCACCGGCGTGGAGTTCACCGACGGCTCGGCGGAGGCATTCGACGCGGTCGTGCTCGGTACGGGCTACATGCCGGGCGTCGATCGCTTCCTCGAGACCGACGCGGCCGTGCTCGACGACGCGGGATACCCCCTCGTGTCGGGCGATGCGACCGCCGCGCCCGGCCTGTACTTCTGCGGCTTCCGGGAGGCGTCCGGGGGCCGCCTGGGGCGCATCGGGGTCGAGGCGGAGCGCCTCGCGGAGCTGATTGCCGGGCGGTGAGCCCGGTTTGACGGCTTGGGCGTCCCGCCGGCACGCGACCGGTGGTCACGATGGTTCGGGACGTGCCACCCCTCCCGGTGCCATTCCCGCTCGACTCCCGCATATTCGCTCGAAACGGGCACCTTCGACGAGGATGGCATGACCAAGACGACAGAGATGGACGCGATCAAGACCCAGCTGGAGCGCAATGTTCGGGCGGTGTCGCTCCGGCCGGGGGTCGGGCAGGGCACCGCGGTGACGACGGCGCGACTGGGCGAGGACCTCACCTGCGAGATTCGTGACGGAAGCTGGACCCTGAAGGGCGGGATGTCGGCGAAGTACGGGGGCGACGACAGCGCTCCGAACCCGGGTGTGCTCGGGCGGGCGGGGCTCGCCAGCTGTCTGGCGATCGGCTACGCGATGTGGGCGGCCCGGCTCGGCGTGCCGATCGAACAGCTCACGGTGGCAGTCGAAGCGGACTACGACGTGCGGGGCGAGCTCGGCGTCGACGACTCGGTCACGCCGGCCTACATGGCGGTGCGGGCGAAGGTGGGCGTCCGGAGCCCGGCGCCGGCGGCGGAGGTCGAGGCGATGCTGGAGCACTCCGAGCGTCACAGCTCGTGGCTGCGGATCTTCAGCGATCCAATCCCGGTCACGGTCGAGCGGACGATCTCGTCGCCCGGCGGGACGGAGGGCTGAGCATGGATGCGCGGCTTCAGCTCCGGGTCCAGCGCTATGGCTGGGACAAGGCGTCGGGGGTCTACGAGCCCGGCTGGCGGGATCAGCTCGCGCCGGCGCACGCGACGCTGCTCGAGATGGCCGCGCTGCAGCCGGGCGAGCGCGTGGTCGAGACGGCGGCGGGCACGGGGCTCGTCACCCTGAAGGCGGCCGAGGCGGTCGGGTCAGAGGGGCGGATCGTGGCGACGGACCTGTCGCGAGTGATGATCGAGCGACTCCAGGAGCGTTGCGCGGAGTGCGGCCTCGAGGATCGCGTCACAGCCCGCCGGATGGGCGCCGAGAAGCTGGACTTCGGCGACGAGGAGTTCGACGTCGCGCTCTGTTCGCTCGGTCTCATGTACCTGCCCGACCCGCTGGCGGCGCTTCGCGAGATGCACCGCGTGCTCGCGCCGGGCGGCCGCGCCGTGGCGGCGGTGTGGGGCGAGCGGCGCAACTGCGGCTGGGCGGGCATCTTTCCGGTCGTCGACGCGCGGGTCGAGACGGAGGTCTGCCCGCTGTTCTTCTCGCTGGGCGCCGACGGATCGCTGGCGCGGCATTTCGAGCGCGCGGGCTTCACGGACCTGCGCACCGAGCGCTTTGCGACCTGGCTCGAATATCCCGACGAGCGCAGCGCGCTGAGCGCCGCATTCGAGGGCGGCCCTGTGGCCCTCGCCTACGACCGGTTCGACGAGACGGTCCGGGAAGAGGCGCACCGCGACTATCTGGAAACGATCACCCCGTTCCGTGCGGGCGACGGCTACCGGATCCACGGCGAGTTCGTCGTGGTGGAGGGCCGACGGGGCTGACGAGGCCGCCCTGTTGTTCCTCCATGGGAAGCTCGAGAAGCCGCTCCCAAGTCGTGAAGGGGTCAGTCCGATTCCGCCATCTTGCCACCGCCCTATGCGTGCGTTATGACTTTATCGACCATATAGTCACAGAGTTCCGACTGCGCTCTCGCGGGCGAGGGAACTTCTCTGAACCCGACTGGGCGGGGTACCGGAGCTGCATGAGCTTCGTTGAAGCGCCACCTGAGATAACGACATGCGAGAGTCAGGCGAAAAGGTAGTCAAGGGAAGGGAGCACTTCCGAAGGCTCGAGAGGCTCTATCTTGCGGCCCCTACCAATGTCTACTACAAGCCTCACATAGCGGTGAGCGAGGGTAGAACGCGGATCAGCATCTGCGTGAGGGACGACTTCTTCCATGCCGCATCCGCGGTCCACGGATCCGTGTACTTCAAGATGCTGGACGACGCAGCCTTCTTCGCCGTGCATTCGGCCGTCGAGGACTTCTTTGTGGTGACGACGTCTTTTTCCGTGACATTCGTTAGACCCATCTCCTCGGGCGAGATCATAGCCCACGGCCTCCTGGTGCATACCTCCCGACGGCTCTTCGTTGGTGAGTCAGAGATCCGCAACGAGAAGGGCCAACTCCTGGGAAAAGGCTCGGGTACGTTCATGCGCAGCAGGATCAAGCTCGGGCCTGAAGTGGGCTACATCTGATGGAAGTGGACTGGTGCAGACGTGAGATTAGGGAGACGAGCGAAAGGAGTCTGGGTTGCGCCCCTGTGAAGCCATAGGCAGATCATTGGGAGTTTTCTGATGCTCGCCGGGATAGATCGGTCGCCTCTGAAGTGGATCGAGCCGCCGATGCGAGCATCTATGCCATGTCGAGCTCTCCCGCTCGGGCGGCATGGGCGGCCTCGGGTCCGACCTCCGAGGTACGCGGCCATCCGCGCTCGTCCATGAGTTCCCGCAGCCGCCGGCTCTGCGCCGTGTCGGTGCGAGCCATCCGGCCCATGAAGGCGGTGTCCTTCATCGTCTCGGGCCCGATTCCTTCACGCACCTCCTGGTCAACGGTCCCCATCGCACGGAGTTCCTCGGCGAGTTCGGGGGTCCAGGGGGTGGGCGCCTCCACGGGAGGCTCGTCTTCCTGCGGCCGTGTCTGGTCGGCGCCCCGGCAGGCGGCGCCGGCGAGCGCCGTGGCGGCCACGAAGGCGATGAGGGATGGACGGAAGAAGGAGGCTGCATCCCTCGGTAGCAGTAGAGCAAGATCGAGCCGAATGTCAAAGCGTTCGGGCATTGCCACCTCATAGGCCATGGCGAGACCGTCGGCAGGGACAGGGAGCCAGCGCAGGAGGTGGCTGAATCGCGGCGCGGCGAGGCGGCCCCAGGGGACGCAGGCGATCAGAGAAAGCAGCAGAAGTGTGTAGAGGCAACCGTTGAGAAGAAGGTTGCGCGCCGGGTTTCCGACATCGATCAGCATGCCGGCATCTACGCTCCGACAGAGCGGTGAGTCGGCGACCGTCTCATCGATTGATCTCCGAGAGTCTGAAAGTACCGAATCGACGCGGGAGAAATCCTCAGTTCGGGGCGATCGTTTGGTACGGTCTCGTTGTACAGCTGGTACACCGAGAACGGGTCGTCCAGCAGAGCCACCGCCCGCCCGGGTTCCGCCCCATTCCGCGAGATGCGCGACGTCATCCACCATCCTAGTGCGTGCTCCAGGTCGGGTCGGACGTGCATGTGCTCGTTGATCATCGCTTCCAGCTTCTGCCCTTCGTAGCTTCCCTCGAAGTGGGCCCGCAGCAGGGCCTCGGCGGCCTCGAAGTAGTTCGCGCGATACCACGCACGCATGTCGTCTTCCGTCGTCCCCCCTTGCTCGAGCGCCGTTAGCATCTGATTCAGCCTCCCCACCAGAGCCGCGACGACGACCGTGTCCTCGTACACATCGCGCTTGATCCCCACGGGAGGGTTGCAGTGATTGGCGACCCCTTCACCCACGAGGCCGCGCGTGATGCGATCGAGCCATACGGCCTGCCAGGAGCGATCGTCCGCCTCCTCGCCTGTTTCCTCCGGATAGAGCACCGGCTCCGCCATGAGATGCTGAAGCTCGTGTGCCATCGTCCCTTGAGCAGCCAGCAACGGTCGGTTTCCGAGCACCACGAGCAGGGAATCCAGGGTCCCGCTGCTGTAGACGTTGAAGAACGGCTTGCCCTCGGCGGTATAGGATCCCGCGTTGCTGTCGTAGATCAGGAAGATCGTCGGAGGCTCGACCGCACCCTCCGGACTCCAGCGCCGTGCGGTCTCGTAGACCCAGTCGAGATCGATGTCATGGAGCAAACGCCGGACTGCGGCCCTGGCGTCGTCTCGATGACGCAACAACTCGTAGTAAGTGTCCCCGATCCCACCCGGAGCGGACCTGGCCAAATAGGGAAGATCGAGGATGATCTCGCGGAGGTCGGCGGCAGAGACGTTCGGGTATCGACGGAAGTACAGCCGATACGTTTCGGTATTGATGAGTGTCTGGATCGCCGCGGCCAGATCCTGGCTCTCTTCGTTGCGGCTTCTCGCTTCCTCGAGGGCCGCCTGCCGCTCCGCAGTTGGGAGGAGAGCGAGGCGCTCCTCACGATTCGCGAAGTCGGGGTGGAGAGACGCGACGACGTCCATCGTCGTCAAGAGCGCCGTGACACCGTCGACATTCAGGTCGTGTGGCTGCGAACTCGGTTCAGCGGTGGTCGATTGGGTAACGAGAGGCGCCAACGCAAGCAACAACCAGAGCGTTTGCATCTTTTCGGCTCCTTTCGAGGACAGATTCAGGTCGTCCAGAAGCTCTCGCCAAACCGTGAGAAAACGTACGCCGTCTGACCACTTGACGCAATGACCATATCTGTTATCATAGTCACAAAATCCGCCCGTGGCGGAGCGGGCACTGCGGGGCAAGAGAACCTCCAGAACGTCGGTGGAACGATATGCTCACGCAGAACCGAGGCGGATTCCGGTACCTGCCGTCCTCCAATGCCGCTTGCCGGCTCCTCATTGCGGTAAGCCTCCTTCTGTTTGCCGACGTCCCCGCGTCGCCCCTCCACGCGCAAACGGCCCCGGCCGAGGGCTCACCTCAGCCGGAGCCGGGCGTGGCGCTGCTGCTCTCGGCAGCTACGACGGCGGGTCCACTGACCGCGGCGCTCTTGATGGACGAGCCCGAGAGCCTCGTGGTCGCGGGGATCGGCGTCATGTTCGGGCCGCTTAGCGGATACGCCTATGGACGGGTGATGGACCGGGGCGTACGGGGCCTCGCCTTCCGCTCTATTGTGGCCGGCGGCTCGGCGGCCGGCGTCCTCTTGCTGTGTCAGCTCGGAGACTGCAATCCGTTCGATGATCGGGCAGACGGAGAGGATGTGTTCACGCCGACCTATCTTCTGCTGATCGCCGGGACGGGGGTGCTGCTGGGTTCGGCGGCGATCGACGTCCTGTCGGTCCCCGACCACGTCTCGCGGGCGAACGCGTCTCGGCAGGCGCGACTGTCGCTGGCACCGGCGATCTCTCCCACAGGTGCCGTCGGCGTGGTAGGCCGCCTCCGGTACTGAGCGGTTGGCGTTATGCCGTGGGCGTGCGGTCGAAGACCGAGTTTGCGGGCTAGAGGAGTACCCGAATAGCCTGCTTGCATCTGGCTCTCCGTTCGCGTCGACCTATTCACCTGCGACCTGCGGATCTCACCCGGTCTCCACGCGCCGGCGAACCAATCGCGCCACCACAGTGCCCAGGACCAGCTTCGAGAGCGGGCCATAGAAGCGGTGGCGGATGAAGCCGGAACGGTCGATGACGACGGTGGTCGGGATCCCCGGCACCCCACCGAATTGCGCTCGCAGGGCAGGAGGTGCGCGACCGACCCAGAGATCGAGGTCACGATCCTCCAGGTATCGCCGGATGTCGGTCTCGCGCTCGTTTCCGATGGAGACGGCGAGTACCTGGATGTCGGCGGCACCGTACTTCGCGTTTATGTCCTGCAGCGCTTTCATACCCGGTCCGCACTGCCGACACCACGTGGCCCAGAACGTCACGATGACGACCTTCCCCCGAAGGGCCTCGAGTTCGACCTCGCGACCGTCGATGGACGTCAACCAGGCGTTCGGAGCTGCCCCGGTGGCCTCGATCCCGATCAGTCCCGCCAGCTGGGGGGCGGTTCGCCAGGCTACCACGCTCAGCAGCAGTACGAACAGCGCCGCGTCGACGGCGCTGCCGCAGGATGAATCGCTGCGACGGGAGGATTCAGACATCCAGGACCACCGGCAAACGGACAGGGGCGCGAAGCACGGGTCCCCGTCTCCAGTCGATCGCCCGTCGGTCGACGGCGAGGCGGACGCCTTGCGTCCGGCCCCAGAGCGACGACAGGGCCGTCCGGCCCTCGAGTTGAGCCAACGCCGCGCCGAGGCAATAGTGGATCCCCTTGCCGAACGCGAGGTGCGGATTCGGGTCTCGCTCCAGCCGGAGAACGTCTGGCTGCTCGAATTTCCCCTCGTCCCGATTCGCCGATGCCAGGCCGGCCAGGACGAGGTCACCGCGACGGATTCGCGCTCCACACAGCTCGACGTCGATCCGAGCCCAGCGCTCGGTGGCCGTCAGGAGAGGACCGGCATACCGCAGCAACTCCTCGACGGCCGGCGACAGGTCGGTCCCACCGCCGCGCATCCGGTCCATCGCGGCGGGGTCGTCGATCAGGGCGATGGTTGAATTGGCGATGAGGCCGGCGCTCGTCTCGTGTCCGGCGACGAGCAGGAGAAACAGCATGGCCACCAGTTCGTCCGAGGTCAGTTGATCGCCCGCTTCCTCCGCCACGACGAGAGCGGTTGTCAGGTCGTCGCGCTCGTGGCGCCTCCGGTCCGCCACGAGGTCCCGCAGGAAGCGAACGAAGGAGATGACGCTAGGGAGGGCGCGCAGCATGCCCCCGGGGGACATCTCCGCCGAGACGATCGACATGGACCAGCGCTGGAACCGCGTGCGGTCGGCCACGGACACGCCCAGGAGCTCGGCGATGACCGTCGACGGGAGAGGCAGGGCGTACTCCGCCACGAGGTCGCCCCCGCCACGTGCCAGCATGGGCCCGAGCAGCTCGTCCGCGATGTCTTGAACGCGGTCGCGCAACTCCTCGACCCGGCGCGGTGTGAACGCCTTCTGCACCAGGGAGCGGCACGCCGAAGCGACCCGCGAAGCCGAGGAGTCTCAACCCTGCGGCTGACGACCGGACAAAATCCCATACCTCCGGGGGAAGCTCCTTCCACTGGCGGGGATGCGCCGATTCCACGAGTGCGAGAGCCGCAACGTCCCGTGGAAAGCGTGCCTGGTAGAGCCGCACGATCCACCCGCCGAATGAGTGGCCGGCCAGCACGTACGGGCCCTGCTCGCCCGGGCGGTGGAGGAGCATGTAGAGGTCTTCGACCAGCCGGTCGCCGGAGATGGTCGACGCGCCGCGATCGCTCCAGCCGAGTCCGGCCCGGTCGTACACGCATGCGCGCGTCGTGCCGGCGAGCTCCTCCCGGATCTTCGACCAGTAGACGGACCAGGCGCCGGCGCCCATCTCCATGACCACCGTGGGCGTGCCGGTGCCGCTGCATTGCAGGTGCAATGCCCGACCGCCCACGTCGACCATCCGGCCCGGCGGTGGGTAGCGCCTCGCGTCCCGCGCAGAGAGCCACGCCTCGATGGCGAGGCCGGACAGGAGGGCGGCAACCGAGATGACGCCGCCGCCGACGGCCCACCGCCGCCGATGTCGGCCGGTTGCCGTCATGAGAGTGGAGGCCCTCCCCGGACCATCTCCATGGGAGTCCCCGCCACCTCGAGGCGAACCAGCCGGCTGGTTCGCCTCGAGACGTACAGCACCAGGGGCCGCATGCCGGTGACCTCCACGCGATAGGTCTCGGCGGTGCCAGCGGGCACCCGAATCTTCTCGGTTCCCGTCACCCGGAGCCGGTGGACGACCAGCTGATTCCGACCGGCCGAGAAGACGGGGAGCTCGAACTCCGCGTCGGCCCGCCATGGGAGCAACGGGATCAGGCCGAGGAACGCATTGTCGTCCACCACGTTCTCGGGCACATCGGCGTCGACCGTGACGTCGACGGGGCCGGCTTCTCCGCCCACGCGTGCCGTCCCCGAGACGCGGCCGTCGGCGTAGCGGATGTCGATCTCCGTGTTCTGGTCGCCCGCCCGGCCCTCCTGTGTCACCGAAAGCACGTGGAACGAGTCGTCCATCTGCACCTCGGTCGACTGGTTGCCGCCGGCCCACGAAGTCGTCTCCCGCATGACGTATCCTCCCTCCCCCGTGGGCTGAAGCGTCATGACCTGAGTTCCCACGGACTGGCCGTTCGCCTGCATGTGGAACGTGTCCACCTGGGGCAGGGTGGAATCATCCGCCCTCAGCAACTGCGCACTGGCGGGAAGGGGTGAAGCGAAAAGGGCCGTGAGCATCCATGTTTTGACGGTGACAGACCGGGACATGTGATTTCTCCATGGAAGAACCGTTGCGTGACGCTATGACCGTCTTGCATAGTATAGTCATACCTGACGCGCACATCGTCGTCAAGATCTGCTCGGGAAGCCCGTAACGAAGGAAACTGGGCCTTGGAAGGAATCCGGTGGCTGGCCGTCGGCTTTGGCCTGTACGCGCTCGTCCGACTGACGCTGGAGGCACGTCGGCGCGGTACGTTTCCGCTGGGGACCGTGCTGCGAGGATGGTTCGGAGTTCCCGCTTCCGGACCCAGGGGCCTGACCGCAGGATTCCTGCTGGGTGCAGCTCTTGTGCTCGTCCCGGCCGCGATACGGATCACCTCCGGGTCGACCGAGTTGATCTCGCTGCCGAGAGATTCGCGCTGGCTCGTGCTCGCCGTCGCGTCGCTTCTCCTGAAGGCCGCGTTCGTCCTGTTCGAGGAGACGATCTCTCGCGGGGCGGTCATCACCGTGCTCGACCGGCACGTTCCGACGAGTATGGCCGTGCTGATCAGCGCAGCCGTGTTCAGCCTGTCACATTCCGCTCGGCCGCCGGGTGGATTCGTCGTGCTCGGGCTCGACGGTCTGCTGTTTGGGGCCCTGTTCGTGGCGAGCGGCCGTCTCTGGCTGCCCGCCGCGGCTCATTTCGGCAAGAATGCCGCCGTGTGGCTGATCGAAGGAGGCGGGACGCTGACGTTCACGGCGGGCCTGTCCGACCTGGTCCCGGTCGGGGCAGGCCTTCCAGGTCCCGACGGCCCGATGGTCGTCGAGCTCGCTACGACGGCCGGGCTGACGGTCGCCGCACTGGTCGCCCTGAAGATCGGAGCCGCATTCAGGGAGTCAGAGTCTCCGCGAGACTCGCAATGAGCCGGTCGACGACCTTCGGATAGATGGTCGGGTCAACGAGATCCCGATTGAGCGTGAGTCCGAACAGGGCATGCAGCAGACCGACGAATTCCGCGATCGGGATCGGCTCGAGCCACCCCTGCCGCACCCAGTGCGTGACGAGCTCGTCGTAGAACTCCAGGTCGCCGTGTCGCAACGCGGCCTGCGTCTCCTCCGGAAGTTCGAGGAAGAAGGCCCTATATTCCTCGGGGGCCGCCAGAAGCCGGAGTATCGGCTCCGTCTCGAATGTCGTGATCAACAGGCGGAGCAAGCTCGCGACTCGCAGCTCCGCGGATGCGAACTCCCCCGCCATCTCGCGGAGCAGAATGGCCCGGTTTTCCTCTTCGACGTGGCTGGCGACAGCCGCCAGGAGTTCGGCCTTCGAGTCGAAGAACAGGTAGACCGACCCTTTCCCGATCCCGACATCACGAGCGATATCCGCCACGTTGGCCTTGCGATAGCCGTAGCGGCCGAAGTGCGCTCGTCCGGCGTCGATCAGCGCCGCTCGGATTATCTGTCTCTCCGCTTCGGAGAAGGCTCGGGGCATGCTGTCCGGGGAAGAGAGGATTCGAAGGGCCGATGGAAACACCGCAACATCCAACCTGCACCGGATGCACGCAACCGCCAGCTGCCTGCGCCTCAGCTCTCTCGCGGGACAGCGGGCTCATCGACCGCGCGCGGGAGTTTTTGGCCTTCCAGCAGGTGCTCAAGGAATTCCACCCGCTCGACCAGCCGGTGGTTGGTCTCCGACTGTTCGGCCAGTCCCAAGCGAACCGCCTCCAGCTGCGTGATCAGGTGCCTCGATTCGTCGGCGGGCAGGTTGCTGCGCTGGTTTCTAACCACCAGCCAGGTGAGAATCGCCGTCAATGACCCCGATCCGCCGATCGCGGCCAGAAGAATGATGAGCTGGGCAAGCACTGTTCGTTACTCCTCAACGTACTGGTTTCCGGGCTCCGGTTCGTCCATTCCGATCGGCGTCTCTTACCGTTGGGACCACGTTACGATATGTTATTGTGACCAAATGGTCAATATGGTCATATAGAAGTATGTCCTCTCTCCACATCGTGAGTACGTCCTTCTACAGGAGGCAGATCACATGGAATCTGAGCGGCGGATGCCAGCGAGGGAACACGGCCAGAGTCTGAACGAACGACCCCTGGCGACGATCCTCCTGGCCTGGTTCCTGTCGATGGGCTTCGACTTTTTCCTCCATGGCGGCCTGATGCGCGATTTCTACGTTCAGCCGACGGGATTCCTGCTCGACTCGCTCGCGTCCTTTCGCCGAATACCGTTCGCGTACGTCGGCTTCCTGCTGGTCGTGGCGGGGCTCTACTGGCTCTACGAGCGGATCGGTGTTGGTGACTGGTTCCAGGGTTTTCGAATCGGCCTGGCCGCGGGGCTGGTCGTGCACGGCGCCGAATACCTGGGTCTGTATTCGATCACCACCGCTTCGCCCAAGCTGCTCGTGGCGTGGTGGACAGGCCAGGCGTTTGAGCTGGGATTGGCCGGAGCCGTCGTCGGTGAACTGCGTTCCGATCGATCGACACGGTCGGTAGCCGCCAAGGTGCTGGTCGCCGTGCTCCTGCTCGCCGTGGCGACGGTCGGGCTCCAGTCCGTTTGATGGGTCACGTCCCGCACCTCGGCCTGTTCGAGGCCCATCTTCCCGTGACCGATCTGGATAGATCCATCGATTTCTACGTCCATCGGCTGCATTTCGAGCTCTCCTACCGCGACGGCGACCGGGGAGCGCTCCTCAGGTACGAGGCGGCCGGCCGCCCATGCATGCTCGGGCTGTTCGTAGTCGACGAGATCAGGCATCGTCACCCGGCCGAGTGCCACGTCGCATTTCTCGTCGACACGCGCCGTCGATAGCATGGTCGACAGTCTGAACGCACGCGGCATCGAGGTGCCGCATCCTCCGACCGCACGGCACCAGGGTTCGATGACCGAGCCGATCGTTCACGGCTGGATGCCCGCCGCCGCCGTGTTCTTCCGACAAACCCCCGGGAACGGTTCGTAGAGTGGGCCGAGGCCTTCGCTCGCTGATCCTGCGACTTCTGCTCCTGGTGTTCCTGTGCCCTGCACCGGGCCTGGCGCAGAACTCCGCGACTCTGGATGTCGGATCGGAGGTTCACGTCACCGCAGACGACCCGACCGGGGTATACGTGGAGCCGATGATCGCGGTCGATCCGTCGGACTCGTCCCGGATGGCCGTCGCCGCCATCCATCTTCGCGATCCACGGGCTGATCGCTGGCAGGATCGCCAGACGATCGCGGTCTACGCCTCACGGGATGGAGGCCGGAGCTGGTCGCGGCGCGATCTCGAGCGCCTGCCGGACGACTGGTTCGCGGGGGATCCGTGGCTGGCGTGGGGCCCTGGCTCAAACCTGTATCTGACCGCGATCGTCGGCGAGTCCCTCACGGAGGCGGGTGCGCTTCAGTACACGGCGCTCTTCAGGTCGCCGGATGGTGGTTGGACGTGGCCGGACGCGCCGCAGCGACCCTTCCGGCCCGGCACCTACCAGGACCATCCCGTGGTGTTAGCCTCCAGGGCCGATCTGGCCGTTGTCGGGACGGTGGCGGACGGCACCGCCGAGGGTGTCTATGTGACCCGATGCGAGGCGTGCGCAACTGACGAACCGGGGGCATGGGGCTCCACAGAGCGCTTGGTTGTCGGAGCGTCACAGATCAACCTCGGAGGGGCCGTCCTGCTCCTGGATGGCTCGATCGTCGTCAGCTACTATACGATGTCGACTCCACGTCATTACTGGACGCAGCGCATGTCCCCGGCTGGGGACGCGCCGGGGCTCAGGGCCGAAGATATTCTCCCGCTGGGCTTTCCAGCGGCGGCGGCGGAGCCGCTGGGCGACCGAGTCGTGACGGTCTGGGTGGAGAGCATCGATGCCGCATGGAGGCTCAGAACAGCGTCCTCCGATGATGGCGGGCGCAGCTGGGGGCCGGCCGTGGACATACCCGTATCGGAGGAGGGCAGCCTGCCGATGATGCCTGTGATCGCCGTCTCCCCTGACGGCTACGTGGTTGCCACGTGGCAGGAGCAACGGCCGGGTTCGGATTGCATGAGGTTGTTCGCGTCAGCGAGCAGCGCGTCCACGCGGGAGTTCACGGCGGCGAGGTCGGTCTCCCGGGCCGCCTCATGTTCCGCGACGGCTGCGAACGGTGCGGCCGCCCACCGGTTTCGTCTCGGCGGCGGCGACTACATGGGACTCGTCCCGATCGACGGAGGGCAGTTCCAAGCGGTCTGGGCGGATTCCCGCGATGGCACGTTTCAAATCTACACGGCAAGGCTGCACCTGCGGCCAGAAGCCGGAGACAGGCCCTCCGGCCAATAGGCAGGCGGCATTCCATCCCGGCGGTCGCGGTACTCTACCTGAAGGGCGACGCCGGCCCGGCTCCGCCAAAACTTCTCTCCGTTCGCCCCACTGTTTTGCCGATGCGCCCCGTCCCAAGGCCGGGCCATCACACAAGGGTTGATGCACCCCGTCCGCTCCGGGACGATTCCGCGGTGCATGCAGCGCCGTGGAATCACAGACGTGGGAGGGGAACGATGGACAACGTCGGGGTTTGCACGATCCGCCATGGAGTTCTGCTCGGGGGTGTGGGTCTGGCCCTCGTGGTCGCCGGCCCGGGGCCGCGGGCAGCGGGCACCCAGGACACGACCCGCGCGAAACAGCACCTGGCGACGGGAGCGCAGGGCGCCGCGCTCGCCGGGCAGCTGCGTGCCCTGCTGGCCGAAGTGCGGTCCGGACGCGACGCGGCGGACGAAGTGGATCGCCTGGTGATCCGGTCCCGCGGGCGCATCACGATCGTTTCCATCCGGGAGCTGGACTGGGTCGAGGCCGCGGGCAACTATGCCCGGCTCCACGCCGGAGAGGAGACTCACCTGATGCGCGAGACCATGAGCGGTCTCGCCGATCGACTGCCGGCCGCGGAGTTCGTGCGCGTGAGCCGATCGGCGATCGTCCGCATCGACCGCATCCGGGAACTGAAGCGCCGGTCCCACGCCGAGTACATGATCGTCCTGCGCGACGGCACCCGGGTGAAGTCGAGCCGCGGATACGCCGATCGGCTGGAAGAGCTGCTGGACGGGTAGACCGGGGCCTACAATTGCTTCCCTACCACCTCGGACGACGGAGGAGCCGATGCAGCAGCCGGATTTTGGAGAGCGTTACGGAGGAAGCGCAGCCGAGAACTATCAGCGGTATTTCGTCCCGGCGATCGGCCGACCCCTCGCGGTCGGACTGATCGCGGCGGCGGAGCTCACGTCCGGCGAGCGAGTGCTCGACGTGGCGTGCGGAACGGGCGTGGTCGCCCGATTGGCGCGGGAGGCCGTCGGAGCGCAGGGCGACGTGACTGGGCTCGACGTGAACCCGAAGATGATCGACGTAGCCCGGGCGTCCACACCGGCGGAGATGCAGATTGACTGGGTACGGTCACCGGCGGAGGAGATGCCGTTTCCCGACGACTCGTTCGACGTCGTCCTCTGCGGGATGGGCCTGCAGTTCTTCGAGGACCGTGAAGCCGGGCTGCGCGAGATGCGTCGGGTGTTGTCCGACGCCGGCCGCGTCGTGCTCAACCTGCCGGGACCGCTTCCGGCCGTGTTCGAGGTCTTCGAGCGCGGCCTGGCGCGCCACGTCGGTCCCGAGGCGGCGGGGTTCGCCTCGGCGGTGTTCTCGCTGCACGATCCCGACGAGATCGGCGGCCTCTTCGACCGGGCCGGATTCCACGCCGTGCGGATCGAATCCACGGTCGAAGCCCTGCCGGTCCCACCGCCCGAGCAATTCCTGTGGCAGTACGTCCACTCGACGCCGCTGGCCGGTGTGGTCTCGTCCATCGATGCCGATCGACGCGCCGCGCTGGAGCTTGAGGTGTGCGAGGGGTGGCAGGACTTCGTCGAGGACGGGGCGGTGGTCATCGGACTCCGGATGACGACGGTGTTGGCGACGGCCTGATTCCTTGACGGGACGCCTTCGCCCTGTGCGGAACCTTTTGGCGTGCCCGGCCTTTATTCACCTGGCAGGAGCGATGTCGCACCATGAATCAGGAGACCGGCCCATGACCCGCAAGCTATGGAGTGGCGGCGTGCTCGGCGCGGCCGCCATCGGAGTCGTCACGCTCGTCGGAAGCCCGCAGATGGCCGGCGATCCGCCGCCGGTTCGCACTTCGGTCGCTCGCTCGGCCCCGGTCACGGCCGATCTCGAGACGGTCGTCTTCGCCGGCGGCTGCTTCTGGGGCGTGCAGGCCGTGTTTCAGCACGTGAAGGGCGTCGAGGTCGCGACGTCCGGGTACGCCGGGGGCTCGGTCGAGACCGCCACCTATCCGCGGACGAGCACGGGCACGACGGGACACGCCGAATCGGTACGCGTCGTCTACGATCCGTCGCAGGTGTCGTTCGAGCAGTTGCTCGACGTGTTCTTCACCGTCGCCCACGACCCGACGCAGCTCAACCGGCAGGGGCCCGACGTGGGGTCGCAGTACCGCTCGGCGGTCTGGACCACGAGCGAGGAGCAGGCACGGGAGATCCGTGGCTTCATCTCACATCTCGAGCGCTCCGGGAAGTTCTCGAAGCCCATCGTGACCGAGGTCGCGGTGCTCGACGGCTTCTACCCGGCCGAGGAGTACCACCAGGACTACCTGATCCACCACCCGAACTCGCTCTACATCCGCATCCACGACATGCCGAAGCTGGAGCACTTGAAGGACGGTTTTCCGAACCTGTGGCGGGGCGAAACGGCGCCGTGGAAGGCGACGGCCGCCGTCGCTCGTCGCGACTGATGCCCCATGCCCACACCCATCCTGCGCAGCGGACTCGCCGCCTTCGTCGGCCTGGCGCTCGTCGCCTGCCGCGCCGATTCCGGCTCGAACGCCGCTCCTGCCTTCTCCCGCGCCGACAGCGCCGGCGTCGCGCTGGCGGTCACCACGTTCTCCGAGCCCCTGCCCGAGGTCGCCTGGACCATCGATGCCGTGCCGGAAGTCGTGTACGGCGAGTCGGGGGACGACGAGGTGCAGTTCGCCTTGATCCGCAACGCCCGGCGGCTGCCCGACGGGCGTGTGGTCGCCATCGATCTCCGGCTGCAGACGTTGTTCATCTTCTCGCCGGAGGGAGAGATGCTGGCGCAGGCGGGCCGCGAAGGCGACGGACCGGGCGAGTTCAAGCGACTGGGCGGGGTGGTGTCGCTCGGCGGGGACACGATCCTCGTCTACGACGCGGGCCACATGCGGTTCAGCCTGTTCGATACGGACGGGAGTTTCCTGGACGACCGCCGGCTCGAGAACCCGGAAGAAGGTGTGGATGCCCCGAGACTGACGCTGTACGGGCTGGTGGATGCGGTCGGCGACACCGTCACGTTGCGTGGCGAGGGCTTTTCCTTCAGCTCGTCCTCCTCCGGGGACTACGTCTGGGAGAACCCGACCCTGCGCTACACGTCCGACGGGGCCCTGGTGGGCGAGGTGGCAGAGCCGACGAGAACGTGGTTCTACGGCACGAGCGACGGGTCGCGGACCCGACTGTTCGGCGGTAGGCAGGACGTCATGGCCGTGAATGGTCTCGTGTACATCGGAGACCGGGAGCGCTACGAGGTCCGCATCTACGATCCGCCACGAGGGCTCGTTCGTGTCGACCGGTTGGAGCGTCCACGGCGACGCGTGACGGACGAGACGGTCCAGCGCTACCGGGACCAGTTGGCCGAGAACATCGAGGATCCCGATCGTCTCAAACGGAGGCTCGAGTTGGTGGAGAAGTCGCCGGTGGCCGACTCGCTGCCGTGGATACAGAATGTCACGGCTGACGCGCTCGGCAATGTTTGGGTCACGGAATACGCGGCTCCCGGGCAGGAGTCCGCCGCGGTCGGCGTGTTCTCCGCCGAGGGCGCGTGGCTCGGGACCGTCCACCTGCCGCCGAACTTCCGCCCGCTCGACATCGGCGAGGACTACATGCTGGGCGTCCTCAGGGACGAGCTCGACGTGCAGCACCTCGTGTCGTTCGGGCTCGAGCGCGAGGCCCCGGTGATGGAGACGGCCGGAGGGCTCTGACCTATACTCAGCGTACCATGAAGACCATACGCTACCTCGTCGCGCTCATCGCCGTCGCCGTGATCCTCGTGCGGGGATACCAGAAGTATGTCGCGGACGAGCCGGCCACGCCGGAGGCCGGGTCGGTCGCCGCGTCCGACTCCGCGCCGCGAGCCGATTCGGCGCCCGCTCTCACCGGCGTCCCCGCCGACGTGCAGGCGCACATCGACGCGCATGCCGACTTGATCCAGGTCACGTCTCCGACGCCGACTGCCGCGATCCGGAGTCCGCTCACCGTCACGGGTGAGGCGCGTGGCGCCTGGTTCTTCGAGGGCGACTTCCCGGTGGTGCTCGTCGACTGGGACGGGCGCATCATCGCCGATGGTGTGGCCACGGCCGACGGCGAGTGGATGACCGAGGACTTCGTCCCGTTCCGCGCGACGCTCGAATTCGAAACGCCGGGCTACGGTGAGCGCGGGGCGCTGATCCTGCAGAAGGACAACGCGTCCGGACTTCCCGAGCACGACGACGCGCTCGAGATTCCGATTCGGTTCGAACCACCTAAGAGCTGAATCGAGGTGCGCTCCGGTCTGGGGAGCAGCCGCTTCTCAGGCATTGCCAAATCGCGGTCTTGGTGCGATTATGCTGGGCTATGCCACCGTCGGTGGCTTCTCGTTCAACGGACCACCACTTGTCGCTTTTCAGTAAGCTCGCCCACGAGCTTCATCGTCGTTCTCTGTGGCAAATCATCGGGGTATACGTCGGGGGCGCCTGGGTGGCCCTCCAGGTCGTCGACATTCTCGTCGACAACGTGGGGTTGCCCGCGTGGTTCCCGGGCTTCGCCATCGCCCTGCTCGTGATCGGCCTTCCGATCGTGCTGGCGACCGCGTTCGTGCAGGAGGGCGCGGCACCGCACGCCCCGGCCGTGGTCGGGTCGGACACCCACGTGCCGGAGTCCGGTAAACGGTCCCCGCGCCTGTTCACGTGGCGCAACGCGTTCGCCGGCGGCGTGGGCGCGCTCGCTCTCTGGGGGATCGTCGCCGGGGGATATCTGCTCGCACGCCCGGCCCGGACGGCCGAGTGGTTCACGTCGGACGTCGGCACCGCGGTGCCCGCGCCCTTTCGCTCCATCGCCGTGCTGCCGTTCGACATGCGCAGCGAGGAGACGCAGGACCGGTACTTCGCGGAGGGGATGCATGACGACCTGCTGACCCGGCTGGCGAAAATCGACTCCCTCACCGTCATCAGCCGGACATCGGTGGCGCAGTACGCCGGGACGACGAAGACGATCCGGACGATCGCCGCGGAGCTGGGCGTTGCCACGGTGCTCGAGGGCGGCGTGCAGCGTGTGGGCGACCGCATCCGCGTGAGCGTCCAGCTCATCGACGCCGCGTCGGACCGTCACCTGTGGGGCGACACGTATGACGAAGAGCTCACGGCGGCGAACGTGTTCGCGATCCAGAGCGACCTGGCGCGCGAGATCGCCGCGGCCTTGCAGGCTACGCTCTCCCCGGCTGTCGCAGAGCGTCTCCTGAGTCGCCCGACGGAGAGCCTGGAGGCGTACGACGCATACTCGCGGGGACGCTACGCCTATCAGACCCGCGGGGTCGTGGGACAGGGACTGCCCGAGGTGAAGGCGCTGTACGAGCAGGCGATCGAATACGACCCCGCGTTCGCGCTGGCCTGGGTCGGACTGGCCGAAGTTCAGCTGAGTGGTTGGAACGTCGGCATCTACACGCCGGAGGAAGCGTCCGCGGCGGCACGGGTTGCCGTCGATTCGGCCCTGCGGCTGGATCCGAACCTGGCCGAGGCCCACAGCGGCCTGGCCCGGCTGCAAGCGCTCGAGGACGACACCGACGGCGCCGGGCGCTCCTTTCTCAAGGCGCTCGAGCTGAACCCCGGATCGGCCGACGTCCACTCGCGCTACGCGGCATTCGTCGAGGGACGCGGAGATTTCGAGCGGGCCGAGGCGGAAGCCCGGCGCGCCGTCGAGCTCGACCCGCGCTCCCTGTCCCCGCGACACGGCCTTGCCGATCGACTGTTCTTCGCGGGCCACTTCCAGGAATCCATCGACGAATCGATGAAGACGTTGCAGATGGAGCCGGAGGACTGGTACTCCTGGTACAACATCGGCTGGGGCCGGGCGATGCTGGATGGGCAGGCCAATTCGTCCATCGTGGCCTTCCGGCTGGCGCTGGCCCTCAACGCCGACGCTGACTGGCTGCGCTCGGGCATCGCGTTCTCCTTCGCGCGGGCCGGGGTCGCGGATTCGGCCCTCCACTACATCGAGGGGATCAGCGAGATTACCTACGATCCCGCCCTCGTTCACTACGAGTTGGGTGACCCGGACCAGGCGTTCCGCATCGTCGAGGCGGCGCTGCGGTACGATCCGAGCCAGTTCGGCCGCCTGCGCTACGACCCGTCCGCGGCCCGGCTGCGCGCGGACCCGAAGTATGAGCCGCTGGTCCGCCGGCTGGGTCTCGGCGTGATCCCGTGATCCGCCGGCCGGACGACCCGCTGGACGAAATATTTCCCCTGGGTGAGGGAGTCGCGGAGATGGCGGCCTGCGTGTCGTGCCCGTACTGCGGCGCCGAGGTGGAACTGACCCTGGACCCGGGCGGCGGCTCGACCCAGCGCTACGTGGAGGACTGCGAGGTCTGCTGCCGCCCCTGGCAGCTCACCGTGCGCTGGGACCCGTCGGGAGCCGCGCACGTCGAGGCCCGCACGGACCAGGGATAGGCGCGCGCCGCCGCCCGCTCACGGACCGCCCGCCACCCTCCGGAAGGGCCGGCCGCCCCAGTCGAACCCGGTCACCCCGTTGCGCTCGACGTGAAAGGTCCATGTCGCCGGTGCATACCCCGGCTGCCAGCGCACCAGGAAGTCGTTGTCGCCGATGGAGACCATCGGCGCGTCGATCTCACCCCAGTCGACGCGCAGCCCGTCGGCGCCCGGCCGGACGCGCACCCGACCGATCCGCTCGTTCTCGTAGGTGCCCAGATAGGCCCGGAGGTCGAGGGCGGGGACGTGGCCGGCCGCGGCGGCGGAGTCCATCCGGGCGGCCTGCAGGGTTGCCGCTTTCAGGCGGTCCGGCGAGGCGGCGGCGAGGGTATCGAGCCGCCGCCGCGCCCGCGCCTCCACGTCGTCGCGTCCGAGCAGCAGATCGTAGATGTAGGTCGCGACGATCTCCGGGTAGGCGCCGCCCGCTCCGCCGCTGTTCTGCAGCACGACGACGCTGAGTCCGTGTTCCGGCATGAACGACATGTGCGAACGGAATCCGCCGGCGATTCCGCCGAAGTGGTGCACGAGAAGGTCGCCGTCGTAGTCGGCGAGATATAAGCCGAGACCGTAATGGTGGCGCGCGAACTCGAAGAAAGTCGCGTCCACCTCGCTCTGCGGGCGCTGGACCTCGCGCACGGCGGCCGCAGGCAGCGCCTGCCTGCCGTCGATTCGGCCCTCGTCGAGGTTCGCGATGACGTAGCGCGCCAGGTCGCGGACGTTCGAATAGAAGCCGCCCGCCCCGGTAATCTTGTCGTCGGTCTTGAGCGGCGGACGCTCCACGAAGCCTTTGGTGGTCCGAGTGTACGGCGCCGCCACCCCGTGGATCGGCAGCCGGGAAGCGTACGCCGTGGACGAGGTCATCCCGACGGGGTCGAACACCCGCGAGGCGATCACGTCCTGCCAGGGCTCGGCGGCGGCCTTTCCGAGAATCAGGCTGACCAGGGCGTAGCTCATGTTCGAGTACTGGAAGCCCCGGTTCGGCGTGCTGTAGCCGTTGAGCACCCGCACCAGGTCGTCATCCGCGTAACGGCCTACGAACGTCGTATAGAAGTTGACGCCGCCGTTGAGGAACCGCGGCGTATGGCTCAGCAAGTTTCGAAGGGTCGTCGAGTCGGCCGGGGCGAGGGAATCCGGAAACGTCAGCCCCGGAAACCAGCGCGTGATCGGGTCGTCCAGGTCCAGGCGGCCTTCCGTGGCCAGTACGGCGGCGGCCATCGCAGTCTGCGCTTTCGATTCCGACGCGAGGTAGTAGATGGTCTCCGCCGTGGCGGGCTCTAGCCGCTCGACGTTCGCCCAGCCGAAACCGTTCGCGTAGACCAGTTGGTCGCCCCGGACGATGGCAATGGAGATCCCCGGGACGAGGTCGAGCTCGTTCATGGATCCACGGACGAATTCGTCGATCGCCCGCCGCTGGGCGGCCGTGAGCGTGTCGGGCGTCGCTCCGGCCGGGAGGCACGCCGGGAGGTCCGCGCCCGGCGTCGCCGGGATCGCCTGCGCGGTGCACGGGCAGAGCAGAAGCCCGATGGCCAGCATCGGGCGGATGGTCGATGTCATGGTTTTTCCCCGTCCTCGGCCTTCACATGCGTCCAGAGATCATGGCATATGGGACCGAAGATGCGCCCCGGACCGGTCAGGCCGATTGAACGATCCGAACCTGTCTCGTCCCCGGCCTTCAGAGCGCCTGCCACTCTCCGGGCGTGAGGCCGGTCTCGCGGCGGAAGGTGCGGATGAGGTGACTCTGGTCGGCGAAACCGCTGCGGTACGCGGCCCCGGACACCGAACCGGCGGCGCCGTGCAACAGGCGCGCGGCCTCCTGGACGCGCAGCCGGCGGACGCACTCGCTGATCGACTCGCCGTAGGTGCGGCGGAAGGCGCGTGCGAGATAGACCGGGTGCACCCCTGCCTGCGAGGCCAGCTCGCGCGTGCGCACGCCATCCCGAAAACGGCCGACCACCTCGCGCCGGACGGCCGCCAGCCACGGTGAGGCCGCGGGATGCTCCCGCAGCCGGTCGTCTTCCTGGAGGGCCGCGAGCAACTCGATCGCCAGGTCCTCCAGTCGGTCGGCCGGACCACCGCGCCTTCGTCCTCGCAGCCAGGCTCGCATCCGCAGGAGAACCGGTGTCGCCGCGCCCAATGGCACCCAGCTCCATCGCTCGAGCGGGCGGGCGAACTCCTCGAGTCGCGCGACGAAGTCGGGGCCCATCTTCAGCTTCAGCGTATGGGTGCCCCGGGGCCCGAACCGGTCGGAGTGCTCGAGGTGAAAGGGCTTGATGCCGATCGACGCGGCGCCGATGCCGACCGTCCGCCGGGCCACCCGCTCCTCGACATGACCACGCAGGACGAGCGTGACGCAGGCTTCGGGATGCGCGTGCTCCCGCATGGACTCTCCGGGCTCATACCGGCTCTCGGCAAACCAGAGCTCCCCGCACCGCATGGCATCGATCATCAGCCCGGTACGAACCCCACGATCCGCAGCGGCCCACCGCTGCCGCCCTCGATCTTCATCGGCAGCGCCACGACGTAGGCGCCCGAGGGCGGCAACGTCTCGAGCTCCGCCACATTTTCGAAGCCCGGGATGTTCCGGGCGTACAGGATGACGTGCGTCCGGAAGTCCGTCGACTGGCCGTAGTCGACGCTGGGCGTGTCGATCCCGAAGGCCGCGATCGAGCGGTTGTCGGCCAGCCACTGCGCGGCCTCGGGATCGAGGCCGGGGAAGTGCAGCTGTGGGACGGCCTCGGGGCCGGTCAGGTCGGTGCCGAGGTACGCCGTGCGGTCGTCATAGCGTGTCCCCCAGCCGGTGCGCGCGAGCACGATCGCCCCGTCCGGAATCCGGCCGTGTTGGGTCTCCCAGCCCTGCAGGTCCTGCACGGACACCAGGTAGTCGGGGTTCACCCGATCGGTGATGTCCACGACGACGGCCGGGCCGATCAGGCTCGCCAGCGGAATCTCCGCGTTCGTCCAGCCGTTCTCCGCGAAGTGGATCGGCGCGTCGAGGTGCGTGCCCCCGTGCTCGGCCGCCGAGTAGCGGTACGATGAGTAGAACCA
>Ga0210123_1000410_pt1 | contig 27164 bp, 32 predicted proteins | sample Muzzi_PWB_D2_FD_185535 | JGI IMG/M metagenome (GOLD analysis project Ga0210123, IMG submission 185535) | Wetland microbial communities from San Francisco Bay, California, USA, that impact long-term carbon sequestration - Muzzi_PWB_D2 (SPAdes) | ecosystem: Environmental > Aquatic > Marine >... | reverse complement strand
CGTCTATGGCGACGCGACGCAGGTCCACACGCTCGAGCGAGTCGGGGTCGCCCACGCCCGCGTGCTCGTGCTGGCGATCGCCTCTCCGGCGGAGGAGCTTCGCAGCGTGGCGATCGCCCGCCAGCTCAACCCTGGCATACGTATCGTCGTACGGACACGCTTCGTCCAGTCGATCCGCGACTTGGAGGGCGTGGGCGCCGACGAGGTGATCGCCGAGGAATTCGAAACTTCGCTGGAGATCTTCACCCGGGTGCTGCGCCACTACGAGATTCCGTCGAACGTGATCGAGCGCGAGGTGCACGCCGCGCGCATGGAGCACTACGGCCTGGCGCTCGGGACGGCGGATACCCCCGCCGGCGGACTCGATGCGCTGGCCAGCCTCGGCGTCCACCGGGCCCTCAGCATCGTCGAGGTCGAGCCCGGCTCGGAGGCGGAAGGAGAGCATCCGGCGGCTCTCCGGTTGCGGGCGCGCACGGGGGTGACCGTGGTAGCGATCGCCCGTGACGGCGAAGCTCACGTGGCGCCGGGACCGGAGTTCACGTTCCGGACCCACGACTCCGTCGTGCTCGTGGGCAACGACGAGGCCCTCACCCGGGCCCGGTTAGTATTCATCGCCGATCGGGCGGACGGAGGGACGCGCACGTGAGCTCCGCCCTCGCCCGCGAGATCCGCCGGCGCCGTACGTTCGCGATCATCAGTCACCCCGACGCCGGGAAGACGACCCTCACCGAAAAGCTCCTGCTGTTCGGTGGCGCCATTCAGCAGGCGGGCTCCGTGAAGGCCCGCAAGGCCGCGCGCCACGCGCGCTCCGACTGGCTCGAAATGGAGAAGGCACGCGGGATCTCCATCACCGCGAGCGTCCTGCATTTCGACTACCAGGGGTTCCGGATCAACCTGCTCGACACCCCCGGGCACTCCGATTTCTCGGAGGACACGTACCGGGCGCTCACGGCCGCCGACAGCGCGATCATGCTCCTCGACAATCGGAAGGGCGTCGAGGCGCAGACCCGCAAGCTATTCAGCGTTTGCCGGAAGCGGCGCCTGCCGATCTTCACGTTCGTCAACAAGTGCGATCGCGTGGGCGAGGATCCGCTGAAGATCATCGACGACACCCAGAACGACCTCGGGATTCGGGCCTTTGCGGCGGCCTGGCCGATCCGTCGCGAAGGGCGCCTGGTGGGCGTGTACGACCGGCTCGGACGGCAGGCCGTGTTCTACGCGCGGACGGAAGACCACGGACAGTCGATTCCGCCCGCCACGCGTGTCTCGCTCGACGAACCGTACGTCGACGAGGCGCTCGGCGCCGAGGCCGCGGCGCAGGTCCGCGAAGAGGTCGCCCTCCTCGAGATCGCGGGCGAGCAACCGAGTGACGAAGAAGTCGCCAGCGGGGAGGCCACGCCCGTGTTCTTCGGCAGCGCCCTGACCAACTACGGCGTCGACGTGCTGCTCGAGCGCTTCCTGGCCGCGGCGCCGCCGCCGGCGCCGCGCGAGAGTTCGAAAGGTGTCATGGACCCGGTCGAGACCCCGTTCTCGGGCTTCGTGTTCAAGGTGCAGGCGAACATGGACCTGCGGCACCGCGACCGGGTCGCCTTCCTTCGCGTATGCTCCGGTCAGTTCGAGCCGGGCGCCGAGGCTACGATCTCACGCACCGGCAAGACGATCCGCCTCGCGCAGCCGCAGGAGTTCATGGCCCAGGACCGGGTCCACGCCGCGGAAGAAGTGGTAGCCGGCGACGTCGTGGGACTGCACGACCGGGGAAGCCTGCGGGTGGGCGACACGGTGGCGGTCGGCAACTCGCTCGAGTATCCGGGCGTCCCGCGCTTCTCGCCCGAGCACTTCGCGCAGATCCGGCTGGAGGATCCGATGCGCCGCAAGCAGCTCGACCAGGGCCTGCGACACCTGGCCGAGGAGGGCACGATCCTCCTGCTGTTCGCGGAATCGATCACCGGCCCTATTCCGATCGTCGGCGCCGTGGGCCGACTGCAGTTCGACGTGCTCGTCGACCGGTTGGACCGGGAATACAACGTGTCGATCGGACTCGAGCCCCTCCCCTTCCAGGTCGCCCGCTGGGTGATCGGCCCCGCGAAGGAGGTCAAGAGCGAGGGCTCGAAACACGGCCGGCGGCTGGTCGAGGACGTGGACGGCCACCCGATGCTCCTGTTCGACACCGAGTGGACGCTCGGCCGGACGAAGGAGCAGAGCGAGAACCTGCAGTTTCACGACGTGCAGCCCCGAGGCCAGGAGGCATCATGACCGGACGAGCCGTCGGCACCTTCGAAGTGAATCTCACCCCCGTCTCGGCCCCGGACGAGGGACCCACTTTCTATGGCCGGATGCGCATCGACAAGCAGTTTTCGGGCGACCTGAGAGGGGCGAGCGAAGGCCTGATGCTCGCGGTTCGCACCGCGATCGACGGATCCGCGGGCTACGTCGCGATGGAACAGGTGACGGGATCGGTCGGCGGCCGGCAGGGCACGTTCGTCCTGCAGCACGACGGGCTGATGGCGCGCGGAGCCCCCGACTTGCAGATCCGGGTCGTCCCTGATTCGGGCACCGGCGGCCTCGAGGGCATGACCGGCTCCATGGGCATCGAGATCGCCAACGGGACACACTCGTACGAGCTGGAGTACGAGCTGCCCTAAATTGAGCCCGCCTCCGCCAGCTCTTGCTCCACCGACTCCCATTCCGCCAGGCGCGCGTCGAGTTCCACTTCCAGCTCTGCGCGCTCTTCCTTGAGAGCCCGCACGTCCTCGCGGGAGGTCTTGTCGTAGAACTCGGGACACGCGAACGACGCGTCGATCTCCGACATCCGGGCTTCGATCGCCCCGATGCGTGACGTGACCTCGGCGCTTCGCGTCGCCAGTTCGCGGGACCGCCGGGCTTCCTCGGCCCGAGACGGGGCCTCCCGCGTGGCAACCACCTCACCGCCCGCGCCGCCGCGCTTTCGGCTTCGTGCCTTCAGCACCACGGTGTCCACGTCCAGGTGGTCGTCGCCGCAGGCGTGAACGTATTCCTCATAGCTGCCCTTGAAGTCGCGGATGCCGCGGGACGAGATCTCTACGACCCGGGAGGCGAGCTGCGAAACGAACCAGCGATCGTGGGAGACGAGGATGAGGGTGCCGTCGAAGTCCTCGAGCGCTTCGACCAGGGCCTCGATCGCCTCGAGGTCGAGGTGGTTCGTCGGCTCGTCGAGCACGAGGACGTTCGGCCGTTCGATCGCCAGGCGGCAGAACACGAGGCGCGCCGCCTCGCCGCCCGACAGGTCGCCGAGGCGCTTCTCCGCCTCCTCGCCGGAGAACAGCACGCGCCCCAGCTCGCCGCGCACGAATCCCACCGACGGACGATCGCAGTACGCGGCGATCCACTCCTCGGCCGTCTTGTCGGGCGCCTCGAACTGCTCGTGGTGGTCCTGCGCGAAGTAGCCCGGGTGAGCTTCGTAGCCCCACCGGCACCGGCCCGCGTCGGGTTCGAGTTCGCCCATGACGATCTTCAGCAGAGTCGACTTCCCGATCCCGTTCGGGCCCATGATCGCCAGGCAGTCGCCGCGACGGACCGTGAGATCGACGCCATGCAGGACTTCATTGTCGCCAAACGACTTCCGGACACCCTCGATCGCCAGGACCTCCTTACCGCTGTGGCGCCGAGGCTCGAACCGGAAGTTCGGATAACGGCGCGAACTGCGCGGCAGGTCTTCGAGGCCTTCGGCCTTCTTCTCGATCATGCGCACTCGGCTCTGGGCCTGGCGCGCCTTGCTCGCCTTCGCCCGGAAGCGGTCGACGAACTCCTGGTGATGGGCGATGGCCTTCTCACGCTCGACGATCTCCTTCTCCCGCCGCTCGCGCTCGAGGGCCTTGGCCGAGAGAAAGGCCGTGTAGTTGCCCGGATACAGGGTCACCGTCTCGTAGTCGACGTCGAGAATGTGCGTCGCGACGTTGTCGAGGAAGCGGTGGTCGTGGGAGATCACGACCACCGGCCCCGTGAAGTCCCGCAGAAATTTCTCAAGCCAGCGGATGGACAGAATGTCGAGATGGTTCGTGGGCTCGTCGAGCAGCAGCACGTCGGGAGACCCCGCGAGCGTCTGTGCGAGCAACACCCGCAGCTTGAAGCCGCCCGACAGCGTCGACATGGGGCGTCGGTGCACCTCCGCCGGCAGGCCGAGACCCTCGAGGATGCCCGAAGCCCGGGCCTCCGCCGAATATCCGTCGTGCCGCTGAACCGTCTCCTCGAGCCGGGCGAAACGCTCCACATCGAACTCGCCGGTCTCGTCGGCGAGCAGCGCTTCCTTCTCCTCCAGTGCCTCCCATAGCTCGGCATTCCCCATCATCGCCACCTGCAGGATGGCTTCGTCCTCGTAGGCATACTGGTCCTGCTCGAGGACGCCGAGCTCGAGCCGCCGCGGCACGGAGACCGCACCGGCGCTTGGCTCCTGACGGCCCGCAAGAATTTCGAGCAGCGTCGTCTTGCCGGACCCGTTCGCGCCGACCAAACCGTAGCGCTCGCCAGGGTTGAGCTGGAACGAGACTCCGGCGAACAGCGTCCGGTCGCCGAACGACTTCGCGAGATCAGAGACGGAAATCATGGGGCGAACATCATACAGGAGGCCGGCGCGGCCGGCATCCCATAGAATGAACATGTGGCTACCATGAGACGCAGTCTGAACGACCCCGCCGTCGCCGAGTCCGTCCGCGAGCGCATCAAGCGGCTGACGCCGGCGACCAGGCCGCGATGGGGCGAGATGTCGGTCGACCAGATGCTCGCCCACTGCGCCGAGGTCCAGGAAGTGATGAACGGCAAAGCGCTGACCGGCACGCCCTGGTACATCCGACTCGCGGGCCCACTAATCAAGCGCGGCGTCGTGAGCATGCGGCCGTATTCGCGGGGCCTTCGGACCCATCCGCAGTACCAGATCACGGACGAGCACGAATTCGTGGCGGAGCAGGAACGGCTGCTCGACGCGATCGAGACCGCGCGCCAGGGTGGCGGCGCGGTGGACCATCCGATATTCGGTCATCTCTCGACCGAGGAAGCGGGATGGGCCAGCTACAAGCACCTCGATCATCACCTCACCCAGTTCGGCGTTTGAGCGCAGGAGATACCGGAGAGAACCGTGGCGGACGCTCGGGACGAACGAAGTGAGGGACATGCGCCCGACAGGATTCGAACCTGTGACCTTCTGCTCCGGAGGCAGACGCTCTATCCAGGCTGAGCTACGGGCGCCTCAACTGCGGACGGGATCCGAACCCGTCGGTACTACCCGGAATGCGCCGCGAAGGAATCGAACCTTCAACCTACTGGTTAAGAGCCAGTTGCTCTGCCGATTGAGCTAGCGGCGCGCGTGCTGCTCTGTTTCTTCGGTCCCGCGAGTGGAGCCGAGGGGAGTCGAACCCCTGACCTCCTGAATGCCATTCAGGCGCTCTCCCAGCTGAGCTACGGCCCCGTGTGGTGTTCCCTTGCTTCTTGCTGCGTGATGCGTGCCGTCCCAATACCCCCAAGGGGAATCGAACCCCTATCTCCACCTTGAAAGAGTGGTGTCCTGGCCGTTAGACGATGGGGGCGAACATCCGCCTCTTTCACGCAGCGACGCGCCCGGCAGGACTCGAACCTGCGACCCTCGGCTTAGAAGGCCGATGCTCTATCCAGCTGAGCTACGGGCGCCCGTCCTGCCGGCCCTCGTCCTGCCTCTCTCCTCATCTCGGTACTCAACCGGCTATTCAGAGCTCGCGGCGGGGATTGAACCCGCGACCTCATCCTTACCAAGGATGCGCTCTACCACTGAGCTACGCGAGCCCGGCTCGCATTACCGCCGCAACAGGGGCGGAGGGACTCGAACCCCCAACCGCCGGTTTTGGAGACCGGTGCTCTGCCAAGTTGAGCTACGCCCCTGAGCGTCTTCCAGGCATGGCTGGGGACGGATTTGAACCGCCGACACCCGCATTTTCAGTGCGGTGCTCTACCAACTGAGCTACCCAGCCGTACACCCGCCGGTCCTGGCCGGCCGGGCAACTCCGGGGGAGGGATTCGAACCCTCGACCTAGTGGTTAACAGCCACCCGCTCTGGCCTCTGAGCTACCCCGGACCGTCCCTCTCAGCCCAGTTCCGCTGAGCCGGGCCAAGCAAAATGCCCCGCCTGCCGTCGCCAGCGCACGGGGCATGACCCGACCATGAGTAGCGGGGGCAGGATTCGAACCTGCGACCTTCGGGTTATGAGCCCGACGAGCTACCAGACTGCTCCACCCCGCGATGGGCCAACGATGGTACGCCGCACCCCCCGTATTGTCAACCCGAAAACGACCCCCCTATGTTGGGGTCGGAGTTGCCCTTCCGACCCTGTTCACGGAGGCTCGATCCTGTCGCGCATCGCACCCGCATCCCTGGCGGTACTATTGCTTCTCAGCCCGGAGCTCCTTGCGGCGCAGTCCGTCGTTCCGCCGGGTGCGGCATACGTCGAGGCGCCCGAGGACGCCGCCGCCACGACCTCCGCCCGTTGGCTTACCCCTCCTGGGGGCAGCCGGGTCCTGCGTGTCACGTTCGCGAACCCCCCGGCGGGTCGTGACACGTTCTGGGACGAGGCCCGACGGGCCCTGGACACCTGGTCGGTCGTACCGAATCTGCCGGTCCGATTTCGGGTCACTGAAGCAACCGGTTCGGCGGACATCGAGTTCCGGTGGACCGATCGCTTTCCGACGTCCCAGGCCGGCGCCGCCCATCGCCTGCTCGATGGCGACGGATACATCCGGCGCGTCATCGTCGTGCTCGCCCGCAAGCACGCGGACGGCTCTCCGATGAGCGACGAGTTCCGGCGGCTCGTCGCATTGCACGAAGTCGGCCACGCCCTCGGCCTCCCGCACAGTGACGACCCCGGCGACGTGATGCACCCGGGAAACCGGAACTTCACGATCTCGCACAGAGATCTCCGTTCGCTCGTCGCGCTCTACACGTCGGCCCCACTGCTCACGAGCCGGGAAAATCGGTGAAGATCTACACGAAGACGGGCGACCGGGGCGAGACGAAGCTCTACGGAGGACGCAAGGTTGCCAAGCACGATGCACGAGTCGAGGCGTACGGCACGGTCGACGAGCTGAACGCACTGCTCGGCCTCGTGCTGGCCCTCGACCCCGGCCGCGATCTCGGTACGGCGGAGTTGCAGACCGTTCAGTCGGATCTCTTCACCGTGGGCGCCACGCTGGCCGCGGCCGAGCCCGAGAAGGCCCGCGCGACAGGCTCCATCCCCGATTTGCCGACCGCCCGCATCGAGGCCCTGGAAGCGTGGATCGACCGTCTCGACGGCACTTTGGAGCCTCTGGATTCCTTCATCCTCCCCGGCGGCTCTGCCCCGGGGGCCCAACTCCACGTCGCCCGCACCGTGTGCCGCCGCGCCGAGCGTGCGGTCACGCGCATCCTGCCGGATCGGCCTGACCTGGTCGAAACGATTCTTCCCTATCTCAACCGCCTCTCCGACCTCCTGTTCACGTTGGCACGATCCGTGAATACCAGATCGGGCACGAGTGAGGCCCGCTGGGAACCGATGCGGCGCCGAAACCAGGAGTAGCCAGGGCGAGGAACTGTCCGCCCGAAGGCACTTCGGAATTCACGCGGACACGAGGATGGATGAACCCCAGAGCCTGACCCTTCCGACCGACTCGACGGACGTCGTCACGACGGACGACGTGGACCTCGAGACGGTCGGCCGGATCGAGGAGTTCGTCACTGCCTTGCTGAAGGAACTCAAGGCCAGGCAGGCGTACGTCTCCGGCAACCCCCTCATCGACCGGTTTCACCGCTCGGTGCGGGAACAGTCGCTGGAGCTATGGGACGTGATGCCGCACCTGACCCTCCGGTTCGACGAGAGTCGCTTGCTGTGGAAGGACCACCCGGTCTATGAACACCCGATGGGTCACGACAACTTCGCCTTCATGTTCTTCCGCGACGGGCTGCGTTCGATCGCCTTCCTGCCCGGCTCTGAACAGAACGAACTGCGCGAATTCCTCAAGATCGTGGCCGCCGTCCGGCAGGGCCGCAAGGCGGATCTGCTCGCCACGCTGTGGCACCGTGACTTCTCGCTGATTCGCATCGAGTACGTCGACGTCTCCGAGGAAGAGGCGATGGACCTCCCGCGGGCGGACCGCCACGCCGGGGCCGGCGAAAAGGTGCCGACCGGCGAGATCGAGAAAGTGCTCGAGGCGGGCCCCGTGCCGCCGGAGGTCGACGCCGGGTTCAACGCGCTCCGCCTTACGGAGGCGGACCGTCAGTACCTCCAGCGCGAGATGGAGCTCGAGCTGACGCGGCCGCTCGCCCATGACGTCACCCTGGCGCTTCTCGACCAGTTCGAAATGCGCGATCAGGAGCGGCGCCGGCAGGTGGTGGACATCCTGCGCGAGCTTCTGCCCCGCTTGCTGCGGGAGCCGGACTTCGGGGCGGTCGCCCTGATCGTCAACGAACTCCAGCTCCTGGCCAACAAGACCGGCGAGCGTGACACCCAGGAGCTCGTGGCCTCCCTGCTGCGTGATATGAGCGAGGCGATGGCCGAGCTCGTGAGCGCCGCCGACAGCATCGAGAACGGTCCGGCGGAAGAGGAGTTGGACGCTCTGCTCGGCGCCCTGCAAGCAGAAGCGATTCCGACCCTGGTGCGTGCCCTTCCGGCCATGTCCGATCGGGTGCTCCGGCGCCAGGTGGAAGATGCCCTAGATCGTCTCATCCTGCGCTTTCCCCGGCAGGTCACGCGTCTCCTGCAGGCCGAAGACCCGATGCTCGCCGCCGAGGCCGCCGGGATCGTCGCGCGACTCGGAGTCGAGGACGCGTTGGAGGGTCTGATCGAGGCAGCCCGCCGTCCTGAAGCCGTCGCACGCCGCGCCGCCGTCGCCGCCCTGGGCGAGACTGATTCGGATCGCGCGCGTCAGACGGTGTTCAGCTCACTGGAGGACGAAGAGGCGGCCGTGCGGGTCGCGGCGGTCGGAGCGCTCACGCACCTCGGGGGCCCCCGAGCCGAGGAGGCGATCCGCGAGGAAGTGTCCTCGCGTGGCTTCGCTTCACGGGATGCCCCTGAGCAGATGGCATACCTGAAGGGGCTGGTGGCCATGAGCGGTGACGAAGCCGTCGCGCCACTGGCCGGGCTCCTCAACGGCCGCCGCTGGTGGGGCGGACGCCACGCCCCGGCGCTGCGCGCCAGTGCGGCTCGAGCCCTGGCGATGATCGGCACGCCAGAGGCCGTTGCGGCCCTGCGCGAGGCCGACGACGACCGGGCATCCACCGTAGCGCACGCCGTTCGAGTATCTCTGCGCCACATCGAGGCAGGCCCGGCTTCCGCGGCGTCGGTCGAAGGAGAGGAAGCATGACGACGGTCCAGCAGTCGCACGGCGTCAGCACTGGCGTTCTCACGGCAATGTACAACGCCCAGAAAACGCTGCAGCTGTATCCCGTAGAGAACGATATCGTGGGTCGCTCGCTCGGAGATCTCCAGGCGCAGGTGGACCGCGTGTGTGAGCGCGAAGGTGGCTTGGCCGTCTGGGTCGCGGGCAACTACATGTTCGTCAACGACGTCCAGGTCCGGCTGGACCTGGCCGACTACGCGGTGCTCTCGGCACTTCGTGAATCACTGCGCACCCACGGGATTGGCCGAATCGAGCTGGCGCCGAAAGTACGACGCGACGAGTGGATCGCCTTCCTTTCCGGGCTGGCGGAGACCCCCCGGCCCGGGGCGGAGCCCCTGGAGACGTTCCGGCGGCGACTCGAAGAGGCCGACGTTACGAGCATCAAGGTCGGAGCGCCGACGGCGCTGTTCACCGGCGAAGATGACGTCGAGGCCATCGAGGGTGCCCGGCGGACATACGCGTACTCGGTCAAGGCGGCGCGCGACGTCATGAACGGCGTAGTACTCGGCAAGGCGATCGGTGCCCGAAAGGCCGAGCGCGCCGTGCTGCGCGTCGTCGACCAGGTCATGCAGGACCGGGCGTCGATGCTGGGGATGCTGACGCTCCGCGACTACGACGACCACTCGCTGTTGCACGCCGTGAACGTGGCGATCCTTTCGGTCGCCCTCGGCGAGCACCTCGGCTTCGGCCGCAAACATCTGTTCGAGCTCGGCTTCGCGGCCCTGTTCCACGACATCGGCAAGGTGCTGATTCCGACGACGGTGCTGAACAAGCAAAGCTGGCTGAACGAGGAAGAATGGCGGATGGTAAGCCAGCATCCGGACTTCGGCCTGCTCATGATGTTCGACGTCGAGGGCTTCGAAGAACCGCCGTACCGGGCGATGCTCGCCACGTACGAGCACCACATGAAGATCGACCTGACGGGATACCCGCGCGTCATCCGGCGGCGCCGGCAGGGACTGTTCGCCCGGATCATCGCGATCACCGAGAGCTACGACACCGCGATCTCCCGCCACAACAAGCGCTACAAAGCGTGCCCGCCCGACGAGGCGATCCGGCAGCTTCGGGAGAGCGAAACGAGCTCCTACGACCAGGTCCTGGTTCGCGCATTCGTCAACATGATGGGTATCTTTCCCGTGTCGACGCTCGTGATCCTCGACACCGGTGAGCTCGGCGTGGTCGTGGCACCGAACCCGAACCCGGAAGCGATCGGACGGCCGATGGTGCGCATCGTCGCCTCGCCGGACGGTACGCGAATCGGAGACGGGCCGATCCGTGACCTGACCGAGACCGATCCGAACAGCGGAGCAATCGCCCGTTCGATCGCCCGTTCCACGGATCCCGAGCGATACGGAATCAACGTCTCCGACTTCGTCGCCTAGCAACTCTCGGGAGCGCCGTGCCGGACATCGATCGAACAGCCTTCCAGCTGGAACCGCGCCCGGGGGCGATTCTCCGGGGCAACCTGCGGATGCCGGCGACACCCGCCTGGCCGACGGACCGGGCGGTGCTGATCTGTCACGGCTTCAAGGGCTTCAAGGACTGGGGCTTCTTCCCCTACGCCTCCTCCCGCCTCGCGGACGCGCTCGGTTGCCCGGTCGTGAGCTTCAACTTCACGGGCAGCGGCGTGGGCGCCGACCTCGAGAACTTCACCGAGCCGGAGGCCTTCGGGCACAACACGTTCAGCAAGGAGCTGGACGACGCGGCAGCGGTCCTCTCGGGCCTGGAGACCGGGCGGCTCGGGGACGTGACCTGCCCCCCGGCCACGCGGATCGGGGTGCTCGGCCATAGCCGCGGCGGCGTGGCCGCCATCAAGTCGGGTGAACGCCCGTCCGTACGAGCCGTCGTCACCTGGTCGTCGATCGCCGCCGCGGAGCGCTACGCCGACATGTTCGAAGGTGTCGCGCCGGGGGAGTCCGTGCCGGTGCGAAACGCCCGCACGGGCGACGTCCTGCCCCTGTATCGGGACGTCGTGGACGACATTCGGGCTCACCCCGAGCGGTTCGATCTCGCGGCGTCGCTGCAGCAAAGTGGAGTGCCGCTGCTCGTCATCCACGGCACGTCGGATACGTCCGTGTCGCCCGAGGATGCGCGATTCCTGGCCGGGGTGACGCCCGACGCCCGGCTGGAGCTCATCGACGGAGCCGGACACACGTTCGAGGTGGGCCATCCGTTCCAGGGGCCCTCGCCCGAGCTGGACCGGGTACTGGATCTCACGGCCCGGCACTTCCGCGAGTATCTCTCGGCCGGGGACCCGATCGTCAGCCGGTCCGCCGGAAGCTGAAGCGAATGTCGTTGTCGGGATCGCGTTGCCGACAGGTGAACCCCGAGCGATCGCCGTCGTAGTCGCACAGCCAGTCGTAGATCGGCAGATGGAACGACCCCGCCTCGGTCCGAACGAACGCCGTGCGGAGGTCCCCCTGCTCGAACACCAGCCCGTCGCCGCCTCCCCGTTCGATCCGCACATGCCATCCGAAGCGATCCGACGTGAACTCCCCCGTGAACGCGTCGGCCTCCTCGTTCGCAAACGGCGAGGCCGCCGGGCGGAACGGCGTCAGGGCGGCGGCTTCGTCGTCGCCGCGGTATAGCGCGACGATGTCAGGGTTGAAGCTGCCCGGCCACCCCGAATTCGACGACAAGGTGACCACGGTCAGCCCGTCAGCGAGATCGAGGTAAACCTGCGCGAGGGCGCCGGGCGACCGACCGGTGATGAGCACATCGCCATCTTCCGGTGTCGGGAACAGCCGATCCGTCACACTGTCGGAGAGCACCTTTCCCATGTAGGTCCCCCGGAAGAAGCGCCAGACGTCCTCGGCATCCGCATACAGAGAACCGCCGCCGATGCGGTTCGCGACGACATAAGTTCGCGCTTCCGTCCGCTCGCCGTGCAGGGGCCCGGGAGCAAAGCGGTGCGCCATCCGCGGAACGACAGCGTAGGGTGCCTCGTGACCGACCGACGGAAATCCGTCGCGTGCAAACTCTCGGGCGATGAAGTCGCCGAAGGAGTCACCGCTCACGCGCTCGATGACGGCAGCGAGGAGGGCGTAGCCGCCGTTGGAGTAGGACGTGTCCGTGCCCGGCGGAAAGTCCAGGGGCTCTGCTTCAAGGCCGGCGACGATGTCGTCCAGCGACATGCCCTGGTGCATGTCCAGCCAGTCGAGCGAGTTCGTATGAGGGACGCCGGACGTATGCTGGATCAGTTGCTGAATCGTGATTTGGTCCGCGTTCGGAAACCTGGGCAGGTATACGGCGAGGGGTGCACCGAGGGACACCTCGCCGGCGTCGACCAACCGCCCGATGGCGGCTTGAGTGAATTGCTTGGAAAGCGACGCGATGCGGAATCGTGTGTCGGCGGTCAGCGGGACGTCGAATCGATAGTCGGCGCGGCCGTAGGCGCACTGATACACGACCTCGTCATCCTGCGCGATCAGAACGACCCCGTCGAAGGCCGCCATATCCCGGTAGGCTTCGACGTAAGCGTCGATCTTCGGTAGGTCGCCGCAGGCGATATGGGCCGACACACCCCCGTCTGGCCCGGAACCTCCGCAACCGAACGCGAGGATGGAAGAGAGCGACCCGAGAAGCACCAGCAGCGTCCGACCGTCCCAACACGAAAGGTTCACGATTCGGCTCCAGATGAGAAATGCTAGTTTTTTAGCATTAGCCATGCTAGCGATGGCACCCCCGATAGGTCAAGCTCCGACCACCGGCCGGTCTGTCGCCGTCACGTGAAGCGGACGACTAGATTCAGCTCCGTGTCCAACAATGGAAGGCTCATGACTAGACCTCTAGACCGCCGTCTCCCTCTCGGCCGACCGCGGCGACGCCGCGCCACCCTTGCCCTGCTCGGCCTCCTGGTCCTCGCCGGCTGTCGATTCGAAACGGTGCCCGAGGAGGACATCGAGGCTTCGATCGAGACGATGCTGGAGCAAACCGCCGAAGCATGGAACTCCGGGGATCTCGACGGCGTCATGTCGTCCTACGTCGACGCTGCCTCGACGGCGATCGTGACGCCGGAGGGCCCGGTGTTCGGGCGCGAGGCGATCCGCGCCGTCTATGCGCCCTGGTTCGACGCCGGTGCAAGGCGGGCCCGCATTCAGTTCGAGGACGTGAAGGTTCGCACCCTGCCACCGCTCGTGGGCATCGTCACGGGGCGGCGCGTGCGGGAAGGGGGCTCGCCGGATCCGACCTCGGGCTGGTTCACACTCGTCGTCCGGCGAGTCGGCAACGGGTGGCGGATCGTGCATGATCATCCTGACTTCGTGTATACTCCGCTCTCGAATCCGCACGAAGTCCGACCGGCCGGTGACGACTCGAGTGCCGGCGCGAGAGAAATAGAGGAGACGACATGATCGACGACGTGAGGCAACGGGATCTGCCGGAACTCAACCAGAACGTCCTGGAGAGCCTCAAGGGCGTGATCGACCCGGAACTCGGGCTCAACATCGTCGACCTCGGCCTCGTCTACGACGTCGACGTCGAGGACGGAAAGGCGACCGTGACCATGACGCTGACGAGTCCGGGGTGCCCGGCGGGCGGGATGATCATGTCCGGCGCCCAGGAGGCGGCCGGCGGCACGGAAGGCGTCGAGGAGGCCGAGGTGAAACTGGTCTGGAAGCCGTTCTGGACCCCGGATCGAATCGACCCCGAGGTGCGGGCCGCGCTCGGATTCTGATCCTTGCTGGGCTCTGAGTTGATAGTACGTTGACAGCCGGCCCCATACTCCGCCTCACGGAAGGTCGAGGTGGGGTCGGCCCCGTCCGACGGGGCGCCGGGCGTGGTGTCGGCCCGCCTCCCTTCCGATCCGTCCTCGGGCGAAGTGAAGCGCGCATCGCCCCCGAGTCCGAAGCGGCCTAGATTTCCTCCCATGTGGATTCGTCTGCTCCTCGCCTTCACTCTCGTCCCGATCCTCGAGCTGTGGCTTCTGCTGCGGATCGGCGCGTGGCTGGGCGCCGTTCCGACGCTGGCGCTCGTCGTGCTGACGGGCGTCGCCGGGGCGTCGCTCGCGCGGCGCGAGGGGGTCCACGCCTGGGCCTCGGTGCAGGCGGAGCTCGCTGCGGGCCGGTTGCCGGGCCGGAAACTTCTCGAGGCCGTGCTTGTTCTCATAGCCGGCATCGTGCTCGTCACCCCCGGAGTGCTCACGGACGCCATGGGACTGCTGCTGTTGATTCGCCCGCTGCGCGAGGCTTTGACGCGGCGTCTGGAAGAGCGATATCGCCGCAAACTCGACGTCCCGCCGGAGGATTCACCGCCCGGGGGCCGCATCATCGAGATCTGAGGAGACCGACATGAAGAACGGACTGAACCCGGAGCTCGGCCTCGCCATTCTGCGCGTCGTCCTCGGCGTGATCTTTCTGGCTCACGGCATTCCCAAGCTTACGGCCGGGGTCGAGGGAACCACTGCTTTCTTCGGCACGCTGGGCATTCCAGCCGCCGGATTCGTCGCATGGTTCATCGCGCTACTCGAGTCCGTGGGCGGAACGCTGCTCTTGCTCGGCTGGTTCGTGACGCCGGCGGCTCTTTTGCTCGCTGTTCACATGTTCACGGGGATCGTTCTGGTACACGCGGCCAACGGCTTCTACGTCGTGGGGCCCGGCCAGGGCGGCATCGAGTTCAACCTGTTGCTGGTCGCCTCGCTGCTCGGGATGATCTTCTGCGGGCCCGGCCTCGCGGCCGTCGACAACCGGGGCGCGGCTTGATGCTCGACGGCGGAGCGCTGAGCGCGCGCCTGGCTGAGCAGCGGGACGGCGGCGCGGATCGCGACACGCTCCTGCGCGCCGCCGTCGAGGGTATCGAGGCGACGTCGGATCGTTATGACTGGGTCGGCATTTACCTGCTGGAAGACGGCGAACTCCGGCTGCATAACTACGTCGGCAAGGAAACCGAGCACTCCCGGATCCCGGTAGGCCATGGTGTATGTGGCGCGGCCGTCGCGGAGAACCGCGACATCAACGTTGCCGACGTCCGTGAGCTCGACAACTACATCGCCTGCAGCCTACACACACGCTCGGAGATCGTGGTGCTGATCCGCGACCCCGGGACCGGCGCCATTCACGGTCAGCTCGATCTCGACAGCGACCAGCCGGCGGCGTTCACCGACGAGGACGAGGTCGAGTTGCGGCGGGTCGCTGACTGGCTGGGAAGGCTGTTCGGCGACGTGTGACGAAAGTCCCAGCGGGCGTCGACCGCGCTCGATAGCATGACCGTTGGGAGCGCGGACCGTCCGGGTCTCGCCGAACCAGCATCGAAGGACGACCCATGTCGCATTGCTCGCTTCGACCCACCGCGTCTTTTCTGGTTCTTCTCGGAGCCTGGCTAGTCTCCGCACCTATCGCGGCGGCGCAGGATGCGACCCCGTCCGGCCACGTTCACGACGGCTCGCACGGCCGCGCGACCCTGGCCGCCGGTGCGAAGACCGGTTCCCCATCGACGGAGGCGCTCGCCGGCCAGGCGGCTTTCGCGGCCATCGCGGCCGTGGTCGAAACCCTCGAGGCCGACCCCACCACTGACTGGTCGAAGGTAGACATCGAGGCGCTGCGCCAGCACCTCATCGACATGGACCAGGTCATGATGGGCTCGCGCGTCGCGGCGGAGGAACTCCCGGACGGCGCCCTGTTCCGGGTATCGGGGGACGGGGCGACCCGGGATGCGATCCGGCGCATGACCCTGGCGCACGCCCGGGCGCTCGACGCGATGCCTGATCTGTCGGCCACGGCCATGGAGACGCCGGTCGGCGCGACGCTCGAAGTGCGAGCCGCCGACGGGAGCGAAACGACGGCCACCCGGATCCGGGGGCTCGGCTACGCCGGGCTCCTCACCCTCGGCAGCCATCACGGCCCGCACCACTTGATGATCGCGCGCGGGCAGACCCCGCCAGGACACTGAACCGGGATGCTCGATCCGACTCGCCTCTCCGGCGTGGCCCTCCTGGACGGTCTCAACATTGGCGCCCGGCGAGAGCTGGCGGCCCGCTGCCGGATCGCGCGGTTCACGGAAGGTGAGGTACTGTGGCGATCCGGTGCGAGCCCCCGGGGGGGACTCCACGTCGTGCTCTCCGGTCGCGTACACGTCGTGGCCGAGGGAGGCGGGCGGCCCCATCGGGTACACACCGAAGAAGCGGGGGGTACGCTCGGTGAGATCCCGCTGTTCGACGGAGGAGAGTACCCGGCCACGGTGACGGCCGTGACGGATGCCGAATGCCTCGTCATACCGCGCGGGGCCCTGCATGCGGCCATCGGGGCGGACCCCGAACTCGCCTTCCGCCTGCTGAACCGGCTTGGGCACAGGATCCGCGAACTCATCGACCGGCTGGACGCGCTGGTCGCTCTCGACGTGCGCCAGCGCCTCGTCGACTACCTGCTTTCCCGTCGCGCCGACAGCGAATCGGACACCGTGCACCTCGAGGGCAGCCAGGCCAAGCTGGCAGAGGAGCTCGGAACCGTTCGGGAGGTAGTCGTCCGGGCACTCCGCGACCTGGAGGCCTGTGGCGTTATCGAGCGGCGAGGGCGCGATGTGCGGATACTGGACGTGCCGGCCCTTCAGCATTTCCTGAGATGAATCGCGCATTCGCCGGCCGTTGCCCCTGGCCGTCGATCCCCGATCCGGACGCTGGAACGATTTCGGTGTCGAAACCGATTAGAACGATGGCCACGCCGAATTCGTAGAATCCATAGAAGGCGGTCAACATCCTCACGGACACCGCTAGTTCGATGCCGATGACTTGCCGGCTTATGTCGCCGGTTGGTGGTACGCGTGAGCCTTGAAAGCCTGCGGAAGAGTGTTCGGAGGGCCTGGGCGATGCTCGCCGACAAGCGGACCCATGATGTCCAACCCGGGCGAGCTCCTCGGCCGGCCCCTGTGCTCACGGGAGACGAGCCAGAGCTCGACATGGATGGATTTGTCGAGGAAGCACTGCCGTGGCTCGATGCCGTGTATGCGTTTTCTTTGAGGCTCGTCACCGGGAACGTCGGCGAGGCCGAGGACCTTGTTCAGGACACGTTCCTGCGGGCCCACCGATTCTGGCAGACCTACGAACGCGGGACGAGCGTAAAGTCCTGGCTGTTCACGATCTGCCGCAACACCTATCTGCAGCAGAAGCAACTGATGCGTGAGCAGCGGGAGATCCCCGCCGCCGACTTCGACGCCCGGGCGGAGTCGCTATCCGCCGCTGTCGCTTTCGGTGACTCGCCGCCGGATCCCGAACAGGAGTTCTTTGACAGCCTGATTGACGAAGAAGTCGTGAGCGCGATCGACCAACTTCCCGAAAACTTTCGCGAGGTACTGGTGTTGAGCGACCTCGGAGACCTGAAATATACCGAGATTTCCGAAGTGTTGGATCTGCCGGTCGGAACCGTCAAGAGCCGCCTGTATCGAGGCCGAAAGATCCTGCAGGAGCAGCTCCGTGAATTCGCGGTCCGCTCCGGTCACCTGCGGGAGACGTACTTCACGAAGGAGACGACCGATGATGCGGTGTGAGGAGGCGCTGTCCCGCCTCATGGAATTCGTCGACGGCGACCTGTCGGGCGACGAAGAAGCCGCGGTGAAGAAGCACCTCGACATCTGTGATCGGTGCTACCCGCGCTACGACTTTCAGCGCGCGTATCTCAAGTTCACGCGCCGCCTGCAGGATCGACAGGCAGCGCCGGCGGCGCTGAGGCGGCGGCTGTTCCGGGCGATCCTCGAGCAGGAGGCCCGACACCGGCCATGACGACTGACCACGAGGCACGTCCGCCGCGACCGGATGAGGCGCCGCGCTGCGCGCCGTCGAACCGGACGATCGCGGGATCCTCGAGGTCGTCGAGGTCACGGCGTACTTCAACTTCTCAACCGCCTGGCCGACGGCCTTGGAGTGTCGCTCGAAACCAAACCCTGATATCCGAAGCGATGCACCATTCGCTATCTTCCACCGGCGGTGCGAAAACCACCTGAGAAGTGAGGGAGCGAATGCCGAACATTCCGACAGTAGTGCCAGGGGAAGCGCGTGGGCTGCGAAAGCTCTTTTTTCGTTACGTTCGCTCGCAGTATGGGGGCGTCGTACCGGGGATCTTCCAGGTCCTGGCGGTCGATCTGGGTATCGCGCGGCATGTGGGTTCGCTCTACAACCGCCTTCACCTCCGCAAGTCGTCGACGATCAGCCGGCTGCAGCGGGAGATGCTCGCGACGGTCGTCAACGGAAAGGTCGGCGGAGCTCCCTGACTGGGTCTCCATACGGCGGCCGTGCGTCGCCTCACAGGAGATGAGCACCTGGACCACAGCTTTGCTACGACGTGGCCGGAATACGACCTCGACGCTCCGACCCGGGCCCTGCTTGGCTACGCCAGCAAGCTCACGGAGACACCAAGCCTGCTGGATGAGGGCGACTTCCGGAGGTTGCGGGACAGCGGCTGGTCCGACCGGGACATCTGGGACATCACGGCGCTGGCCTCGTTCTTCAATTTCAGCGGTCGCATGGAAGCGGCTTCCGGCTTGCCCCCGGATGAAATCCCGGAGCGTGCGAAGTTAGCCGAGGCGCGAGCCTAGGCCGCCACATAGCCAAAGCTGACAGGCGTCCGAGGCCGCATCGGCCGGGCCCCTCGAAACGCTACGTGTTCTCGCCCCGTCACCTCGTGCCCGCGCGAGCGATCCTTCCAAAAGTCCTCAGACAGGGTGAGGAGTTCTCTGATGCCGTAGCCGCGGGAGATCCGCCGCAAAGATGTCGGCGCCCTGCGATCGCTGGTCGCGGGCTGTCCCGAGCGGAACACTCCGGGGGACACGTCCGATTTGGTGGTCGAAAGACGCAACGGTGCGAGGCTTCCCTCAGCTGCCGCCACCGGCATCGAGTGACCGACCACCGACACGAGACGGGAGGACACGTGAGTCAAGCAGTTGCCGGTGATCAGGCCCAGGAAATCAGGGAAATAGTGAAGGATAAATGGGACTTCGTCCCAAACCTCGTCGAGCAGCTCGTCGTTTCACCGGAAACGGCTCGCCTGTACCTCGACGGTAGCGAGATCATCGCCGGCGGAGTGCTAAACGAGGAGGAACAGAACGCCGTGAAGCTGGCCGTGTCCGCCTCCAACGGTTGCCGCTATTGCCGGTCCGCGCATCGCGCCCTCGGGCGGCAGGCAGGCACATCCGCCGCCGATCTCGAGCGAATCGACGACGGTGAGCTTCCCTCCGACGAACGACTGGCGAATCTCGTCCGGGCCACGCGACTGGTGATGGAGAAGCGAGGCTGGATCTATGAATCGGATCTGGCCACCCTGGAAAGCGACGACGTCGACCGCCGGCAACTCTACGAAATCGTGTCGCTCGTCGCGCTGAAGACGATTTCCAATTTCGTGAGCCATATCGCCCATACCGAGGTCGAGACTGACTTCGCCCCGTCCTGACGAGCGAAGCTGCAGTCGACGGCCGATCCCGCCAACGAGAGGTTGTGTCGCATGGAGAATCGACGCCTGAGCTTTCCCGGCGCGGACGGCAGCTCCCTCAAGGGTCTCCTCAACCTGCCCCCGGATGGTGAAGCGGTCGCTTACGCGCTCTTCGCCCATTGCTTCACCTGCTCTAAGGACCTGAAGGCGGCCGTCAACGTCAGTCGAGCTCTCACGCAGCAGCGAATCGCCGTGCTCCGGTTCGACTTCACCGGCCTGGGCGAAAGCGAGGGAGACTTTGCGGACACCACGTTCTCTTCGAACGTGGGAGATCTCGTGGCGGCCTCGGAGTTCATGGAGCGGGAACTCGAAGCTCCCACGATCCTGATCGGTCACTCCCTCGGCGGAGCCGCCGTGCTGCAGGCCGCGGCGCGCCTGGAGTCGGTGCGGGCGGTGAGCACGATCGGCGCCCCGTTCGATCCGGGACATGTGAAGCACCTGTTCACCGGCCAGCTCGACGAGATCGCCGATCAGGGAGCCGCCGAGGTGACGTTGGCCGGGCGGCGCTTCACCGTCAGTCGGGAGTTCGTCCGGGATCTGGACGAGCACCGAATGGAGGAAACGATCGGAGCCCTGCACCACCCGCTGCTCATCTTCCACTCACCGATCGACCAGACCGTCGGGATCGAGAATGCAGCTCGCATTTACAAAGCCGCGCGGCATCCCAAGAGCTTCGTATCGCTCGATGGGGCCGACCATCTTCTACTCGACGAGAGAGACTCCCTCTTCGTCGGCTCGGTTCTCGCCACATGGGCCAGGCGGTATCTGACCGTGCCGGTCAAATCGCCCACGCGGCAAGAGCTTCGAACCGACAATCGCGTCGCCGCCCGGACGATGTCGGGGGCGTTCCGCACGGAGATCGTAACCCGAGGTCATGCCCTGATTGCCGATGAGCCCACAGGCGTGGGGGGAGACGACCTCGGACCGACGCCTTATGACCTTCTGGCCGCCGCCCTGGGTGCCTGCACGACGATGACGCTGCAGATGTACGCCGACCGGAAGAACTGGCCGCTCGAGCAGGCCGAGGTCCTCCTCAGGCACTCACGAATCCACGGCGAAGACGAAGAGAACTGCGAGGAGGACGACGTCCGCCTCGATCGCCTCGATAGAGAACTGCGCCTGAATGGCGACCTGACCGCCGAACAGCAGGAGCGGCTTCTCGAGATCGCCGATCGCTGTCCCGTGCACCGGACGCTTAGCGCCGGCGTGCGGATCACCACTGAGCTCTCGCCCGAACCCCCGACCACCTGACATGGGCTCGATGGATGTGATCGCGGCCATGGCTACGCCTGCCGTTCTTCTGCTCGCCAACGCGATGCTGATTCTGTCCACGAATCAGCGCCTGCAGTCCATTCTTCTCAGGGTGAGCGAGAACCAGCAGGCGATGGTCAGGACCCAAGTATCGACTTGGGCGCCGAACTGCGGCCGGAACTCGTGGCGCACGGCCGCCGGGCTCGGCTCGCCCACCGGGCGCTGCTCGTGCTGTACGCCGGGGCGGCGGTCCTGCTCATCGTGATCCTGGCGCTCGGTGCCGCACTGGAGTGGACCCCCGCGCAAGACGTCGCCCTCTACAGCGCCTTTGCCGGGGCGGGGCTGCTGTTCACGGCGACGGCTCTGCTCGCCGCGGAGACGTGGATCGGCGTGACGGTGATCGACCAGAGAATCGAGCGGGTCATCCGGCGGTGCCGCTGATGACCCGCATCACGGTGCGGTACGCCGAGAGCGGAGCCCTTCTCGCCGAGGGTCCGAAAGGCTGGGGTATCACGCCGTTCGAGGGGAACCTGTACATCGGTCGAAAGCATCTACGGACCGATGCCTTCCGGCCCAACTACATCCCGGGTCTCTGTCCATACAAGGGGTTGTACGTCTGGATGGATCTCCGCCTGCCGGACGAGGCGGACATCCGCAGCGTCGGTTGGATGTACTGGCTGCCCAATCCCGTCCTTCCGTTCATCGCCTTCCGCGTGGGGGTGCCTCGCTCGCATCCGGCGCTGATCGTGGAGGGATTCGAAGATGCGGCCGGGCCGGATTCGTGAGGACCTCGTGTCAGCCGTTGGCCGCGACGTCCAGCACTCGCTTCGCCTCGTCGGCTCGCTGCACGAGCAACTCGTAGTCGGCTCCGTCGTCCACGGACATCGCGAATTCATCGAGACGGTCGAGGAACATCGTCATCCCGTCCCGACCGAGAAGGCCAGACAGCGTGGAGTCGCGACTCGCGGCTGCCAGAACAGCCGATGCGGCTGCGCCCGGATCGGCGTCCCGGGTCCGCAGCAGGAGCACGCCGTTCATCCGGGACGCCCACTCCCAGGCTCGACCCGCCGCGCCCGTGATGGTGGCCACGTCGGGGAGCTCCTTCCGGGCCACGTCGATCAGATTGGCATCGTCGCCCGAGACGGCGCCGCCCCCACGGGGACCACCAACGACGATGCGACCCACCATGCCGAAGCTGTAGTGGGGCTGGCAGAAGTAGTCGTACACACCTTCGACGGTGAATTCGTGCTCGAATACGCTGCCGGCATCCAGGCCCAGCATCCCTGAGTGAAAGGGTTCGGCATCCTCCGGCATCCGAAGAGGTACAGCGGCGCTCAGCAAGTGCGCGTTGGCCGGATGGAAAGAAGTCACGGTGTGGAAGTCGCCCATGTTGAGCCAGGTGACCGACTCGCCCGGAGAGATGAGCAGACCCGGCGGATCGAACCGGAACGCGCCTCCCAGCGAGCGAAGTCCCACGGTGCGCAGTGGCAGGTCGTCCCTGGGCACGGGCCCCTCGAGGATCCCCGCCCACGCTCGCGGCGGACGTGTGACGAGAGCGCGCGCCAGCACCGGCCACGCCAGGGCCGGCAGCGCGAGGGCGACAGCCCGGCGGCGGGACATGCCTTTCGAGTCGCTGGAATCGCTCATCGGTGCTCCGGATTGGGATGATCGAAACGGCAGCCCGCGTCCCAGACGGATCGCCGATTGCCGTGGGCGGGGATTCCGCCCTGGTCTTTCAGCATCCGGGCGAGATGAAGCAGGTTCCACGTCATGAAGGTTGTGTTGCGGTTCGTGAAGTCGTTTTCCGGCCCGCCCGACCCCGGATCCAGGTACGAGGGCCCGGGGCCCACTGCGCCGATCCAGCCCGCGTCCGCCTGGGGCGGAATGGTGTAGCCGAGGTGCTGCAGGGAGTACAGGATGTTCATGCTGCAGTGCTTGACCCCGTCTTCGTTGCCCGTGATGAGACAGCCCCCCACGCGGCCGTAGTACGCATACTGTCCGTGCTGGTTCAGAATGCCGGAGCTGGCATACAGCCGCTCGACGACCTGCGTACAGATCGACGACTTGTCGCCCAACCAGATGGAGCTGCCCAGCACCAGGATGTCGGCCGCCATCACCTTTTCGTGGATAGCCGGCCAGTCGTCTCGTTCCCACCCGTGCTCGGTCATGTCGGGGTAGACACCGTGGGCGATCTCGTGGTCGACGGGCCGGATCGTTTCCACGGCCACGCCGTTCTTCTCCAGAATCGCCCTCGACACGGCGATCAGCCCCTCGGTGTGGGACAGCTCGGGCGTGGGCTTCAGCGTGCAGTTGAGAAACAGCGCGCGGAGGCCGGAAAAGTCCCAGTCGTGCGACTCGCAGTCCTGGATCTGCTGTTCGTTGAGCGACGGCATCGTCCTCATTCCATTCTTCGGGGATACGAGGTGGGGCCCTCGCGGCCAGGCCGTATGAAGGCTCCTACCGCGACGGGTATATTTGGACGCGTGTCGCCGGTCAACGCGTCGCTGCCGCCGCCTGAGGTGCCGTCTGGCGACCGGATTCAGCCACAGGCCCGTACACCTGGCCGACAACGGCTCCGTAGACGAGGTGACCGATCAGGCTGCCCATGGCCATAACCATGGAGCCGGAGAACAGCGGCATCCCCATCATGGGGATGACCACGATCTGGGCCATCAGGAACGGCGCGATGCCGAACAGCGCACCGCGGAGCGCCGGCGGGCCCGGGAGCCGCGATCCGACCAGGGCGTACATGCCCGCAAGGATCGTCCCGATCATGAAGTGGGCCAACCACCCCGCGATCGCGATGCCGCCCATCGCCCCGGCCAGCATGGCGGCAGGATTCATCCGGGGAATTCCCATCAACGGCGCCACCCAGAGTCCGACGGCGGTCATGACGGCCGTTCCGGCGAGTCCCGCCATCACGACGCGCTTCATATCGATCGTCGTATTCATCGTCATTCTCCCTCAGTTGCCCTCGTAGGGGATCTGCTCATCGGACGGCTTCCGTACGACGGTCACGTCCGAAAAGTGCAGGTGGACCCAGCCGGTATGAGGCGGGAAGTTGTCGGAGTCCGGCTCCGTCGTGTGGGCCACGAAGTGGAATTCGGTCTTCGACGGATCCGTGAAGCCGCTCCTGTCCGCCGCCATCGGCGAATACACCTGTCCCGCGTCGTTGACGATCTTGCCGCTCGCGCCGCGGGCTTGTTCGGAAAACATGGTGTGGCTGCCGATCATCGGGATCACTTCTTCACCGTTGACCCAGACCTTTGCCGGTCCCCAGGTCGCGAAGTAGTTATAGATCTTCGGCATGACGGGCGCTTCATTTCCCGTGTCGCCGTGCAGGAAGACGTCGGTCGCGATGCGCGCCCTGTCCATCTTGCTCGTATCGAGCTTCTGCACGATACGTATGTCTCCCGAGAAACTCCGATCCTTCGAGAACCGGATGGGCCCGGAGGCGTCCGTCGTTTGCACGCGGATCTCCATCTGCGCGGTTCCGGCCTCCGGGTCGACCGTCATCTGCGCCGTCCCCTGCAGCGGGCGGACGTTCTCTCCGGAGTAGGCGAAGTTGTCACCGTACCCTCCGATGATTCGGGCTCCCGTCGCCTCGATCTTCCAGGCTGTCCGAGCCTGTGGGCGTTCGGTCGGCGCCGCGGCCGCGAGCAAGGTCGCGATCCCGGCCGTGACCGCCAGTGTGGCGAAGGCGCCAATGCGTCGTCGCAGATTCATTGCGTTCTCCTCGATTGGGTGGGAACTCGTCGGTTGTGTTTCATCCGGCTGCGATGACCGAATCGGCCGGGGGCCCGAAATAGTTCCGAGACCAGCGAGGCGTGGCGGTCCACGTCCGCGTGGCGTTTGGGGAATCGTCGCCCGGCGGTGTATTCTCAAGCATGCACGGACTGGCAATCGGCGTCGCGACCCGTGCGCTCCGGCCTCAGACCACCTGGAGGTAACGTTATGCGCAAGATCGGATTGCTTCTCGGTATTTCCCTCATTGCCCTCACGCACGTCGACGTCCTATCTGCCCAGGAGGTCGGTCAGACGGTGGACCTCACCGGCTGCCTCGCACAGGAAGATGAAGGGGGCGAGACCGAGTTCATGCTGGAGAACGTGGCCGACTCGCAGGCCGGAGAGATCGAGCTCACGGCGGCCGAGGGCGTGAACCTGCAGCCGCACGTGGGCCACACCGTCGAGGTGAGCGGCACGGTCGTTTCTGACGATGACGAAGGTGCCGAGAACGACGATGGTGAGGCCGAGATGGAAGACGAAGCCGACGATGCCGACGAGGCGCAGGGCATGGACGAAGACGGCGATCTGTACATTCGCGTCACGGAACTCACGCACCTGTCGGCATCCTGCAGTAAGGACTGATCAGGGCCTGAGCCCGAAGCCACGCCGCCGGATTCAGAGACCGCGGTGATCCTCCCGATCGCATGAGAGCCGCCCTGACCTTGCTGACTCGACCGGATTCACTACGAGTTGACGGAGCTGGGAGAGACTAACCGGCTGCTCCGGCAGCGGGTGGAGTTTCTCGAGCGCCTCCTCGAGGCCGACGAACGACCTGGTGGGGGCAGCCGTTCCCTCCTGGTTGGCAGGTGAGACCCGGTCCATGACGCCGGTTCCGGCTTCGGACGATCCCGTGCCGCGAGCTGGCGGAGATCCCACCGCGTCAGTGCCGCTCCACCCCGGCGGGGACCGCACAGTTCGACACGCTCTCGATCTCTACTTCCGCCGCCGGGAAGTACTTCCGCCGCCAGCGGAGGGCCACGGTCACGAGGCCGATCAGGACAGGCACTTCGACGAGCGGGCCGATGACCGCGGCGAACGCGGCTCCGTGCGCGATACCGAATGTGCTGACCGCCACGGCGATCGCAAGTTCAAAATTGTTCGAGGCTGCGGTGAAGGACAGCGTGGCCGTCTGCGGATACGTGGCACCCGCCTTCCGGCTCATGAAGAACGTGAGACTGAACATGACCAGAAAGTAGATAAGCAGCGGGATGGCCACACGCACCACGTCAAGCGGCTGCCGGAGGATCGCTTCCCCCTGGATCGAGAACATCACCACAATCGTGAACAGCAGCGCGACGAGGGTGATCGGGCTGATCCGCGGGATGAACCGCTCGTGGTACCACTGTTTTCCTTTCGCACGCACGAGAACCGCGCGCGTCAGCATGCCGGCGAAGAAGGGAATCCCGAGGTAGACGAACACGCTGCCGGCGATCTGTCGCATCGTGACGTTCACGACGGCGCCCTCGAGCCCGAGCCAACCCGGCACCACCGTGATGAAGATCCACGCATATACGGAGTAGAACAATACCTGGAAGATCGCGTTGAACGCCACGAGGCCAGCGGCATACTCGTTGTCACCCTCCGCCAGCTCGTTCCATACGATCACCATGGCGATGCAGCGCGCGAGGCCGATGAGGATTAACCCCACCATGAGCTCCGGATAGCCGCGCAGGAACAGCACGGCCAGCGCGAACATCAGCAGTGGCCCGATCACCCAGTTCTGGATCAGCGACAGTCCCAGGACCCTGCCGTCCCGAAAGACGTCGCCCAGTTCCTCGTACCGCACCTTGGCCAGCGGCGGATACATCATCAAGATCAGACCGATCGCGATCGGGATCGAGGTGGTTCCCACTTGCGTCGCGGCCGTGAGTCCTTCGACCCCGTCGGGCCAGAGATAGCCGGCCCCCACACCCACGATCATCGCTCCGACGATCCACACCGTGAGATAGCGGTCGAGCAGCGAGAGTCGCCGGCCCACACCGGGCCGGGCTGCCTGGCCGTCACCCACAGCACGCCGGTCCGCAGCAGGCCGCTTCCGGTTTCGTGGCGCGCACGAAGGCCGACAAGAACCGCCCTTCCACGGCGGCCGCTACGGCGTCAACGTCGATGCCGGCATCCTCGAGGAGGTCCCGCGCGTCCTCGGGGTCGTAGACGCGGGTCGGCTCGATACTCGTCTTCTCGAAGCCCGCGTCGCTCAGCAACCCCTCGAATTCCCGTTCCTCCAGCGCTCCGGCCACGCAGCCAACCCACAACTCGAGGCTGCGCCGAATCTCGTCCGGCACCTCGCCGCGCACGACGATATCCGACACGGCGAATCGCCCACCTGGCTTCAGCACCCGAAACGCCTCGC